>Ga0160437_1000102_pt1 | contig 50417 bp, 39 predicted proteins | sample HID1975I_E0MG_FD_108227 | JGI IMG/M metagenome (GOLD analysis project Ga0160437, IMG submission 108227) | Enriched soil microbial communities from UW Madison campus, WI, USA - HID1975I_E0 MG | ecosystem: Environmental > Terrestrial > Soil > Unclassified | place: USA: Madison, Wisconsin... | reverse complement strand
GGCGAGATACGGGTCCGCGTGCACGGCGCATCGCTGAACTTTCGCGACGGGCTGGTGATCGGGGGCATGTTTCCCTCGCCGCCGGGGCTGATCCCGCTGTCCGACTGCGCGGGCGAAGTGGTGGAAGTCGCTGCGGGCGTGACGCAGTTTGCCCTGGGCGACCGGGTGATCAGCACTTTCCACCCCAATTGGCGCGACGGCCATGTCGACCGCGCCGAACTCGACAATGCGCCGGGCGGTCCCGCAGATGGCTTCGCTTGCGAGGAAGCGGTGCGTCCGGCCTCGCACTTCACGCGCGCGCCGGGCAATCTCTCGCTGGTGGAAGCTGCATGTCTGCCCTGCGCGGCGGTGACGGCATGGCGCGCAGTAATCACGGACGGGCGCGTCAGCCCGGGACAGCATGTGCTGGTGCAGGGCACCGGCGGCGTTTCGCTGTTCGCGCTGCAATTCGCCAGGGCGGCGGGCGCCACCGTCATCGCCATCGGTTCGACCCCGGAAAAGCGGGAGCGCCTGCGCGAACTGGGTGCGGACCATGTGATAGACCGCATCGCCACGCCGGACTGGGGAGACGCCGTGCTGGAACTGACCGGCGGCCTAGGCGTCGAGCATGTGATCGAGGTGGGCGGCCCGAACACGCTGGCGCAGAGCTTCAAGGCGGCGCGGACCGGCGGCCACATCGCGATCATCGGGGCGGTGGCCGGGTTCGATGTCGATACGATGCCCTTCGCCGCGGTCCAGGCCAAGCGCCTCTGCCTTCAGGCGGTGACGGTCGGCAGCCACCGCGACCAGATCGAGATGGTTCGCGCGATCGAGGCGCATGATATTCATCCGGTGATCGACCGGGTGTTCCCGCTTCACGCCCTGGAAGACGCCGTCGCGCACATGCGTTCGGGCCAGCAGGTGGGCAAAATCTGCATCGAAATTTGAATGAATTCGGGCTGACACCGAAAACGGAGAGGACCAATGACGCCAGACATCCAGACCCTGCTCGACCGCGAGGCGATCCGCGATTGCGTCGCCCGCCTTGCGCGCGGTGAGGACCGGCGCAGCGCGGACCTGATCCGCTCCTGCTGGTGGCCGGAGGCGCGGTTCGACTACGGCGTCTATGCTGGTGATTTCGACGCCTATCTCGCCTGGGTCGTGCCCGGCGCCGATGCCATCAAGGATACGCAGCACCTGATCGGCCAGTCGGTAATCGAACTGGACGGCGATAGCGCACGCGTCGAAAGCCATGTCTTCTCCTATCACCGCGTGGACATGGGGGAGGGAGATCGCGACACCTGCATCGGCGGCCGCTACCTCGACACGTTCGAGAAGCGCGACGGGCAATGGCGCATTGCCGACCGGGTGATGCTCTACGATTGGGAGCAGGACTGGGGCGCCGCCGCCGACTGGTCGAAGGGCGTGATGGGCTATCCCTTCACCGCCGAGCACTTCCCCGGCCGCGCCAAGGGCGACTTCAGCGAGCGCTGGTTCGCCGGAGAAACGGCATGAGCGCGCCGCTGGCCGGCAAGGTCGCGCTGGTTACCGGCGCCAGCCGGGGCATCGGCAAAGGCATCGCGCTGGTCCTGGCCGAACAGGGCGCGACCGTCTACGTCACCGGGCGCACCGTGCGGGAGGGGGACTACTACCTGCCCGGCACCGTGGGCGGAACGGCGGCCGAATGCGACGCGCGCGGCAGGGACAGCGGCGGGCGCGGTGTTGCGGTGGCCTGCGATCATGGCGACGATGCCGCCGTGGCCGCGCTGTTCGAGCGGATAGCCGCCGAGCAGGGACGACTCGACATCCTCGTCAACAATGCCTTCACGCTCTCGGACGACTTGTTGGAGCCCAAGGCCTTCTGGGAAAAGCCGCTCTCCAACCTGGAGATGTGGGACGTGGGCGTGCGCTCCAACTACGTGGCGGCCTGGCACGCTGCCAGGATCATGGCGCCGCAGAAATCGGGGCTGATCGTGGCGATTTCCGGCTTCGCAGCCGTCACTTACACGTACAGCGTGATCTTCGGCACGTCCAAGTCGGCGGTCGACCGCATGGCGCGCGACATGGCGATCGAACTGGAACCGCACGGCGTCGCCTCGCTGACGCTTTGGCAGGGCTTGACCTTGACCGAGAAGGCGCAGGACAATCTTGCCAGGATGGGCGACAAGATGACCGCCTCGATCACCCAGATGCACGGCAGCAGCGTGGAGCATCCGGGCCGGGTGATCGCCGCGCTGGCCGCCGATCCCGCTGTGATGAAGCGCTCCGGCGGAGAATTCGTTACGGCCGAACTCGCGCAGGAATACGGCCTGACCGACGTGGACGGCCAAGTGATCCAATCCGCCCGCGCCTCGCGCGGTTCGCCCCTATGGAAGCCCATTGCGGAGGTAGACTACCGTGGCAAGTGACACCCCCCGAGACCGCGCGGCGCGGTTGGACGAACTGCTGGACAAGCAGGACATTCGCGAATGCCTGGCCCGCTTTTCGCGCGGGATGGACCGGTTCGACCGGGACATATACCTCTCGGCGTTCTGGGACGATGCGACGATGGCGGCCGGGCCTTTCGTGGGGTCGGCGGCGGATTGCTGGGACTGGGCGGTGCCGATGCACGAGGCCGGGCAGATCCTCACCCATCACGCGCTGCTCCAGACCACCATCGATCTCGACGGCGACACCGCCCATACCGAAACCTATTATCAGTTCGTCGGCCGCAATCGCGGCGAGCTGCTGTGGATCGCAGGCGGCCGTTACATCGACCGGCTGGAGCGGCGAGGAGATGTCTGGCGGATCGCGCTGCGCACCAATGTCATCGAATGGGGTTCCATGCCCCCGCCGATGGCCGTTCCCTTCTCGGACGTTCCGGGCATCGCGCTGAACGGCGTGTCCAGTCGCGACAAGGACGATCCATCCTACCAGCGGCCGCTCGTCAACCGCCGCGCGCCCAGCAATCCGGCAAGGAAGTGAGCGAGGTGGGCCGGATCTCCGACGGACTTGTCGGGAAAGTCGCGGTCGTGACCGGGGCCACGCGGGGAATCGGCAAGGGCATCGCCTGCGCGCTCGCGGAGCAGGGCGCGACCGTCTACGTCACGGGCAGGACGACGGGCGCGGGCCAGAACCCCTTGCCGGGAACGCTTGCGGAAACGGTGGCGGAGGTGGATGCGCGCGGCGGCAAGGGCGTGGCCGTCGCGCTCGATCTCAAGGACGACGCGCAGATCGCCGCACTGTTCGCGCAAGTGCGCCGGGACGAAGGGCGGCTCGATATCCTCGCCAACAATGCCATGGCCATTCCGGAGGCCATGACCCGCCGCGACGGGTTCTGGGAAAAGCCGCTGGATGCGTGGGAAATCTGGGATACCGGCATGCGTGCCGCCTATATTGCCGCCTGGCATGCGGCGCGGATCATGGTGCCGCAGGGTTCCGGCCTGATCGCCGCGCTCTCCGGCTATGTCGGCGTGACGTATACCTACGATGTCGTGTTCGGCACCACCAAGACCGCCACGGACCGGATGATGCGCGACATGGGGCACGAGCTGCGCGATACCGGCGTCAGCGCCGTCTCGCTCTGGCAGGGCTTCACGTATACCGAGCGGGCGAGGGAAAACCTGAAGACGGTGCCCGGCATGGCCGGCCAGCTCAACAGCGCGGTCGGCTCCTCGCCCGAGTTCCCGGGGCGGGTGATCGCCGCGCTGGCAATGGACCCGCAGGTTCAGGCCCGGTCGGGCGGGACTTTCATCAATGCCGAACTCGCCGCCGAATATGGCGTGACGGACAAGGACGGCCGCACGATCCCCTCCCTGCGCGAAACGCGCGGGGCGCCGCTGTGGAGCGCCGGCGAAACCACCTGGAGCAGGCCATGAGCGAACGCCGTTTCGATGGAAAAGTGGCCGTCATCACGGGCGGCGCGCGCGGGTTGGGCCGTGCCTATGCCGAATTGCTGGGCGGGCTGGGCTCGCGGATCGTGGTCGCCGACAACGGCAGCGCCCTCTCGGGCTCCGGATCGGATGCCGGCCCGGCCGAGCAGGCCGCCCAGGCCCTTCGCGGCGCCGGGTGCGAGGCGGTGGCCTGCACCGAGAGCGTGGCCACGGAACCGGGCGGCAAAGCCATTGTCGAGGCCGCGCTCGATGCCTTCGGGCGGGTCGACGTGGTGATCCACAACGCGGGCAACAACCGCTTCGCGATGCTCGACGAGATCAGCTACGACGATTTCCGCAGCGTAGTGGACGTGCACTTGCTGGGCGCTTTCCACGTCGTGCGCCCGGCTTTCGAGCGCATGGTGAAGCAGGGCTACGGCCGGGTGGTGCTCACCGGGTCGATCGGTGGGCTCTATTCGATGCCGAGCGTGGTCAACTACGCCGTGTCCAAATCCGGCATGATCGGGCTGAACAACATCGTCGCCATCGAAGGCGCGGCGCATGGGGTGAAATCGAACATCATCCTGCCGGGCGCGGTGACGCGCATGGCCGAGGGACTGGATACCTCGCAATATCCCGCGATGGGCCCGGAACTGGTCGCCCCGGTGGTGGGCTGGCTGGCGCATGAAAGCTGTTCGGTGACCGGCGAGATGTACGTCTCTATGGGTGGCCGCGTGGCCCGCGCCTTCATCGCCGAGACCGAGGGCGTCTACCGGCCGGACTGGACCATCGACCGCGTGGCGGCGGAAATCGGCGAGATCCGCGACATGTCCCGCCAGTGGACCTTCCACCCCGCAGAGGACGGCTTTTCCGAGCATATGGCGCGCAGTTTCGAATTGGTGCGCCGAGGCGTGGAGGCGGGCTAGGCGTTCGGTTCCATCGTTTGACGGCCGTGCGGAAAGGTTCGGCTCAGGCGGGTTGAGGCGCGCGGCTGTCGACCAGCCCCGCTTGGGCAAGGGCGCTCCAGAAGCTCTCGGGGATCGGCGTGGACATCAACGCCAGCGCGGCATCCAGTTCGGCCTTCGTGGCGATGCCGGGAATCACGGCGTCCACGATCGGATGCCGTACCGGAAACTGCAATGCCGCCGCCGCCAGCGGAATGCCGAATTCGGCGCACAAGTCTTCGATGCGGCCCACCCGCGCGATGATATCGGCAGAGGGCGCGCCATATTCGTAAGGCGCGGGCAGGCCATTCCGCACCCCGCGCGCGAGAATGCCGGAGTTGAAGGGCGCCCCGGCGACGATGCGCACTCCGCGCGCGGCGCATAAGGGAAACAGGCGATCGAGCGGCGATTGCTCCAGCAGGGTATAGCGCCCGGCCAGCAGGATGACGTCGAGATCGGCGTGGTCCAGGACTTCCTCGCAGACCGCGGTTTCGTTCACGCCGAGGCCGATCGCGACCACCGCGCCGCCGTCGCGCAGTTCCTGCATGGCGCGCAGGCCCCCGTCCAGGAACTGCCGCATCCTTTCGGCATGGTCGGCGCTATGGGCATAGCTGCCGATGTCGTGTGCCAGCAGGATATCCACGCGATCGCGTCGCAGGCGTTTCAGGCTGGCCTCGTGCGAGCGCAGGACGGCGTCGTAGCCGTAGTCGAACACGCTTTCGAACGGCTCGGGCGAGACGAAACCCTGACGTAGGGCGGTGAGATCGGCAAGGGGGGCCGGATCCAGGCGGCGGCCGACTTTCGTGGAGATGACGGCTTCACCTGCCGGGTCCAGCGTGGCCAGCGCTTCGCCTAGCCGCTTTTCGCTCAGCCCGAAGCCGTAGTGCGGCGCAGTGTCGAAATAGCGCAGGCCCGCCGCCCAGGCAGCCTCGATCACCGCGAAGGCCTCCGCGTCGGGGACCGGGCGATAGAGGTTGCCGATCGCGGCCGAGCCGAAGCTCAGCGGTGCCGGGAACGATTGCGTCGCCATGCTTACTCCAGTCCGTAGAATTGACGTGCCGCGCCTTCGAACAGGCGTTGCCGGTCGGCCGCGCCAAGATCGCCCACCAGCATCAGGGTATCGTCGATCCAGTCGGCATAGCTGTCGCCCATGTGCAGGAGCACCGGCCAGTCGCTGCCCCACATGGTGCGCGCGCCGAAGCATTCGAACACATGCGCGGCATAAGGCGCCAGCGCGGCGGCGTCCTGCCCCTTTGCCTGCTGCGTGCGCAGACCCGAAAGTTTGCACCACACGTTCGGCAGCCGGGCGAGGGCGGCAAGGTCCGCGCGCCAGGGGTCCATGGCAAGGACGGCCGCGCCGGGCTTGCCGGCGTGGTCTATGACGATGGGAATCTGCGGCCAGGCCTCTGCGAAGCGGGCGAGAGCGGGCAAGTGGCGCGGCTCGACGAGGGCATCGAAGCGCAGGCCCTGCTCGGCCAGGGCCGCGATGGCGGGGTGCAGTTCGTGTCGCAGGAGCCATTCGCTGTCGGCCATGGCCTGGAGCATCGGACGCAGGCCCACGCATTTGGGGCGCCCGGCCAGCGCGGCGATGCGCTGCGGCGCGCAGGGCGCGTCGAGCGCGGCCCAGGCGACGATGCCCAGCACCATCGGCTCTTCGGCGGCAAGGGCGAAGAGCCAGTCCGTATCGCGGTCGTCGGGCTGGGACTGGACGAGCACCGTGCCCGCAAGATCGACACCCGTGGTGGCCGCGGCCAGGTCGGGCGGAAGGAAATCGCGGTTCAACAGTGGCCAGTCGGCATCGGGCCAGCTACATTCCGGCGCAAAAATGCGCCAGAAGTGCTGATGCGAATCGAGAATGCGCGGACGCGTCACCGGCGCCGCCCCGGATGGGGCCGACGGCGCGCCGCGGCTCTGCAGCGGGTCGTCCGAAACGCGGCGGTCATGTCCTCTCCCTTGCCTTCCGGCCTTGCGCCCTGAATAAACATACGACATCATACAACATGCGATGCGGCTGTCCATGCCGCCCTGACAAATCAAGACGAAAGGATGCCAAGAATGAAACTCTGCCGCGTCGGCGAAGCCGGAAACGAGCGCCCAGCGATGATCGATGCCGAGGGCGGCATCCGCGACCTTTCCGGCCATGTGGGAGACATCGATTCCGGGGCGATTTCGTCGGACGCCTTGTCGCGCCTTGCCCAGATCGACCCGGCTTCGCTGCCGCTGATCGAAGGCCCGGTGCGCTATGGCCCTTGCGTGGGCGGGACGCGCCAGTTCGTCGCCATCGGCCTCAACTATGCCGACCATGCCGCCGAATCCAACCTGCCGATCCCCGAGGAACCGGTGGTCTTCAACAAGTGGGTGAGCTGCATCCAGGGGCCGAACGATCCGGTGACGATCCCGCGCGCCTCGCGAAAGACCGATTGGGAAGTCGAACTCGGCGTGATCATCGGCACAGAGGCCTACAATGTGGACGAAGCTTCGGCGCTCGATCATGTCGCGGGTTACTGCGTCGTCAACGACGTGTCGGAGCGGGAGTGGCAGCAGGAGCGCGGCGCCACCTGGGACAAGGGCAAGGGCTTCCCCGGCTTCGGGCCGATCGGACCCTGGCTGGTCACGGCCGACGAAGTGGGCGATCCGCAGGCGCTGGGCATGTGGCTGGAGGTCAATGGCAAGCGCGTGCAGGACGGCAGTTCCTCGACGATGATCTTCACCGTCGCCCAGATCGTGTCCTACCTCAGCCAGTTCATGACGCTGCTTCCCGGCGACGTCATCACCACCGGCACCCCGCCGGGCGTCGGCCTCGGCCAGAAGCCGGAGCCCTGGTACCTCAAGGCGGGTGACGTGGTGACCCTGGGTATCGAGAAGCTGGGCACGCAGCGGCAGGAGTTCGTCGCGATAGACTGATTGACAGCATGCGCCCCATGCGCTTAATTCATCATACGTATTATGTGGTGATGGAGAGGGTATGGGGCGTCTTGCTGGTAAGACTGCACTGGTGACGGCGGCCGGACAGGGTATCGGCCGCGCCAGTGCCGAAGCGTTTCTGCGCGAAGGCGCGCGGGTGATCGCGACGGACATCCGCGCCGATGTGCTGGCGGACTTCGAGGGCGCGGAAACGCTGGTGCTCGACGTGACCGATGCCGATGCCGTAAAGGCTGTTGCGGCGGCGCATCCCGACATCGACGTGCTGTTCAACTGCGCGGGCTTCGTCCATCCCGGCACCATTCTCGACTGCGACGAGGAGGCCTGGGCCTTTTCCAACGCGCTCAATGTCACCGCGCAATACCGCATGATCCGGGCCGTGCTGCCGCAGATGATCGCGCTCGGGCGGGGCTCTATCATCAACATGTCGTCGGTGGCATCCAGCGTGAAGGCCGTGCCCAACCGCTTCGCCTATTCGACTACCAAGGCGGCGGTGATCGGGCTGACCAAATCGGTCGCGGTGGACTTCGTCACTCAGGGCATCCGCTGCAATGCGATCTGCCCCGGCACGGTGGAAACGCCCTCGTTGCTCCAGCGCCTGCGCGACACCGGCGATTTCGAGAAGGCCTATGCGGAATTCACGGCAAGGCAGGCGATGGGCCGCTTCGGCCGACCGGGGGAGCTGGCAGCGCTCGCGGTCTATCTGGCTTCGGACGAGTCCGCTTTCACCACCGGCGGGATCCATGTGATCGACGGCGGCTGGACCAGCTGAATCCGCACAAGAACAAGAATCCGGACAAGAACAAGAAAAGGGAGACGGAACTATGATCGAGGCCCGCCGCATCGCGCGCCTTCTGGCCCTGCTGGCGGCGGGCGCCAGCGCCCTGCCGGCCATCGCCCAGGAGCGCGCCGTCGAAGTGCACGTCTCTCCGCAAGGCGACGACCGCAATCCCGGCACGGCGGCGCGGCCGGTCCGCTCGCTTCCCCGCGCGCAGGCCCTGGTGCGGCGCAGCAATGCCAAGGCGGATGTAACGGTGCTGCTGGGCGAGGGGACCTACCGCCTGGAGGCGCCGCTCTCGTTCCGGCGCGGCGATGGCGGGCTGGGCGGTCATGCGGTGACATGGAAGGCGGCGACGGGCGCGCATCCCACGATTTCCGGCGGCATGGCGGTGACGGGGTTCAAGCCTTACGATGCGGAGCGCCGCATCTGGGTCGCGGATGTGCCCAAGGGCCTCGATACCCGGCAGGTCTGGGTCGACGGCACGCTGGCGGAGCGGCCCTGGGTGGAGATCCGCGCCGCCGACGTGAAGTTCGATGCGCAGGGCTTCACCGTGGTGAACCCCAAGCTGGACTGGCTCTCCACGCTGGCCCGGCCGGACCGGGTGGAGCTGGAGGCGACCGGCTTCTTCACCGATCGCTTCTCCCCGGTGAAGGCCATCGCGAGCGGCCGCGTGACGATGCAGCAGCCCGCCTGGGACAACAACACCTGGGGCTACGACACGATCTCCAAGCCGATCTTCCCCGACGACAGCCGCCTGTTCCTGACCAATGCCCTGGAATTCGTCGGCAAGGCGAACGAGTGGCACTCGCGCCCCTATCAGTGGGTGATCGACCCGCAGGCGGGCAAGCTCTATCTGCGCATAGGCCTGGACGAGGACATCGCCGGGCGCGAGGTGATCGTGCCCCGGCTGGAGGCGCTGGTTTCCATCGCGGGCACGCCCGAGGCGCCGGTGGAGCGGCTGCACTTCGAAGGCCTGCGTTTTTCGCATACGAGCTGGCTCGGCCCCTCGCGCCCCACCGGCTATGCCAACCAGCAGAGCGGCGCGTTCCTCTACGAGACCTCTCCGATCCGCCCCGCCGATGCCTGGCAAAGCTGCGGCTGGGGCTGTACCGAATTCGAATCGATGCGCCAGAAATGGCACCAGATGCCTGCCGCCGTGCAGGTCTCCGCGGCGCGCGACGTCACTTTTGCAGGCAATACCTTCTCGCAGCTCGGCCAGGTGGCGCTCGGCATCGGCAATGACGCCAATGCCAACCTTTCGGGCGTGGGGCTGGCGGCGCAGGGTGTGCGCGTGACGCGCAATCGCTTCGCCGTGCTCTCGGGCAGCGCGATCATGGCGGGCGGCGTCCGGGTCGAGGCGCACCACCCGGCGGATCCCCGCCTCGTCAACCGCGACCTCGCGATCGAGGACAATACGGTCGTCACCGTCAGCCAGGACTACCGCGACAACGCGGCGATCCTCACCACTTACGTGACCGGCGCGCGCATCGCTCATAACGACATCAGCGATGCCCCCTATGACGGGATCGCCGTCGGCTGGGGCTGGGGCTACAACGATGCGGGCGGCAACCCGAATTACGACGAGAACGCGAAGGGCTACGTCCACAACACCAGGTTCACCACGCCCACGACGCTGCGCGATACCGTGGTGGAGGGTAACCGCATCCACGGCGTGAAGACCTGGTTCATGGACGGCGGCGCGATCTACAACCTTTCGGCCAACCCGGACTCGGTGATCCGGGGCAATCACATCTTCGACATCGGCAACCGCATCGCGATCTATCTCGACGAGGGCTCGAAGCACTTCAGGATCGCCGGCAACGTCGTCGAGACGGGCGGCAAGTGGCTCAATATCAACACCGCGGGCGCCATGTACAAGCGGCGCATCTCCACTGACAACCTGGCCACCGGCAACTGGCACACGGTCAACACCACCGGCGGGCGCTGGCTGGAGGAGATCGGCAACGTCGCGCGGGACAATCCGCTGGTGCCCGACCGGAACTGGCCCGCCGAGGCGCAAGCCGTGATCGACGCGGCCGGGGTGCGCAAGTGAGCGGGGCCGGCCTTGACCGCCGCGCGCTGCTCAAGAGTGCCGGCGCGCTGGGTGCAGCCGCAGGGATGCCGCTGGGTTCGGCCCTGGCGCAGGAGGCGGCGGCGCTGCGCGTGGTCGATCTTCGCGCCGAGGGACTGGTCGCGCCGATCGGGCTCGACCAGCAGGACGTGCGGCTCTCGTGGCGGCTGGAAAGCGACCGGCGCGGCGTGACCCAGACCCGCTGCGAGGTTCAGGCCGCGTCGAGCGCCGCGCTGCTGGAGGCGGGCACGCCGGACTTGTGGCACGCGGGCGAGGTGCTCACCCGGCGCAGCATGGACATGGGCTGGCTCGGTGCGCCGCTGAAGTCGCGGCAGAAGGTCTACTGGCGCGTCCTCGTGCGCGACGATGCGGGCCTGCGCGCGACCAGTCCGGTCGCCACGTTCGAAATGGGCCTGCTCGACAAGGCGGACTGGCAGGCGCAGTGGATCGAGGCGCAGACCGAGCTGGAACGCGCCGACCGCGCGGCCGGTCTCGTGTGGATGCGGGGCGACCGCACGGCGGACGATACCCCGCGCTTCTTCCGCCTCGCCTTCGATCTGGCAGAACCCGGGGACGTGACGCTGTTCACGGCGGCGAACTTCAAGTCGACGCTCTGGCTGGATGGGGCGCAAGTGGAAGTCCCCGTGGGTTTCAAGCGTTTCGGTATCGATCCGGTGGCGGTGACGACGCGCCGGCTGGCGGCGGGGCGTCATGTGCTGGGCTTCCAGGTGGAAAATCCGCGTGGCTTCAACGGGCCGAAAATCCACGAGATCGCTGCTACCGCGATGATCCGTACCGCTGGCCGGCGCCTGACCAGCGAGACGATGCGTACGGCCGTCCAAGCGCCCGAGGGGTGGTCCGAGGCGTCTTTCGACGATGCGCGCTGGGCCGCGGCGACCCGCTCCGCCGACCAGCCCCAGGCCTGGCCGAGAAGCGGTGCCTATATGCTCAGGCGCGAGTTCCGGCTGGCCAAGCCGGTCCGGCAGGCGCGGCTGCGCATGACGGCGCTCGGCGCTTATGTGGCGGAAATCAACGGCGCGCGTATCAGCGATGTCTGCCTTGCACCGGAAAGCAGCGATTTCCGTTCCACCGCGCTCTACCGCACTTACGACGTGACCGCGCTCCTGCGTCCGGGCGCCAACGCCATCGGCGCGATGCTGGGAGAGGGATGGTATGGCAGCTACCACGCCCCGGCCGGGCGCTATGCTTTCGGCGATCCGCCGCTGCGGCTGTTCGCGCAGCTCGAGGTCGAGCACACTGACGGCACCCGCTCGCTTGTCGCGACCGACAAGGATTGGCAGCTGCGCCCCGAAAGTCCGGTGACGCAGGCGGAAATCTACTACGGCGAGGATTACGACGCCCGGCTGGAGCAGCCCGGCTGGTCGCAGCCGGGGTTCCGGGGCGCAGGCTGGGTGCCGGTGCGGATCGGCGAGACCCCGCCTTGTGCGCTGGTCGCTCACGTCGGCCCGCCGATCTGCCCGATCGAGCGCATGGCGGCGAAATCCATCACCAGCTTCGACGGCGACCGACACGTCATCGACTTCGGCCAGAACTTCGCGGGCTGGGTGGAACTGAAGGCCCGCGGCGCGGCCGGGAAGCAGGTTTCGCTGCGCTTTGCCGAAATCCTCGGCGCGGACGGTCATGTCGATCAGGCGAACTTGCGGTCGGCGCGCTGCGCCTGTCTCTATACCCTGCGCGGCGATCCGGCGGGCGAGACGTACCAGCCGCACTTCACCTATTTCGGTTTCCGCTATGTCGAGGTCAGCGGACTGGGCCGCGCACCCACCGCAGACGAGATCGCGGGGATCGTCGTATCCAGCGCCCTGCCCGAAACCGGGCGGCCACTGATCGAGAACCGGATCATCCAGGGCCTGTGGCAGAACAGCCGCTGGAGCCAGCGCTCCAACTTCTTCGGCGTGCCTACCGACTGCCCGCAGCGCGACGAGCGGCTGGGCTGGACGGGGGACGCCAACGTGTTCTGGGACGCGGCGGCCTTCACCATGGACGTCGGCCCGTTCACCCGCCGCTTCATGGGCGACATGCGCGACGCCCAGGGGCCGCGCGGGGAATTCCCGGACTATGCGCCTTCCGGCTGGCGCGACCAGTTGCTCGGCGCCTCGCCGGGCTGGGCGGATGCCGGGGTGATCCTGCCCTGGACGGTCTGGCAGCGCTACGGGGACACCGCGATCGTGGAGCGCAACTGGCCGGCGATGACGCGCTACATGCGCTTCATCGCCGACAGCAACCCGGACCATGTCTGGCGCCACTTGCGCGGCTACGACTATGGCGATTGGGTGGCGCTGGACGCCAAGGAGCCGGGGGACGAGACCACGCCCAAGGACCTCATCGCGACGGCCATGTGGAAACGCTCGGCCGATGCCATGGCGCAGATGGCGCGCGGGGCGAAGCGCCAGCCCGAGGCGGAACGCTACGAGCAACTGGCGAAGGACATCACCGCCGCCTTCGCCGCGGCCTTCGTGCGGCCGGACGGCAGTGTCGGCAACGGGTCGCAATGCGGCTACATCCTCGCGCTGCGTTTCGGACTGGTGCCCGAGGGCCTGCGCGCGGCAGCGACGGCGAAGCTCGCAGCGGATATCCGGCGCCGCGGCACTTTGCTCTCGACCGGGTTCCTGGGCACGCCGTTCAGCCTCGATGCCCTGGCGGACCAAGGCGAGCATGCGCTGGTCTACGACCTGCTGCTGCGCACCGCCTTTCCCTCGTGGGGCTACATGATCGCCAAGGGCGCGACCACGATCTGGGAGCGCTGGAACGCCGACATGGCGGACGCTTCGATGAATTCGTACAACCACTATGCGCTGGGCGCGGTGACGGGTTTCGTGTTCCGCCGCGTGGCCGGGATCGACCCGCTCGACGCGGGCTTCCTCAAGTGGCGCTTCGACCCGGTGCTGGACCCGCGCCTGCCGCGCGGCGGGGCAAGCTACGACAGCGTGCTCGGCCGTATCGTCACGGAGTGGAGCAACGCGGCCGGGCAGTTCGATGCGCGGCTGGTGGTGCCTGCGAATTCGCGCGCGGAAGTCTGCCTGCCGGCCGGCTCGGCCGATGCCGTTCGCGAGAGCGGGCGCGCGCTCCCGGACGCACCGGGGGTGGAGATTGTCGGCATGCGCGGCGATCGCCTGGTGATCGAGGTCGGTTCGGGCGAGTACCGTTTCACGGCCCAGGGTCCCTCGTCCCGGACCTGATCCGGGGCGAGGGGGACGCTCAGGGCCGGGTCGTCCAGTTCCAGGTTACGGTATCGATCAATGTCCCGGCGCGCGCTTCCACGCGGTTGCTGCCCGGCGCGAGGTCCACCGTCCATGCGGCGATATGGTCGTCCACCGGCACTTTCGTCCAGGCGCCGCCGTTGAGGCGCATCTCCACTTCGGGGCGGTTGGTGAAAGCCTGCGCCACGACGCGCTGCGTTCGCTTGTTCACGTCGCGGCGGCTGGCGAGGTGCAGCATCGGCGTGTCCGACCAGTTCGCCTGATACCAGTACCAGGCATCCTTGCGCGTCTTGCGGTCCTCGGTGACGAGGCCCTTGTCGTTGATCGCGGGACGATCCCCCTCGTTGCGCTTGAACGAGGGATAGTCGATGCCCACCCACACGAAGCTGGACCAGAGGAACGGCCGTTTCTTCATCTCGCGCCAGTGCTTGATGTGGAAGTCGGTCTGGTACTGCTCGGGGTGCCAGTAGCCGTTCGATTCCGGGCGCTTCATCACCGGGTCTTCCTGGTGCAGCACGCTGGCGCCGGCGCCGTATTCGCTGACGCCGAACGGCCGCCCCGGCATCTTGGCGCGAAGCGCGTCGGCCCAGGGGCCGATGTCCTCCGAATTCGTCCAGTACCAGCCGAAGTAGCGGTTGTAGGACACCGTATCGCTGTGCTGCGCGATGGGATCGCTGTCGTCGAGGCAGCAATGCGCGTAAGTCGTCGGACGCGTGGGATCGAGGGCTTTTGCCGTGGCCTGGAGTTCGGACAGGATGCGGTTCGAGGCTGCATCCGACTTGCGGATCTCGTTGCCGATGCCCCAGAGCGCCACGGAGGGGTGGTTGCCGGTCTGCGCGATCAGCTCGCGCATCTGTTCGACCAGGTTCTCGCGGAAGGCGTCGGAAGGATCGTGATCGTCGATCAGCGGCACTTCGGTGAGCACCAGCAGCCCCAGTTCGTCCGCGCGTTCGTAGACCCGGCTCGGATGCTGCATGTGCGCCAGGCGCAGGCCGGTCGCGCCCATCTCCGCGAACAGGCCCAGGTCCTCGTCGATCTCGGCATCGGTCACGACCGGGCCGCGGCCGAAGCGGGTGGGCAGTTGCAGGTTGACGCCGTGAAGCGGGTAGGGCGCTCCGTTCAGCAGGAAGGTGCCGTCCTTGCGCACCGCCACGGTACGCACGCCGAGCGGTACGCTGGCGCTGTCGATCACGCGGCCGGATTCGGCGATTTCGGTGACCACGCGGTAGAGATAGGGGGCCTTCACGCCCTGCCAGAGCCGCGCATTGTGCAAGGCCAGCGACTGCTCGATGCTGGTTTTCTCGCCTGCCCCAAGCATGACGGTGCGCGAGGCGCGGGCGACGACTTTGCCTGCGGCGTCGAGCACGTGGGTGTCGAGGCTGAAGCGTGCAGCCGAGGTCCGCGCATTGCTCAGCGCGGCGGTGAGCGCCACCGCCGCCTCGCGGCCCTTCAGCGAGGTGGTGCGGACCTGCACGCCGGGTCCGGCATGGTCGAGCCGGTCGAACGCCAGCGCGTCTTCCTCGATCAGGCCGACCGCGCGGGCTAGGCCGCCGAAAACGTTGAAGTCGCCGTTGAGCGGGGCGATCTGCGTGTCGCGCGCATTGTCGACGCGCACGGCCAGGACATTGTCACCGCTCCGCAGAGCCTCGGTGGCGTCGAAGCGGAAGGCGCCGTAGCCGCCCTTGTGCTGGCCCAGCCGGCGGCCGTTCAGCCAGACCTCGGCCTTCAGCGAAACTCCGCCGAAGTTCAGCAGATAGCGCTTGCCGGCTTGCGGGCTGGCCGCAAAGCCGAGGCGGTACCAGGCCGGGCCGCGATAGTAGACGCCCTCCGGCTCGCCGCGCGCCTTGGCGCCGCCGATGCCGGAGTCCTGCGCATTGTAGGTGTGCGGCACCGAGACGCTCTGCCAGGCGCGGTCGTCGAAGGCGGGGGCCTCGGCACCGGCGGCATCGGACTTCACGAAATGCCAGCCCGCGGCCAGCGGCCGCTCGCTGGCGGCCAGTACGGGAACCGGCGCTCCGGCGAGAAGCAGGCCGAGCAGGGGGCGCAGGGATGTCTGGATCATGGTCGGCCTCTCAGGCGAGTTTCACGACGGCGCCGATGGCGATGTCGCTGCTGGCGTTGGCGCGGATCGCTTCGCCGCGCGCGTGGGGGGATCGCAGGCCATCGACCATTGCGCCGGCCACGTCGTCGAACAGCACGGCGGGGCGCGCATCGGGCGCGGCGACATCGAACGTCACGTCGTGCAGCACCACGTTGCGGGCATGGCGCACGTAGAGACCGTGGGCCGGGAACGTACCCATGAAGCTGGGTTCGAGACTGGAGGCAGGTCGTTCCGGGATGGCGCGGGCGGCGTCTTCGGTCGTGCCGCCGCCTGCCGCGCGAACGTGGACGTCGGAAAAGGTCACGTCCTCCACCGGCGCACCGGGATTGCCGACGATGCCGCAGGCATAGGGACCGGGCGCGCCCGAGACGTTGATGCCCGAAAACCGCACGCTGCGCACTTTCGATGGTCCGGTCCCCACGGGCGCGCGGTTGCGCGCGGCGAGGCGGACGAAGATCGGATGGTTCACGGGATTCTTCAGGTTGATGTCGCGGAAGGTCACGTCCTCCAGAATGCCGCCGTCGATCGCCCCCAACTGCAATCCGCGCGTGTTCTCGCACGTGCAGTCCGCGATCAGGATATTGCGGAAGCCGGTGGCGGAATCGGTGCCGAGCTTGATCCGTCCGAGCACGCCCACGTCATCCACCGAGCGATAGGGCGAGGGGCGATACGTGCCGTCCACCAAGGAGCCGAGGTCGTAGCCGCTGGTCTTGCAGCCGATCACCGATATCTCCTCGCAGAACACCGGCGCGTTCAAGGCATAGCTGCTCTTGAGGACGATGGCGTCGTCCTTCGGGGCGTTGACCGTGCAGCCGGTCACCCGCACGTCGCGGCAGCAGTCGATGTCGATGCCGTCGCGGTCGGTATCGACGGTGAGATTGTCGATGGTGACGCCCTGCGATCCCAGCACGTAGCAGGCGAAGTGACCGCCTTGCAGGATCGTGAAGTCGCGCAGCAGCACGTTGCGGCAGCGCTTGAGCGCCACGGCCTTGTTGCCGCGCCCTTCGTAGGCCATCTCGCGCGGGATGGCGCGGCGGGCGGCATCGGGGGACAGGCCCTGCTCGCGGGGGGACTTCCAGCCCGCGATACCGTGCCATCGCGGCGCGGGTCCCTCCCGGTCCAGCCCGAGGCCGTGGATCAGGCCGCGCCCGATGATCGCAACGTCGCTCAGGTCGATGCCGTAGATCAGCGCATTGCGGAAATGGGCGACGCCGTAGTCTACGTATTGCTCCTCGAAGACGCCTTCGGGGAGGTCGTACCCGCCCTTGTGACGGCGCGGGTCGGCCGCCTCGATGACGCTGCCGGGCATCAGCAGCAAGGTAACGTGGCTGCGCAGGCGTATCGAGAAGCACAAGTAATGGCCGGGAGGCACGACGACGGTGCCCCCGCCCGCATCGCTCGCGGCGGCGATGGCGCGGTTGAACGCGTCGGAATCGATGGCCGCCCCGTCGCCCCTGGCGCCGTGGTCGCGAACGTCGTGGAAACCGGAAAGAGCGCCTGCCGCGCGCACTGGCACGGCGCTCATCGCAAAGGCCGCGCCAAAGCCGAGCGTCACGGCGCGGCGGCTGAATTCCGCCCGTTCGATAACGCGGTCCATTCCTGCTCCCTCAAACTTATGTTGTATGACGTATTACATAAGCGAGGGGCGCTGCCAACTCTTTCCGGCCGGTTACACCAGCATGTCGCGGGTAATATCCTTCACCGATGTCACGCCGCTCAGGGCCATCGTCACTTTCATGCCCTGGGCGATGAGGTCGAGCAGCCTGGTCACGCCAGCCTCGCCTTCCGCCGCCAGCGCGTAGATATAGGCCCGCCCCAGCAACACGCCGCGCGCACCGAGCGCCAGCATGCGCACCACGTCGAGGCCGGTGCGGACGCCGCCGTCGACCAGCACGGTCAGTTCGTCACCCACGGCATCGGCGATGGCGGGCAGGGCCTCCGCGGTCGAGATCGCGCCGTCGAGCTGGCGGCCGCCGTGGTTGGAGACGATCACTCCATCGGCGCCGAGCCGCACCGCGTCGCGCGCATCGGCCGCATCGAGCACGCCCTTGACGATCATCTCGCCCTGCCAGAAGTCGCGGATCCATTCGAGGTCGGACCAGGTGATCGATGGATCGAAGTTGGCGCCCAGCCAGCCGATGTAGTCGGCAAGGTCGGTCGGCTTCTGCCGGTAGTGGGAAATATTGCCGAGATCGTGCGGCCGTCCCAGCAGGCCGACGTCCCAGGCCCAGCGCGGGTGCGTGACCGCTTGCAGCATCCGGCGCATCGGCGCGGCGGGGCCGCTCATGCCGGAATGGGCATCGCGGTAGCGGGCACCCGGCAGCGGCATGTCCACGGTGAACACCAGCTTGGTCACGCCCATCGCCTGCGCCCGTTCCAGCGCGTGCCGCATGAAACCGCGGTCCTTGAGCACGTAGAGCTGGAACCAGATCGGTGCGCCGCTGGCCGCGATCACGTCGGCCAGCGGGCAGACGCTGACGGTGGAGAGGATATAGGGCACGTTCGCCGCCCGCGCGGCGCGGGCCACCTGCAATTCGCCGCGCCGCCGCATCATGCCGCCAAGCCCGATCGGGGCCAGCATGACCGGCATGTCCATCGTCTCGCCCAGGATCCGGGTCTCGAGGCTGAGCGCGGAGACATCGCGCAGCACGCGCTGGCGCGGACGCACGGTTTTCAGCGCCGCGCGGTTGGCGTCCATCGTCTCCTCGGAGAAGGCCCCGCCATCGACATAGTCGAACAGGAACGGCGGCAGGCGGCGGCGCGCCGCTTCGCGAAAGTCGAGCGGAGAGGAAACGATCATGAAGGGTCCCTGAGACTGCGGTCGGGATTGAGGTGGAGCACGAGGTCGGCCCGGTCCGGCATCTCGGCGAGGATGTGGCGGGTAAGGCGCTCGTAATGCTGCACGAAACGGTCGAGCGCGGGGTCATCCATGACCTGCGAGCCTTGCGCTTCGCCGCGGGCGATGCGGTCTCGAAGGACGTCCTCCTGCTGTCCGCGCCAGCCGCGCACGACCTCGAAGCCGGGCGCGGCGAGCAGGACGAGACGGTCGATGCGCGCGAAAAGCGCGGCGTAAGTGCTTTCCAGCAAGCTGTTCACATGGCGGCGCCAGACGGCGTCCGGATCTTCATCGCGTTCGAGGGCGTTGATTGGCGCCGCCAGCGCGGATTCGTCCTGAGGGCGGGCAGCCAGGCACCAGCCTTCGAAAACGAGCAGGTCTAGCCCGGCGGGAACGGGATCGCCGGTGGGCACGGGTTCGTCCCGGCCCTTGTCGAAACGGGGCAGGGTGACCGGCGCACCGGCGCGGACGGCGTCGAGCAGGGCAGTGCCGCGCGCGGCATCGTGGGTGCCGGGAACGCCGCGCGTGGCGAACAGCGGATGGACTTCGCGCGCCAGATCCGCGCGCGCGGCGCGGCCGAGGTAGAGGTCGTCGAGGGAGAGGACCGCGACGCGGCGGCCCAGCGCTTCCATCCGCGATTTGAGGTCTTCGGCCAGCGTGGATTTGCCCGAGCCCTGCGATCCGCACAGGCCCAGCACCAGTGGGCCGCTGCGCGGCGCCTCCAGCCAGCCCCGGACGGCCGCGGCAACCCGCTCAGACGACTGGGTCAAGCAGTGGTTCCCCCGCGAAGAAGCGGTCGAGATTGTCAGCGACTTTCATGCCCATGGCGGTACGCGCTTCGATCGTCGCGCTGCCGAGATGCGGCAGCAGGACGACATTGGGAAGGGCGACGAGCCCGGGGTGGACCTTGGGTTCGGCTTCATAGACGTCGAGGCCCGCGGCGGCGATCTGCCGGGCCGCGAGGGCCTCGGCGAGCGCCGCTTCGTCGATCAGGGTGCCGCGCCCGGTGTTCACCAGCACGCCGTGGGTAGGCATTCGCGCCAGCAGGGCGGCATCGACCATGTGCCGCGTCTCGGCGCCGCCGGGCGCGTGAAGGGACAGCATGTCGGCGCGCTCGGCCAGTTCGCCGAGGTCCGCGAAGTAGGCGTCCTGCGGCATGTCCGGCGCAGGGCGGCGGCTGTGGTAGGCGATGCGCATGCCGAAAGCTTCGGCCCGCTTCGCTGTCGCCCGTGCGATCCGCCCGAATCCGACGAGCCCCAGCAGCTTGCCCGACAGCGACTGGCCGATAAGGTGCGTCGGCCGCCAGCCGGTCCATGCCCCGGCGCGAAGCTCGCGCTCGCCTTCTCCGGCGCGGCGGCTGGCCATGAGCAGCAGGGTCATGGCGATGTCCGCGGTGGCCTCGGTCAGGACGTCCGGAGTATTGGTGACGGCAATGCCGAGGGCGCGCGCGGCGGCAAGATCGATGTGCTCGAAGCCGGCGCCGTAATTGCCGATGATGCGTGCGCGGCGATCGTCTACTTCCATGACCGCGCGGGTGATGCGGTCCGTGACGGTGGGGCAAAGCGCGTCATGCTCGCGCATCGCCGCGGCCAGTTCGGCCTCGCCCAGCGGCCTGTCGGTATCGTTCAGGGTGACGTCGTAAGCGGCGGCAAGCCGGGTCTCGACCGCTTCCGGCCAGCGGCGGGTGAGCAGGATTTTCGGCTTCGCGCTCATAGCAGTCCGCGCCCCGCCAGGTTGCGCATCAGGGCGCCGACGCCGAAGTCCCAGGGCGCGCAGCGGTCCGTGGCGGTCACCCGGTTCACCAGCGCGCCCAGCGGGCCGGCGGCGATCCGCACCACGTCGCCCGTCTTGTGCGTGAAGCCATGCCCCGGCTCGTCACGGTCCTGCGTCGGCGCGAACAGCGTGCCCAGGAACAGGACCAAGCCGTCCGGATAACGGTGATGCGCGTTGCGTGCCTGCGCCGCGAGGTCTGCCGGCGCCCGGCTGATCTCGCGCATTTCCGAACGTCCCTGCATCACGAAGCCATCCTCGCCGGTCACTGTCAGCATGAGGCTTAGGGTCTCTACCGAGGCAAGGTCAAACGCTCCGTCGAACAGGCGCACGAACGGCCCTATCGCGGCAGCGCCGTTGTTGTCCTTGGCTTTTCCGAGCAGCAGGGCGGAGCGGCCCTCCACGTCGCGCAAGTTGACGTCGTTGCCCAGCGTCGCGCCGACGATCCGGCCATCCGAGGCGATGACGAGCACCACTTCGGGTTCCGGATTGTTCCAGGTCGAAGCGGGGTGGACGCCGATTTCGTGGCCGGTGCCCACGCTGGCCATGGGCTGGGCCTTGGTGAAGATCTCCGCGTCGGGACCGATACCGACTTCGAGGTACTGGCTCCAGGCGCCGGCCTCGATCAGGGTCTGCTTGAGCGCCATGGCCTCGGGCGAGCCGGGCCGCAGGGCGCGCAGATCGTCACCGACGAGGCCCCGGACTTGCGCGCGGATCTCGGCGGCGGCCTCGGGATTGCCGCGCGCGCGTTCTTCGATCACGCGTTCGAGCATGGACGTGACGAAAGTGACGCCCGCCGCCTTCACCGCCTGGAGGTCTATCGGCGAAAGCAACCAGGCGCGCGCGGCATCGCGCCTTGCCGGGTCGCTGTTGGCAAGGATCGCCGCCAGCGGGCCGAGGTCCTCGCCCTGAGCCTGGCGCAGAGCGGTTGCCGGATCGGCTGCTTCGCACAAGTCGCGCGCCGTGGGGAAAGCGGCGCTGATGTCGGTCACGCGTTCGCCGTCGATACGCACCAGCGAGGGCCCTTCCGCCTCGGGGCGCCAGACGCGGCCGAACAGCAGGGCGTGGGGGTCGGCCGGGAGGATGGCCGCGGGCGAGAGGTCCATGTTCAGCGCCTTTCGAACAGGGGCGCCCGGCGCGCCGCGAAAGCGGCGCGGCCTTCGGCGGCGTCGGCAGTGGCGAAGCAGATGGCCTGCAAGTCGCGCTCGTACTCGATGGCTTTTTCATAAGGCATCTGGTGGGCGGCGCGCAAGTTGAGCTTGGCGGTCTCTGCCGCGATCGGCGCGCGCGCGGCGATCTGGCCGGCGATTTCGCGGGCGCGGGGCAGCAGGGCGTCCGGCTCGGTGACTTCGCTGACGAGGCCCCATGCCTCGGCGCGGGCGGCGTCGATCATCTCGCCGGTATAAAGCATCAGCGCCGCGTTCGACATGCCGACGGAGTGCGTCAATCCCACTGCCATGCCGCCGCCGCCGATCCAGCCGAGCTTGATCTCCGGCGCGGCGAAGCGGGCATTGACCGAGGCGATGCGGATGTCGCAGGCCATAGCCGTTTCCAGCCCTCCGCCGAGCGCATAGCCGTTGATCGCCGCGATCACGGGCTTTCGGCAGGCCCGCAGCGCGTCGCAGTAGTCCTGCCGGTTGCGGAAGTCCCACGGTGTTGCATAAGCATCGAGAGTCGCGATGTCGGAGCCGGCGCTGAACGCCTTGGCCCCCGCCCCGGTGACGATCGCCACGCGGACCTCGTTCGAGGTGTTGCAGGTGGCCACGGCCTCGACCAGCGCCTGGGCCATGTCCGGCGTCATGGCATTGAGCTTTTCCGGGCGGTCGAGCGTGATCGTGGCGATGTGATCGGCGATTTCGAAGCGCAAGTTGGCGCTCATGTCTCGGTTCCCTCGATGTGGTGGCGGGCGAAGGCGGCCTCGATATCGGCGAGGACCGGCGCGGCGGGTTCATGGGCGAGCAGGCCTTCGCGCAGGCGGGCGGAGGCTTCGGTCTGGAAGGCGATGGCGCCGTCATGGCGGGGGCGCAGCGAGGCCGCTTCCAGCGTGGCACGGGTGGCGGCGTAGAAGCCGCGCCACTCCTGGTCGACGGCCGGATCGTCCCATGCCCGGCGCAAGGCGGGCTGGCCATCGTGGGCCGGGATGAAGCGGCGCTGGGCTTCCTCGCCCATCAGCCACGACAGATGCGCGCGCAGTTCGTCGGTCACCGTGCAGCGGCGCGAGACGGCAATGCCGGTGCCGCCGAGCATCGAGCCGATACCGGCGCGCCCGCGCGGGGCATCGGCGAAGGCGGCGCCCTCCTTGGCGTAGTTCACGTAGCCGTAGACGAGCGGGACCAGCGCGAGGTCCTCCCCGCCCGACAGGGCTTCGAGCAGGGCGATGGGGTTCTGGTCGATCCGGGCGCGGGTGGCATCGCCCGTCAGCGTGGCCATCCATTCGTAAGCTTCGCGGCCGGTTTCGGGATCGACGAAGCGGTCCCCGGGCCGGTCGTTCGAAGACAGCGACGCCGCGATGGACTGGAAGGTGAGCGCGGCATGGGGGCCGGACAGCGACAGCGCCACCGGCTCACGCCGGGCAAGGTCCACGACCGCCTGCCATGTCGTGGGCGGCGCCTCGATCCGTGACGGGGCATAGGCCATGACCTGGCTTGCCGCGTCGAGGGGCAGTGCCCAGTGCGCGCCCGCATAGTGGTAGCTTGCCTGCGAAGGGCCGATCGCGGCGGTTTCCAGCGCGGCCAGGGCTTCCACGCCGACGACTTGCGCCATCGGGATCAGGCAGTCCTGCGCCACTGCCTCTCCCACGTGCGGATGATCGAGCACGATGAGGTCGTAGCGCTCGGCAAGGTCGGCGATGGGATGGGATTCGAACCCTTCGAGCGGATGGCGGTCCCAGGCGATCGACAGCCCCTGCGCTGGCGCGACGCTTGCGGCGGCCGCCTCCAGCGCGCGGTAGCCGCGCGGGTGGTCCCAGGTGAGGCCGCGGTAGGCAGGCCCGGCCGTTTCGACGTCGCTCATGTGTGCTGGCGCACCACGCCGGACTCGATGAGCTGTGCGATGTCCTCCGCGCTGCGGCCGGCTTCGCGCAGGATGTCCTCGCTATGCTCGCCCACCAGCGGCGCGCCGCGCGTGATCGCGGAAGGCGTGCGCGAGAAGCGAATGGGGAAGCCGGGCACCTTGACGCGGCCTTCGGTGGGGTGATCGTACTCGACGAACGTGCCGTTGTGCTTGATCTGCGGATCCTCGACGAGGTCGGCATACCCGTAGACCGGACCGCACCAGATGTCGGCGGCGCGGAACTTCTCCAGCCAGTGGGCCGTGGGCTGCCGGACGAGGTGGCCCCGGATGCGGGCGAAAATGGCATCGCGCTGGGTCCAGCCGTCGCGCTCCTCCTCCATGCCGGCGAAGAAGGGGTCGTCGAGTTCGCGCGCCAGCGTTTCGAAGCGCGCCATCGCCAGTGTCATGTAGCCGTCCGCCGTCTCGAACACGCCGTAAGGCGCGCGGATGTAGCTGTGCGCATGAGGCTCGGCCGAGCGGGTCTGCGGCTTGCCGCCGACGGTGAACACCGACAGCTCCTGCATCTGGATCGTGGTGATGGCATCGAGCATGTTGACTTGCACGAGCTGCCCTTCGCCGGTCCGTTCGCGGTGGAACAGGGCCGCCAGCGCCCCTTCGAAGGCGCTGTAGGCGGCGATGGCATCCACGAGGTATTGGCCGGCGGGGGAAGGCGGCGCGCCTTCGCTGCCGGCCGAGAGCATCGCGCCCGACATGCCCTGCAGCAGCAGATCCTGCCCCGGCAGCATGCGATAGGGTCCGTCCTCGCCGTAGCCCGACATCGAAACGTAGATAAGGCGCGGGTTGATGGCGCTCAGGGTCGCGTAATCGACGCCCAGGCGCTCGGCCACGCCGGGGCGGTAGTTCTGGAGAAAGACGTCGGCGTCCTTCACGAGGTCCAGCAGCACGGCTTTGCCCTTGGGCGACTTGAGATCGATCGCCAGCGAGCGCTTGTTGCGGTTGAGCGAGAGGAACGAGACGTTGATGCTGTTGCCCGCCGCGCCGCCCGCCGAGGCATGGCGCTGCCATTCGCCGCTGGTAGGCTCTACCTTGACCACGTCCGCGCCCATGTCGCCCAGGCGCTGGGCGGCGAAAGGCCCGGCCATGGCGATCGAGCAGTCGAGCACGCGGATTCCATTGAGGATCGTCATTTTCTGGTCCTTCAGGACATGGTCCAGCCGCCGTTGACCTGCAGCGTCTGTCCGGTGATGAAACCTGCCTCGTCGGCGGCGAAGAAGGCGATGGCGTGGGCAATGTCGGACGCGGTGCCGCGCCGCTTGATCGCCTGCGCATCCAGCACCATGCGGTCGTACCCCTTAGGATCGGGGTGGATTTTCTCGGCATCGGTGGGGAAGGCGCCGGGGGCGATGGCGTTGACGGTCACGCCCCAGGGTCCGAATTCTCGCGCCCAGGCGCGGGCCAGGCCGACCAGCGCGCCCTTGGAGGCGACATAGGGGGACAGGTTCGCCCAGCCGCCCGAAAGGGTGATGCTGGAGATGTTGACGATCCGCCCGAAGCCCTTCGCACGCATCCCCGGCAGCGCGGCCTGCACCGCGACGATTCCGGCGTCCACATTGATGCGCTGGACGAACTGGTGCTCCTCGATCGTGTAGTCCTCGAAAGGCTTCGAGGGATAGATCGCGGCGTTGTTGATGACCACGTCGATGCCGCTGTGGCGCGCGGCCAGGGCATCGAGCGTGGCGCGCAGGCCGGGCAGGTCTGCGAGATCGGTGCGCGAGACGGTCAGCCGGCCGGGACCGCGCCCTTCGGCGGCAGCCACGAGAGCGGCGATCTTGGCATCGTCGTTATCGAGGGCGATGACATGGGCGCCGCGTTCGATCAGCAGCAGCGTGGTGTCGAGGCCGAGCCCGCCGGCGGCGCCGGTATAGAGGATGGTGCGGCCCTTCACGCGGCGCTTCCGATGGCGGGGAAGTTGCCGGTGGGAACTGGATACTCGTCCTCGGGCTGACGCGCTGCTCCTTCGATTCGCGCGATGGCGGCAGAGACGGCGGCCTCATCCGGCAGGACCCGCAGGACCGTGTCGTAACGGCGCTCCTCGCCGTGATCGAGCAGGATCAGTTCGCCGCGCTCGCGGGCGAAGTCCTTGCCGAGGACATGATTGGTGGCCGGCTCGATACCCACCGCATAGTGGCCGGCGTGGAGGTTCTGCCACTCGAACATGCAGGGGAACTGATCCTTGCGGGTGGTGACGGAGAAGCCGAACCCGATGGCCTCGTTGACCAGGGCGACTTCGACCCGGCCTGCCGCGTCGGGCGCCATGTCGTGCTGCCAGACCTGCTCGTGGAAGTTGACGATGGGCGCCGGCATTGTCCGGTAGCCCACGCCCTGCCGGCGGTAGTCGTCGGCATGGGCGGCCCAGAGCACTTCGCGCACCGGCGCCACGTAGCGCGCGCCTTCGGCGACGACCGGATGGCCGACGTTGATGTGATAGCAGAACATGTGCGGCGTGGTGTAGAAGCCGTGGTTCACCACGCGGTCGGTCATGCGGATCTCGTCGCTGCCGAGGTCCGCCTCGATGCGCCGGATGAGGTGCAGGTCCTCGCCGAAGACGGTGGACTGGCGCACCACGCCCTCGGCCCAGAAGGTGCAGGAATCCCCCTCCCAGCGCTCGCCGTAGCCGGTGAGCTGCGCGGGGATGGTGCCGACGCGGCCGTGGAGGGAGGAGGAGACGACCTCGCGCGGGCCGTAGTTGTAGTGGCCTGCCGGATCGTCGTGCATGAACAGGATATGGTCGAGGCCGCAGGTGATGTTCAGGCCCGACATCGAGCGGAACCAGCCGAGGCCGCCTTCACCCTCGTAGTCGTGCAAGGCCGGGTTGCGGAAGCCGGAGGGCGAATGCCAGCCAACCGCGCGCCCGGCGTGATCGCACTCGGCGATGTCCATCGCGCGGTCCACCAGCACCGTGAAGCGCAGGCCGGACCCGGTGCGGAATTCCAGCAGGCGCACGCCGCGCTCGACGCCGTCGCCCAGCGTCATCAGGCGCACGCCCGCGAACTGCGACAGGGATCCGGTACGCTCGGCGAGATGCCTTCTCGACATCTGCGCGCCATATAGCAAGGCCATGCCTGCCCTCTCCATCTTGTAAGACGTATGATGAATACGTAAGGAGATGGGGGGCGTCAACCGGGAGAGTGGAATGAGCCAATTCGTGCGCAGGTGCTTCGCCGTGGACCTGGTGGACGAGCCGGAAATGATCGCGCGCTATCGCGCCTGGCATGCGCCTGGCGGGCCGCCCGCGGCCGTGACCGAAGCGATCCGCGCCGATGGGGTGCGCGATCTCCAGATCTGGCTGGTGGGCGACCGCATGTTCATGACGATGGAGCAGGATGCGGCCATGGCCGCCGATGCGGAAGGCAAGGCGGCGCGCGATGCGGCCAATCCAGAAGTGCAGGCGTGGGACGCGCTCATGCGCACGTTCCAGCGCCCGCTGCCTTTCGCGCCGGACCGGACCTGGGCCGAAATGGAGCGGATCTACGCGCTTTCGGAGCAGCCCTGAAAGCGCCCGCGCACGGTCGAGCCGGAGGGCCCGACCCTGGCGGCTAGGCTTGAGGGCCGCTCGCCCGGCGCCGCGCCCATGACGATTCGATATGTTCGCGCATGGCTCTCGACGCCGCTTCGGAATCGCCATCGACGATCGCCTGGTAGACCTTGCGATGCGCGGCATGGGTGTTGCGGACGTGCTCGACATTGAGCGTGCCCGAATAGCCGTGGGTGTTGAGGGCGCGCGACTGGATGCCGTCGATGATCGCCTTGCTCAGGCGGTCGCCCGACATGCGCATGATCACATCGTGAAAATTCACGTCTTCGTGCACATAGGCCGCGGGGATTTCCACCAGGCTTTCCAGCTTGTCGATCTGGGCCTTGAGTTCGGCCAGGCTCTCCGCCGTGGCGCGCTTCGCCGCCTTGGCCGCCATCGAGGCTTCGAGGGAAGAACGGATTTCCGAAAGGTTGTCGAGATAGGCCAGGCCGTCCTCGCGCCGGAACAGCGCCGCCAGGATCATCGGGTCCAGCAGGTTCCAGTCACTCTGCTCGCGCACGATGGTGCCGCGTCCCTGCAGGGAGACAACGAGGCCCTTCTCGGTCAGCGCGGTGGTCGCTTCCCGCACCACGGTGCGGCTGACGCCGAAGTGGTCGCACAGCATGTTTTCAGGGGGAAGGGCCGAACCGGCGGGATAGACTTCGGTGACGATGGCGCTGACCAGTTCCTCGACCACCGCTTCCGCAAGGCGCGGACGCCGCCGTGTCTTCGCGGGCGCTCCGAGGCCGACAACCCTATCCTGCATGCTCTTTTACGCCCTTGATTCATGGTGACGCGCGTTCTTGGCGCCTGATTTACGCTGAACCGACTTGACCAAGCGCGTCAAGGGTTGTCAAACGACATAGATCATACATAATACGAATTACGAACAGGCCTTAGGTCAGGGGATTCCCGAATGAAGATCACAGGCTACCGCAGCCTCACCGCCTTCCACGACTGGCAGCGCCCCGTGGGCGACGTCAACGGCATCGTCGAATCGGGCATTACCGAAGTGCCGGTCCTGCTGGTCGAGACCGACGGCGGGCTGACCGGAATCGGGCTGGGATCGCACCGCGAGATCGACCGGCTTTTCCCCGCCGTGGAAGGCGCGGACCCCCGCGGGGTCGCTACGCTCTACGATGCGATGCTCTCGCATGTCTTCAAGAGCGGCCATGCCGGCGCTACGTTCGGAACGATCGCGGCCATCGACATGGCGCTCTGGGACCTGAAGGCCAAGATGGCGGACGAGCCGCTGTGGCGCACGCTCGGGGCCGGGGACCGTTTCGTGCCGGGTTATGCCTCGGGCCTGTGCTACGGCCTCGATGACGAGGCTTTCGCGGCGCATTACACCCTCTGGGCCGAGCGCGGATTCACCGCCGCCAAGATCAAGGGCGGACGCGACCTGGACCGCGACATCGCCCGGCTCGAAACGGTGCGCGGCATTCTTTCGCGCAACACCACGCGCCCTGCGGTCATGCTCGACGTCAACGAAGCGTGGAACACCAAGCAGGCGATCCGCCACCTTGCCGAGATCGAGAAGCGCGTCGACCTGACGTGGATCGAAGAACCGGTGCGCCGATGGGACGCGGCCGGGCATGCCCAGATCGCCCGCGCCGCGCGGACGGCAGTGGCGACCGGCGAAAATCTCACCGGGCTGGAGCAGTACGGACCGTTGTTCGATGCGCAGGCGGTGGATATCGTCCAGGCGGGCAGCGTCTGGGGGATCACACATTTCAATCGCGTCGCAATGGCCGCCCATGTGCGCGGATTGCCGGTATCGCCAGTGGCCTACAACGCCAATCCGGTCGCGCATGCGGCGGCCGCGCTGCCGAACATGATCGGCATCGAAGTGCAGGACTTCGGCTTCCCGACCGGCTTCACGGTCGACCAGCAGATCGCCGAGGGCGGCATCATCCTCGGTGACGCGCCAGGCCTCGGGATCTCGATCGACGAGGCCGCGGTGGCCCAGTCCGTCACTGCCATCGGCTGGGGCGAACGCGGCGGCCCGCATCGCCGGCCGGCGGGTGCGGGGCTTCGGCTCGTTCCCGATACGCGGCGGGCGGCGGAATGATGCACGGCTCTGCAGCCCAGGGCGCAGAGGCCCGAACGCCCTGGGTCCAGGGTGCGGCGCGCTGGCGCCTGCAACTGTCGCTCATGGTGAACTTCTTCCTGCTGATGGGGCTCTACAGCGGCGTGCTGGGCGTGCTGCTCCCTAACCAGATCGCGGAGCTTTCTCCCGCGTCCAAGGAGAACAACCTCGCGCTGCTCTTCGCGATCACTTCGGTATTCTCCACGCTGGCGACGCCGATCGCGGGGGCCCTGTCGGACCGCACGCGCAGTCGTTGGGGACGGCGCGCGCCGTGGATCGCCATCGGCTCGCTGATCGGCTCTGCATCGCTGTTCGGGGTGTCGATGATGACCGGGTTCTGGTCGCTCATGGTGCTCTGGGTCATGGCGGCGGTGGCCTACAATTCGATGCAGCCGGCGATGACCACGCTGATCGCGGACCGCTTCGCGCCCGAGACGCGGGGCAGCGTTTCCGGCATCGTCGGCGCGGGCATGACGGCGGGGCTGACCGCAGGCACGGTGGTGGCAGGCTATCTCGCCTCGCAGCGGATGCTGGCATACGGTCTTTTCGCGGGCGCCATCGCCGCATCCTGCGTGGCTTTCGTCGCGCTCAACCGCGAACCCCCCAGCGATGCCTTGCCGCGCCGCCCGATTCACTGGGGCGCCTTCTTCAAGAGCTTCTGGATCAGCCCGCGCGAGCATCCCGATTTCGCCTGGGCCTTCGCAAGCCGCTTCACGATCTACATGGGCTACCAGGCGGTGGCGGCTTACCTCCTCTATATCCTGCGCGACTACGTGGGGCTGGGCGACGACGCCTCGAACCTGGCCATTGCCAACATGGCGATGGTGACGCTGGTGTGCCTCGTCGTCTCGTCGCTGGCATCGGGCTGGCTTTCCGACCGTCTGCAGCGGCGCAAGCCCTTCGTGATCGGCGGCAGCCTCTTCATGGGCGCGGCGATGGTTGCGCCGCTGCTGGCGCCCTCGATGGCCGGGATGTGGGTCTACGCGGCGGTGATCGGGGTGGGCTACGGCATGTTCATGTCCATCGACATGGCGCTGATGACGCAAGTGCTGCCCAAGGCCGCGCTGGGCGATGAGGGCAAGGACCTGGGCGTCCTGACCACCGCCGTGAACATCCCGCAGATCATCAGCCCGGTCATGGCCGCGGTCCTGCTCGGGATCTTCGGCGGCGACTACCGGGCCATCTTCATCGCGGCGGTGGTCTTCGTCTTCGGCTCCGCACTGTGCGTGCTGCCGATCAAGTCGGTACGATAAACATCATACATATGATGTAAGTTGACATGAAAACGATAGCAGGTCATAAGATCTGCAAAGAATTTGGAGGGAGAGTCGAGATGTCGAACGAGGGAAGGTTTCGCAGTGCGGCCAGGTCGGCGCTGCTTTTTTCTGCCGCATCGGTGCTAGCGCTGGCAACTTCGGCGCAGGCGCAGGAGGCCGTGGGTAACCAAGGCGCTTCGGAGGCTGCCGACAGCGAGGCCGAGAACGTCATCATCGTTGCGGGCATCCGCGCCAGCCAGAAGGTCGCGATCGACATCAAGCGCGATTCCATCGCGGTTGTGGACTCGATCGTCGCCGAAGATCTGGGCAAGCTGCCCGACCAGAACGTCGCGGAATCGCTCCAGCGCATCGCCGGCGTCACCATCGAGCGCAACCGCGGCGAGGGCCGCTACATCACCGTGCGCGGCTTCGGGCCGAAGTTCAACGCGGTGACCGTCAACGCCCGCACGCTCGCCACCGACAACAACGGCCGCGAGTTCTCGTTCGATGTCATGCCCTCCGAAATCATTTCGGGCGCGGACGTCTACAAGTCGCCCCAGGCCAATATCAACGGCGCCTCGATCGGTGCCACCGTCGATGTGAAGACCCTGCGCGCGATCGACCAGAAGGACCAGTTCGCCATCAGCGCTTCCGCTGGGCAGATGTGGGCGGAGCTGGCCGACAAGTTCAATCCCGAGGTTTCGGGCGTGGCGTCCTGGCGCAATGCCGACAAGACCATCGGCGTGTCGATTTCGGGGGTCTATACCAAGCGCGATACCCGCAACGACGAGTTCACCATCGGCGCGGGCCATGTCTATCGCTCGAGCACGGACTCCTACTACAACGCCGGCGGGGTTCCGGGCGCGCGCATCGGGCCGAACGTGGCGCCGTTCAGCCGCGTCTCGATGCCGTCGAACCTCTCGCCGTTCTTCTTCGAGCGCAGCCTCGAACGCTACGGCTTCTCCGGCTCGCTGCAGTTCCGGCCGACCGACACGCTGACGCTGTCGTTCGACGGGCTCTACTCCAAGGCGGACTTCCGCGAGCAGCAGACCGGCCTTGCCTACGACTTCTCCGGCGGCACGCTGGTAGAGCAGGTCGTAGAGGACAACGAGGCTGTCTACCAGCGCTACCAGGGCGGCTTCGTCGACCAGATCCTGCAGTACGACCACCGCAAGGTCATGACCAACCAGTTCGGCGGCAACATCGAGTGGAAGCCCACCGAGACGCTCAAGATGAGCTTCGACGCCTCGCGTTCCAAGGCGGAACGGCGCGGAAAGGAGGATAACCTCTTCACCACCATCCGGCGCAAGAACATCGACTTGTGGTTCGATCGCCGGTCGGGCAGCCCGATCTACGAATATGGCTTCACCAGCCCGAACTACCCCAATGCCTCGACCAACCCCAACGGCATCACCGCGCACTATTACATCTGGGGCGGCGGCACCGATGTCGACGACAAGATCGAGGAATACCGCTTCGACAACGAGTGGAAGGCCACGTCCAACCTTTCGCTCTTCGCGGGCGCCATGTATTCGCGGCGCACCAAGACGCTGACGGGCGACGAGATGCCCTTCGGCGAGCAGTGCGCCTATTGCGGCTCCGACCGGGTCCTGCCGGCTTCGCTGTTCAGCCCGACCAACCGCAACTTCTTCCAGGGCAGCGGCCCCAGCAACATCGTCCGCGACTGGGTGATCTACAGCCCGCAGCAGCTCGTGGGCGTGATCGACCAGTTCGCGGCCGCGGACGGGAAGGCATTCAACCCGGCGGTATTCTCGCCTTCGGCCTCCTCGGTCGTCGATGAGAAGGTGAAGATCGGCTATTTCATGGCCAACTTCACGACCGACCTCGGCTCGATGCCGCTGACCATCAATGCCGGCGTGCGCTACGAAGGCACGACCTACACCTCGACCGGCGCATCGCGCACGGTCCTCAGCGCCCAGCCCAATGGACAGGGGCAGAACATCATCGTCGTCTCGCCCATCGTGCCCGTTGGCTTCGAGGGCAAGTACCATGACTGGCTGCCCTCGGTGAACATCAAGCTGGAGGCGACCAACGAACTGATCCTGCGCCTCTCGGCCTCCAAGGTGATGACACGCCCGACGCTGACCGACCTCTCGCCGCGCCAGTCGATCCAGACGAACCCCGGCAACGAGACGATCAGCCGCGGCAATCCCGACCTCAAGCCGTTCCGGGCCAAGCAGGTGGAGGCCGACATCGAGTGGTACTTCACCGGCAACGCGCTGCTGTCCGCGGCCGTGTTCTACAAGAAGATCGACTCGTTCGTGACGCTGGTGACCACGCCGCAGCTGGTAGACCAGGTGACGTTCCAGGTGACCGTGCCCGACAACGGCAAGGGCGCGACCGTGAAGGGCTTCGAACTCGGCTATCGCCAGGCCTTCACCACCCTGCCTTCGCCTTTCGACGGGCTCGGCGTGCAGACCAGCTTCAACTACACCAAGTCGAACGCGAACTACACGAACCAGGTGGCGGGCGTCTCCTACGGGCTGGAGGGGCTTTCCAAGACCTCCTACAGCCTCGTGGGCTTCTACGAGAAGTACGGCGTGCAGGCCCGCCTTGCCTATACCTGGCGCGACAACTTCCTGCAGGTGGCCTCGGGCCGTAACGGCGAGCCGGAGTATTTCGACGCCTATGGCCAGCTTGACGCGGGCCTGTCCTACGAAGTGACGCCGCAGTTCACCGTCTTCGCGGATGCGCTCAACCTCAACGATGCCAAGGAGTTCATCTACTCCGTCAGCACCGATCGCACCAAGGAGTACCGCAAGACCGGTCGCCGTTTCTCGGGCGGTGTCCGCGTCCGCTTCTGACGATCATCCGTGGTGGACCGGGGGCGCCTGTCGCTTCCGGTCCTTCGCGCATCCGGGGAACATGCATGTTGATGAAGCGCCTGGCTCCGGCCCTGCTTGCACTGGCCCTGCCGGGATGGACGGCGCCGGGATGGACAGCGCCGGCAGAGGCGGCGGCGGCCGTGCAGACCGCCGCCACCAAGCCGCGCGTGATCGTCCTGACCGACGTGGGATCGGACCCGGACGACATGGAATCGATGGTGAGGTTCCTGCTCTACACCAATGAATTCGATGTCGAGGCGCTGATCCCTTCCACATCGCGGCACCTCAAGGATTCGGTCCACCCCGAGCAGATCCTGCGGCGCATCGACGCTTACGAAGCCGTTCTCCCCAACTTGCGTGCTCACGCCAGAGGCTGGCCCTCCGCTGCGGGCCTTCGCGCGAAAGTGAAGCCCGGACGGCCCGAATACGGCATGGCGGGCGTGGGTGCGGGCAAGGACACCGAAGGCTCGCGCGCCATCGTCGCCGCGCTGGAAAGCCCCGATCCCCGGCCGCTGTGGATCTGCGTCTGGGGCGGGGCGGTGGATCTGGCGCAGGCGCTGTGGTCGCTGCGCGAAACGCGCCCGGCGGACGAGGTGGCCAGGCTCGCGGCCAGGCTGCGCGTCTACTCGATCTCCGACCAGGACAACGCCGGGCCCTGGGTGCGGCGGCAGTTCCCGGACGTGTTCTGGATCGTCAGCCTGACCGCGCATCGGCACTACAACCTGTCGACCTGGGGCGGCATCTCGGGCGACCGGATGTACTACTTCGACGGCCCGGACTTCACGACCGTTTCGAAGGAATGGCTGCGCGAGAACGTGCAGATCGGCCCACTGGGTTCGCTTTATCCGAACTACGAATTCATCATGGAGGGAGACACGCCGAGCTTCCTCTACCTGATCCCCAACGGCCTCGGCGATCCCGAGCATCCCGACTATGGAAGCTGGGGCGGGCGCTACGGCAAGGTCTCCGAGTGGGACGGCATCTGGACCGACACCAGCGATCTCGTCACCGGCACCGACGGCAAGCCCCGGCAGACCAACAAGGCGACGATCTGGCGCTGGCGCGAGGCTTTCCAGAACGATTTCGCCGCGCGCATCCAGTGGACTCTGCAGTCCGCATTCAAGGGCGCCAACCATGCCCCCACGCTCGTTCTGAACGGCGCCGGCGGGACCGCGCCGGTGGAGATTGCCGCCCGGCCCGGCGAGACGGTGCGTCTTTCCGCGGCAGGATCGCGCGATCCCGACGGGGATGCGGTGGACTATGGCTGGTGGCAGTACCGCGAGTCCGAGGCGGTCAACCGTAACCCCCGCGTCGAACTCCAACGCGGAGACTCCATCGAAACCCGTTTCGTGGTGCCCGACGTGAGCGAGACAACCCGCTTCCACGTCATCCTCGAAGCCCGCGACAAGGGGGCACCCGCGCTCACCAGCTACCGGCGCGCGATCGTTACGGTAAGCCCCCGGCGCTGACGGCTCGGGCGCTGTCAGAGGTCCGGGCGTTTCGCCGGCTGGCGGCAGGGCATGCGCAAAGTGAAGCGGGTTTCGACGGCGTCTGACGCGGCCGTGAGTTCACCGCCGTGGGACCGCGCGATTTCAAGCGCGATGTGAAGGCCGAGGCCCAGGCCGCTCTGACTGGATCTGCCGGGCCCGCGCACGAAGGGTTCGAACAGGCGGCTCATGGTTTCCGCCGGGATGGGATCGCCGCCGTTCACCACCGAGAGTTCGAAGATCCCGTCCCGCGTGAAGGCGCCGAGGCGAACCGGTCGATCCGCGGCGCCGTGCGTCAGCGCATTGCCGAGCAGGTTCGACACCAGCTGGCCGAGCCGGCCGCGATCGGCTTCGACAGGGGCGTCGATCTCGATCAGGGCCTCGATCACGCGCGGGCCGGCAATGGACCGCATTTCGGCAACGACCTGGTGGAGGACCGGTGAAATGTCCGTATCCTTGTCGGGAACGATGCCGATCCCGTCCCCGAGCCGGGCCTTCGCGAAGTCCATGACGTTGTTGATCAGCGCCGATGCGCGCGAGATGCTGCCGTCCATCAGGCCCAGGACTTTGCGGCCGCGCGGGCTGATCGGCTCTTTTTCGAGCATGCGCAGCCCGCTCGTCAGCGAGGCGAGGGGGTTGCGCAGATCGTGACCCAGAACCGCGATGAACTGCTCGCGAAAATCGGAGGCGGCTTTCTCTTCACGCGCGTCCGCTTCCGCCGCCGCCCGCGCCGTGCGCAGGTTCTGTTCGTAGCGGCGGCGTTCGACGGCGTTGGAGATCGTGATCCGCACGAACAGGGGATTGCCGTCGGCATCGCGGCGCTCGGCGGCATTGATGAGGACGGGCAGTTTATCTCCGCCCGCGCAGGCCAGGTCCAGCGCGACTTCGGTGAACGATCCCTGCATCCGCAGAAGCGGGGCAAAATGGGTTTCGTAGAAAATCTTGCCGCCCATCGTCAGCAGATCGGAGAGACGCTTGCCCTTCAGCGCCGAGGGCACGGTTCCGATCCAGTCCGCCAATGTCTTGTTCGCCCGCAGGATACGGCCGTCCTTGTCGGCGGAAATGTAGCCGCAGGGGGCGTTCTCGAACAGGTCTTCGAGATCGTCCAGCCCGGCCTGACCCTCGACGGCGGTTCGTTCTTCTCCGCTCAAAGGAAGCTCTTGATCGCTGCGATCGTCTCTTCAGGGGCGCTCAGGTTCGGGCAATGCCCCGTGGCTTCGAGAATCACGAGTTCGCTGCCGGGAATTGCGTCATGGACGAATTCGCCCACGCTCAAGGGCGCGATCACGTCGTCGCGGCATTGCAGGATCAGCGTTCGGGCCTTCACGTTCGCAAGGTCTTCGCGATTGTCGGACAGGAAGGTCGTGCGGGCGAACTGCTTCGCGATGGCCGGATCGGTGCGGCAGAAACTGTCGGTAAGCTCCTCCCCCAGTTCCGGCCGGTCCGGATTGCCCATGATCGTGGGGGCCATCGCCTGCGACCATCCGAGATGGTTGCTGTCGAGAAATTCCAGCAATTCGGCGATCTGGTGCTCGGCGAACCCGCCGACGTAATCGCCGTCATCGATGTACCGCGGCGAAGGACCGACCAGGACCAGGGTGTCGAACAGTTCAGGCGCGCGCTGGGCCGCGATGATGCCGATCATCGCGCTGACCGAATGGCCGACGAAGATGCCGTTCTCGACACCGGCCGCGCGCGCCAGCGCGATCACATCGTCCGCATAGCCCGAAAGCTCGCGGTGCCGCTGGTCATAGGCCGAAAGGTCGGAGCCGCCGAAGCCGATATGGTCGAACAGGACCACCCGGTAATCGTCTTCGAAGGCGGGGGCGACGAAGCGCCACATGTTCTGGTCGCAGCCGAACCCATGGGCGAAAAGCATGGTCCTGGTGCCCGAACCGCTGATCCTGGCATTCTGGCGATCGAACACTTGCGACATAGCCGTCTTCCTAGGACAAGTTTTCGGGCCGATCCATCGATAATCGCTGGCCTTTGGCGGGGGAGGGGGCATCGGCGCCTGCCAGGCGCCTGCTCGCAACGGGGCAATTCGCCGCGTCCCGGCAGGCGGGCGAGGGCTGGACGAAGCGCGCGAGGGGCGCGCGGCACCCCTATAGGAAGGGGCTATGGCATCGCAAAATCTGGCTATTTGACCCTGTCTGCGGTGCATGTCATCCGAACGGCAAGACAGAACAGAGGGGAGAGAGGCCGATGCCGGCAAGGAACGCTTTTCGCATGCTCGCGGCTGTGAGCATGCTGGTTTCGCAGGGTCTTCATGCGCAGCCGGCGGATTATCCCGCGCCCGCGCCGGCCCAGGCACCGGCAGAGCCGGGCGCCATCCCGCTCTACGGCGCCAAGACCCCAGGTTCGACCGGCACCGAAGTCTGGGCCCGCTATTTCGGGAAGGACTATTCGGTCCGCAATGTCACGCGGCCAACGCTGACCCCCGTGCTTCCCGATCCGGCCAAGGCGACGGGCGCTGCCGTGATCGTCGCTCCGGGCGGTGCATTCATGGCGCTCTCCATGTCTCACGAGGGCTGGGACGTTGCCAAGGCTCTTGCCGATCGCGGCATCGCGGCCTTCGTCCTCAAGTATCGGCTGCTCCCGACGCCGAAGGACGAGCAGGAGGCCGGCAGATATGTCTGGAAGAAGATGAGCGAGGGGATGCCGGACCCTGCTAAGATGCCCGTACTCGGCAATCCCAAGGCCACCGAGGACGGCCTCGCCGCGCTGAAGATGGTGCGGGACAATGCCGCGAAGTGGCGCGTCGATCCTGCAAGGGTGGGCATGATCGGGTTTTCGGCCGGCGCGATGACTTCGCTGCAGACCGTGCTCGCCGCCAGGGTGGGCGAACGTCCGGCGTTCTTCGGGTACATCTATGGCCCGCAGGCCAGGATCGAGGTGCCCGCAGATGCACCGCCCCTGTTCGATGCGATCGCCCTGGACGATCCTCTGTTCCCTGCGATGGGCTTCCCCATTGCCCAGGCATGGCAGGCGGCGAAGCGGCCCGTCGAAATTCACGGCTATCAGCAGGGAAGCCACGGGTTCGGGCTCGGTAAGCCGAATACCACGACGACGCTGGTGATGGATGAGTTCACCGCCTGGCTGGCCATGCAGGGCTTTCTCACGCCCAAATGAAAGACTAACTGCGCCGAGGCGGCCCCATGACGCATGAGAGCGCATGGAGCCCGCCTCGGCGATGCGGGGATCAGTTCGAGGCGCCGACCCGGATTACACCGACGCCGCGCTCGATGACGATTTTCGTGCCGTAGGGCTGCGAGAGCGCCTGCAGCCGGGCAAGGATGCGGGCGCCGGTCGCCGCATCGGCCATGTGCGGCACACCGCGCCTGGCGCCGCTGGCGTTCACGCCGAGGTCGACGGGGTAGAGCCGGACTTCGGCAAGCTGGCCGTCGTGGTAGCGGGAAGTGGCGATCACCGTCTCGTAGAGGTTGGGGTCGGAGAATTCCTTGGCGTTGCGCGCAGCCAGAAGTTCGGGCGTCGTGACGGTGCCGGGGGTGACGCCGAACTGGTCGTACATGTCGGCCGGCACGTCATCGAGCGAATTGTTCATCATCGCAAAGTTGCCGAGCGAGTAGAAGATCGGCTTGCCCTTGTAGATCTCGATCCCGCGCAGCTGGTGCGGACCGTGGCCGACATAGACATCCGCGCCGGCATCGATCGCCTGATGAGCCAGCCCTTGCGCGAACCCGGCAGGCGTCTTGCTGGCGTTGCCGGGTTCATGGTTGTGCAGGGAGAACACTGCGAAGTTGCCGTTTTCCTTGGCCTGCCGGACCGCCAGCAGATTTCCGGCCACGTCCTTCGAATTGAGGTCGTACTCGATCTTCATCGGCGAGACGGCATCGGCGGCGAGGCGGTATTCGCGGCCCTTCATCTTCACCGGCGCGCCGTCCTTCGTTCCTGCCAGGCGGGCGATCACGGCAAGGTCGGTCTGCGACACCAGCCCCACTTCGGTGCTGCGGATCGTATTGGCGCCGCCGCGTCCCGGTACCTGGCCCAGCGGATCGGCGGCTGGCGACATCGGCGTGAACGTGGTGGTCGCCGAAACCAGGCCGATGCGGCCATGGCCGGCGTCGAAGTAGGCAGGCGCCCGCGCGGCGGTCATCGAGCGGCCGGTACCGGCATGGACGACATGCGCCTTGTCCAGCAGGTCTAGCGTATCGATCATGCCTTCCACGCCCCAGTCGGTGGCATGGTTGTTGGCGTGGCCGACGATATCGATGCCCATGCCGGCCACGTCCGCCGGCACTCTGGGGTCGGCGAGCATCCAGGTGCCGCCGGATTCGGCTTGCGGCGATCCCTTGAACGTCTTGAGATCGAGCGCGGTCGTCTCGAAATTGCCGAAAGTCACGTCGGCGCCGCGCAGGAGGCGGAGCATGTCGGGCGACTGCCGCTCCAGCGTCGCCAGCATCGGGCGCAAGTAGATGAGATCGCCGACGGCCGCGAAAGTGAAGTCGCCGGCGATGGGCGAGCTGGGGACGGTCGTGACGGCCGGCAGCGCGCCGCCTTCCTCTTCTTCCTCCGCGAACGCAGGCATTGCGACGGCGGCGAAGGCAGCGGCGCCCGCGACAAGCAGGGCGCGGAAGGCGCGGTGGCGGATAGGCATGACGGAATTCCCCTTGGACTGGCCCGATAATGGCTGGCCTTCCGGGTTATCGCCTTGGGCTGACACGAACCTGTCGCGCCGGCAAAGTCGGGAACGGGCTCAGGCCGCCGCGGCGGAAAACTCCACCCTGGCGCAGAGGCCCTGCCCGGTGCGGCCGTCGCCCAGCGTCACCCGCGCGCCGAGCCGCTCGGCCAGGGCCCGGGCGATCGGCAGGCCGAGGCCCGTGCCGGAAGCCTGGCTCTGCCCCCGCACGCGGTAGAAGCGTTCCCAGACCCGCTCGCGCTCTTCGGCGGGAATGCCCGGCCCGGTATCGTCGATCTCGACGAAGGCATTTTCCCCGCGCCGGCCGAGATGGACCGAAACCGCGCCGCCCGGCCGGTTGTAGCGAATCGCATTGTCCAGCAGGTTGCCGATCAGTTCGGCAGCCAGGCGCGGTTCGCCGATGGCGGTGACGGCGCCCTCGCTCTCGTCCTCATAGCTGATGTCGATATTGGCCGGCGCCAGCGCGGCTCGATCCGCGGTGACCGATGACGTCACCTCCGACAAGTCGAAGGGTTCGAGCAGCGTGCCTTCCTGATCCTCGCTGCGGGCAAGCGCGATGAGTTGGCGCAGCAATTGCTCCAGTGAATCTATCGCATAGGGAATGTCCTGAAGGGCGGCTTGCCCTTGCGGCGATTCCGGGCCGTAGCGGTCGAGCACGTCCAGCTGCACGCGCGCGACGGCAAGCGGGGTGCGCATCTGGTGCGAGGCGTTCGACGTGAACTGGCGCAGCGAATCCGCCGCCCGGTCCAGCCGCGCCATCAAGCCGTTGAACGCGGCAACGAAAGGCCGCATCTCCACCGGCGCCGTCTGCGACGCCTGCAGCCGGAAGGAGGGCGATGCGTCCTGCCGGGCCTGCTCGACCTGCTGCGTCATATCCAGCAGGGGGCGCAGGCCCCAGTGGATCGCCCACCAGAACAGCAGCCCCGTCACGGCGAGCGCGGCAAGGCCCACCAGGAAGACGCGCAAGGTGAAGTTCTTCTCGAAGGCGGCGCGGTCGTCCACATAGTCCGCGATCTGGATGGCGATCAGGCCGTCGTCGCCCGCGGCGCGGCGGATCTCGGTGGCGATCCGCACCGGCTTTCCGCGCAGCGTCCCGTCGCGCAAATAAGCCGCCTGCGTGACGGCCTGCGCGTCGGCCGGCTCCAGGTAGCCCCGCACCAGCCGGTGCTCGCGGTAGGCATTGTAGAAGGTGGCCGGGGCATGCGCATCGGTCACGCCGTTCCACTGGCGCGCATAGTCCGCGGGCGGCAGCAGGGCGGCGTCACCCGCGATCGCCCTGGCGCCGCGATAGACGCTGTAATGCACCACCGGCCGGGCGCGGCGCTTGAGCAGGTGGATCGCCAGGGGGACCAGCCGCACGCGGTCCTGCGGCGGACTGTCGTAAGCCAGGCTGAGCGTGCGGACCGAGCCGACCAGCACGCGGTCGACCGTATCGGCCTCGGTATTGTGCGTGACCAGCACCGTCACCACGCCGAAGAACAGCACGAGCGCGGCGAGCGGCAGCATGACCGCGCCGGTCAGGCGCACCCGAAGGGACGGCGCGCGGGGGGAACGAACGTGAAGCATGGGGTCTGGCGTCGGTGGGTCTGGCGGCGGTTCAGGCCGCTTCGATCATGTAGCCCAGCCCGCGCACGGTCCGGATCGCCGGGCCGGAGGGCTGGAGCTTGCGGCGAAGGCGGCCGACGTAGACCTCCAGCGCATTGGGCGTCACCGCATCGTCGAAGGCGAAGACCTGGGCGGAAAGGCGTTCCTTGGGGATGACCTTCCCCGGGCGGCCCATCAGCGTTTCCAGCACGGCCAGTTCGCGGCGGCGCAAGTCTATCACGCTGTCGTCGAGGGAGACGGTGCGGCTGGACCGGTCGAACACCAGCGTACCGATGCGGAGCACCGGATCGGGCGTGCCCTGACTGCGCCGGACCAGCGCACGGATCCGCGATTCGAGTTCGCGCGGGTCGAAGGGCTTGGCCATGTAGTCGTCCGCGCCGCGGTCCAGGCCGTTGATGCGATCGTCCACCATGTCGCGGGCGGTGAGGATGATGATCGGCGTCACCTCGCCCCGCGCGCGCAGGCGCGAGAGCACGTCCAGACCGTCGAGGTCGGGCAGGCCGAGGTCGAGGATGATCGCCGCATAGGGCTCTGCGCCGGCCATCTGCAGCGCATCCTCGCCGTTTTCGAGCCGGTCCACCGAAAAGCCCGCAGCCTCCAGCGAGGCTGCGACGCCGCGCGCCAGCCTCTCATCATCTTCAACCAGCAGCAAACGCATCAAAAAATCCCCGAACAGCGACCCGTTTCCCTCCCCCAAGGATGTGAAATTTCGCCATGCATGGCTCTACGCATAACAAATGCCAAGCCTTTGCGACATGTTCTTGCAAATGATTGCACAAAAGCTTGACGCTGGGCGCACATGTCAGGTTCGTGACAGCGAGACCGTCTAGCGCCCCTATCGAACGCAACACCGCCTGCGCCGGAGGTCGATCGGCCCTGGAGCGCGGGTTGCGGGATCGAAAAGGGATCTTGCGACATGAAGTTGAGCCTGACGCCGATTGCTGGCGCGATGACTGCGATTGGAATGGCCGGCGCGGCTTACGCGGCGCCTGCGCCGGTCACGCCCGCTGCGGCCACCGAAGCCCAGATCGCGCAAGTCGACGCGATCTTCGCACGCTGGGCACATCAGGATACGCCGGGCTGCGCGGTTGCCGTATCGCGCGGCAGCGAAATCATTGCCCAGCGCGTCTACGGCATGGCCAGCCTGGAACTCGGCGTGCCGGCAAAGCAGGATTCCATCTATGAGGCGGGATCGGATTCCAAGCAGTTCACCGCCGCTGCCACGCTGATGCTGGCGCGCGAGGGCAAGCTCTCGCTTGACGACGACATCCGCAAGTACGTTCCCGAAATGCCGGACTACGGCGCGCCGATCACCATCCGGCACTTGCTGCACCACACCAGCGGCCTGCGCGACTGGGGTTCCGTCGCCGCGATCGAAGGCTGGCCGCGCAACAGCCGCACGGCGGACAACAAGGACATGCTGGACATTCTGGTCCGCCAGAAGCAGCTGAACTTCGCCCCCGGCGCGCACTACCTCTACAGCAACAGCAATTTCAACCTGCTGGCCATCATCGTCCAGCGCGTCAGCGGCCAGTCGCTCGCGGACTTCACGCACGAGCGCATTTTCGTGCCGCTGGGCATGAGCAACACCCGCTGGCGCGACGACCATGGCGAAGTGGTCCCCGGCCGCACCGGCGCCTACGAATTCGAGAACGGCGTCTATCGCAACGACCAGGTGATCGAGGACGCCTACGGCAACGGCGGCTTGCTCACCACGGTGGACGATCTGGTCAAGTGGCAGGCCGCGCTGGATGACGACCGCTTCGGTCCGGGCTTCACCGAGGCCATGCAGCAGCCGACCCGGCTGAACGACGGAACCCGCATCGCCTATGCCCTGGCCGTCGTGAACCTCGACCATCACGGCGAGCAGGAAGTCAGCCACTCCGGCTCGACCGGCGGCTACCGCGCGTGGATGGCCCGCTATCCCAGGCAGAAGCTGGCTGTCTCGCTGCTGTGCAACGGCGGCAATGCCGATACGCCGACGCTGGGCCGCGATGTCGCGGACGTCTTCCTGCCCGCTTTCAAGTCCAGGCCCTACACGCCGAAGGGCGCGCTGCCGACCGGGCTCTATGCCGATGGCATGACCGGCTTCCCGGTTCGCTTCGCCGCCGATGCGCAAGGCCAGCTAACGGCCGACGGCCGCGCGCTGGAGCCGGTTGGCCCCGGCCGCTGGGCCCTGCGCGAGGATGTGTTTGCTTTCTCGAAGAGCGGCCTCGTGCGCGAAAACCGGGAGGGCGAGCGCATCGCCTACCGCAAGGTCGAGCAGGTCTCCGCCTTCGATCCCAAGGACTACGCAGGCCGCTTCTGCGGCGTCGATACCGGCGGCTGCCTGACTTTCCGCCAGCAGGGCGATACGCTGGTCTATGACGGCCCGCGCTGGTCGGGCCGTCCGCTGACCGCGACTTATGCCGATGTCTTCACCGGCGACGCGCTGCCGCAGTCCTCATCCATGACCGTCAAGTTCAGGCGCGATGCCGGCGGCAAGGTCACCAGCCTGCGCTTCGGCGAAAGCCGTGCCTACGATGTCGAGTTCCGCCGCACCGACGGCTGAGCCCGTTCCCAGAAAACTCACCAAAAAAGAAGCCGCTCAGGGGCGGCCGGATAATCTCAAAAAGGGGTCCAAGAAAATGCGTGATACCAACCGGAAGTTTCGCCAGTTGCTAAGCGGCGGCACCGCCGCCCTCGGCCTGACCATGGCCTTTGCCCAGCCGGCGATGGCGCAGGATACCGCGCCCGTCGGCGCCGCCGAAGAGAGCGGCCCCGACATCGTCGTCTCGGGATCGCGCATCGACCGCAAGGGCTTCGACGCGCCGACGCCCACCACGGTCGTCGGCGAAACCGAGCTGCGCCTGGGCGCCCGGCCCAGCCTGGCACAAGTGCTGAACGACCTTCCGCAGTTTCGCGCCACGCAGACGCCTGCCAGCACGGTGGCCAACACCAATTCCAGCGCTTCTGCCATGGACCTTCGCGGCCTGGGCGTGACCCGCACGCTGACCTTGCTCAACAACCGCCGCTTCACCGGCGCGGCCGACCTCAACACCATTCCGCAGGGCCTGGTGAAGCGCGTGGACGTCGTCACCGGCGGCGCGTCGGCGGCATGGGGTTCGGGCGCCATCGGCGGCGTGGTCAACATCATCCTCGACGACGAGCTTGAGGGCCTGACCATCGGCGCGCAGAACGGCATTTCCACGCGCGGCGACGGCTATCGCTACAGCTTCGACGGCACGTTCGGCACCAAGTTCGCGGACGGCCGCGGCCACTTCATGTTCGGCGCCGAATACCAGAACGACGAAGGCATCCTCGACCGCAATTCGCGCAAGAACGTCGGCAGCTCGAACCTGTTTTCGCCGGTTGGCGGCGATCACGACTATGTCCTGGTGCGCGACGTCAACGCCTCCAACACCAGCCTTGGCGGGTTGATCACTTCGGGCACGCTCAAGGGCCAGACCTTCAATGCGGACGGCAGCTTGCGCGCCTTCCAGTATGGCAGCCAGATCAGCGGCACCACCATGGTCGGCGGCGAAGGCGTTGCCACCAATGACGAATACGCCCTCACCAACCCCTACCAGCGCGTGAATTCCTACGCCCGCGCCAGCTTCGAAGTGGGCGACGCGACGTTCTGGGCAGACGGCAGCTACAGCCGGATATGGGCCAGCTATCCGTTCTACGCGGAAAGCGGCACTTACACGATCTCGGCCAGCAATCCCTACGTGTCGGACACGATCCGCAGCCAGCTTGCCGCCGCGGGCGAAACCAGCCTGAAGGTCGGCCGCGTGTTCGAGGACTACGGCTACCGCACCTTCGACTACTACCGCCAGAACGTGGAAGGCGCGATCGGCGTGGACGGCAGCTTCGCCGACGGCAAGTGGCGCTACAGCGCCTATTACAGCCACGGCGAAATGCGCAACATGCAGAGCTACCACAACCAGATCACCGGCGCGAACCTGACCAATGCGCTGGACGCGGTGACCGATTCCAGCGGCAACATCGTCTGCCGCGTGGCGCTGACCGATCCCACCACCGCCTGCGCCCCGCTCAACATCCTGGGCACCGGCACTGCCAGCCAGGCGGCGGTCGACTATGTGTTCGGCAACGATGCGCGCGCCGTCTACACCACCAAGCTGGACACGACCGGCGCCAGCCTGCGCGGCGATCCGTTCTCGACCTGGGCAGGCCCGGTCTCGATCGCGGTCGGCGCCGAGGCACGCTGGGAGGAACAGGTGACCAGCGGCCTTGACGCCGTCTCGGCCGCCAAGGGCTTCAGCCGCTTCAACTTCTCGCCGCTCAATGGCGGGTTCAATGTGCAGGAAGCCTTCGGCGAAGTGGCCGTGCCGCTGCTCGACAAGCCTTTCAGCAAGATCGACGTCAACGGCGCCGCCCGCTACAGCCACTACAGCACCAGCGGCGGCATCTGGTCGTGGAAGCTGGGCCTGACCGACCGCATCTTCGACAACCTGCTGCTGCGCGTCTCGCGTTCGCGCGACATCCGTTCGGGCAGCCTCAGCGAACTGTTCACCACCACCACGACCAGCTTCTCGACCGTGGCGGAGAACGGCAACACCTATTCGGTCACTCGCTTCGGCGGCGGCAATGCGAACCTGAAGCCCGAGATCGGCAGCACGCTGACCCTGGGCGCGGTGTTCACGCCCACCTTCCTGCGCGGCTTCAACCTCTCGGTCGATTACTACGACATCAAGCTGCGCGATGCGATCACCTCGCTGGGCGCGCAGGACATCGTCACGGGCTGCAACAACGGCAACACCTCGCTCTGCAGCCAGATCGTGCGCGACAGCTCCGGTGCGCCGACCACGATCTACACGACCTACATCAACCTGGCGGAGTACAAGACCAAGGGCGTGGACATCGAGGCCACGTACCAGTTCCCGATGAGCACGATCGCCTCCAACCTGGGCGGCAACCTGCGCCTGCGCGGTCTGGCGACTTACGTGCCCAAGGTGCTCATCAACGATGGTACCACCACCGTGGACCGCGCGGGTGACGTGGGCGACAACGTCAGCTTCGGCACGCCGCACTGGCGCGCCAGCGGCATCGTCACGTATACGAGCGATACCTTCTCGCTCGACACCCGCGTGCGCTATGTCGGCGGCGGCAAGTTCAACCATGCGCTGGACATCGCCAACAACGACATCTCGGCTCGCGTCTACGTGGATCTTGGCGCGCAAGTGAATGTCGACAAGTTCACGATCTTCGCCAACGTCAACAACCTGTTCGACCGCGATCCGCCGCTGACCACGTACGGCGCGATCCACTACGACACCATCGGCCGCTACTTCACGATGGGCGCCAAGGTTCGCTTCTGAGCCAACCGGACGAAGCGCAAGGAATGGCGGTCCCTCGGGGCCGCCATTTCCGTATCCGCAAAGGCTGACAGCCGCCGCCGCGGGCAGAACGGCAGCGGTGGTTCAGAACTTGTCGGTCGTCGACGATTTGCCGGTCTGGAGCCGGTATTCCACCGGGGTGTCGCGCTCTATGGGGACGGTCCAGTCGGCGTTCGCGTAGAGGCGCATGGCAGGCAGCGATGCGCAGTTCCTGCCCGCTGTGTCGCATTGCCTGCCTTCGGACATCTCCACGCTGGCATTAGAGCCATTGTGGAACGTGATCGCCCTGGCCGTTCGCGTGGCCGTGACTTTGCCGGTGGCCACTGCCGGGCGTACGATAATCAGCACGTCGTAGCCGATGAAGACCTTCAGGGCGCTCTGTTCTGCCGATATCGATCCGGCCACCGGCTTGATCGCCAGGCGATAGACCCGCTCGTCGCTGCCGCGCGGCGCGACCAGCGCCACCCGCACCAGCTTGCGCTCGCCGGGTTCCAGCACCAGTTTCTGCGGTGTGACCAGCAGGCCCGTCACGGCGGGGTCGGCGGAATCCACGCGCTTTTCCTGGGGCGTGCCCGGAGCCTGGATCACGGCAGGCTCGGCCAGCACATATTGGCGCTCGTTGCTGTCGTTGCTCACTTCTATGTCGTCGCGCGGCGGGGTGTCGGCGGGCAGGTCCACGATCACCTTGCTCAAGGCGATGCCCGCCTCTGCGGGAACCGCGCCGGCCATGGCGGCAAGGGGCAGGGCGGCCCGGATCGCGATGCGGCGCAGCAACTGCGGTTGCGAAAGGCTGGGAGCAGGCTTCATCATGGTTCGACCTTGGTTTGGCTGGGCGGAGAATCGGAATCGGCGGCCAGCCGCGCGACCGGCTGGCAGATGAGGTCGCCCACGGCGGCATAGCCGTCGACGGGATCGAGGGCGTCCAGGGCGACCTTGCAGACCGAGCCGTCGCGGCTGCGGACGATCAGGGTCGCACCCCGGCTGGTCTGGATAAGGAAATGGCCCCGCTCGTCGCTTTGGGCCAGGTCGCCGCCGGCGGCGATCTCGGCCTGGACGATCGGCTGGCCGTCGGCGCGCACCAGTCGCCCGAACACCGCCGCGACCGGCCTTGCGCGCCAGACGAGTTGAACGACATTGCCGGGGTAGAGGCTCACTTGCCGCGCCTTCGCGTCGTAATCGCTGAGAACCTGGCCCTTGGCACGAACCCGCACGGCATAGGCACGATAGGAGGGCAGGGTCACGGTGAGGTCCTTGCCGCCTCGCGCGGTTCCCATCACCCGGTTGTCCACCAGCACCTCGAAGAAGGCGTCGGCATCGCCGTCGTCGATGTGGACGACCACCATGGCATCGCCGTTCCTGCCTTCGTTGAAGCGGACGCCGCCCTGGCCCACGACCAGCGCCGTGTTCAGCGATGCGGCGTACTGGGTTGCGCCGCCGGAGAAGGGCTGGACCAGATTGACGTTGCCCCCGCCCACATCGCTGCGCGCCTGGACTTGCGCCTGGGCGTAAGTAAGGCCGTTGGCGTGCTGCACGCCGCCGTCGGCCTGGACTTCCGCGCCCGCCACGTCGTCGAACCGGCGCGAGACGTTGATGCCGCCCTGTAGCCCGTCGCGCAGGCCCTCGTTGCCCGGACCGACCTGGCCGGCGCCGGTCACCGTGTAGCTGGTGCGGGGGCGGGTGACGATCAGGTTCAACCCGACGTAGGCCTGCCGCCCCAGGCTCGTGAAGGTGTAGTTCCCGTTGAAATCGAGCGATGCCGAGCGCCAGCGCTTCAGCGGGAGATAGAGGGCCGGGCCCAGCGAATAGTCGCGGCTGGCCTCCTGCCGGCGGTAGGTGCCGACAAGGGACAGCCGCCCCTGCCCGATGCGATAGCCCACCGCGCCGCTGAACTGGGTGTAGGCGCCCGAATAAGGGGCATATTCAAGGCCGCCCGGTGCCGGCAGGACCAGGTCGGTGGTCGCCAGCAGCGGCCCTCCGCCCGGGTTCGCGATATGGCGGGCGTCGAGGTCGAGACTGAGCCGCCCCGCGCTTGTGCGCGAAAGGTGGCCGTAGAGCCCCAGGCCGCCGCTGTTCGAGACATGGACCGAAGCGTCCAGTTGCCAGTCGCCCTGGAGCACCGTGGCGCCCGCGGCGCCCCATTGGCGCTTGTCAGTGCCGATCACGCCCAGGTTGACGGCCAGAGCGGGCGAGATGCGCCGCGCCCAGCCTCCCTGGAACAGCGGCGTATGGGTGATGTCTCCGATCAGGCCCCGGTTGTTGCGCACCAGCGCGCCCGCATAAAGGAAGAACGCGTCATGCCCCGTCATCGGCAAGGTGCTGCTGCGCGAGAAGAAGCGCTGCTCGTCGCGTGTCGCGCCCGAAGCCGAGGTAATCCGCAGGATCACCGTGTAAGAGCCTTCCGGCAGTGCGGACGTATCGAGGGCCTGGTTCCCCGCATCGTACATCTGCGATGCCATGATCCGCCCGTTCACCAGAATATCCACCCGCGCGCGCTGATCGAGGAACAGGATCAGCGGGCTGCCCATCAATTGGTCGCGATCCAGCCTGGTGTTGAACTGCGTGGCGAGGCCGAGGCCGACCATCTTGACGCGGTCCAGCAGGGTGTCTCCCGGAATCCAGAAGGCGCCCGCGGTATAGCGTAGTCCGGGACGGTCGAGTTCGCCGGCCAGCGTGTCGGTCTGGAACCCGGAATAGCTCGCCTGCTGGAAACTGGCGCGGATGCGGCCCGTGCCGATCCCGATGACGGCGGTGTCCTGAAGGTAATACTCGGCCGCTTGCCCGCGCGCACCTGTGATGGTTCCCGATATGAAGTTGACCAGCGCGGGCGTGTCGGCGGGGGGCGGCAGGTTCTGCATCCGCACCGCCGCCTGAACCGAGAGGAAGCGCGGGGCGACGATGATATCCACCCGGTAGCGCGCGGGATCGAAGACGATGGCAACGACGTCCGGCTTGGGCCGGGGGCAGGGGCTGGAACTCTCCACCGGGCAGATCGCCTCGGGATGGGGATCGAGGTCGGGCGCGCCAAGGGCGGCCGTCAGCCGGGGGCGGTCGCTGATGTCGGGCAGGCTCTCCACCAGCTTCTGCGCGTCCACGAAGCGGAAATGGCCGGGCTGCACCACCGCCACGGCCTCGCCTATCCGCACGCCGCCCATGTAGACATCGAGCACCACCTGCTGCGGACCTGTCAGGTCCTCGAAGCCGGGCGGCGCGTCCACCTTGAGGGCGGGGGCGGCCGCGGCCGGGCTTGCGATCGCTCCCGCGCCGGTGATGGCCATGCCGCCCAGAGCGACGAGGAAGCGTGCCCGCGCCATGCCCCGCCGGTCAGTTCGGCGACACCATGAGCGTCAGCGTTCCGGTATAGGTTCCGGCCTGGGCGGCACTCAGACTGGCGGCGGGCAGGGAGACGATGAGACTGGCACTGCTCGCCAGCAGGCCGCCCAGCGAACAGAGAATGTTGATCCCGTTGGGCGAGGTGAGGGGTTGGCCGGATGTCATGGCCATGCCGCTCGTCTGCCCGCCGGAAAAGGACCATTGCACGGTATAGGCCAGCAGGGCCGCGCCATTGGCGGTATTTGCCAGCGTGAAGGCGTTGCTCGCGCCCGATCCGGTGGCCCTGATCGTATATCGCGAAAGGCTGGCATAGACGCACACCGTCTGCGAGATTGCCGGGCTCGCCGTCAGGGACGAAAGCGTGCCGAAGGAGACATCGCTCAGCGCATTGATCTGGAATTGCTGCGCCTGCACCTGGGAGACAGGCAGGAGCAGGCCGGTCAGCGCAAGAGCGCAGCCTGCCGCCCGCCCCATCGACGAAGCCATGAACGGTCCTTCCCTTGGAGAGGCCGCTGCCGCTTCCGCATCGGGCGGGACCCGATGTGCCGAAGCGGCAGGCCCTGGTGAGCGCGCCTTACTGCGGCGTCACCAGCAGGGTCAGTACGCCGGTGTAAGCCGCATTCGCGATCATGGAGTTCTGGTCGGTGGCAAGGATGGTCACGAAGAGCTTCGCGGTCGGGCTGGCGCCGGCGGCGCAGAGCGGGGTGACCGCCGTGCTGGTGAAGGCGGCGGACGTGACATTG
>Ga0160437_1000098_pt1 | contig 51626 bp, 46 predicted proteins | sample HID1975I_E0MG_FD_108227 | JGI IMG/M metagenome (GOLD analysis project Ga0160437, IMG submission 108227) | Enriched soil microbial communities from UW Madison campus, WI, USA - HID1975I_E0 MG | ecosystem: Environmental > Terrestrial > Soil > Unclassified | place: USA: Madison, Wisconsin... | reverse complement strand
GGCAGACAACAGCGTGGCGCTGGGTGCGGGTTCGATTGCGGACCGCGAGAACACCGTGTCGGTGGGTGAAGTGGGCGCCGAGCGCCAGATCACGAACGTGGCGGCGGGCACCGAGGACACCGACGCGGTGAACCTGGAGCAGCTGCAGGACGTGGCGAAGACGGCGGACGACACCGCGCACTTCTTCACGGCAACCGACGATCCGGACCAGGACGGCCAAGGTGCGTATGCCGACGGCATCAACGCCACGGCGGCGGGCGAAGCCACCAATGCGATCGGTGATGGTGCCTCGGCTTACGGCAGCGGCGCGATGGCGATGAACGACTACGCCACCGCGATCGGCTTCAATGCCACGGCCGACGGCGCCAACGCGGCAGCCCTGGGCGCGTCAGCGCAGGCCGCCGGCGAATACGGCACCGCAATCGGTGCCGAGAGCGCGGCACTGGGCGAGCAGAGCACTGCAACCGGCGCGGCCGCCTATGCGACCGGCGATGGCAGCACGGCGAACGGCGCATTGAGCGATGCGAGCGGTATCGAGTCCACGGCCGCTGGCTACTACAGCACGGCGTCGGGCGATGTCTCCACCGCATTGGGCGCGGAGAGCGTGGCTGCTGGCGTGGAATCAGCCGCGGTCGGCTACGCCAGCGTCGCCACGGGGATCGGCGCCTCCGCATTCGGTGCCGAGAGCCTGGCGAGCGGCGACTACGCGACCGCGGTCGGTTTGGTGGCCGAAGCCTCGGGTACCAGCAGCACCGCGGTGGGTGAGTTCAGCGTCGCCTCGGGCGAGGAGTCGACCGTCGTGGGCGGCACCGCATACGGGCTCATCAGTGCGGAGGCTTCGGGGGATGCGGCTTCGGCCTTCGGCAACGGCGCCTGGGCCACAGGCGACCAGAGCACGTCCATCGGCTGGATGAGCAGCGCCGACGGTACGAATTCGACCGCGCTGGGTGCAGGCTCGTGGGCCGCGGCGGAAGGTTCGACCGCCCTTGGCGTCGGCGCGTATGCGAGTGCCGACAACAGCGTGGCGCTCGGCCTGGGATCGTTCGCCGATCGCGCCGACAGCGTGTCCGTCGGCGATGTGGGCGAAGAACGCCAGATCACAAATGTCGCAGCCGGTACCGAAGGCACCGACGCGGTGAACCTTGACCAGCTCAACGAGGCAGCAGACGGCGCGTTGCTCGCAGGCAAGTACTTCAAGGCGACGGGCGGTCCGGACAGCGATGCCGGCGCGCTTGCCGATGGTGAGTACGCAACGGCAGCCGGTGAGGCGACCAATGCCTTCGGCACTGGGGCGTCGGCCTACGGCAGTGGTGCGATCGCTGCGGCCGATGGCGCGACGGCTGTCGGTTACGACTCCTTGGCCGCGGGGATGAACAGCGCTGCCTTCGGCCAGAACGCGCAGGCAACCGGCCCGGCTTCTGTGGCGGTGGGTGGCAACGCAGTGGACGAGAACGGCGATCCCTTGATCGTGGACGGGAGTGGCGAACCGGTCGATACCGGCGCGACGAGTGCAGGTGTCGCCGGTACGGCGATCGGTGCGAGCGCGCAGGCCCTCGGCTTCGCAGCCACAGCGACAGGCGTGGGCGCATATGCCTCGGGCGAGCAGTCATCTGCGTTCGGCTTGGTAGCCAATGCGGTTGGCGACTACTCGACAGCGGTGGGAACCCAGAGCTTTGCCGCCGGCAACGGCAGCACGGCGGTCGGCGGCCTCGCGGACCTGGTTCCGGGCCTGGGCTTCCTGGTTTCGGCACAGGCAACGGGCGAAGCCGCTTCAGCCTTCGGTTCGGGTTCGGGCGCGTGGGGAGACTACAGCACAGCCATAGGTGCACTGGCACAGGCGGATGGCCTCCAAGGCACGTCGCTGGGCTATTTCGCCTACGCCCAGGGTGACACCGCCACTGCCGTGGGTTCCGAGGCGTGGGCACGAGGTGCGAACAGCACGGCTGTCGGCTACTACAGCACGACGTATGGGGTCGACAGCGTGGCGTTGGGTGCCGGCTCGATGGCAGATGCGGACAACAGCGTGGCGCTGGGTGCTGGTTCTTATACGGATCGCGAAAATTCGGTCTCGGTGGGAGATGTGGGCGAGGAACGCCAGATCACCAACGTGGCTGCCGGCACCGAGGACACCGATGCGGTGAACAAGGCGCAACTGGACGAGGTAGCCAAGACGGCAGACAGCGTCGATCACTTCTTCAAGGCGACCGACGACCCGGACAGCGATGGTGTGGGTTCGTACGTGGAAGGCATCAACGCCACGGCGGCGGGCGAGGCGACCAACGCCATCGGCGATGGTGCATCGGCTTACGGCAGCGGCGCGAATGCCATCGGCGCCAACACCGTCGCCGTGGGCCAGAACAGCACGTCCAACGGCGACGGCAGTGTCGCCATTGGCGGCATGGGGCAGGCCTATGACGAGTACAACATTCCGGAAACCGACGGCGACGGGAATCCGCTGTTGATCGGCACCGAAGCCGTGGCGGGTTCCACCGCGGTCGGTGCCGGCGCCCAGGCGACCGGCACAGACAGTGCGGCATTCGGCGCGGGTGCGCAGGCATTCGGTGATAACAGTGTCGCCGTCGGCAATCGCACGCTCGTTCCGGGTGCGTGGAGCGTTGCCATGGGCTACAACGCGCAGGCGAAGGGTGAGACGGCAACGGCCGTGGGTGCCTACGCATGGGCGCAGCAGATGAACGCGGTGGCCGTGGGCTACTCCGCCTGGGCTTTGGCGGAGAATGCGCTCGCCCTGGGGGCGGGTGCGATGGCCGATGCGGCCGGCGGTACTGCCATCGGCGTCGAATCGTGGGCCAATGGTGCCAACGCGATCGCACTGGGCAAGGGTGCATTGAGCGTTGCCACCAACTCGATCGCGTTCGGCACTGCCACGCTGGCCGACAGCACCAACGCGATTGCATTTGGTCGTTCAGCGCTGACGTTGGCCGAGAATGGCGTCGGTATCGGCACCCGGGCAACCGTGCACGAGGCAGGCGCGAACAGCGTCGCGATCGGTGCGGACTCCCTTGCGGATGCCGCCAACAGCGTGGCCTTGGGCAGCGGCTCGCTCGCCGACCGCGAGAACACCATTTCGGTGGGCGCGGCGCAGGACTGGATGGATGACATTGGAGTGACACATTCCGCGATCGACCGCCAGATCACCAACGTGGCTGCCGGCACCGAGGATACCGATGCGGTGAACAAGGCGCAGCTCGACGAAGTCTCCGGCAGCGTCGGTGAGCTTGCCAACAATGCCGTCCAGTACGACGACGCAGGCAAGGGCACCATCACCCTGGCCGGCGACGAGGGCACGGTGATCAGCAATGTCGCGGCCGGCGAGCTGTCGGCCGACAGCACCGACGCGGTCAACGGCAGCCAGCTGTTCGAGACCAACCAGCGGGTAGGTGTCGTCGAGGGCCGCGTGGATGATCTCGACACCCGCGTGGATGGCATCGAAGGCGGTGTTGCCAACGCCGTGCAGTACGACGACGACAGCAAGGCCACGGCCACGCTTGCCGGCGAGGACGGTACGGTGATCGGCAACCTCGCAGCCGGCACGGTCAGCGCCAGCAGCACGGAGGCCATCAACGGCAGCCAGCTGTACGGTGCACTCGACAGCACTGCCGCGATCCTTGGCGGCGGGGCTTCGGTCACGGCATTCGGCACCATCACGGCGCCGAGCTACCTGATCCAGGGCAGCAATTACTTCAGTGTGGGTGATGCGCTTGGTGCGCTGGATGCCTCGATCTCCCAGATCGACCAGCGCCTGACGGTGGTCGAGGGCAGTGGCAGTGGCGGCGCGGCGCCGGGTACGACGACCGACGATCGCATCAAGGTCGACGGTGACAAAGCGGCCAGCGTGGGCGAGGGGAGCAACGGCGTGGCGGTTGGTTCGGACTCCAGCGCCAACGGCAGCAATGGTGTGGCGGTCGGTGGTGGCGCATTCGCGGCCGGCCCCAACGACACCGCGATCGGCGGCAATGCTTCGGTCGGTGCGGACGGCAGTACGGCGGTGGGTGCCAACACCAGCATCAGCTCCGATGCCACCAATGCGGTTGCGATCGGCGAGGGGGCCAGCGTCAGCGCGGCCTCGGGCACGGCAGTTGGCCAGGGCGCTTCCGTCACCGGCACCAACAGTGTCGCACTGGGCCAGGGTTCGACCGCGGATCGCGACAACACCGTTTCGGTCGGCAGCGTCGGCAACGAGCGCCAGGTGACCAACGTCGCCGACGGTACCGAAGCCACCGATGCGGTGAACAAGGGCCAGCTCGACAGCGGCGTCGCCGAGGCCAAGACCTATACCGACACCACCGCGACGCAGACGCTGTCGTCCGCCAACACCTACACCGACGCCAAGTTCGCCGCCTGGGACGACCAGTTCACCGCCTACCAGGGCGAGGTGCGCGAGCGCTTCCGCGAGCAGGACCGCCGCATCGACAAGCAGGGTGCGATGGGTGCGGCGATGCTCAACATGGCCACCAGCGCCGCGGGCATCCGCACGCAGAACCGGGTGGGCGTGGGCGTCGGCTTCCAGCACGGGGAGAGCGCGCTTTCGGTCGGGTACCAGCGTGCGATCAGCGATCGCGCGGTGATCACCATCGGCGGTGCGTTCAGCGGCGACGAGTCTTCGGTCGGCCTTGGCGCCGGCTTCGGTTGGTAACGCAGGAATGGAAATGGTTGTAAACCAGATCCAGCAATACCCGGTAGGCCCGGGCCAGCGGCAACGGCATGGGCAAGTCGGTTCGTTTCAGTACGTTCTTTCAACGGGAGGAATCCAGTGATGCAGAAGAAACTGATGGGGGCGGTGGCAGTTGCTGCCGTCGCCACACTCGCCGCGAGCGGCGCCGCCATGGCAGCGCAGCCCGTGTCGAAGGCCAAGCCGACGACCGTGGTCTACCAGGGGGTGCAGGTGGCGATTGATCCGGCCACCGGGCGCCTGCGTGCTCCCAACGCCGTGGAGCGCCGCGCGCTCAGCCAGGCGCTGGTCAGGAACCAGGCGAATAGCGTGCGCCCGCTCGACGAAACCCAGGCGCGGGCCACTTTCAAGCGCAACCGGCGCACCGGCATGATGTCCATGCAGGTTCCGGAGACGCAGGTCAGCTATCTGACCGCCCACCGCACCGACGACGGCAAGATTGAGGTCGGTCATGAGGACATCGCGGTAGATGGCGCCCAGGCGACGGAGGTGACTCCATGAACCGCAACCTCCTGTTTGCCGCCCTGCTGGCGGCCGGTCTTGCGCAAGCGGGCCTCGCGGACGCCGCGGACATCAAGATCGTCAACCTCGATCAGGGCACCGGGCAGGGTCTGGATGATCCCACGCCTACCACCCCGATCGGCGGCAACCCCGGCACCACCAAGGGCGAGCAGGCGCAGATTGTCTTCCAGTTCGCGGCGGACCTGTGGGGTGCGGCGTTGGAAAGCGACGTCGAGATCCTCAACACCGTGACCTTTCAGCCGCTGGCCTGCGACGCGACGTCCGGCGTGCTCGGCTCTTCCGGCACCAACTACATCTTCGCGTTCGAAGATGGCCCGGACCTGCCGCCCGGCATGTTGGCGGAAACCTGGTACCACTCGGCCCTCGGCGACGCGATCGCCGGCACCGACCTTGGCATCATCAACGACCTGCCGGCCGACACGCCCGACATTATCAGCCAGTTCAACGGCAAGCTCGGCGAGCCCGGCTGCCTGACAGGAAACGGCTGGTACTACGGCCTGGACGGCAATACGCCTTCCGACCGCATCAGCCTGATCGACGTGATCATGCACGAAATGGCCCACGGCCTCGGCTTCTCCGGCTTCAACAACCTGGCCTCAGGTGCGTTGAACCAGGGCATCCCTGATGTCTACTCCACGTACGTTGCCGACAACAGCACTGGCAAGAACTGGGTCGACATGACCGATGCCGAGCGCGTCGCCGCCGCCAAGAACAATGGCCACTTGGTGTTCTTTGGCCAGAACGTCAAGGACGAAGCGCCGCTGGTCCTCACCTCGGGCACGGACGACGACGGCAACGTCAAGTTGTACGCGCCCACCGCGCTGGCACAGGGATCATCGTTCTCGCACTACGACACGAGCCTGACCATGAACGCGCTGATGGAGCCGTTCATCAACGACTCGCTGTCCGCGGACGTGTTGCTCGACCTGACGCCCGCGCTGTTCAAGGACGTCGGCTGGACTGTCAACGGCGGCAACCAGATGCTGCTCGACTGCGACACGGGCGTGCCGACCAGCGTTACCGGCGGCCTGATCGCCGGCGCGAACATCTATGCCAGCGCCAAGGCGTTCGCCGGCGGGGCGGAAAACCTGCTGGTCTACCGCGACCAGATCCGCGATCACGCCGACGTGCTCGCCGACGACGAGGTAATTACGCCGGACCAGCACACCTCGCTGCTGGCGTGCCTCACCGACGAAGCCACCGCTACCCAGTTCGAGGAGTGGGGCAACGGCGACACCGGCGAGCCCTGCGATCCGGAAACGGAAGAGTGCGGTCCCGACGTTCCCGATGCGATTGCGCTGACCAACAAGGTCCCGGTCACGGGCCTGTCGGGCACCGGCGGCGAAGTGCTGTACAGCTTCGAGGCCGAGGCGGGTTCGGTGCTGAGCATCATGACCTACGGCGGCACAGGTGACGTGTCCGTCTATGTCAGCCTGGGCGAGGAGCCGACCGCGGACAGCTACGACAGCAGGTCGACCCGCGCCGGCAACAGCGAGACCGTGCGTTTCACCGCTCCCGAAGCGGGCACGTACTACATCAAGCTGGCCGGCACCTACGGCAAGCTGACCCTGGTCGCGCGCCAGTAAGGCGATCGGGATCCCGATCGGTGGTACCCGGACCCCGGCTTCGGCCGGGGTCCTTCTTTTCCGGCGTCTGAACGGCGTCGCGATGCGGCGCAAGCTGCGGTCGGAGCATTCGGCAAGCTGCTAAAGTCGACTCCCCATGCAGGAGCGGAACGTGAACGCGGCTGCCGACGCCATTGCCAACGAACACGACCTGGAAGCGGGCGCGAGCGAACGCATCGTCGCCGCCCTGCTCGCGAAGGGCCGGCTGAAGGAGTCCGATCTGGCGCGTGCGAGGCGCCTGCAGGACGAGGCGGGGGGCGACCTGCTGGCGCTGCTCGGCCGGCTCGGGCTGGTGTCCGAGCGCGACCACGCCGAGACCTGCGCCGAGGTCATGCAGCTGCCGCTGGTGTCGGGCAAGGACGCACCGGAAACGCCGCCGGAGCTGGTGTCGGATTCGCAGCCGCTGTCGCTGCGCTTCCTCAAGCAGTTCCACCTTTGCCCGCTGGGCGAGCGCGAAGACCGGCTGCTGCTGTGGATGGCCGATCCGCACGACCACTACGCGATCGATGCGGTGCGGCTGGCGACCGGGAGCGACATCGAACCCTGCGTCGGGCTGCGCTCGGAGATCGACGACCTGATCGAACGCTGGCACGGCCAGGGCCGCAGCGCGATGGGTACCATCGTCGAGACCGCCGATGGCGAAACCTCCGGCGACATGGACGACGTCGAGCACCTGCGCGACCTCGCGTCCGAGGCGCCGGTCATCCGGCTGGTCAACCTGGTGATCCAGCGCGCGGTCGAGATGCGCGCGTCCGACATCCACATCGAACCGTTCGAGAACCGCCTCAAGGTGCGCTACCGCGTCGACGGCGTGCTGCAGGAGGGCGAAAGCCCGCCGACCAGCCTCACCGCGGCGGTGATCAGCCGCATCAAGATCATGGCCCGGCTCAACATCGCCGAGCACCGCCTGCCGCAGGACGGCCGCATCATGCTGCGCGTGCAGGGCAAGGAGCTGGACCTGCGCGTGAGCACCGTACCCACCGCGCACGGCGAAAGCGTGGTGATGCGCCTGCTCGACCGCGAGACGGTGGTGTTCGACTTCCACCGGCTCGGCTTCACCGACAATTTCCTGCCGCAGTTCGAACGCGTGCTCCAGCAGCCGCACGGCATCCTGCTGGTCACCGGCCCCACCGGCTCGGGCAAGACCACGACGCTGTACACCGCGCTGAGCAAGCTCAATACCAGCGACGTCAAGATCATCACCGTCGAGGATCCGGTCGAATACCAGATCGAGGGCATCAACCAGATCCAGGCCAAGCCGCAGATCGGGCTGGACTTCGCCAACGCGCTGCGCAGCATCGTCCGCCAGGACCCCGACATCATCATGATCGGCGAAATGCGCGACCTGGAAACCGCGCGCATCGCGATCCAGTCCGCGCTCACTGGCCACCTGGTGCTCAGCACCCTGCACACCAACAACGCCGCCGGCGGCATCACCCGCATGCTCGACATGGGCGTCGAGGACTACCTGCTCACGTCGACCATCAACGGCATCCTCGCCCAGCGCCTGGTGCGCCGCCTCGAACCCACCCACGCCGAGCGCTATCCCGCCTCGCCGGAGGAGATCGAGCGCTTCGGCCTGCGCCGCCACCAGCCCGAAGGCGAGATCTTCCTGTACCGCCCGCGCGGTTCGGCGATCGCGCCCACGGGCTACCTCGGCCGCACCACGATCCTGGAATTCCTCGTCATGAACGACGAACTGCGCCGCGCGGTGATGCGCCACGCCGGCATGGGCGAGCTCGAACAGATCGCCCGCCAGTCCGGCATGCGCACGATGTACGAGGACGGCATCCTCAAGGCGCTGGCGGGCGAGACCACGATCGAGGAAGTGCTGCGGGTGACGGAGGACGGATGACACCGAAGTGGCCGATGGCATTCGCGCTGGTGGCCGCGATGCTGGCCTTGGCCCCCGCGCACGCGCTATCCCGATACAACGATGGCCAGGTGACGGTGGCGATGATCGACGGGAAGCCGTGCTTCGCGGTGGACCGCTACCTCGGGCCGATTTCGCTGATCCACACGCGCAAGATCAAGCCGAGGGCCGGGCAGTTCGTGGTCAGCCGGGTCGTCGTCGATTCCGCGCGCCAGCCGTTCGACAGGGTGTGGCAGGTCGAAGCGCCCAGGGACAGCGGCGGCTGGCGGCTGGATCCCGGGCAGTGCCTGGACATGGCGGGTGTTTTGCCTGGTACGGATGCGATCGTCGCGCCGGATGCATGGCCCCTGCCGGCGGGACTCTACAAGGTCACGTTGTGGGCCGAGGATCTGAGGCGCGATGCCGCACCCAGGCTCAGCGCGACCTTCTGCGTGCTGGCCGACGGACGCCTGCAGAACGTGGAGCGCAGGGACGGCAAGGATCAGTGCATTGGAAAGATGATCGATGAGGGGCGTTACGTGGTCGCGCCGGCAACCTTGGCGGTGAAGTCGTGACCCTCTACCACTACAAGGCCCTCAACACCCGCGGCGAGACGCTCCACGGCCAGATGGAAGCGGCGAGTGATGCCGAGGTGGCGCTGCGCCTGCAGGAGCAGGGGCACCTGCCGATCGAGGCGAAGCCGGCCGGGGAGGGTGGCGGCGAGCCGGTGTGGCGCACGCTGTTCAAGCCCAAGCCCTTCGCGGGCGAGCGGCTGGTGCAGTTCACCCAGCAGCTGGCGACGCTGCTGGGGGCAGGGCAGCCGCTCGATCGCGCACTGGGCATCCTGCTTGAACTGCCGGAGGACGAGGGCGCCCGGCGCACCATCTCCGACATCCGCGACGCGGTGCGCGGCGGTGCGTCGCTGTCGACCGCGCTTGAACGCCAGCACGGCATGTTCTCGCGCCTGTACATCAACATGGTGCGCGCCGGTGAAGCCGGCGGCAGCCTGCAGGAAACCCTGCAGCGGCTGGCCGACTACCACGAGCGCAGCAATGCGCTGCGCGGTCGCGTCATCAATGCGCTGATCTACCCGGCGATCCTGTTGCTGATGGTGAGCGGCTCGCTGCTGTTCCTGCTCGGCTACGTGGTGCCGCAGTTCGCCGGCATGTACGAAAGCCTCGACGCGCAGATGCCGTGGTTCACGCAGTTGGTGCTCGGCGTGGGGTTGTTCGTGCGCGACTGGTGGATCGTGCTGGTCGTGGTGCCGGCACTGCTGCTGTGGTGGCTGGACCGCAAGCGCCGCGATCCCGTGTTCCGGGCGCGCCTGGACGAATGGATCCTGCGCCGCAAGCTGGCCGGGTCGCTGGTCGCCAGGCTCGACACCGCGCGGTTGATGCGCACGCTGGGCACGCTGCTGAAGAACGGCGTGCCGCTGCTGGCCGCGCTCGGCATCGGCCGCAACGTGCTGCTCAACCGCACCCTGGCCGACGACGTCGATGCCGCCGCCACCGAGGTGAAGAACGGCGTCGGCCTGTCCACCGCGCTGGCACGCGGCAAGCACTTCCCGCGGCTGGCGCTGCAGATGATCCAGGTGGGCGAGGAGTCGGGTGCGCTCGACACGATGCTGCTCAAGACCGCGGACACCTTCGAGCAGGAAACCGGGCAGGCGCTCGACCGCATGCTCGCGGCGCTGGTGCCGGTGATCACGCTGGTGCTGGCGGGCATCGTTGGCGCCGTCATCCTGGCGGTGCTGATCCCGATCTATGACCTGACCAATTCGATTTCATGATGGACGAACGGGCACGCGCCTTGTGCGGGCGGCTTCAGCCGCGGGCCCTGGCCGAAGCGTCCCGGAAAGCCCGCGGCTGAAGCCGCTCCCGCGGGGCCGGCGGAGCGAATCCGTACGATTGCCCCGGAACCACGGACAACTGCAAAGAGGAATTCCCAATGCGAATCAACCGTTCCATCACCCGCTCCCCGCGCCCGGCCGCGCAGGCGGGCTTCAGCCTGATCGAAATCATCATCGTCACCGTGCTGATCGGCGGGATCGTGGCGTTCGCTGCCAGCCGCGTGCTGGGCGGCGGCGACAAGGCCCGCTTCAAGCTCGCGCAGGCCACGGTGCAGACCATGGCCGAGAAGATCCAGTCCTACGAAACCGACACCGGCAGCTTCCCCGGTTCGCTGGAGGACCTGGTGCGCCAGCCCGGCAACGCCAGCGGCTGGCTCGGCCCGTATGCGAAAGAAGCCGACCTGAAGGATCCATGGGGCACGCCGTACGTGTACCGCGTGCCCGGCGAGAACGGCGGCTTCGACCTGCTCAGCCTCGGCGCCGACCGCAAGGAAGGCGGCACCAGCGTCGACGCCGACATCAAGTACGAGTGACGCAGCGGTGGCGTACGCGGCCGCTCCGGATTGTCTTGCCTTGAAGGAGGACAGGGTTGTCGCGCGCGGTCGGGATCAGAAGCCGGAGGTTGGGGACGCGGCGGCCCTGTGCGAGCGGCCATGGCTGCGATTGGCGGGTGGCGTTGGGATTAAGTGCAGAACCCCGGCGATTGGTTGGTGCAAGCCGTTCCGACGGCATCCTTGGTGTCGCGCCGGCCTGTTCGCGGGGGCGGGGCGATTCGTTGGGACAAGCCGTTCCGACGACATCATTGATGTCGCGCCGGCCTGTTTGCGGGGGCGGGGCATCATTGATGTCGTGCCGGTGTGTTCGCGGGGGAGGAGCGTCATTCGTGCGCAGTCGGTTCGGCCGCGGAGGCGGGGATTCACCCTGCTGGAGATGGTGGTGGTGATGGTCATCATCGCCGCCGCGATGCTGCTGGGCATGATGGCGACCACCGGCGGCACCGGACGCATGCAGCTGCACTCGAGCACCAAGCAGGTCGCCGCCAACCTGCGCTACACGCGCGCGCAGGCGATCGCCACCGGGCAGCCGCAGCGCTTCACCATCGATCCGCGCGCGCGCACCTGGCAGGCGCCGAAGGGCCGCCACGGCACGATCCCCGGCGCGCTGGAGGTCAACTTCACCGGCGCCCGCCAGGTGCAGCCGCAGGCGGGCACCGGCGCAATCGTGTTCTTCGACGACGGCGCGTCCACCGGCGGCCGCGTGCAGCTGGCCCGCGACGGCGCGGTATGGAACGTGGACGTGGCCTGGTTGACGGGCGAAGTGACCCTGGAGCGCGCGCGGCAATGAAGACGGGCGCGCGGACGGGAGCCGGGAATCGCGGCCCGGAAACCGGGGAGCTGCGGGAGCGGCCATGGCCGCGATTTTTTGCGAGGGATCGCGGCCATGGCCGCTCCCACGGGGCTTGCCGGCGCCGCGCTGTCGTTTCCCCGTCCCCGAGTCTCCAGCGCCCAGCCGCAGCCGCGCGCCAGCGCGGCTTCACCCTCATCGAGATCGTCATCGCCTTCGCCGTGCTCGGCCTGGCGCTGACCCTGCTGCTGGGCACGCTGTCGGGTTCGGCGCGCGAGGTGCGCGATTCGGCCGACGCCGGGCGCGCGGCGCTGCACGCGCAGTCGCTGCTCGACCAGATCGGCGTCGGCGAGGGGCTGCAGCCGGGCAACCGCGACGGCGACTTCGAGGACGGCCGCTACCGCTGGAGCCTGCGCATCGACCCCTACGTCGACCCCACCCAGCGCCAGCGCGACACGATCGAGCCGGGCGCGGCGCGGCTGATGCTGCTGGCGCTGCACGTCGAGTGGGGCGAAGGCGGCCCGCGCCAGCGGCTGGACCTGCAGTCGCTGCGGCTGGCGCAGCCGGAGGGGTTGTGATGGCCGGGGGCCGGGGGTCGGGGACGAGGGACCAGATGCGGCAGGCTGTCTGGTCGGTGCCCTCTTTGGAGCGACCGCGGTTGCGATGCTGGCTGCGGGACATTGATCGCGGCCGTGGGCGTTTCCGTGAAATCTTCATGGCCGGGCGCGGGCGGCTGTTGGTTGCGGAAGCAAAACCCCGGCGATTCGCTGGTGCAAGCCGTTCCGACGGCTTCATTCGCGTCAAATCGGCGGGGTCGCGGGGGCGGGGCTTCACCCTGATCGAAGTCCTCATCGCCACCACCCTGCTCGCGGCCGGCCTCGCGCTTGCGTTCGCGACCGTGCGCGCGGCCACCGCGACCGCGCAGCGGGGCGAGCAGCTGTCGCAGCGCAGCGAGCGCATGCGCGCGGTCGAGGGGTTCCTGCGCCGGCGCATTACTTCGGCGCTGCCGATCGGCTTCGAGACCCTGCCCGACACCGGCGAACAGCTCCGCTTCACCGGCGAACCAACGCGGATGCGCTTCGTCGCCGACCTGCCGGACTACCTCGGGCGCGGCGGGCCGCACCTGCACGATATCGAAGTCCTCGACGACGGCGACGGCCTGCGCCTGGCGGTGTCGTTCACCATGGTCGCGGCCGGGCAGACGCTGCCCGTCGCGGGCGAACCGCGGCCGCCGGACACGCTCGCCGCCGACCTGTCCGAGGTGCGCTTGCGCTACCGCGGGCTGGACGAGCAGAACCAGCTTGGCGAGTGGCAGGACGAATGGGAGGCGCCGGCCACGCTGCCGCTGCAGGTGTCGGTCGAGATCGTCGACGCCGACGGCCGGCAGTGGCCATCGCTGGTGGTGGCGCTGCCGCAGGCCGGCGCCGGCGGCGCCGGAGGGCTGTTCCGGTGAGGCGCGCACGCGGCGTCGCGCTGCTGCTGGTGCTGTGGCTGACCATGCTGCTGGCCGCGGTGGTGGGCGCGTTCGCGCTCACCGCGCAGATGGAGAAGCTGCAGGGCCGCACGCTCAGCCGCGGCATCGTTGCCGAGCAGGCCGCGCGTGCGGGCGTGGAGTACGCGATGACCCGGCTCGTCGACACCGATCCCAGGCGCCGCTGGCTGCCCGACGGGCGGCCCTACGAATGGGCGTTCGCCGGCACCCGCGTGCGCATCGAGGCGATCGACGAATCCGGCAAGGTCGACCTCAACGCCGCCGACGTCGACCTGCTTTCGCGGCTGTTCGTCACGGTCGGCGTCGACCAGGCCGACGCCACCGCGATCGCGGCGGCGATCGCCGACTGGCGCGACAGCGACGACCTCTACCAGCCGCAGGGCGGCGCCGAGGACCCGTCCTACGCCAGCGCCGGCCTGCCGTGGGGCGCCAAGGACGCGCCGTTCGACACCGTCGCCGAGGTCGAGCAGGTGCTGGGCATGACCCCGGCGATCTACGCCAAGGTCGCGCCGCTGCTGACGGTCTACAGCGGCCAGGCGCGACCGGACCCGAACTTCGCGGCCGCCGAGGTGCTGCAGGCGATGGGCGAGGATGCCGAGCCGATCCTCGCGCGGCGCAAGGCGCGCACGCCGTCGCCCGAGGATGCGTTCCTCGCCGGCGGCAGCGGAACGTATAGTATCGACAGCCGCGCGCGGCTTCCGAACGGCCGCCAGGCCACCTTGCGGGTGGTCGTGCGCGCGGGGATCGGGAACGTGCCCGGTTCGTCCTACACCGCATTGCGATGGGAACAGGGAGCCACGGCACCACGATGACGGCGGCAGTCGACAATTCCGCGACGCCATCGCTCCGGCAGCGGCTGGAGGGCGCGGGCCTGCGCCTGCGGCCGGGGCTGGGCGGCTTCTGGACATGGTGGACGCAGGCGCTGGCGAGCTGGCTGCCGGCGCGCATGCGCAGCCTGCTCGGGCTGGCCCGCGAGCGCATGCTGCTGCAGCGCTCGGGTGACGAGCTGCGGCTGGCGCTGGTGCGCGAGGACGGGATGCGCACCCTCGGTGCGCTGCCGTGGACGCCGGGCGAGGCCGCGCGCGAGGACGACGTGCTCGCCGCGCTGCTGCCGGCGCGCCTGGTCGACCTGCCGCGCTGGCTGCTGCTGCCGGCCAGCGCGGGGCTGCGCCGCCGGCTCGCGCTCCCGGCCGCCGCCGCCGATCGCCTGCGCGACGTGGTCGCCTTCGAGATCGACCGGCAGACGCCGTTCTCCGCCGCCGACGTGCACTACGACGCCCGCATCGTCGGCCGTCGCGGTGAACAGCTCGATGCCGAACTGGTGGTCGTCCCGCGCGCGACGATGGACGCGGCGCTGGCCTCGCTGGGCGACCTCGGCGGCACCGTCGCCGGTGTCGACATGGCCGGCGACGACGGCGCGCCGCTGGGCATCAACCTGCTGTCCGACGCCGCGCGCCGGCGCCGGGCGGACCCGTGGCGCGCGTGGAACTGGGCGTTCGCCGCGGTCGCGGTGGTCGCCGTGGCGATGGCGATGTGGCAGTTCCTGGCCAACCGCAACGCGGTCGCGGACGCCTTCGCCGAACAGGCCGACGCGCGCGCGCGGCAGGCGCGCGGGGTGGCGGACGAGCGTCGCCAGCTGGTCGACCTGGTCGAGGGCATGGCCTTCCTGCAGCGCACCCGCGCCGCGCGCCCGACCACGGTGGAGGTGCTGGACGAACTCGGCCGCCGGCTGCCGGATTCGACCTACCTGGAGAAGCTGTCCATCGAGGGCAACCAGATCCTGCTGATCGGCCAGAGCGGCGAGGCTTCGGCGCTGGTCGGCCAGCTCGAGGGCTCGAAACTGTGGCGCTCGCCGGCGCTGACCGGTGCGCTGCAGCCCGACCCGCGCACCGGCCGGGACAGGTTCACCCTGAGCGCGCAGCTGGCCGTCGACGAGGCGGCAACGGACAAGGGAGCGGCCAATGCGCGCGGCCAACGCTGATCGCGACCGCTGGCTGGCGCTGGCCATCCTCGCCGCGCTGCTGGGGCTGGCCTACCTGGTGCTGGTGCACCCGTGGTGGACGGTGCCGATGTTGCAGGTCAACGAACGCATCGACGACCTGCGCCAGCGCGACCTGCGCGCGCGCATGGCGCTGCGGCAGGCGCCGGAGGTGCGCAAGCAGCTGGCGGCGGTGCGCAAGCAGTCGGCCGGCACACCCGGCTTCATGCCCCAGCGCAGCCCGGAACTGGCGACCTCGGCACTGGTCCAGCGGTTGGAAACGGCCGTGCTCGAGGCCAGTCCTGGCAACCGGAGTTGCGCGATCATCAACCGTTCGCCGTTGACCGAGGCGCGCCAGCCCCGCTTCCCGCGCGTGGCCGTGCAGGTGCGCATGCGCTGCGGCAACCCCGAGCTGGCCGCGGTGCTGCATTCGCTGGAAAGCGGTTCGCCGCGGCTGTTCGTCGACAACCTCAACATCCTGACCCTGGGCAACTTCCGCTCGCGCGGCATGCGCATGGAGGGCGGCGGCGGTCTCGACGTGAGCTTCGACCTTTACGGCTACCTGCAGCCGCTGCCCGGAGCCCCCGCCGATGCGCGCTGATACCGCCAGTGCCCGGACCTGGCTGCTCGGCGCCGTGGCCGCGTGGGCACTGTGCGCGTGGCTGCTGGCGCTGCTGGGCATGGGCCGCAGCGTGGAACCGCTGGATGAGGACCCGGCGCTGCTGCAGCCGCTGCCGCAGGTCGCCAGGACGCCGAAGGCGCGCCTGGGGCCGCTGGCGCAGTACGAGGAAATCGCGCGCCGCCCGCTGTTCTCCGACGACCGGCGCCCGCAGCCGTTCGTGATCAACCCCGGCGACGAGAGCGCTGCGAAGAAGGGCTTCGACTACGTGCTGACCAGCGTGATGATCGCGCCGGACTTCCGCATGGCGATCCTGCAGCCCAGCGAGGGCGGCGATCCGGTGCGGGTCAAGGTCGGGGCCGCGCCGGAGACGGCGCCCGGCTGGCGGCTGGTCTCACTGGAGCCGCGCCTGGCGGTGTTCGACGGCCCCGAGGGCGAGCGCAAGCTGCAGTTGCGGGTCTTCGATGGCGAAGGCGGCATCCCGCCGACGCCGCCCGCGGCACCCGACGGCAACGTCCCGGACCGGCCGTCCCGGCGCGCGCCGGACATGGCAGGGCAGTCGCCGCCCGAACAGCGCCCCGCCAGCGTGGAGGAGGCCGACGCCGCGCCGCCGGCCGAAGAAGCCGCGCCCGAGGCGAAACCGGACAACCGCGCCTCCGCCGAACAGATCGAAGCCATCCGCAAGCGCATCCAGGAACGCCGCGCGAAGCTGCGGCAGGACGCCGCCGAGCAGGCGCGCCCGGGCAACAAACCGTAGAGTGCACGCATGAATCTTCGCTTCCCGTTCCAGGTATTCGCCACCGCCCTCCTCGCGACCCTGCTGGCCGCGTGCTCCACCATGCCCGCGCCGAGCGTGAGCCGCGCGGACCGGACCGCCGCCCCCGACGCCGGCGAAGCGGGCACGGCCGGCACAGCCGGCCCGGTCTCGGCCGAAACGCTGCCGGACGGTGAAGCCGGCCTGCCGCAGGCGCAGATCCGCCGCGGCAGCGGCCGCACCATCAATGGCAACGTGGCCGGCTCGCCGCCGCCCAACCTGGCCGGGACCAGCGGCGAAGCCACCTTCAACTTCGAGGGCGAGTCGCTGCAGGCCGTGGTCAAGGCGATCCTGGGCGACATGCTCGGCCAGAACTACGTCATCGCCCCGGGCGTGCAGGGCACGGTGACCTACGTGACGTCCAAGCCGGTCAGCCCGGCCGAGGCGCTGAGCCTGCTGGAGATGGTGCTGGGCTGGAACAACGCCCGCATGATCTACAGCGACGGACGCTACAACATCGTGCCGGCCGACACCGCCATGGCAACGGGCGCGGTGGCGCCGCGCACCGGTTCGCTGACCGGCGTGCGCGGGTTCCAGACCCGCGTGGTGCAGCTGAAATACATCTCGGCCACCGAGATGGAGAAGATCCTCAAGCCTTACGCGCGGCCGAACGCCATCGTCAACGTCGACGGCGGGCGCAACGTCATCACCGTGGCCGGCAGCCGCACGGAGCTGGAGAACTACCTGCGCACCATCGCCATCTTCGACGTCGACTGGATGTCGAGCATGTCGGTGGGCGTGTTCCCGCTGCAGTACGGCAAGGCCACCAAGGTGGTGCAGGACCTGGAAAAGGTGTTCGGCGAGCAGAGCAAGACGCCGGTCGCCGGCATGTTCCGCTTCATGCCGCTGGAAGGCGCCAACGCGGTGCTGGTGATCACGCCGCAGGCCGAGTACCTCGACCAGATCCAACAGTGGCTGGAGCGCATCGACGGCGCGGGTGCCGGGATGCAGCTGTTCTCGTACGAGCTGAAATACATCAAGGCCAAGGATCTTGCCGACCGCCTGTCCGAGGTCTTCGGCGGCGGCAGTAGCGGTTCGCGTGCCGGCACCGGTGGCGACGGCAATGTCTCGCTGGCGCCGGGCGCCGATCCGTTCTCGGTCGGCTCCGGCAGCGCGGGCGGCAAGGGCGACAGCGACTTCGACGATTCGGGCGACACGCTCTCCGGCGGCATGGACAGCGGCATGGGCGGGACGACGGGCGGCGGCCTCGGCGACGGTTCGCTGCGCCTGGATCCGCGCCAGAGCGGCAACGGCAGCGTCACCCTCGAGGTCGAGGGCGACCGCGTCGGGGTGTCGGCGGTCGACGAGACCAACACCCTGCTGGTGCGCACCACCTCGCGCGCCTGGAAGTCGATCCGCGACGTGGTCGAGCGCCTGGACGTGATGCCGATGCAGGTGCACATCGAGGCGCAGATCGCGGAGGTCACGCTCAACGGCGAGCTGCAGTACGGCGTGAACTGGTATTTCGAACGCGCCGTGACCGACGCCGGCCTGCCCAACGCGGTCGATCGCACCACGTGGAGCACGTTGGCCGGTAGCGTGCTGCCGAATGACGGCCTGAGTTGGACCTTCCTCGGCCGCAACGCGGCATCCGTCATCAGCGCGCTCGACGAGGTCACCGACCTGCAGATCCTGCAGTCGCCGTCGGTGCTGGTGCGCAACAATGCCGAAGCGACGTTCAACGTCGGCAGCAAAATCCCGATCTCCTCGGTGTCCTTCGACCCGGGCACCGGCAGCACCGGCGTCTACAACAACGTGCAGTACATGGAAACCGGCACCATCCTCAACGTGCGTCCCCGCGTGACCAAGGACGGGATGGTGTTCCTCGATATCGTGCAGGAGGTCAGCACGCCCGGTTCGCAGGCGACCGCCGACGAAAATGGCAACGTGCGCATCGACACCCGCAAGCTCAAGACCCAGGCGGCCGTGCACAGCGGCGACACGGTGATGCTGGCCGGCCTGATCAAGGACCAGGTGGGGCGTGGATCTTCCGGCTTCCCCGGCCTGAGCCGGATCCCGATCATCGGCGGCCTGTTCGGCCAGCAGAAGAGCAGCACCGGCCGCAGCGAAGTCATCATCCTGCTCACCCCGGTGATCATCCGCAACGCGCAGGAAGCCGCCGACCTGACCGACGAGTACAGCCGCCGCTTCCGCGCCATGGAACCGCTGAACCCGAAGCGGAAGAAGTGATGCGCGCGCGGTGCGGCGCGGAAGGGAAGTGCTGAGCCTGCCGCCATGAGCGACCTGCCCATCGTGCTGCTGCCGGTCGGCGTCGACGACGATGCGCTCGACGCCTGCCTGGCCGCGCTCGATGCCGGCACGCCCGCCGGCAGCCGCGTGTGGCTGGCCGACGACGCGCAGTCCGGGCCGCGCGGCTACGCGATCATCGAGCGCTGGATCGAGCGCACCGCGCTGCGTGCCGACTACACGCGCCGCGCGCGTTCGATCGGACAGGTCGCGCACCTCGACGAGATGCTGCGCGCCTGCGGCGACGCCGACGTGATCGTGCTGGCGCCGGACGCGATCCCCGCACCCGGCTGGGCGGTGCAGCTGACCGCGTGCTTCGCGCGCGACGCCTCCATCGCCACCGCCACGCCCTGGTGCAACGCCGGCGAGACCACCGCCTGGCCGCGCTGCGGCGAAATCGCGCCGATCCCGGGCGACCCGGCACGCGTCGCGCAGGCCGCGGCGGCGATGCCGCCGAAACATCCGGAGCTGCCGGCCGCCGTCGACCACGCGGTCCTGCTGCGCGGCAGCGCGCGCGCCAGGGCCGGCGGCCTGGACAGCGCCAGCTACGTCTCGTGGTACGCGGCGCTGATCGACCTGTCGTTGCGTCTGGCCGGACTGGGCTGGCGCAACGCGCTGTGCGAGACCGCGTTCGTTGCCCGCGGCGGCGAGGGCGGCCCGGCCGAGGGCGACCTCGACGCACTGGCTGGTCGCTGGCCCGCCTGGCACGCACGCCTGGCCAACTTCCTGATGCACGACCCGCTGGCCGATGCGCGCGACGCGCTGTCGCGGCTGGAAATGCTGGTCGACACGCCCCAGGCGCAGCGCGACCTGTTCACGGCAGCGCAGGCGGGCGAAGAGGTGATTGGCGACGCGCCCGAAGACGGCGCGGAGAACGCGTCGGATGTGCCGGGTGACGATGCCTTCGACGCCGCCGCCGCCGAAGACGCTGATGAAGAGGGAACGCTGCCGCAGGCACGTGCGGATGGGCGCTAGCGTGGACACGGAACCGGCTCCGGCAAGCGGCATCGCCGCCATCGTCGTCACCCACGAAAGCGCGGCGACGATCGACGACTGCCTGTCGCGGCTGCGCGCCGCGCAGGGCGTGTCGCAGGTGCGCGTGGTCGACAACGACTCGCGCGACGCCACGGTGGCGATCGTGCAGCGCCATGCGGCGGCCGATCCGCGCGTGCACTTCATCGCCAATCCCGACAACCCGGGCTTCGCCGTGGCCTGCAACCAGGGCGCGCACGACAGCGACGCGCCGTGGCTGGCCTTCGTCAACCCGGACTGTCTCGTCGAACCCGACGTGCTCGCGCGCCTGCTGGCGCATGCCGGTGCCGCCGGCGGCGACGTACTGCTCGGCGCCGACCTCGTAGGCGAGACGGGCGTACGCGACGGCGCGGCGCGGCGCAACGATCCCGACTTCGCCGCCATGCTGCGCGGCCCGTTCCGGGCGCGCGCCGGCCGGCCGCTGGACGTGGCGGTGGACGACGCGCAGGTCCTGCAGCCGGTGGAAGCGGTGTCCGGCGCGCTGATGCTGCTGCCGCGCGCGCTGTTCGAGCGCATCGGCGGCTTCGACGAGGGCTACCGCCTGCACGTCGAGGACCTCGACCTGTGCCGCCGCGCGCGCGAGGCCGGCGCGCAGGTCGCGGTCGCCAACGACGTGCGCGTGGTGCACGTGCGCGGGGTGTCCAGCCGTTCGCGGCCGGGGTTTTCCGAGTGGCACAAGCACCGCGGGATGTGGCGCTACTTCAGCCGTTTCGAGGCGCCGCGGCGCGGCGTCGCGGTACGCGCGGGCGTGTGGCTGGCGATCTGGCTGCACTGGCTGTCGCGGCTGCCGGCGGTGCTGCTCGCACAACGCGGCGCGGAGGCGGGATGATCATCCAATCGCTGCTCGACACCGACCTGTACAAGTTCACGATGATGCAGGCGGTGCTGCACCAGCACCCGGGCGCGCAGGCCGAATACCGGTTCCGCTGCCGTACGCCGGGCGTGGACCTGGCGCGGCACATCGACGCGATCTCCGACGAGATCGACCACCTGTGCACCCTGCGCATGCGCCCGGAGGAGCTGGACTACCTGCGCGGGCTGCGCTTCATCAAGCCGGACTTCGTCGACTTCCTGGGGCTGTTCCGATTCCAGCGCAGGTTCGTGACGCTGCGGCCGTCGGCGCAGGTGCCCGGCGAGATCGAACTGGAAGTCGCCGGGCCGTGGCTGCACACGATCCTGTTCGAAGTGCCGCTGCTGGCGATCGTCAACGAAGTGTATTTCCGCGACACGCAGGGCGCGCCGGACGAGGCCGAGGGCCTGCGCCGGCTGCACGCCAAGATCGAACGGATCAACGCGGCGGTCGGCTACGAGGACTGCCGCATCACCGACTTCGGCACCCGCCGGCGCTACTCGCGCGGCTGGCACGAGGCGCTGGTCCCGTACCTGGTCGAAGGCTTGGGCGAGAAGTTTTCCGGTACCAGCAACGTCGACCTGGCCCGCCGCCACGGCCTGGTGGCGCAGGGCACGATGGCGCACGAGTGGCTGCAGGCTTTCCAGGCGCTGGGACCACGGCTGCGCGACTCGCAGGTCGCGGCGTTCGACGCCTGGGCACATGAGTACCGCGGCGACCTGGGCATCGCGCTGACCGACGTGATCGGGCTCGATGCGTTCGTGCGCGACTTCGACATGTACTTCTGCAAGCTGTTCGACGGCATGCGCCACGACTCCGGCGACCCGGTGGCCTGGGGCGAGCGGCTGATCGCGCACCTCGCTGAAAACCGGGTGGATCCGCGCGGCAAGGTATTCGTGTTCAGCGACGGCCTCGACATTGACGAGGTGATGCGCCTGTACGCGCACTTCCGCGGCCGCTGCCGGATGTCGTTCGGCATCGGCACCAACCTGACCAACGACCTTGGCCCGACGCCGCTGAACATCGTGCTGAAGATGGTCCGCTGCAACGGCCAGCCGGTGGCCAAGATCAGCGACTCGCCGGGCAAGGGCATGTGCGACGACCCCGGCTACCTGGCGTACCTGCGGCAGGTGTTCGACCTGCCCCCGGAACCTGCGTAGCCGGTGTGGTCCTGTAGGAGCAGCTGAAGCCGCTCCTGCACTGTCCCGCAGGGCGCCGGCGACGCTCAGCGGTGGCGGTTGATCCCGTCGCGCAGCGCCTTGGCCGCCGATGCCGCGGCTTCGGCGTAATCGTCGCCGCCGGAGGCGTACAGGATCGCGCGCGAGGAACTGACCAGCAGGCCGGCGCCGTCGGACGCCAGGCCGTTGTCCACCACCGCCTTGACGTCGCCGCCCTGCGCGCCGACGCCGGGGATCAGCAGCGGCATGTCGCCGACGATCGCGCGCACTTCGCGCAGCTGTCGAGGCCAGGTCGCGCCGACGACCAGCGCGCAGTTGCCGTTGCCGTTCCAGTCGCGCGCGACGCGCTCGGCGACGTGCTGGTAGAGCGGACGACCGCCGGCGTCGAGGTCCTGGAAGTCGCTGGCGCCGGGATTGGAGGTGTGGCACAGGATCACCACGCCCCGGTCGGCGCGGTCGAGGAAAGGTTGCACCGAGTCCCGGCCCAGCCAGGGATTGGCGGTGACGGCGTCGGCCTCGTAGCGGTCGAACGCTTCGGTCGCGTAGTGCTGCGCGGTGGAGCCGATGTCGCCGCGCTTGGCGTCGAGGATCACCGGGATGCCGGGGTGCGCGGCGTGGATGTGCGCGATCAGCCGCGACAGCGCGTCTTCGGCATCGCGCGCGGCGAAGTGCGCGATCTGCGGCTTGAAGGCGCAGGCGTACTCCGCGGTGGCGTCGACGATGTCGCGGCAGAAGGCGAACACCGCGTCGGCGTTGCCGGTGAAGCCGGGCGGGAACTTCGCCGGCTCGGGGTCGAGGCCGACGCAGACCAGGGAGTTGGCGTCACGCCAGCGGTTCTTCAGGGCCGTTGCGAAATTCATCCCGCCATCCTCATGTCCCTGCCGTTTCCTGTGCCTGTGCTGACAGGATAGTCCTGTCATCCCGAGCGTAGCGAGGGATCCGCTGTTCCTGGAGCACAAGCAGATCCCTCGCTACGCTCGGGACAAAGGCGTGCGCTGCGCGCACGCGCCACTGCGTCACTTCAGCGCCTTGAACCGAAGCCGGTGCGGGCCGGCGTCGTCGCCGAGGCGGCGCTTCTTGTCTTCCTCGTACTCGCGGTAGTTGCCCTGGAAGAACTCCACGTGCGAGTCGCCCTCAAAGGCGAGGATGTGGGTGGCGATGCGATCGAGGAACCAGCGGTCATGGCTGATCACGAACGTGTTGCCGGGGAACTCCAGCAGCGCGTCTTCCAGCGCGCGCAGGGTTTCGATGTCGAGGTCGTTGGACGGTTCGTCGAGCAGCAGCACGTTGCCGCCCTGCAGCAGGGTCTTGGCCATGTGCAGGCGGCCGCGTTCGCCGCCCGACAGCGTGCCGACCAGCTTCTGCTGGTCCTGGCCCTTGAAGTTGAAGCGGCCGATGTAGGCGCGCGACTGGATCTCGATGCCGTTGATGTTGAGGATGTCCAGGCCGCCGGAGACTTCCTGGAAGACGTTGTGGTCGCCCTCCAGCTTGTCGCGGCTCTGGTCGACGTAGGCTAGGTTCACGGTCGGGCCGATGTCGATTTCGCCCGAGTCCGGCTTTTCCTGCCCGGTGATCATCTTGAACAGCGTCGACTTGCCGGCGCCGTTGGGGCCGATGATGCCGATGATCGCGCCCGGCGGCGCCTGGAAGCTCAGGTTGTCGATCAGCAGGCGGTCGCCGAAGCGCTTGGAGACATTCTTGAACTCGATGACCTTGTTGCCCAGGCGCTCGCCCGGCGGGATGAAGATTTCGTTGGTTTCCTGGCGCCTCTGGTAGTCGACCGACTGCAGCTCCTCGATCCGCGCCAGGCGCGCCTTGCCCTTGGAGCGGCCACCCTTGGCGTTGCTGCGCGCCCACTCGAGCTCCTTCTGGATCGCCTTCTGGCGCGCTTTCTCCTGCGACTCCTCGCGCTTGAGGCGGTCTTCCTTCTGCACCAGCCACTCGGTGTAGTTGCCCTTCCACGGGATGCCGCGGCCGCGGTCGAGTTCGAGGATCCACTCGGCGGCGTTGTCGAGGAAGTAGCGGTCATGGGTGACGGCCACGACGGTGCCGGTGTAGCGGGCGAGGAATTGCTCCAGCCATTCCACCGACTCGGCGTCGAGGTGGTTGGTCGGTTCGTCGAGCAGCAGCATGTCCGGCTTCTGCAGCAGCAGCCGGCACAGGGCGACGCGGCGCTTCTCGCCGCCGGACAGCTTGCCGATCACCGCGTCCCACGGCGGCAGGCGCAGCGCGTCGGCGGCGACTTCCAGCTGGTTCTCCAGAGTGTGCGCGTCGCCGGCGGCGAGGATGGCTTCGAGGCGCTCCTGCTCCTTGGCCAGCTTGTCGAAGTCGGCCCCTTCCTCGGCGTAGGCGGCGTAGACCTCGTCCAGCCGCGCCTGCGCCTGCAGGATCTCGCCGACGCCTTCCTCGACGGCCTCGCGCACGGTCTTTTCCGGATCCAGCTCCGGCTCCTGCGCCAGGTAGCCGACCTTGATGCCGGCCTGCGGGCGCGCCTCGCCGACGAAGTCGGTGTCCACGCCGGCCATGATCTTGAGCACCGTGGATTTGCCGGCGCCGTTCAGGCCCAGCAGGCCGATCTTGGCGCCGGGGAAGAACGACAGCGAAATGTCCTTGATGATCTGGCGCTTCGGCGGCACGGTCTTGCTGACGCCGTTCATGGTGTAGATGTATTGCATGGAAGCTCCGGAGCGACAGCCGCGGCGGTGCCGGCGGCGTGAAACCAGCCGCGCCCGCGCGCTGGGCGCCGGCGGCAGGAGGCCTGGGGAAGCGTCAATTATAGCCGCTGGCGCGCGCCACCGAAGAGCTGGCCGGTGCCTGAACGCGGGGCCGTGGAACCGGCCGGGCCGGGCAGGATTCAGCCGCGCCGGGCCATGCTCACCCCACGCACACACGTGGAGGAACGCCAGATGTCCGTCTCCCTGAGGCTTTCAGCCCTCCTGCTCGCGCTTGCGGCGGTGGTGGCCCTGCCGGCGTCGGCCGCGGGCCGCGACCATGACCGCGGCAAGCGCGGCCACGACCGCCAGGATCACCACGGCCAGTACGACCGCCACCGCGGCGACCGGCGCCAGGCGCTCCGCTTCAACAACCGCGGCAACAACCGCGGCAACAACCGCGGGCACGACCGGCGCATCATCGTCCGGCAGCCCCCGCGCGTGGTCTACCGCGAGCGCACGCGCTACGTGCCGCGCCCGGTCGTGGTGCACCGCGGCCCGCCGCCGTGGGCCCGCGGCGGGCGCTACTACGGTCCCGGCTACGGCCGTACCTACGTGGTCAACGACTACTACAACTACGGCCTGCGCCGGCCGCCGAACGGCTATTACTGGCGCCGCAGCGACGCCGGCGACTACCTGCTGGTCGCGATCGCCACAGGCATCATCGCCGACCTGATCCTGCACCACTGAGGCAGCGGGAGCATCGCAAGGGGCGCGCCAGCCGGTGCGCCCCTTTTCGTGGGAGCGGTCATGGCCGCGATTGGCCCGGGCATTCGATCGCGGCCCTGGCCGCCCACACCCGGGGCGCGGGCTACAATTGGGCGGACCCCAGCCCTCCCGGAGAGACGATGTTCCCGCGCGACGCCCGCATCGAAGGTTACGACCCCGAACTCGCCCAGGCCATCGCCGACGAGAACCGTCGTCAGGAAGACCACGTCGAGCTGATCGCGTCGGAAAACTACGCCAGCCCGCGAGTCATGGAAGCCCAGGGCAGCCAGCTCACCAACAAGTACGCCGAAGGCTATCCGGTCAAGCGCTACTACGGCGGCTGCGAGTACGTCGACGTCGCCGAGCAGCTGGCCATCGACCGCGTGAAGCAGCTGTTCGGCGCCGACTACGCCAACGTGCAGCCGCACTCGGGCTCGCAGGCCAACCAGGCCGTGTACTTCGCCCTGCTGCAGCCGGGCGACACCATCCTCGGCATGTCGCTGGCCCACGGCGGCCACCTCACCCACGGCGCCAGGCCCAACCTCAGCGGCAAGGTCCTCAACGCCGTGCAGTACGGCGTTAATGACGACGGCCTGATCGACTACGACGAAGTCGAGCGCCTGACCGTGGAACACAAGCCGAAGATGGTCGTGGCCGGCTTCTCGGCCTACTCGCAGGAAATCGACTGGGCGCGTTTCCGCGCCATCGCCGACAAGGTCGGGGCGTGGCTGTTCGTCGACATGGCCCACGTCGCCGGCCTGATCGCCGCCGGCGCCTACCCCAACCCGGTGCCGCACGCGCACGTGGTCACCTCGACCACGCACAAGACCCTGCGCGGCCCCCGCGGCGGCATCATCGTCGCCAGCCGCGAGGGCGCGGGCGACAAGTTCGACGAGATGACCAAGAAGCTGCAGAGCATCGTCTTCCCCGGCATCCAGGGCGGCCCGCTGATGCACGTGATCGCGGCCAAGGCGGTGGCGTTCAAGGAAGCGCTGGAGCCGGAGTTCAAGGCCTACCAGCAGCAGGTGGTGAAGAATGCGCAGGCGATGGCGAAGGTGATCATCGACCGCGGCTACCGGATCGTCTCCGGCGGTACGAAGAACCACCTGATGCTGGTCGACATGATCGGCAAGGGCATCACCGGCAAGGACGCGGAAGCCGCGCTCGGCAGGGCCAACATCACCGTCAACAAGAACGCCGTGCCCAACGACCCGCAGAAGCCCTTCGTCACCTCCGGCCTGCGCATCGGCACGCCCGCGGTCACCACGCGCGGCTACAGGGAGCCCGACTGCGTGGCGCTGGCGAACTGGATGTGCGATGTGCTGGACAACCCGAAGGACGAGAACGTCATCGCCGGCGTGCGCGAGAACGTGATCAAGCAGTGCGCGCAGTTCCCGGTGTATGGCTGACATGGCGGGAATCGGGAATCGGGAACCGGGAATCGTCGAAACAGACGAGGCCCGGCTCTGGTTTCCACGATTCCCCATTCCCGATTCTCCACTGGCTTCCTGATGCATTGCCCCTTCTGCCAGCACGCCGACACCCGCGTCATCGATTCGCGCGTGAGCGAGGACGGCGCCACGATCCGCCGTCGCCGCGAGTGCGAAGCCTGCGGCGAGCGTTTCTCGACGCTGGAAACCATCGAACTCAAGCTGCCGGCGATCATCAAGTCCGACGGCCGCCGCGACACCTTCGATGCGCGCAAGCTGCGCCAGAGTTTCGACCGTGCGCTGCACAAGCGGCCGGTGTCGGAGGAGCAGATCGAATCCGCGGTGCGGGCGGTGATCCACCAGCTGCGCATGACCACCGAACGGGAACTGCCGTCGCGCCGCGTCGGCGAATTCGTGATGGCCGAGCTGCGCAAGCTCGACCACGTCGCCTACGTGCGCTTCGCCTCGGTTTACCGCTCGTTCGAGGACGTGGCCGACTTCCGCGAGGAGCTCGACCGTCTCGAACGCGACCTGCCCGGTGAAGGTCAGCTGCCGCTGCTCGGCGCCGATGTGGTGCCATTCGACAAGCATGCGGACAAGGGCAAGAAGCGCTGAGCGGCGCTGGCGTCGGGGAAGCGTTTTTTTGACGTTGCGCACCTTCCATCGTCACTGGAGAAGCAATGACCGATTTCACGGCGAATGACCACGCCATGATGGCCCGCGCCCTGCGCCTGGCCGAGCGTGGCATCTACACGACGCGGCCTAACCCGATGGTCGGCTGCGTCATCGCGCAGGGCGACGAGGTGGTGGGCGAGGGCTGGCACCAGCGCCAGGGCGGGCCGCACGCGGAGGTATTCGCGCTGGAGCAGGCAGGCGATCGTGCGAAAGGCGCGACGGCCTACGTTACGCTGGAACCCTGCGCGCACACCGGCAACACCGGGCCGTGCGCCGATGCGCTGGTTGCCGCGGGTATCGCGCGCGTGGTGGCGGCGATGCGCGATCCGTTCCCCGAGGTCGACGGCAAGGGCTTCGACCGCCTGCGGGCGGCCGGCATCGCGGTCGAGTCGGGGCTGATGGAGGCGCAGGCCGAAGCACTCAACCGTGGCTTCCTGTCGCGCGTGCGGCGCGGCCGGCCGTGGCTGCGGATCAAGCTGGGCTGCAGCCTCGACGGGCGCACGGCGATGGCCAATGGTGATTCGAAATGGATCACCGGCGAGGCGGCGCGTGCGGACGTGATGCGCTGGCGTGCGCGCAGCGGCGCGATCCTGACCGGTTCAGGCACGGTGCTCGCGGACGATCCGCAACTGACGGTGCGGTTCCACGACGACACCGAATTCGCGCCGCCGCTGCGCGTGGTGCTCGACACCGGGCTTGCCACCATCGCCCGCGGCAAGGTCCGCGAAGGCGATGCGCCGACGCTGTACCTCCATGCGCCAGACGCCAAGCCGCCGCGCGAATTCGCCGCCGAGCGCGCGCCGGTGGCGCTGCGCGACGGCGAACTGGACCTGGAGGCGGTGCTGGCGCTGCTGGCCGCGCGCGGCATCAACGAGGTGCAGGTCGAGACGGGGGCCACCCTGGCCGGCGCCTTCCTGCGCGCCGGGCTGGTCGACGAACTGTTGCTCTACATGGCCCCGGTGCTGCTGGGCGAACGCGCGCGCCCGCTGTTCGACGGCCTGCGCATCGAGCAGATGGCGCAGCGGATGCAGCTGCGCACCGTGGAAACGCGCTGCGTCGGCGACGATCTGCGGCTGCTACTGCAGCCACAGCCCGCCGTCGCGGACGCCTAGCAGGCGCGCCCGAAGCCGTTCCGGGGACCGCTGCCGGGACACTGCGTCCGGCCGGGCAGGGTGCTGGCGGATGCTAGAATCGCGCCGCCGGGTTTCCCGGTGCAACCACAACCAGACGTCTTCAGGGCGGGGCGAAATTCCCCACCGGCGGTAGGCGCGGCGCTCCGGACAGGGGCTACGCGTGAGCCCGCGAGCGCTTCCGCAGCCGGCGATGATTCGCGGCTGGCGGAAGGTCAGCAGATCCGGTCGAATGCCGGAGCCGACGGTTGGAAGCAATGCGCTTCCTCACAGTCCGGATGAAAGAAGACAGCAGCGCGCGGCCCCAGGGACGCGCGCCTGCCGCATGCCCCGGGACGTTTTTCATTGCCCAGCGCGAGGAAAACGTTTCATGTTCACAGGACTTGTCGAAGGTGTCGGCCACCTGGCCTCGCGCGAGGAGCGCGGCGGCGATGCGCGGCTGCGGATCGCCGTGGGCACGCTGCCGTTCGCGGGCGTCGTGCAGGGCGAAAGCATCGCGGTCAACGGCTGCTGCCTGACCGTGGTGGCGTTCGACGACGCCCACTTCGAGGCCGATGCCTCCAACGAAACCCTGGCCCTGACCACGCTGGGCGCGCTGCCGGTGGGCGCGGCGCTGAACCTGGAGCGCGCGATGCGCGCGGACGACCGCCTCGGCGGGCACCTGGTCAGCGGCCATGTCGACGGCACCGGACGCGTGCGCGGCGTCGAGCAGGACGCACGCGCGCAGCGCTGGACGTTCGATGCGCCGGCGCCGCTGCTGCGCTACATCGCGAAGAAGGGTTCGATCTGCGTCGACGGCGTCAGCCTCACCGTCAACGCGGTCGACGACGCCGGCTTCGAGGTCGCGCTGGTCCCGCACACGGTCGGGCATACCGCGTTCGCGCAGGCGAAGGTCGGCGATGCGGTGAACCTGGAGGTCGACCTCGTCGCGCGCTACGTCGAGCGCCTGCTGTCTGCAGGTGCGTCCATGACGGGAGTAGGCGCATGAGCTTCGCCACTGTCCCCGAACTGCTGGAAGAGCTGCGCGCCGGGCGCATGGTCGTGGTGGTCGACGACGAGGATCGCGAGAACGAGGGCGACCTGATCATGGCCGCCGAGCTGGTCAAGCCGTCGGACATCAACTTCATGGTCACCCACGCGCGCGGACTGGTGTGCCTGTCGCTCACCCGCGAGCGCTGCGCCCAGCTCGGGCTGCCGCCGATGGTGCGCGACAACACGTCGGCGCACCACACCAACTTCACCGTCAGCATCGAGGCGGCCGAGGGCGTGACCACCGGCATTTCCGCTTACGACCGCGCGCACACCATCCGCACCGCGGTACGTCCCGACGCGCAGCCGCGCGACCTCGCCCAGCCCGGCCACATCTTCCCGCTCACCGCGCAGCCCGGCGGCGTGCTCAGCCGCGCCGGCCACACCGAGGCGGCGATGGACCTGGCCATGCTTGCCGGGCTGGAGCCGGCCGGTGTACTGGTCGAGGTGCTCAACCCCGACGGCAGCATGGCGCGGCGGCCGCAGCTGGAGGCGTTCGCGCGCGAACATGGGCTCAAGATCGGTTCGATCGAGGACCTGATCCGCCACCGCCTGGAAACCGAGCACACGGTCGAGCGCGTGGACGAACGCGACATCGATACCGACCACGGCGCGTTCCGCCTGCACACCTACCAGGACCGGCTCAGCCGCACGCTGCACTTTGCGCTGGTACGCGGCGACGCCGACCCGGCCACGCCGACCCTGGTGCGCGTGCACATGCACAACCGGCTGGCGGACGGCCTGCACTGGCGGCGCGCGGATTTCGGCCCGCTGGTCGGCGACGTGCTCGCCGCGATCGACCGCGAGGGCCGCGGCGCGCTGGTGCTGCTGGGCGAGGCCCATCGCAGCGAGGCCGAGCAGGCCGAAGCGCTGCTCGCGCGCATCCGCCAGCAGCCGCAGGCGCAGCCCGCGCGCGCCGGCGCGCTGGCGGAATGGCGCCGCAACGGCGCCGGCAGCCAGATCCTGGCCGACCTGGGCTACGGCAAGCTGCGGGTGCTGGGCACGCCGCGCAAGCAGGTCGGGCTGGCCGGGTTCGGGCTGGAGGTCGTCGAATACGTCGACGCGGCGTGAAGCGCGCCGCGCCGGCCGCCTCCGGCCGCGCGGGGTAAACTGTCGGCCCTCGTTTCCCAGCCCCCACGCATGCCCCACTACGAAGGCGACCTCAAAGCCCCCGCCGGCGCGCGCTTCGCGATCATCGCCAGCCGCTGGAACCCGCGCATCAGCGACGCGCTGGTGACCGGCGCGCGCGAGACCTTCGCCGGCCACGGCATCGCCGAGGACGCGGTCGACGTGGTGCGCGTGCCCGGCGCGTGGGAAATCCCCGCCGTGGCCGCGCGCATCGCCGCAGGCGGCGGGCACGCGGGCATCCTCGCGCTGGGCTGCGTGATCCGCGGCGATACGCGCCACTTCGAGCACGTCGCCGACCGCTGCGCCGAAGGCCTGATGCGGGTGTCGCTGGACTACCGCATGCCGGTCGCCAACGGCGTGCTCGCGGTCGACGAGCAGGAAGACGCCGAGCGTCGCGCGGGCGGCAGCCATGGCAACAAGGGCGAGGAATGCGCGCTGGTCGCGATCGAAATGGCCAGCCTGGCCGGGAAGCTGCCGTGAGTGGCCGTCCGACCCGCCGCCGCGACGGCATCGACCCGGTCGCGCGCTCGCGCTCGCGCCGGCGCGCGCTGCAGGCGGTGTACGCGATGCAGCTCTCGGGCGCGAACGCGAAGAACGCGATCGCCCAGTTCGCCCACGAGCAGGCGCATGAAGTCGCCGACCTCGAGTACTTCGAGGACCTGGTGGGCGGGGTCGAGAAGCACCGGCGCGAGCTGGACGCCTCGCTGCAGCCGTTCCTCGACCGCGGCATCGAGGAGGTCGACCAGATCGAACGCGCCATGCTCCGCATCGCCGCCTACGAACTGCAGCACCGGCTTGACGTGCCGTACCGGGTGATCATCGACGAGGCGCTCAAGGCGGTGAAGCGCTTTGGTTCCGAGCACGGCCACACCTACGTCAACGGAGTGCTCGACCACGCCGCCGCGGACTGGCGCGCGCTGGAGATGCAGGCCGCGCGGGACCGGTGAACGGTGGCCGCGCGCTGCCGCGAATGCAAGCAGCGTGAGGCGGTCCCCGGCGCCGCCCATCCGCTGCTGATGCTGCCGTTGCGCCTGTTCGGCCTGCGCGCCGACCGCGACGACTGGTGCCGCGGCTGTGCCCACGTCGTCAACGGCTCCGGCATCATGGTCTGGACGGTGCTGGTGGCCGCGGCGCTGTGGCTCCTGCATCGGGTCGCGTGACGCGCATGCCTGCCGAATTTTCCCTGATCGATGCCATCGCCCGCCGCGCCGCCGCGCGCGACGACGTGGTGCTCGGCATCGGCGACGACGCCGCGATCCTCGCCGTGCCCGCCGGCCGCCAGCTGGTGGTGGCGATGGACACGCTCAACGCCGGCGTGCATTTCCCCGGCGACACCGCACCCGCGGACATCGGCTGGAAGGCGCTGGCGGTGAACCTGTCCGACCTCGCCGCGATGGGCGCGCAGCCGGCGTGGTGCACGCTGTCGTTGTCGCTGCCGGAGCCCGGCGCGGGTTGGGTCGACGGCTTCCTCGACGGATTCCTGACGCTCGCCGCGCTGCACGGCGTCGCCCTGGTCGGCGGCGACACCACGCGCGGGCCGCTGTCGGTCTGCGTGACCGCACACGGCCTGGTCGAGGCGGGCAGGGCGCTGCGGCGCGACGGGGCGTGCGTCGGCGACGACCTGTGGGTGACCGGCACGCCCGGCGATGCAGCCGGCGCGCTGGCGCAGTGGCGCGCCGGTGGCGAACGCGACGCCGCCCTGCGCGCGCGGCTTGACCGGCCGACGCCGCGGGTCGAGGCCGGCCTTGCGCTGGCGGCCGTCGCACGCGCGGCGATCGACGTGTCGGACGGCCTGTTGGCCGACCTCGGCCACGTCTGCGCGGCCAGCGGAATGGGCATGGAAGTCGAACTCGACGCGCTGCCGGCGTCGCCGATGCTGGCGGCGGCGTTCGATCCCGGGCAACGGCGCGTCCTGCAGTGCACGGGCGGCGACGATTACGAACTGTGCTTCACCGCTGCGCGCGAGCAGCGCGAAGGCATCGCGGTGATCGCCGAAGCGGTGGGCGTCGCGATGACCCGCATCGGCCGCGTCGTCCCCGGCGACGCGGTCGTCGCGCTGGAGTGCGACGGCCGGCGCTGGGGTCCGCCGCGGCGGGGGTTCGAGCATTTCGCGGATTGACGGGACAGGGCATTCCAATTCCCTCGTAGGAGCGGCGGAAGCCGCGACGCTTTCGTCGGTAAAGCGTCGCGGCTTCCGCCGCTCCTACCGGGGCGATGGTTGCGGCGGAGGCGTCCCCGCCAGCACCTCCCGCACCCGCTCCCGCAGCGTCGGCAGCACCTCGCCCTCGAACCACGGGTTGGTCTTGAACCAACCGACGTTGCGCGGGCTCGGGTGCGGCAGCGGCAGCAGCGTGGGCATGTATTCGCGCCACGCGCGTACCGTTCCGGTGAGGCTCGCCTTGCGCCGTGGCCCAAGGAAATACGCCTGCGCGTACCGGCCGACCAGCAGGGTCAGACGCACGTCCGGCAGCAGCGGCAGCAGTCGCGGGTGCCAGGTCGCGCGACACTCCGGCCGCGGCGGGGCGTCGCCGGAACCGGCCTTGCCCGGATAGCAGAAACCCATCGGCACGATGGCGACCCGTGCCGGGTCGTAGAAGGTGGCGTCGTCCATCTCCAGCCACTGCCGCAGGCGGCGGCCGCTGGCGTCGTTCCACGGGATGCCGGTCTCGTGCACGCGCACGCCGGGCGCCTGCGAGGCGATCAGGATGCGCGCGGTGGCGCTGGCCTGCAGCACCGGGCGCGGGCCCAGCGGCAGGTGTGCTTCGCAGATGCGGCAGGCGCGGATTTCGCGCAGCAGCCGGTCGAGCGGGCCGCTCACGGCGGTAGCACCTTCCCGGGGTTGAGGATGCCGTCGGGGTCGAACGCCGCCTTCACCGCGCGCATCGCCGCCAGCGTTGGCGCGTCGAAGGCGTCGGCCATGAAGTCGCGCTTGGCCACGCCGATGCCGTGCTCGCCCGACAGCGTGCCGCCCAGCGACAGCGTCAATGCGAACAGCCGCGGCAGCGCTGCCTGCGCGCGCGCCGACTGCGCGGCGTCGTCGGGATCGAACAGGATGTTGGCGTGAAGGTTGCCGTTGCCGGCGTGGCCGAAGGCGACGATCGGCAGGTCGAATTCGCCCGCCAGTGCCTCGATGCCGGCGACCAGCGCGGGCAGGCGCGATACCGGCACCACCACGTCCTCGTTGATCTTGCCCGCGGCGATCGTGCGCAGCGCCGGCGACAGCGCCTTGCGCGCGGCCCACAGTGTTTCGTTGGCGGCCGGGTCGGTCGCCGTGGCAAGTTCCAACAGGCCGTCGCCGCGCGCGGCGCGCTCCAGCGCGCCGGCCACGTGCGGCAGGGTGTCGTCGTCGCCGTCGGCCTCGATCATCAGCAGCGCGCCGGCGTCGGCGATGTCGGCGCCGCCGACTTCGCGCACCAGTCGGATGCAGGCCGCGTCCATGAACTCCAGCATCGACGGCGTCGCCGGCTGCGCCATGATCCGCGCCACCGCGGCGCCGGCACTGGCGACGTCCGCGTACGTCGCGCGCAGGCTGGCGCGGCGCGTGGGCAGCGGTGCGAGCTTCAACGTCGCCTCGACGATCAGCGCCAGCGTGCCCTCGCTGCCGACCAGCAGTTGCGCGAGGTTGTAACCGGTCGCGTCCTTGGTGGTGCTGCTGCCGACGCGGATCACCTCGCCGCGGCCGGTCACGGCGACCAGCCCGAGCACGTTGTCGCGCGTGGCGCCGTATTTCACCGCGTGCGGGCCGCCGGCGTTGCAGGCGAGGTTGCCGCCGACCGTGCACTGGTCGGCGCTGGCCGGGTCGGGGGGCCAGAACAGGCCGTGCGGCGCGAGCGCGCGCTGCAGGTCGCCGTTGGACACGCCCGGTTCGGCCACGACCTGGCGGTCGTCGCCGCGGATCTCCACGATGCGCGCCATGCGTTCGAACGACACCACCACGCCGCCCGCATACGGGATCGCCGCGCCGGTGCTGCTGGTGCCGGCGCCACGCGCCACGATCGGCACGCGGTGTTCGCGGCAGGCACGGACGATGGCGACCACGTCGTCGACGCTGCGCGGCATGGCGACCGCGGCGGGCATGGCCCAGCGCTTCGAACTGTCTTCGCCGTACTGGCGCAGTTCGCCGCTCGCCTGCCAGCCGTCGCCGAGCCGCGCGCGCAGCGCGGCGTCGAGCGGTTCGGGAATTGGCGTGTCCACGGCCGTCATTGTAGGCGCCGCGGCGTGCCGCTCAGTCGTCGGCGCGGAACGCGTCGCGCAGCCAGTCGAAGACGGGCGCGGCCGGATCGCCGCTGGCGTCGACCACGTCGAAGCGGCAGGGCGTGTCCGCATACCGCCGGTGCGAGAGCAGGAACGCCTGCGCGGCCTTCACCAGCCGGTGCCGCTTGCGGGCATCCACCGAAGCCGCGCCGCCGCCGAAGCCGGCGCTGCGGCGATAGCGCACTTCGACGAACACCAGCGTGTCGCCGTCGAGCATCACCAGGTCGAGTTCGCCGAAGCGGTAGTTCGCGTTCGCCGCTACCGCGCGCAGCCCCTCGCCGAGCAGGAAATCGCGTGCGGCCGCCTCGATACCGGCGCCGCGCGCACGGGTGTCCGTCAACCGCCGCTGCCCAGCGACACCACGTAGCCGTTGCTGAAGGTCGACCACTGCGGCGTGCGCAGCACGTTGCCTTCCGGGCCGACGCGCAGCGTGCCGGTGGCGCCGGTGACCGACCCCTCGGGCGCCAGCGCCAGGTGCTGCAGGTAGGCGGTCAGCAGCCACGCGTCGTAGCCGAATGCGAACAGCTTGCCGGCCGCGCCGCGCGCCGTCGGCAGGGCCTGCTGCGTCTCGGCGGCCGCGGGCAGGCCATTCACCGGCACCAGCCCCCAGCGTTCGGTCGGGAACTTGATGCCATCCAGCGCGCGGTCCTGCTCGGCCTTGCCGGTGCCCGAGAGCAGCTGCGAGGTCGCCACGCGCGGCTTGACCGACAGCCCGGCCGCGGCCAGCTGCGGCGCGATCGCGCGCGCCTGGTTGCCGCGCAGGGCGATGAACACCGCATCGATGCCGCCCTCGCCGGTGGCCGCAGCCTGCAGCAGCGGCGTCATGTCGGCCGGCTCGTCGCTGACCACGGCCAGGGTCTGCACCACGCTGCCGCCGTGCGTGGCCAGCTGCGCGGTGAAGGCGTCGACGCTGCGGCGTGCGTAGTCGTCGCCGGAGCTGAGCACCAGCACGCGCCTGGCGCCGAGTGCGGCGACGTCGTCGGCGGCGCTGCTGCCCTCGTCCTCCGGTGCCAGCGAGAAGCTCGCGCTGTTGAACGGCGGTGCCACCGTGCCGCGGTTGAGCGCCAGCACCGGCACGCCCGGCTGCACGTTGCGGAACACTGCGTCCACGCCATCGCGGCCCAGCGGGCCGAGCACCTGGTCGGCGCCGTCGGCCACGGCGCGGTTGTAGGCCGCGATCGCGCCGCCGCTGGCGTTGGCGGTGTCGTAGAAGCGGATCTCCGGGCGCGTGCGGCGCTCGCCGTAGTAGCCGGCCAGCAGGCCGTCGCGCACCGAGGCCGCGGGCGTCGCCAGGTCGCCGCTCAGCGGCAGCAGCACGGCCAGCTTCAGCGGCGGGCGATAGCCGTCGAGTTCGGCCGGGGGGCGGGCCGCGTCGTCGAACTGCCAGTGCGCGTTGCGGACGGTGGTGTCTTCGGGCGTTTCGGCCGACGGCGCGGACGGCGCGACCGTCACGGTCGAGCAGCCCGCGGCGAGCGCGGCGAGCGCGGCGAGCAGCGCGATGGCGAAGATCCGTTTCGATGAATGACGCATATGCCGGCCCGTAAGCGAGAACGGCTAGGATTCTACCGTTCCATCCGTGATCCCGGGGCCGGAAGCTGAAGCGGTCCCGACCATGCCGTGCCGGGTTGCCGGCGCAGATGCCAGAGGAAGGAAGATGCCAGTTCCAGTCCGTGACCACGCCGCAGGCGGTGCTGCCGGCACCCTGCACGTGGTTGCCACGCCGATCGGCAATCTCGCCGACCTGTCGCCGCGCGCGCTCGATACCCTGCGCGCGGTGGCCGCGGTCTGCGCCGAGGACACCCGGCACACGCGCCAGCTGCTGGCGCACTTCGGCATCGAGCGGCCGCTGGTGGCCCTGCACGAGCACAACGAGGACGGCATGGCCGACCGCCTGGTCGCGCGGCTGCTGGCCGGCGAATCGCTGGCGCTGGTGTCCGACGCCGGCACGCCGCTGGTCAGCGATCCCGGCTTCCGCCTCGTCGGCGCCGCGCGCGCGGCCGGTGTGCGGGTCAGCCCGGTTCCCGGCGCCAGCGCGCTGGTGGCGGCGCTGAGCGTGGCCGGGCTGCCGAGCGACCGCTTCGTGTTCGAAGGCTTCCTGCCGGCGAAGGCGGGCGCGCGCCGCGCGCGCCTGGCCGCGCTGGCCGGCGAGCCACGCACGCTGCTGTTCTACGAGTCTTCGCACCGGATCGAGGAGATGCTGGCTGACTGCGTCGCCGCCTTCGGCGCCGAACGCCCGGCGGTGCTCGCGCGCGAACTGACCAAGCTGTTCGAGACCGTGCTCGGCGGCAGCCTCGCCGAGCTGCATGCCCGCGTCGCCGCCGACCCCAACCAGCGCAAGGGCGAGTTCGTGCTGCTGGTCCACGGCGCCGGCGAGGACGCCGACGCCCGCATCGCCGAAGGCCGGCGGGTCTACGCAAAGCTTGGCGAACACCTGCCGCCCTCGACCGCCGCGAAGCTGGCGGCCGAGATCACCGGCGCGCCGCGCAAGGCGCTGTATGGATCCTAGGGCCGGGATTTTCAGGGACCAAAGTCCTTTTCCCGCCTGCGGAATACCGGTCGACCGGCCCGTCTCCCGCTTGCGGGAGACGGTGCCCGGAGGGCGAATGAGGGTGCGGGCGCCGCGAGCGGCTCTTGATCTTCTCCCGCGCCGGCTGCGCCGCTACGGACGGGGTGACGTGAGACAATGGCCCTGGCGGAGTCGGCCAGACAGTCGCGTCATTCGCAAGAATGCCGAGGAAAGTCCGGGCTCCACAGGGCACGGTGCCAGGTAACGCCTGGGCGGCGCGAGCCGACGGAAAGTGCAACAGAAAGATACCGCCGAACGCTCCTGCCGTTTCGGGGCACTTGCCGGATGAATGTCCGGCCGGGTGTTCCCGGACCGCCGAAAGGCGGAGGCAGGAGGCGTGGCAAGGGTGAAATGGTGCGGTAAGAGCGCACCGCGAGCCTGGCAACAGGCCGGCACGGCAAACCCCACCGGGAGCAAGGCCAAATAGGGACCTCATGACGTTGCCCGCGTCGGGTCCGGGTAGGCTGCTTGAGCGTAGCGGTGACGCTGCGCCTAGAGGAATGACTGTCCAAGACAGGACCCGGCTTATCGGCCGGCTCCGCCACTTGAACTGCATCGGGAGTTGGCCCGAGGGACCTCATGACGTTGCCCGCGTCCCGCGTCGGGTCCGGCCAGCACACCCCCTTGTTTGTCCCCCCCTGCGGATGAGGCCCGTCGCGGCCATGGCCGCTCCCACAGGGTGCCCTCCCTTCCTCCCGCTTGCGGGGGAAGCAGAGGTGTAGCCCGCAGCAGATCCCGATGCGCGGGCGGGGCTGCCGGCCAGCTTTTCCCGGTAAGCGGCTCCTGGAGGAGTCCGGGCCACGGTCAGGCGCATAATCGGAACAATCATGAGCGATTAGGCCTGCTCTCAAGCAAAAACAGGATAATGCGCACTCGACCACCCCCAGCGACGATCCGGCAGCCGGGCTCCTTCAGCAATGTCGACGCCTCGTTCAGACTGGGACGGACGGCTCAATTCTCAATTTTTGAGACGAATCAGTTGCTTGTGGATAAAGCTTGAACAAGTCTCTCAAGAGTCTCGCAAGTCATTGACGCCATTGGCGAAAATCACGCACCAAAGCTGTTGACAACCCTCCGGGGCGCCCATAAGGTGGCGACTCGTGGGAAAACCGGGTAATTCGTGGTTTTCCCGTGCAGAAGTCCGCCCAAAGACGGACATGACCGGGCCGGGGTTGCAGTGTTCCAGGGTGAGACCGCCATCACGATCGACGACAAGGGCCGGCTGGCAATCCCGACCGGCTACCGCGATGTCGTCGCGCGCGAATGCGGCAACCAGCTGGTCCTTACCTACAACCCCTTCGAGTCCGGCTGCCTGTACCTGTACCCGCAGCCGGTCTGGGAAGGCGTGCGCGACCAGGTCAACAAGCTGCCGCGGACCAAGAAGAACAGCCGCCTGCTGCAGCTGAAGCTGGTCGGCGCGGCGACCTTCGTCGAGCCCGACGGCAGCGGCCGCATCAACGTGCCGGCCAGCCACCGCAACGCGGTGGGCATCGAGAAGAAGGCCGTGCTGGTGGGCATGGGCGACAAGTTCGAGTTGTGGAGCGAGCAGGCGCACCTCGCGCAGATCAGGCAGACGCTGGGCGATGCCGATCTGGGCGAGGAAATGCTCGACCTGCAGCTGTGACGGGCGGTGGCGCGGACGCCCGGTCCGCCCACCTCCCTGTGTTGTTCGAGCAGGTCATGGACGGGCTGCGGGTGATGGAGGACGGAACGTATCTGGATGGCACGTTCGGGCGGGGCGGACATGCGCGTGGCGTGCTGCAACGCCTGGGCACCGGAGGCCGGCTGCTGCTGATGGACAAGGATCCCGAAGCGATCGCGGTTGCCGAACACGGGTTCGGCGCGGACCCGCGCGTGTCGATCCACCGCGGCAGCTTCACCGACCTCGCGCACTGGGACGCCGTCCGCGACGGCCTCGACGGGGTGCTGTTCGACCTCGGCGTCTCCTCGCCGCAGCTCGACGTCGCCGAGCGCGGCTTCAGCTTCGGCAAGGACGGCCCGCTCGACATGCGCATGGATCCCGACGCCGGCGAGAGCGCGGCGCAGTGGCTGGCACGCGCCGGCGAGGCCGAGATCGCCGACGTGCTGTGGACTTTCGGCGAGGAGCGCATGAGCCGCCGCATCGCCCGCGCCATCGTCGCGCGCCGTGCCGAGCAGCCGCTCACCCGCACCGCGCAGCTGGCCGAACTGATCGCCTCGGTGATGCCACGGCCGAAGGCCGGGCGCCACGAGATCCACCCGGCCACGCGCTCGTTCCAGGCCATCCGCATCCACGTCAACCGCGAGCTGGCCGACCTGGAAGCAGGCCTCGATGCCGCGCATGCCGCGCTCAGGCCCGGCGGGCGGCTGGCGGTGATCAGCTTCCATTCGCTGGAAGACCGCATCGTCAAGCGCTTCATCGCCCGCCACGCCAAGGCGCCGGCCGGCAACCGCCGCCTGCCCGAGACCGATGCCTTCGAACCGACCCTGCGCGCGATCGGCGCGGCACGGAAGGGCGACGCCGCCGAGATCGCCGCCAACCCGCGCGCGCGCAGCGCGGTGCTGCGGGTGGCTGAGAAGCTGGGGGCGCCGGGACTCGGAACCCGGGACCCGGGACTCGAAGAACAACGGCGAGAAGGACAGCAGCGGCAACAGGGAAGAATCGGCGTCTGCTCCAGCCGGGCGGCCTCGCTTTTCCGAGTCCCGAGTCCCGCGTCCCGCGTCCCGCCCACGACGGAGCCGCGGCCATGACCCGCTTCATCGTCATCGTCCTGGTGATCGCCAACGTGGTCACCGCGATCGGCGTGGTCAATGCGCGCCATGAGCACCGGCAGCTGTTCGTGCAGCTGACGCGGCTGGAGCACGCGCGCGACGAGCTGAACATCGACTTCGGCCGGCTGCAGCTCGAGCAGGCCACCTGGGCCGAGGCCAACCGCATCGACCAGATCGCGCGCACGCGGCTGGGGATGCAGTTCCCCGAGACCGCGGACATCGTGGTGATCCGGCAATGAAGGGCCGGGGATCGAGCATCGGAAGCCGGGAATCGCGGCAGCGCGAAGGCGGGTTCGCGCGCCTGTTCGGGATGTTCGGGTCGCGGGCCGCCAACGGCGAGCCGCGGCCTTCGCGGCGCAACCGCGCGCAGTTCAATCTGCGCGGGCGGCTGAAGCTGGTCGTGGGCACGCTCGCGCTGTGTGCGGTGGCGCTGGTAGGTCGCGCGGTCGACCTGCAGCTGGTCGACAACGCCTTCTACCAGAAGAAGGCCGAGGCGCGGATCCTGCGCGAGATCCCGATCCCGACCTCGCGCGGCATGATCACCGACCGCAACGGCGAGCCGCTGGCGGTGTCGACGCCGGTCGCTTCCCTGTGGGCCAACCCGCAGGAGCTGAGCAAGTACCCCGACCGCCTGCCGGAGCTGGCAGAAGCCACCAACCTGCCGCTGGACTACCTCACGCGCTACGTCTCGCAGCGTGCGGAAAAGGAATTCATGTACATCCCGCGCCACCGCCGCATCAGCCCCGGCGCGGCGCGCAAGATCCTGGCGCTGGACATCCCCGGCGTGTTCTCGCAGCGCGAATACCGCCGCTTCTACCCGCAGGGCGAGGCGATGGCGCACATCCTCGGGTTCACCAACATCGACGACCAGGGCCAGGAAGGCGTCGAGCTGGCCTTCGACGACTGGCTGCGCGGCAAGCCCGGCGCGGAGAAGGTGATCCGCGACCGGCGCGGCCGCATCGTCGAGAACGTCGACCTGGTGCGCGCCGCGCAGCCGGGCAAGGACCTCACCCTCAGCATCGACCGCCGCATCCAGTACCTGACCTACCGCGAACTCAAGCGCGCGCTGCTCGAAAGCGGTGCCAGCAGCGCGTCGGCGGTGGTGCTCGACGTGCATACCGGCGAGGTGCTGGCGATGGCCAACCTGCCGTCGTTCAACCCCAACGCGGTCGAATCCGGCCAGCGCGAATCGCACCGCAACCGCGCGGTAACCGACCTGATCGAGCCGGGCTCGACGATGAAGCCGCTGACCGTCGCCGCCGCGCTCGAGGCCGGCGTGGTCACGCCCGACACGCTGATCGACACCAACCCCGGCTGGATGCCCAACGGCCGTTTCCGCACCACCGACACCAGCAACCACGGGGTGCTCACTGTCACCGGGGTGATCACCAAGAGTTCCAACGTCGGCGTGTCGAAGATCGTGGCGAAGCTGAGCGACCAGGACTTCTACGAGTTCCTGCGCCGCTTCGGCTACGGGCAGAGCACCGAAAGCGGCTTCCCGGGCGAGGCCGCGGGCCTGTTCCCGCCGCCGTCGCGCTGGTTCGGCACCACCAAGCAGACCATGTCCTATGGCTACGGCATCTCGGTGACGCCGCTGCAGATCGCGCACGCCTACGCCGCGCTGGCCAACGGCGGCCGGATGATCCAGCCGACCTTCGTCAAGGGCCAGCCGCAGGAAACCCGGCAGGTGCTCGACCCGACGATCGCGCACGAAGTGATGAAGATGATGCAGACGGTGACCGAGCCCGGCGGCACCGCCAAGGACGCCGCGATCCTGGGCTACCACGTCGCAGGCAAGACCGGCACCGCGCGCATCGCCAGCGGCGGTGGGTACTCGCGCCGCTACGCCGCGTTCTTCGCCGGCGTGGTGCCGGTCGACAACCCGCGCTTCTCGATGGCGGTGGTGGTGATGGACCCCGATCCCAGCCGCCGCGGCTACTACGGCGGCCGCGTGGCCGGCCCGGTGTTCCACAACGTCATGGAAGGCTCGCTGCGGCTGATGGACGTGCCGCCGGACGACATCGAGACCTGGCTTGCAGCGCAGGAAAAGGCACAGAAGAAGCGGGGGGTCGCCCGATGACCCGCGCCATGCTCCTGTCCGAGCTGCTGCCCGACGTGGCTGCCGTGCCGCCGACGCTGGCGATCACCGGGCTGGTGCTCGACAGCCGTACGATCACGCCGGGCGACGCCTTCGTCGCGATCGGCGGCTTCGGCACCCACGGCCTGCACTTCACCGCGCAGGCGCGCGAGGCCGGTGCGGCGGCGATCCTGTTCGAACCGCCGGTGCCCGCCGACGTGCCGGCCGCGCCCGACGACGCCATCGCGGTGCCGGGCCTGCGCGCGCGCATGGGCGCGATGGCGGACGAATTCCACGGCCATCCCTCGCGCGCGATGGCGATGGTCGGCGTTACCGGCACCAGCGGCAAGACTTCGACCGTGCAGCTGCTGGCGCAGGCATGGACGCTGCTGGGCACGCCCGCCGGCACCGTCGGCACGCTCGGGGCGGGCCTGTACGGTGAAACCGTGGCCACCGGGTTTACCACGCCGCTGGTGCTGCAGATGCATGCGCTGCTGGCCGGCCTGCGCGACGCCGGGGCGAAGTCGGTGGCGATGGAAGTCAGCTCGCACGCGCTCGACCAGGGCCGCGTGGACGCCGTGCACTTTGATGTCGCGGTGTTCACCAACCTCAGCCGCGACCACCTCGACTACCACGGCGACATGGACACCTACGGCGCGGCCAAGGCGCGCTTGTTCTCGCGCGACGGGCTGCGTGCGGCGGTGGTCAACCTCGACGACGACTTCGGCCGCGGGCTGGCCGGGCGCATCCCCGGGGGCGTCGACGTGATCGGCACCAGTGCGCGCGGCGACGCGGCAGCAAAAGTGCGTGCCGAAAACCTGGTGCTCGATGCCGCCGGCATCGCCTTCGACCTGCATCTGGACGGCGAAACGCTGCCGGTGCGCTCGCCGCTGCTGGGCCGCTTCAACGTCGCCAACCTGCTCGCGGTGGCCGGTGTGCTGTCGGCACAGGGCGTCGGGTCGCAGGCGATCGCGGACGTGCTGTCGCAGCTGGCGCCGATCCCGGGCCGCATGAACCGCCTCGGCGGCTGCACCACCGACGACGGCCGCGTGCTGCCGCTGGTGGTGATCGACTATTCGCACAAACCCGATCCGCTGGAACAGGCGCTGGCCTCGCTGCGCGGCCACCTGCGCGGGCGCCTGACCTGCGTGTTCGGCTGCGGCGGCGAGCGCGACCGCGGCAAGCGCCCGCAGATGGCGGCGATCGCCGAGGCCAACGCCGACATCGTGATCGTTACCGACGACAACCCACGCGGCGAGGACGGCGATGCGATCGTGGCCGACATCGTCGCCGGCTTCGCGCGCCCGGACGCGGTGGTGGTCGAGCGCGACCGCCGCCGCGCCATCGAGCGCGCGATCGGCGACGCCGGCCCCGACGACATCGTGCTGGTCGCCGGCAAGGGCCATGAAACCTACCAGGACGTGGCCGGCGTGAAGCATCCGTTCGACGACAGCCAGGTCGCGCGCGAAGTGCTGGAGGGCAGGGCATGAACCCGATGCCGCTCGCACGCATCGCGCAGTGGACCGGCGGCCGCCTGCAGGGCGACGACGTGCTGGTCGACGCGCTGGTCACCGACACCCGCGCATTGGACCTCGACGACGGACGCGCGGCGCTGTTCGTCGCGCTGCGCGGCGAGCGCTTCGACGGGCACGATCACGTGGCCCGCGCCGCCGACCTGGGCGTGCGCGCGGCCCTGGTGTCGCGCGTGGTCGACGGGCCGCTGCCGCAGGTGCTGGTGGCCGACACCGAGCGCGCGCTGGCCTCGCTGGCCGCGGCGATGCAGCGCGGCCGCGGCGGCAAGGTGGTTGCGGTGACCGGCAGCAACGGCAAGACCAGCGTCAAGACACTGGCGCTGTCGATCCTGCAGCGCGCCGGCAAGGCCTATGCCAACCCCGGCAACCGCAACAACGAGATCGGCCTGCCGCTGGCGGTGATCGACGCGCCGGACGACGCCGATTTCGCCGTCTACGAAATGGGTGCCGGCAAGCCAGGCGACATCGCCTACCTCACCGCGGTGGCGCGGCCGGACGTGGCGCTGGTCAACAACGTCGCGCCCGCGCACCTGGAGCGCATGGGCGACCTGCTCGGCATCGCCGACACCAAGGCCGCGATTTACGACGCGCTGCCCGCCGACGGCGTGGCGGTGATCAATGCCGACGACGCCTTCGCGCCGTATTTCGCCGAGCGCGCGCACGGCCGGCGCCTGCTGCGCTTCGGCCTGGACGCGGCCGCCGACGTCAGCGCGCGCGAGTTGCGCTTCGCCGACGACGGCATGCACTTCGTCCTGGCCACGCCCGATGGCGAGCGCGAGGCGATGGTGCCGATGCCCGGCCGCCACAGCGTCGCCAACGCGCTGGCCGCGGCGACGCTCGCGCTGGCCTGCGGCGTCGGCCTCGATGACATCGTCGCCGGCCTGCGCGACGCGCAGCCGGTGGCGGGGCGGCTGGTCCGCCATCGCCTTGCCGGCGACGTGCTGCTGGTCGACGACAGCTACAACGCCAATCCCGGGTCGCTCAACGCCGCCATCGACACCCTGGCCAGCGCGCCCGGCGAGGCCTGGCTGGTGCTCGGGGACATGCGCGAACTGGGCGCCGACGCGCAGTCGCTGCACGAGGCCGCGGGGCGCCGGGCGAAGGACGCCGGCATCGCGCGGCTGTACACGCTGGGCGCGCTGAGTGCCGCCGCCGCCGCCGCCTTCGGCGAGGGCGCGCGGACGTTCGGCTCGCACGCCGCGCTCGCCGATGCGCTGCGCGCCGACCTCGCGGCGGTTGCAGGTGCAGATGCGCCGGCGCCGCTGCGCGTGCTGGTGAAGGGGTCGCGCGGCAGCGCGATGGATCGCGTCGTCAAGGCGCTGCTCGGGAACGGGGAGGCTGCGCATGCTGCTTGAACTCACACGCTGGCTGCAGCAGCTCGACGACCTGTTCGGCCTGTTCGCCTACCTGACCTTCCGCGGCATCCTCAGCGCGCTGACCGCGCTGGCGCTGTCGCTGTGGTGGGGCCCGGCGATGATCCGCCGCCTCGCCCAGTACAAGGGTGGCCAGCCGATCCGCAGCGACGGCCCGCAGACGCATTTCTCCAAGGCCGGCACGCCGACCATGGGCGGGGCGCTGATCCTGATCACGGTGCTGGCGTCGGTGCTGCTGTGGGGCGACCTGCGCAACCGCTACGTGTGGCTGGTGCTGGCGGTGATGCTCGCCTTCGGCGCGATTGGCTGGTACGACGACTGGATCAAGATCGTCCATCGCGATCCCAACGGCCTGAAATCGCGCTGGAAGTACCTGCTGCAGTCGCTGTTCGGCCTGGCCGCCGGCCTGTTCCTGTACTTCACCGCCGACCCGTCGGTGTCCGCGGCCACCACCTTCTTCGTGCCGCTGCTGAAGAACGTGGCGATTCCGCTGGGCGGGTTCTTCATCGTGGTGGCGTACTTCTGGATCGTCGGCTTCTCCAACGCGGTCAACCTGACCGACGGGCTCGACGGCCTGGCCATCATGCCCACGGTGCTGGTGGCCTGCGCGCTGGGCGTGTTCGCCTACGCCTCGGGCAACGCGGTGTTCTCGGCCTACCTGCAGATCCCGCAGGTCCCGGGCACCGGCGAGCTGGTCATCATCTGCGCGGCGATCGCCGGCGCGGGGCTGGGATTCCTGTGGTTCAACACCTACCCGGCGATGGTGTTCATGGGCGACATCGGCGCGCTGGCGCTGGGCGCGGTACTCGGCACCATCGCGGTGATCGTGCGCCAGGAACTGGTGCTGGTGATCATGGGCGGCGTGTTCGTCATCGAGACGCTGTCGGTGATGATCCAGGTCGCCTCGTTCAAGCTCACCGGCCGGCGCGTGTTCCGGATGGCGCCGATCCACCACCACTTCGAGCTCAAGGGCTGGCCCGAGCCGCGCGTGATCGTGCGCTTCTGGATCATCTCGGTGGTGCTGGTGCTCGTCGGCCTCGCAACGTTGAAGGTGCGCTGATGGACGGCAGCATGCAGACCGGCAGCAGCCGCCAGGCGACCCGCCTGGACGCCATCACCGGCCGCTACGACGGCTGGCTGCTGGGCGCGATCATCGCCCTGGCCGCGCTGGGCGTGGTGATGGTCGCGTCGAGCTCGATCGCCATCGGCGAGGGGCTGGACGTCGGGCCGTTCTACTTCCTCAACCGCCACCTGATGTTCCTCGCGCTGGGCGCGGGCCTGGCCGCGTGGGCGATGCGCACCGAGCTCAAGACGGTGGAGCGCTTCAACCAGCTGCTGCTGCTGGGCTGCTTCGTGCTGCTGGCGCTGGTGTTCGTGCCCGGCATCGGCAGCAGCGTCAACGGCGCGCGGCGCTGGATCAACCTGGGCCTGTCGAAGTTCCAGGTGGTCGAGGCGGTGAAGCTGCTCTACATCGTCTGGCTGTCGAGCTACCTGGTGCGGTTCCGCGACGAGGTCAACGCGACCTGGCCGGCGATGCTCAAGCCGCTGGGCGTGGCAATCGTGCTGGTCGGCATGCTGCTGCTGCAGCCGGACTTCGGCTCGTCGTCGCTGCTGCTGGCGATCACCGCCGGGATGCTGGTGCTGGGCGGCGTCAACCTGCCGCGGATGTCGATGCCGATCGTGATCGGCCTGCCGGTGTTCGCCTTCGTCGCGATCCTCGAACCCTACCGCGTGCGCCGCCTGACCTCCTTCCTCGACCCCTGGGCCGACCAGCTCGGCTCGGGCTACCAGCTGAGCAACGCGCTGATGGCGGTGGGCCGCGGCGAGTGGTTCGGCGTGGGCCTGGGCGCGTCGGTGCAGAAGCTGTCGTACCTGCCCGAGGCGCACACCGACTTCATCTTCTCGGTGATCGCCGAGGAACTCGGATTCGCCGGCGTGTGCCTGGTAATCGGGCTGTACGTGCTGCTGGTCGGGCGCGCGTTCTGGATCGGCTACCGCTGCGTCGGCATGCGCCGCCACTTCGCCGGCTACTGCGCGTTCGGCGTGGCGCTGGCGGTCAGCCTGCAGGCCTTCGTGTCGATCGGGGTCAACCTCGGCATCCTGCCGACCAAGGGCCTGACCCTGCCGCTGATCTCGTCCGGCGGCTCCAGCGTGCTGATGACCTGCGCCGCGCTCGGCCTGCTGCTGCGGGTGTCGTACGAACTCGACCGCGCCGAGCGCCAGGTCGCGCGGCTGCGCGGCGAAGCGCCTGTGCAGGCGCCGGCGCCTTCAGCCGAACCGTCGCCGCAGGGCCGCAAGCGCGGCAAGGCGTCCGCGCCCGCGCAGCCGCTGCCCACCGGCACCGCAGCCGCCGCGGCGCGCGGCACCAGCCGCCTGCGCCAGCGCGTGGAACCGACCATGGGACGCATCGCATGATCCGCCGGATGCTCGATACCCGCGACGCAGGGCCGGACGCGGCCGCGAACGGGGATTTCGCCCAGCGCTACTCGCGCGTGCACTTCGTCGGCATCGGCGGTGTGGGCATGAGCGGCATCGCCGAGGTGCTGTGCACGCTTGGTTACCAGGTGTCCGGCTCCGACCGCGCCGACAACGCGGTAACGCGCCGCCTGTCCGCGCTCGGCGCCAAGGTCCATCTCGGCCATGCCGCGGCCAACGTGCTGGGCACCGACTGCGTGGTGGTGTCCAGCGCGATCAAGCCCGACAATCCGGAGCTGCTCGAAGCGCACGCCCAGCGCATCCCCGTGGTGCCGCGCGCCGAGATGCTGGCCGAGCTGATGCGCTTCCGCCGCGGCATCGCGGTGGCCGGTACGCACGGCAAGACCACCACCACCTCGCTGCTGGCCAGCGTGCTGGCCGAAGGCGGGCTGGACCCGACCTTCGTCATCGGCGGTCAGCTGCTCGCCGCCGGCGCCAACGCGCGCCTGGGCGGCAGCCAGTGGCTGGTGGCCGAGGCCGACGAAAGCGACGGCAGCTTCCTGCGCCTGAACCCGCTGGTGGCGGTGATCACCAACATCGACGCCGACCACCTGGAGAACTACGGCGGCGACTTCGCCCGCGTGCGCGCGGCGTTTTCCGAGTTCCTGCACCGGCTGCCGTTCTACGGCGTGGCGGTGCTGTGCATCGACGACGTGGAAGTGGCGGAGCTGGCCGGCCGCGTGCCGCGCCACGTGATGACCTACGGCTTCGCGCCCGAGGCCGAGGTGCGCGCGGACGCGGTGCAGCAGGACGGCCCGCGCATGCGCTTCGAGCTGTGCCTGCCCGACGGCACCTGCACGCCGGTCACGCTGGCGCTGCCCGGCCGCCACAACGTGCAGAACGCGCTGGCCGCCGCCGCGGTGGCCTGGCAGCTGGGCATCACGGCCGAGGCGATCGCCACCGCGCTGGAGAAGTTCCAGGGCATCGGCCGCCGCTTCAACCTGCTGGCGCAACTGACCACCGCGCAGGGCGCGACGGTGCAGCTGGTCGACGACTACGGCCACCATCCCAAGGAGCTGGCAGCGGTGTTCGCCGCCGCCCGCGGCGGCTGGCCGGACAGGCGCCTGGTGGTGGCCTTCCAGCCGCACCGCTACAGCCGCACGCGCGACCTGTTCGACGACTTTGCCGGCGTGCTGTCGGACGTCGACGCGCTGGTGCTGACCGAGGTCTACCCGGCCGGCGAGGCGCCGATCGCCGGTGCCGACGCCAAGGCGCTGGCGCGCGCGATCCGCGCGCGCGGGCGCATCGATCCGGTCGTGGTCGGCGGCGCGCAGGATCTGCGCGACGTGCTGCCGGACGTGCTGCGCGACGGCGACCTGCTGCTCATGATGGGCGCCGGCGACATCGGCCACGCCGCGCAGCAGCTGGCGGCCAACGGATTCGAGGAGGACGGCCGGTGACGCCTGTCCTGCCGCCGCCGCGCTTCGACGACCCGGCCGTGTTCGGCCGCGTGGCCGTGCTGATGGGCGGGGCCACCTCCGAGCGTGAGGTGTCGCTGGACTCGGGCCGCAACGTGCTGGCGGCGCTGCGCGCGCGCGGCGTCGACGCCAACGGCGTGGACGGCATCCCCAATCTCGTGCGCGAGTTGCAGGACGGGCACTTCGACCGCGTCTTCAATATCCTCCACGGCGGCGACGGCGAGAGCGGCGTGCTGCAGGGTCTGCTCGAATCGCTGCGCGTGCCGTACACGGGCTCCGGCGTGCTCGGCAGCGCGCTGGCGCTCGACAAGATCCGCGCCAAGCAGGTGTGGATCGCCGACGGCCTGCCCACGCCGCGCTGGGTGCGTCTTGCCAAGGGTGACGACGTGCACGCCGCCGCGCGCGAGCTCGGCCTGCCGGTGATCGTCAAACCGTCGCTGGAAGGCTCCAGCGTTGGCGTCAGCCGCGTCTTCAGCGACGCCGACCTGGATGCGGCGGTCGAACTCGCGGCGCGCTATCCGGGCGAACTGCTGATGGAGCAACTGGTGGAAGGCGGCGAGTACACCATCGGCGTGCTCGACGGCCGCGCGCTGGCCAGCATCCACATCGTCCCGGCCGGCGAGTACTACGACTACCACGCCAAGTACAAGGCCGACGACACGCAGTACATCTGCCCCGGCCTGGACGAGGCCGCCGAGGCGCAGGCGCGCGACCAGGCCGAACGCGCCTTCGCCGCGCTCGGCCTGCGCGGCTGGGCGCGCGTGGACTTCATGCGCGACCGCGACGGCAGCAACTGGCTGCTCGAAGCCAACACCGCGCCGGGCATGACCAGCCATTCGCTGATGCCCAAGTCGGCGGCCGTCTTCGGCGTGTCCTTCGAGGACCTGTGCTGGCGGATCCTGGAGACGGCGGCATGAGCGCCTTCCTCCGCCTCGTCGCATGGCTGCTCGCGCTGGCGCTGGTCGCGCTGCCGGTGGTCGCCGTGCTGCAGGGCTGGATCGGCGCCGAGCGCTGGCCGCTGCGGACGCTGCGCGTGGTCGGCACGCTCGATCGCGTCGACGAGCAGAAGCTGCGCGAGGCGGTGCTGCCGTACGCGCGCAATGGCTTCTTCGCGGTCCGGCTCGAGGACGCGCAGGCGGCGGTCGCCAAGCTGCCGTGGGTGGAGCGTGCCGAGGTGCGCAAGCGCTGGCCGGACGTGGTCGAGGTGCGGATCGTCGAACACCGCCCGTTCGCGCGCTGGGGCAAGGACCAGCTACTGTCGGAAGACGGCGACCTGTTCCCGGTCGCCGGCGCCGAGGTCCCCTCCAGCCTGCCGCAGTTCGACGTCGACGCCCCGGCGGCGCGCATCGCCGATGTCGTCGCGCTCTACAACGAGGCCAACGCGATGTTCGCCTCCGAGGGCGTGCGCGTGCACGAGGTCTCGCTCGACCGCCGCGGCAGCTGGTCGCTGCTGCTGTCCAGCGGCACCCGCGTCGTTGTCGGCAGCCAGGAGGCGCGCCTGCGGCTGGCCCGGTTCGCGCGCCTGATGCCGACGCTGCTGGCGCAGAACCCGCTGCCGCTCTCGCGCGCGGACCTGCGCTACACGAACGGGTTTGCGCTGACGTGGGGCGAAGAGACGGAAGCCGGCAATGGGAAACCGCGAGCCGGCGGAGCGCGTTCGCCGCAGCGTCAAGTCCTTCGATTCCCCGAGCAGCGTCGTGGCGCGCCCGTGCTGGCCGCCGTACCCGATTCCCGATTCCGGCTTCCCGGCATTTCCAGATTCCCTCTCCCCACTCCCGGCTTCCAGACATGAACCGCAAAGGCGACAAGGCCCTCATCGTCGGACTCGACATCGGCACCTCCAAGGTGGTGGCGCTGGTGGGCGAGTACTCCCCCGGCAACCCGATCGAGGTGATCGGCATCGGCTCGCACGAGTCGCGCGGCCTCAAGCGCGGCGTGGTGGTGGACATCGAGTCCACCGTGCAGTCGATCCAGCGCGCCGTGGAGGAAGCCGAGCTGATGGCCGGTTGCGAGATCCGCTCGGTCTACGCCTCCATCTCAGGCAACCACGTGCAGTGCCGCAACTCGCCGGGCATCGTCCCGATCCGCGACGGCGAGGTGACCTGGGCGGACCTGGACCGCGTGCTCGAGGCCGCCAAGGCGGTCGCGATTCCGGCCGACCAGAAGATCCTGCACGCGATCCCACGCGAGTACGTGCTCGACGACTCGCAGGAAGGCATCCGCAACCCCGTCGGCATGACCGGCGTGCGCCTGGAGGTGCACGCGCACCTGGTGGTG
>Ga0160437_1000097_pt1 | contig 51857 bp, 49 predicted proteins | sample HID1975I_E0MG_FD_108227 | JGI IMG/M metagenome (GOLD analysis project Ga0160437, IMG submission 108227) | Enriched soil microbial communities from UW Madison campus, WI, USA - HID1975I_E0 MG | ecosystem: Environmental > Terrestrial > Soil > Unclassified | place: USA: Madison, Wisconsin... | reverse complement strand
CTGGGCGACCTGGGCGAAACCATGGCCATGAAGACCGCCTTCGGCGACCACGCCTACAAGATGATGGTCAGCTCCACCAAGTCGATGACCGGCCACCTGCTCGGTGCGGCCGGCGGCGTGGAAGCGATCTTCTCGGTGCTGGCGCTGCGCGACAACATCATTCCGCCGACCATCAACCTGCATGAAGCGGGCGAGGGCTGCGACCTGGATTACGTGCCCAACACGGCACGCGAAGCCAAGGTGGATGTGGTGATGTCCAACGGCTTCGGCTTCGGCGGCACCAACGGCACGCTGGTGTTCAAGCGCGTCTGACCGCCCGTTCCGTGTATCCCCACCCGGGCCGCCATCATGGCGGCCTTGGTGTATCTGGCCCCCGCGCACGCTGCGCGCCCTTCCGGTGTCCTGTCATGTTCCAGACGCTTCCGCTGCCCGCCACTACTGACCTGCTGGCCCTGCAGCGCCTGGCCCCGCAGCGCTACCCGCTGCTGATGGAGTCCACCGCCTCGGGCACCGCACAGGGGCGCTGGGACCTGCTGCTGATGGGCAACGGTGAGGTGCTCGCGCTGCACGCCGATGGCGTGGTGCGTGATGCCGATGGCGTGGCGCATGACGGCCGCTTCCTGGAGGTGCTGGACGCGCACTGGGCTGCGCTGCGGCTGCCGCGCGAAGAAACCACACTGCCGTTCCGCGGTGGCTGGGCACTGATGCTGGATTACGAACTGGCCGGGCAGATCGAAGAAGTGCTGGCCTTGCCGGCGCGCGCCGATGGGCTGCCGTCGGCGCTGGCGCTGCGCTGCCCGGCGGCCGTGCTGCACGACCGCGTGCTCGACCAGTTCCATGCCGTGTGCGAGACCGGTCAGGCCGGGCTGCTGCAGACCCTGCAGGACGACCTTGCCGCGGCCGCCGCGCTGGCACCGCTGCCAACGTGGCAGCCACCTGTGGCCATCGGCGAAGACGCGCCACCGCGCTTCACCGAGGGCGTCGGCAAGGTGATCGATTACCTGCGCGCGGGCGACGTGTTCCAGGTGAACCTGTCGCGCCGCTGGAACGCGCAGTTCGCCGAGGCGCTCTCGCCACAGGCGCTGTACGCACAGCTGCGCGTGGCCAACCCCGCACCGTTCGCCGGGCTGTTCATGGCGCAGGGCAGGGCGGTGGTCAGCTCTTCGCCCGAGCGCCTGGTCTCGGTGCATGGCGATGACGTACAGACCCGCCCGATCGCCGGCACCCGCCCGCGCTTTGCTGGCGATGACGATGCCGCGCGGATCCAGGAACTGGTTGGCCATCCCAAGGAACGCGCCGAGCACGTGATGCTGATCGATCTGGAGCGCAACGACCTCGGCCGCATCTGCGCGCCGGGCAGCGTGGAGGTGGATGAGCTGATGACCGTGGAGAGCTACGCCCACGTGCACCACATCGTCAGCAACGTGCGTGGCCGCCTGCGCGAGGACGTGAGCCCGGGCCAAGTGATTGCCGCGACCTTCCCCGGCGGCACCATCACCGGCTGCCCCAAAGTGCGCTGCATGCAGATCATCGCCGAGCTGGAGCAGACCGCGCGCGGCGCCTACACCGGTGCGTTCGGCTGGCTGAACCGCGATGGCGACCTGGACCTGAACATCCTGATCCGGACCGCCGAAGTGGCCGGCGATACCGCCAGCTTCCGCACCGGGGCCGGGATCGTGGTCGATTCGGTGGCCGACAAGGAACTGGACGAGACCCGCGCCAAGGCCCGTGGCCTGCTGCGGGCGCTGGGCAGCGATGCCTGAGCCGTTTGGCGGTGTGCAGTACCCGCGCGGTATGCTGAGCGGCGAAGAATTTGATTCGAGGTGACCATGGCGGGTGCGAAACGGGGATGTCTGGCCGTACTGGCCGTGTTGCTGGTGCTGGCCCTGCTGGTCGCGGCCGCAGGCGCATGGTTCTGGCATCGCCAGGGCGCGTTCGCCGATGCACCGCTCACCCCCAGCGCGGAGAGCGTGGTGATCGCCTCCGGTGACGGCTTCAGCACCGTGCTTGGCAAGCTGCGCCAGGCCGGCGTGGACGAAGGCAGCGACACCCAGTGGCAGCTGCTGGCACGCCAGCTCGATGCCGCCGGCAAGCTCAAGGTGGGTGAATACGCGCTCGATCCCGCGCTGACCCCGCGCGAGTTGCTGACCCGCATGCGCCAGGGCCGTGTCCTGCAGCACCGCGTCACCATCGTGGAAGGCTGGAACATCCGTCAGCTGCGTGCTGCGCTCAAGCGTGCCGATCCGCTGGTGCACACCACCGACGAACTGGACGATGCCGCCCTGATGAAGGCGGTCGGCTTCCCCGGCGAACACCCGGAAGGCCGCTTCCTGCCCGAGACCTACGTCTACCAGCGTGGCGACAGCGACATCGACGTGCTCAAGCGTGCGCATGCGGCGATGGAAAAAGAACTCACCGCCGCGTGGGACAGCCGCGTGGACGACCTGCCGCTGAACTCGCCGTATGAGCTGCTGATCCTCGCCTCGATCATCGAGAAGGAAACCGCGCTGCCCAGCGAGCGCCCGCAGATCGCCGGGGTGTTCATGCGCCGCCTGAAGATCGGCATGCGGCTGCAGACCGACCCGACCGTGATCTACGGCATCGGCAGCAGCTACGACGGCAACATCCGCAAGCGCGACCTCACCACCGATACGCCGTACAACACGTACACGCGCGCCGGCCTGACCCCGACCCCGATCGCCATGCCCGGGCGCGACGCGCTGCATGCCGCCGCGCAGCCGGCCAAGGGCGACGCGCTGTACTTCGTGGCCGTGGGCGATGGCAGTGGCGCGCACATCTTCTCGGCCAACTACACCGATCACAACGCCGCCGTTGCCCGCTACCTGCAGCAACTGCGCAGCAAACGCACCAACGAGGCCGCACCCCAATGAGTCCCGCGCTGCACCGGCACCCGCATTTCGTCAGCCTGGAAGGGGGCGAGGGCGCCGGCAAGACCACCGCCATCAACGCGATCCGCGAGGCCCTGCAGGCCCGCGGCCATGAGGTGGTGCTGACCCGCGAACCCGGCGGCACCGCACTGGCCGAGCGCATCCGCGCGCTGGTGCTCAAGCCGGACGCGGAGATCGCCGCCGAGCCACTCTCGGCCGAGGCCGAGCTGCTGCTGGTGTTCGCCGCCCGCGCCCAGCACGTGCGCCAGGTGATCGCCCCTGCGCTGCAGCGCGGTGCCTATGTGCTGTGTGACCGCTTCACCGATTCCAGCTACGCCTACCAGGGCGGTGGCCGCGGCCTGGACCCGGCGTGGATCGCCGATCTGGAGCGCCGCGCCGTCGGCCTGCTGCCCGGCCTGACCCTGCTGCTGGATGTGGACGTGGCGGTCGGCCGTGCGCGCGCCAATGGCCGCGACATGTGGCCGGACCGTATTGAAAGCGAGCACGATGATTTCTTCCAGCGGGTGCGCGCGGTGTTCCGCCAGCGTGCCAGCGAAGACCCCGCACGTTACCGCCTGATCGACGCCAGCCAGGACCAGGCCGGCGTCGCCGGCGCGGTGGTGGCGGCCGTGGAGGCATGGTTGGCACAGGAGCCGGAACGTGGCTGAACCCTTTTCCCCCTGGCAGCAGCGCGCCTATGACCAGACCGTGGCCGCGCTCGACGCCGGTCGCCTCGGCCATGGCCTGCTGTTCTGCGGCCCGGCCGGCCTGGGCAAGCTGGGCGTCGCACTTCGACTGGCCGAGCACGTGCTGGGGCAGGGCGAGCCTGCCGCGGCCAAGCGCAGCGCCCAGCTGCTGGCCGCCGGGACCCACCCGGACCTGCAGCGGATCTCGTTCATTCCCAACAAATCCGGCGACAAGCTGCGCACCGAGATCGTGATCGAGCAGATCCGCGAGGTCTCGCAGAAACTCTCGCTGACCCCGCAGTACGGCGTGGCCCAGGTGGTGATCGTCGATCCCGCCGATGCCATCAACCGCGCCGCCTGCAACGCCCTGCTCAAGACCCTGGAAGAGCCGCAGCCCGGCCGCTACCTGTGGCTGATCAGCGCCGACCCCGCGCGCCTGCCGGCCACCATCCGCAGCCGTTGCCAGCGCCTGGAGTTCAAGCTGCCGCCGCGCGAGGAAGCCCTCGCCTGGCTGCAGACCCTCGGTCACAGCGAAGCGAGCGCCCGTGAAGCCCTGGACGCCGCCCGTGGCCACCCCGGCCTGGCCGACCAGTGGCTGCGCGAGGATGGCCTGACCCTGCGCCGTCAGGTCGCCACCGACCTGGAAGCGCTCGTTGCCGGGCGCTCCGGCGCGGTGGAACTGGCCCAGCGCTGGACCGCCGACGACAACGCCGCCCTGCGCCTTCGCCACGCCGCCGATCTCGCCCTGGCCCAGGCCACCGGCGGTGGCTTGACCGATCCCGATCGATTGCACAAGCTGGCCGCCTGGTTCGATGCGGCCAACCGCACCCGCGACCTGCTGCGCACCACGGTGCGCGCCGATCTTGCGGTGGTGGAGCTGCTGCTGGCCTGGGGAAAGGTCAACGAACGGCACGCCAAGGGGAATAGAGCATGAGCGCCACCAACGCCCGACAGGGCATCCTGTCCCTTGCCGTCAAGGACAAGGCCGCGCTGTACAGCGCCTACATGCCGTTCGTGAAGAACGGCGGCATCTTCGTGCCCACGCCCAAGCGCTACTTCCTGGGCGATGAGGTGTTCCTGCTGCTCACCCTGCCGGACTCCAGCGAGCGCCTGCCGGTGGCCGGCAAGGTGATCTGGGTGACCCCCGCCGGTGCCCAAGGCAACCGCGCGGCAGGCATCGGTGTACAGCTGGCCGATGGCGCGGAAGGGGAGACCGTCCGCCACCGGATCGAGACCCTGCTGGCCGGCATCCTGACCGCGGACAAGCCCACGCACACGATGTGAAGAAATTTCGGCGAAACCGTTGACGTCAAAATTTGCCGCCCTATAATGAGCGGCTCAGCAGCATCGGGCGGTTAGCTCAGCGGTAGAGCATTGCCTTCACACGGCAAGGGTCACAAGTTCGAACCTTGTACCGCCCACCATGATTCAGTCGAAAAAGCCTCCGGAAACGGGGGCTTTTTTGTTGGGTTGGGATTAGCCATTCTAGCCTTGAGCAGGGCGGGTTGGCGGACGGAATGGGTGACCCCACTATCCTCCGCATGGGAGGGACAATTACGCCGCATCGAAATCTGATGGGGACGTTGAAGAATTGCCTGGGCGCGTCGTCGCTCCATCGAATGACGAATTGAGGATGTTCATGGAAGGACCGACTGGAACCCTGGCTCGGGTAGTGATGTGGGTCGGCCTGGCTGCCCTCGCCTGCAGTGCGCAGGCGTCTGGCGCTGACAAGCCGCCTTCGTTTGAGGGAGTGCAGGCAGCGGCCAAGGCTGGTAGCGCTGAAGCCGAGAATGACCTGGGCAACAGGTATCTTCAGGGCGCTGGAGTTGCCAGAGACGAGGTGCAGGCGGCGATCTGGTATCGCAAAGCGGCTGAGCAGGGCTATGCGCCGGCCCAATCCGCGCTCGGTGGACTGTATCTACACGGAGTTGGCGTGCCGCGAGACGCGATGCAGGCCAGCGACTGGATACACAAGGCGGCGGAGCAGGGCGAAGCACTGGCACAGTCCGATCTTGGAATGATGTATCTCAAGGGAATTGCCGTCCCGCAGGACGATGCCCAGGCCATTCTCTGGCTCCGTAAGGCGGCTGAGCAGGGTTCACCCGCTGGGCAATACAACCTTGCCAGTCTGTATCAAAGAGGAGGTGCCGGCCTCGCTGAAGATGACGCTGAGGCCATACGCTGGTACGTCAAGGCAGCTGTGCAGGCCGCCTCGCAGCTGGGCGTCAGGCAGTCCCGCCAGAAGCTCTGCGAGTATCGCGGCGAAAACAGCGTGTGGTGTTCCGAGGTCGATACGCCCGGGGCTTTCGGTCCCGTGGACGACTTGGTGGCGGCGGCCGAGGGCGGCGACGCAAAAGCGCAGAGCGCACTCGGTGACATGTATCAGCGGGGCCTCGGTGTGCAGAAGGACGCGACTCAATCGGCCGACTGGTACAGCAAGGCGGCAGCGTCGGGGTACGCCCCGGCGCAGGCCATGCTGGGATACATGTACTACGAGGGGATCGGCGTGCCCAAGGACACTGATGCGGGTCTATCCCTTTACTGCAAAGCCGCAGCACAGGGAAACTCACGGGCGCGAGCCAATCTGGAGATCATGCGGATTTACGGGCAGTTCGATCCGAAGGAATGTTCCGTTCGTCTTGCGCGATGAGCATTGAATGCTCGCGCCTTCCGGAGTTGACTTGATGGTTGCAGTTTCCGGTGCCGAGCTGGGGTGGGGCGGTTATGTGCCTCGGTAATCTTCGGGGGCGCCGGCGAAGTGATTCCTGTGTGTAGCCGTCCGCTACTGGCCGACAGCAGACGTGCCGGCGCTAGACAACGCGAATAGGAATGCCGGAGTCAGCTATCGACCCGAAGCAGGAGTTCGCTTCCCTGCGGTGCATATCTGGTGAGGGCTGAAAGCGGGCACTAGTGAAAGTCGCTCTTCGACCCGAATCATACGTCGCCAGTTAAGCTGGTTTGCGCTGCATAATATCTAATGAAGCGCAGACCTCGGTGTAAGAAAAGCCGGATAAACATCGCCGACTCTAGTTGCCCGGCCGCTTTCGATGCTGGAAGGATAAGTGACTCGCAAACGTGGCGCAGCACGTACCCACGAACGTTTCGAGCAGTTCTTTGGGGTGAGCTGGGACCTCATATGGACGAGGGTGGCTCAGCTTCTGCATGTAATCAGCGAGTGGCAGTAGTGACTCCACGTCAAGCTTTATTTCCAGCCGGTGACTGATCTTGTTCCGCAGTGTATTCATGTGCTTGATTGCAGGGATCGGGTCATACTTCTGATCGCGCACTAAAACCTCCCATCTCAGCAAGTTAATCCGCTGCCCGAAGGTCAGCCTGGACTTCTCCCAATCGAGTTGAGGAAGAGTCGTCTTCAGATACTCATCCATGTAGTTCTCGATCAATAGATGGCACGTCAGGAAGTAGCCGAGTAGCTCGTGGTCAATGTCTGAAATGCGTCTCCAAACTACTGAACCATCTTTGACGCCGTCGAACATTGGCGGGAGGGTCATGCGATTTTTTCTCTCATCTTAAGGCCATAAGTGCAAATGATTCCATGCGGTCGCGGTGACCTTCGGCGCTACTCCCAGTCTTCGACAGTAACAGCACGGAATTAGATTGTGTCACGGTCCCGATTTTTTGACTATGCAGTCCATTTTGCGCTGTGTTTTGTAACTCGAGCGACCGCTTTGGCCCGGAGGCGGACATCGATCTAGTAGTAGGGTAATAATCACCACGCTTCACAGCACTGTCTTGTAACTTGGATTCACTATTGCTATTCCCCAGGAGTAATGGTTTGACAGTCTGATAAAGTTAGACCGAGATCAAACATATCCACAAGGAAAGGGAGGGGCATGGCTCGAAATTCATCCGGAGCAGCTGGGCTGGTTGTGGTCGGGTTTTTCGCATTACTTGTCGCGATGTGCGGCGGGGGCGGACACCGCGACTCACGGCACTCCTCAGTGATCCAAGCACCGGTCGCGCCCCCGGCTCCGACGGAATCCTCTCGTCCGGAGATGACAGAGACGCAGTTTGTGTCAACCAGTACCCTTAACCAACGATCTTCTCCCAACGGACAGATCATCAGCAAGCTCGCTGGTGGCGACTCTGTTGTGGTGTATGAACGCAAAGGAGAGTGGGCACGAGTTTCGGCCCAGGGCAGCCCTGCCAAATGGGTCAGCTCGAAGCTACTGTGCAGAGGAAGCGGCTGCTACCGATCCACTATTAGGCCAGTCTCACCCTCGCGCGAAAGATCTCGGCCTGCACGTAGCAATTATTCTGGCGGGAGCTGTCCGTGCTCGGGATCACTCGTCTGTATTGGTCCCCGCGGCGGACGCCACTGCATTACGACTGGAGGAAACAAGCGCTACGGTGTTTGACTAAGCGGGCTGCCTACGTCTGCTCGTGGCCGCCCCTCGACCTTACTCGGTCGAGGAGCAGGCCTATTGGGCTTAGACATCCGTTTGCTAGGCGATCTCTAAGGCGTCATCTACCTCGATGCCTAGGTAGCGCACCGTGCTTTCTAGCTTCGTATGCCCCAGCAATAGCTGGACCGCTCTGAGGTTTCGCGTCCGGCGGTAGATCAACGAAGCTTTGGTCCTGCGCATCGTGTGCGTGCCGTAGGAACCGGACTCAAGCCCGGCTTCTTCCACCCAGCGATGGACAATCCTGGCGTACTGCCTCGTTGACAGGTGGGGCGAGTCCGATACTCGGCTGGTGAAAAGGAAACCCGAGGTCTTGACATCAGCATAGGTGATCCATGCCTGTACGGCTTCCCGTGCCAGTTGGGTGATCTCGAACTGGACTGGCCGGCCGGTCTTCTGCTGCATGACCATGGCGCGAGACGCGATCTGTCCACCGTGGGCGACGTCCGACACCCGCACTTTACCAGATCGCAAGCGCGGAGCTTGGAATCGATCGCGAGATTGAACAGCGCGAGATCACGGATCTTGTGGCCAAGTTGTAGCCCGATGCGGATGGCCCAGATGTCTTTCAGCTTGAGCGGCGCCTTCTGGCCGATCAGCTTTCCTTTGTTCCAAGGCTCGTGCGGCTGAGGTGTGTGAAGGATTGCCATGACTAATTCCTGGTGGAGGGTTGGTCAGGCTTCTCCCAAGCACAGAAGCATGTCGTGATGAGACCCAAAGCGGGCATCTGCGTTTCTACCGGAGCGAGCTTGCGGTAGTCACTGAGCCCACCGATGGGTCTGGTTATACGCAGGCTTGTTAGCAGGCCCAGTCACCCTAAGATCGAGATGTATCAAGGAGAAAGCCTGCCATGTGGTGCTTTGTGTGTAAGTTGTATAACCGGACCCACGGGTCAGTCTATTAGGCAGTTAGGGGGCAATGATGGCTAGTCGGATACTCACTTTTATTTTTCTGATCGTCACGCCATTTTGGCTCCGGCCAGCGCACGCCCAAGATGCTTGTGGCATCCTCAGTAGCGCCGTAATCGTCGCTCAGGACTCAGACAATACCGTATTGGGCAAGATCACCAACAGCTTCGATAGCGACTCAATTTTTTACGAGTTTGGAACGTACGGGAACGAGTTCAGTAGTGACTCGATCTGGAATGAGTTCTCAACCTTCGGAAACAAGTTCAACTCCGACTCCCCATTTAACGAGTTCTCATCCTGTCCGCCCATGATCATCAAGGGCGGCAACGTAATCGGCTATCTCTCGACCAACAGGAAAATTCGCGGGCCGATATCTCCAAACTTGCTAAAAGCACTGTGTAAGGATGAGCTGTAGCCTGCCTCCTAACAATTCGTTCAACCCGATGTTGCTTCGCAACGCGGCTTAAATCTGGCGGTAAACCCTGTGAGAAAGATCGCGTTGAAAGCCGGGAAATCACACGCTGACATTTCGCTTTCGATGCCGCGATTCCGGCTGGTCGAATGGGGCTAACAGCTCATTAAATTCGACCTCGCTTCGCGGCGTGACTTAACTCCAGAGTTAAACGTCCGCCGCTGGCGGGAAGCGGACATTGACACAGCGGGCTTGGAAGGCTTTCATGGACATCTGGCTAGGGTTGGGTCCCAGCCCGAAGCTGGCATCTAGTGGCGTACCCCAAGTTCCCAGCGTTGGGGCGGCAACCAGACCGGGCCAACGGTCTGGTGTGGCTCTGCTTTCGATGAATCGTATACTCGGACCACGAGTCCGACTAAGTAGATTGGGGGGGGGGGGCATGGAGATTCTTGAGAACCACGACGATTATCAATACACCTGGGTGATGTTTGATCGGGAAACCATCACTTTTGTACTTCGCGCTATCGATTTTTATCTTACACTCTTGGGCGATGAAGAGGTCGAGTTGTCGTCGGACCCAGATCTCGCCGCATTAATAACCGACGAGACTCGGCGTGAGCTTGGGCTTCAGCGTGACAAGGAGAGAACGCAACGGATCAGGACTTGGCTCGAGGAGAAGCTTGCGGAAAGGGGCGACTCATGGGATGTGACCCTTTCGCTATCCCATTGGCTAGTGAGATTCATGAAGTCCGTTGGTCTACTCTACCTCGCTAAGCTAAGGCGGAGTCGAAACGCATTGGCTGCTCGAACGAATGTCACCTCATCTACCCTCGCCACTGTAGATCGGGAGATCAGCTCCAAAGAAGAGATGTTTCACTTCTCTGGAGTATTCAAGAACGCGTCGCCGTTGGAGCTTCTTGCCACCTACGGGAGTGATCCTGTGGCAGCGGACTCTCAACCCCAGCCGCAGAGCGAGTCACTTCTAAACACGGCGCGTCCGCGACCCATATTGGTTGGCTCAATCGAGATCTTAGATCATGAGTTGCGCACTCGCTGCCTCGACCTGTTCAATCAATTCCAGGAGAACGGACAGAGCGATAGGAACGACACCGTCGTGTCCGAAGCGACACGGATTCTCGAGAATCGCCTAAGAATCGTTACGTCGTGTGATGAGGGGAAGAGCGCGAAGCAGCTCATAACGCAAGCGTTCAATCTTGATAACCCAATCCTAACCGTGAGCAACGTCCGTGCTGAGCAAGAGGCTGCTCAATTGCTGTTCCTAGGGACATTCGGGTTCATTCGGAATCAGGTTCAGCACAAGCTTCTTGGCGAAATTCCCGCTGAGAGGGTGCTTCAAATCCTTGGCTGGATTGATTACCTCTTGTCTGTAATATCCAAGTCCATAAATTCAGGTCATCCTTCTGGCGATTGATTTTAGACACGCCCGCTTAGCGGCCCCAATCAGTTCAGGTGCTACGCATCCATGCATGTCTTCATCGACACAAATATTCTCCTCAACTTCTTTCACTTCACTAAGGAGGAAATCGACGCCTTGAGTAATATTTTTGCATCGCATGAGCACGGTGCGGCGACGGTGCATCTCACTGAGCAGGTCTGCAACGAGTTCTCCCGCAACCGGGAGAACAAGATCAAGGATGCCCTTAAGAAATTCAAGGACGTAAAGTTCGCAGCACAGCTTCCTGCTTTTATGAAGCAGTACGAGGAGTATGAGCAGATCAGACAAAAAAGCATGGAGCTGCAGGAGCTAGCGAAGTCAATTTCGAATAAGGTGGACTCGGATGTACTTGAAAGTGGTCTACTGACGGATGCGCTGATCAAAGATATTTTCGCGAAGAGCAACCCCATTCCCACCACGCCAGAGTTGTTCGCCAAAGCCCAGATGCGGAGCGCGTTGGGCAATCCCCCGGGAAAGAACGGGTCCATAGGAGATGCCGTCAACTGGATTGCCTTGCTCGGCGCGGTGCCGGACGGCCAGAATCTTCATGTAATAAGCGAAGATGGTGACTACTATTCAACTCTTGATGAAACCCGACCTCATCCATTCTTGGCGAAAGAATGGAGTGATACGATGCATGGAAAGCTCCTTGTCTATAGGACATTGTCGTCATTCCTCAAGGAACACTTTGACGGTGTTGCGTTTTCGTACGACAAGGATAAAGAGGCGCTGATCGATAGCTTGGCAGAGTCTGGATCGTTTGCTGTCACGCACAACCTTATCGCGAAACTGGAACAGTTTGGCTATTTCTCTTTGAAAGAGGTCCAGCGGATCCTCGCGGCGGCGGTTGCTAACAACCAGTTTGGGTGGATCGCTAGCGATGATGATGTTTTCACTTTTCTCAGGCGAGTGGCCGTTCCTCGCATAGGCGCGCTCACCGATCCCGAACAAGTAGAACTTCTTCAGGAAATGCTTGACTCAAAGGCTGCCCAGAAGGAAGGGTAATGACTAGGTGAGTGCGGCACTGCTTGGCCGCAGAGTCTACTCACGCCTTTGATCGTGTCCGCTTCTGGCCAGTAGCGGTAGTCGCCTCGCCATGGCAGCATCGACCCAAAGCGGACATAAGTAAATTGCCGTTGGAGTGCTTTAAACCGGGGGCGGAACAGCCATAATTTCGTTAGAACGGTCATTCAAATCAGGGGCGGGTGATGCCGAAGGTTTTTTTCTATTGCGATGAGTCAGGGGCAAAGGGCTACGCCGACCGAGACGAAGCCTACCCCGGAGAAATCGGCGTGTTCGCTGGGATCATGGTTCCAGAGGAGTGCTTGGCGACAGTGAAGCCTGCATTCGATAAAGTCGCCGAGCGTTACAGGCCCGCGTCAGGGAAGCTACATATTGCAGATCTTACGCCTGAGCAACAGGGGGCGATGCGGAATGACCTTTTTACCCTGATCAAAAGCACGAAATTGCCGTGTTTCTGGTACTCGATTCATGTGGCCGGACTGCATGCCCATCATCAACTGATAATCAATCTCCACAAGCAGCAACGCGAAGAATTTATCGCAGAGCGTGGTGATTCGGAATGTCGAATCAAAGGTCGCAGTTCGCGCGAAGATCCGGTATCCATGCATGTACAACTTTTTGAAGGCCTTTACGCTCATCTTCTCGCATTTCTTCTGGAACGTGAACGACAAGAAGTGGACGTCGAAATCAGGACGGATCAGGTTGACACGCCACTTTTGAAGAGATTCACAGACGTTGCTAAAGAACTTCTCGACAACGACCCCCACGTTGCGAAAACTACGGGCTTCGACACTATCGAGAAAAGGGTCGTAACTGGCTCTGTTACAACCGTCGTTAAGTGGCCGCCTGAACTCAATTTCTCGCCGGTAGTAAGAAGCTTGTCCATTGACAAGGTGCCGGATAGCGATGGGCTGGTGCTTGCTGCGGATGTTTTGGCTAATAGCCTATATTATCTTTTCAAGCGCAGATCGGCTGATGCATTATACGGTCCGCTAAACTGCAAGGATGCTGTTGCTCAGCACCCACTTGTTGCGCAGTTCGATACTTTTTTCAATTGGGGAGGCGGAGACATAATTGGCGATGGTATGTATCGCCATCCGAAAGGGGCTGCTGATTCAAATGTCCGAGAGCGCCCCTAAATGACTGCTCCTGGCCGCAGTGCGTAGTGGGGGCCCTAAGCAGACATCCAAGGGAAGAGGCTCGTTGGTCGAAGAAGGCCGTGTTCAGGGCGCGCATATGGGCCGCACCTAACAGGGTCGAGCGAAGGGACGCCTCCTAGCCTGGGTCCTGTGGATCAGGTTGGACATCGGCTTGTTAGACGGATCGAGCGGCCCTAAGATCGAGCAGTATCAAGGGCGCAGCCCACCAAACGGCGCTTTATGGGTAAGTCATATCACCGTACCCACGGGTCCGTCTATTAGGTAGTTAGAACTCAATGCCCGATTCCCGCAAGATTGTTCTGCACTCTCAGGCAGGCTACAGGCCCGAACTAGACGCGCTCGTAGCGGGCTGGATTCAGGAGGGCGTCGGGGTCGTTGGCGTAGACGCCTCTTGCGTTGGGGATGTCATTTATCAGCTGTGCATAGGGGATAGCTCTTCTCCTCACTTCATGCTTACTGCCTCTCAGGGTCCAGATGAGACGCTCGCGGATGCTGTGTTCCTGGCTGGGCAGCTATCCGAGGGCGTCGGCAGCGGCCCGGTTGAGGTAGTTGAGTTCTAACAATTCATTCAATCCGACGCCGCTTCGCGGCGCGGCTTAACTCAGGCGTCAGGCGAAAAGAATGGATATCGACGTAAATCTGGTGGATGCCAAAGGCATGAAGTATTCTTTTGTGGAAGAGGTGTCGTACCTGAAATTCCTGAAGCATGCGTCCTTCGCTGGCCTAGGTCCAGATTTCGCGTGTGTTCCGGCTATCTTTCACTCGGTAGGCCTAGCTTTTCACTTTGGCTCTAAATTTTCTCTGAAGTCTGATCATATCGAACGAACTTGGCTAATTATGGATCCAGATGATCTTCGAGAGATGTCTCGCCTAATCGGTCGAGCCGTCGGCGACATGTTTGCCAAGTCGCATTTTGGTGCTCGATACACGCTATGTTATGAGCACGCCTTGCTTGCCAAAGCTATTGTGCAGGCTGGTAAATCTCCTGACTTCTACTGCATAGATCGCTCAAACACCAAAGCATTTACCATGGAAGCGAAAGGGTTTAGTCAGCGCACCATCGGTCCAAAGCAATTTGCGCAGCACAAGGCACAGTCTGCAGCGAGCCAGCTTCCCATTCATTACAGCGTCGCATCAGTCACGCATAACATTTACAACAAGATAATGGCACGCGTAGAAGATCCTGAGCACGAGGCCAGTCCACTTGATCCGAGCTTTGCTCGCGGCCTGATCGAAAACTACCTAGATGCAGTTCACGCCAGGCTCTCTCAGTTTTGCGAAGTTGCGAACGAGTTTAAAATCAGAGGCCTATGGTACTTATCGTATGACGCTAGTCCTTACTTGGTGACTGCACCGAATCGTGCAAGTAGATTTGAGTACTTGATTCCTCGTGAAGCGGCGGCAGGCTATGTGTTAGAACGTCAAATAGAGGACGAACATTCCTATTTTGATCTCGACGGCATCGGTGTGAAGCTTAGCGCCTAACAATTCAGTCAAGCCGATGCCGCTTCGCAGTGCGGCTTAGCTCAGGCGTTCCGATGTCCGCTTCTGGCCGGAAGCGGTCGCCCCGCCGGGGGGCGTTGCGTCGATCGGTTGAATGCAAGGCCGGAAGCAGACATTCGCATGACCGGCGTGGTCACGTCTTCGACCGCGCGAGGTGCGGTTTATCGCTTGTTAGCTCGACCCGACCGCCCTAAGATGGGGCTGCATTAATCGAGACGTCGAGCCTTCAACTCATATGTTCCAACATGCTTGTAGTCTGCTGCCCTGCGGGTTCGAGAAGTGAAGCCATTGGAACTGATCTACGAGTCTCCAGATGGCCTGCTTCGAATAGTGGAGCCGACGGAGCGACAAATCACAGCCATTGTTCTCTTATCTCCAGCCTCTTACTGGCAGCAAGGAGGCAATGGTCAAGCTCTGCTTTCTGTCGCCGATCGCCCCAGCCTAACTATCATGCAGCCAGCGGTTGGTCGATTCTTCTTGGAGCTTTTCTTGGAGGATCGACTGGTGCCTTACGATGGAGGAAGTTGCGAGGAATTCCTGGTCACAGAGCTGGGGGGCGACCTGTTTCGTGTTCCTTTGGCTTGTACGGTTACTCCTGGTACGGCAGCTTCCGTTCTGGCGGAGTTCGTACGCACTCGCAGGCAGCCTGGCGGAATTCGTTGGGTTCCAATGGGGGACGTGGCGTTCGAGATCGGTTGGTACGATGAGTAAAAGCCCAGCGGGCTGAAGGCGGTGCCCCGAGAGCTTGCCAGCCTCTGGCCGATAGTGGACGTGCAGTCGGGACGGTACCGTTACGCCTGTGGTAGCGTCCGCGTCCGACTGGAAGTGGAATCTGGTCAGCTGCTCGGTATCAGCGATGCTTCAGTTGCTCTTCGGGCTACACCCGGATTGCCCGAACGGAATCAGGAGATTGCGTCATGCGTTGGGTCAGACTCGCATCCACGTTCTTCATGGCCATCGTCGCCACGGCCTGCAAGGCACAAACAACCACAAATGCGACCCTGGATTACGACCGATTGATCCAGCTAGATGCCGAAAATCTTGCAGAGACCGGTATTGGCCAAGCCTACATGCAAGTTCTGCCAGAACTGCAGAAGTATGTCTCCCAACCCGCGCGCGTCGAAGAACTGATTGACCCCGACCTGCCGCGGTACGCTATCCGGGTCCATGGTACGGAGTACGTCATCTACTCTGCTGATAGTGCGGGAAGTGAAGATGCGAGCTGGGGCACCGCTACTTACGTATTCTTCAAAGTGGTCAATGACCAACTCGCCAACACAGACGTTCGCTTCTTCGCGGTCGATGCAGGCAATGATCTGGGTGGGTTGTTTCTCACTCCAGAGCAAGCTGAGGCGTCGCGAGCCACGCTTCCACGCCCTTCAGACTGGCCGTATCTCCCAGAAGCTGCCGACCCTTGGTATGGGCAGCAGCACTAGCTGAGATTGCAAATGTCCGCCTCTGGTCGAGAGCGGAAATTGGTGCTGTAGCGATTTCCTCGAAAAGCTCATATCGACCCAAGCTCTCCACGCACTTCCTCAACAAACGCCCGCCCCACCGGCACCTCAGCCCCATCATTCAACACCAACCAATATCGGCTTCCCGATGCGGCATGCAACGTCCGCACATGCGTCAGATTGACCAGATACGACCGGTGGCAGCGCACAAAGTCCGGCGGCAGCACGGCAGTAAGACTCGCCAGCGATTTGTCGTGCAGCTCACTCCGCCCATCGCGCATACGTACCTCGCTGTAGTCCCCATCAGCACGAATCCAAAGCACATCGGCCAGCTCCACCATCGCCGTCCCCTGCGCATGCCAGATGCCCAGGTAACGCGCCGCCCCGGACCGATACCGGCCAACATCCAGCAGCCGCTCCAACGCCTTTCCCAGCCGTTCGCGTGAGAAGGGCTTCGGCACGAAATCCAGCACCCCATGCTCAAACGCCTGCAGTGCCCGCTCCCGATGCGCGGAGACCACTACGCAGTGGTATCGGCCAGCTACCACCCGCTTCAGCAGCTCGAAGCCATCCTCACCACCCAGGTTCAAATCCAGCAGCAGGCCGTCATACACGCTGCGCTGCAGCCGGTCACCCGCGGCGTCGAGGTCGGCCACTGCATCGAAGCGCGCGCGGCTGCCAGCCAGTTCGGTACACATCCGCAGCAGCCGCTGGCGAACCAGCAGTTCGTCTTCGACGATCAGGATGCGCATGTCAGCTCCATGCGGCCGTACCAGTCGTTGCCATCCGGACCTTGTTCAAAACGCCAGCCCTGCGGGCAGGTGGCGGCCAAGCTTGCCTTGATGTAGCGGGTGCCCGTGCCTTGCCCGCGATGCGGGGCAGTGCCGCGTGCGCTGCGAAGCTGCAATATCCATCGGTCGTCCTCGCGTTGAACACGCAGGCGGAACGGATGCCCGGCACACGCCATCGCCCCCGCATGCGTGAGCGCATTCTCGACCTGGGCATGCAGTACGCCGGGCGGCAGCCACAGGCCGGTGTGCTCGCCCTCGACCTCGAAGCCGATGTGGCGATCCAGCGCGAGCCCGACGATGTCCAGGTGGTTGCGGCACAGCGCCAGCTCTTCCTCCAGCGGCACGCTGGGGCGGGTGCTGCTCTCGCGCAGGCGGTCGAACTGCTCAGCCAACGATTCGACCAGGCGGCTCGCGCGCATCGGTGCCTGTTCGATCAGCTCCTGCAGGCCGGTGAGGGTGTTCATCAGCCAATGCGGGTGAATCCCTCGCTGCAGCAACTGCAGCGAGAGGCGGGCGCGCTCTTCCCGTAAAAGCGCGTTGTGATGGTCCAAGGCGCGCAGCTGGGCGGCGTGACGGATCAGCAGAAAGCCCATCAGCACGGCCAGGAACAGGAAGTAGGGGCCATCCAGGAAGATGCCGCCGGCGAAGGGTACGGCCAGTGCGCCTGCCAAGACCAATGTGAGGATCGGCCAGCGTTCGTCAGGCTCGCCACGGGCGCGCAGCAGCACGTAGGCGGAGGTCAGCAGGCTGAGCAGCAGGAGTGCGGCACCGCGGCCGTCGAAGCTGGGCACGAAGGCGGCCAGCGCCAGCAGGGTGGCGAGATAGGCCATGCGGGCTGTCTTCGGCATCGCGACGCCGAAACGGCGCGCCAGGTAAGCCGGCAGCAGGATCGCTGCGGCGAGGTGCAGCAGAAGCAGCATGAGCAGTCGCGGGCCGTGCCACGGGTAGTCATACCCGACCAGCGGCCGCCATGCCTCGACCACGGGTAGCGCAAGGCCGACCCCACCCAGCGCCAGCAGCAGGCGCGCACCCGGCACCCGTGGGCGGCAACGCTGTGCGGCGAGGAAGTACAGGCACGCCGCACCGAGTGCACCGGTGGCGAGGGCGGCGATCAGCCAGGGTCCAAAGCCGTGGCCGTAGATCGAGGCGGCCGGCCCGATGGCAACGAAGGCATCCGCTCCCCGCGGCTTGATCCACTGGTGATGGCTGGAGGCGAGCAGCACCACCTCGTCGGTACCGCTGGGCGAGGAGGGCGGCAGCACGCGGATGATGTCCACCTGCCCCGGCTGCTCTTCGTCTGCGCTGCGGCCGACGATGCCGTTGGCGGCCAATGGCTGGCCATTCCAGAAGGGCTGGCTGGCGGCGCGCACCGAGATGCGCAGTGCACGGTCGGCCGCGTCGTGGGCTGCCGGCGCAGGCACGCGCCAGCGCAGCCAGTAGGGGCCACGCCACTGCACCAACTCGCGTTGGTTGGCCGGTTGCCACTCCAGTGACGTCGGTGGTGCGGTGGGCAATGCGCCATCAGCGCCCAGCGTGGCAATCGCCATTTCCTGGGCTTCGTAGTAGCGCACGCCTGGTGCAGGCGCGACCAACAGCAGCCACGCGGCAACCGCGATGAGCAGGACGGCGAGGGCGGTCAGGGTGCGTGGGATCTGCATGGCCCCATCGTATCGGTTGCACGGAGTCACTGGACCCCCGGCTGGAGCTGTTCGGCGGACGGACCGTCCTCGGCTGCCGTGGGGAAGGTGATGCTGGCGGCGTGGTGCATGCGCCGTCCCTCGGCGCCCGGTTCGCCCTTCCTTCTACCCGGAGTCCGTCATGTCCGACGCCCCGCTGTTCCTGTTCCGTTCTTCTCCCTCTGGCCGGCGCCCGCGGTGCATGCGGTTGGCGGTGCTGTGTCTGGCCCTTGTTGGGGCGCCACCCGTCCTGGCCGGCGATGCCGCGGCGCCGCTGGTGTTCACTCCCTATGCGTTCGAGACGCAGAAACACGGCACCATCGACGCCGAGGCGGGCTATCTGGAGGTGCCGCGTCGGCATGCCGATCCGAACGGACCGCGCATGCGTCTGCGGGTGGTGCGCCTTCCGGCAACGGGTGGCGATGGCCGTGTGGCACCGGTGGTGTATCTGGCCGGCGGTCCAGGTGGCTCAGGGATCGGCACCGGGCGCGGCCCGCGCTGGCCGGTGTTCGATCAGGTCCGGCGCGAGACCGACGTGCTGCTGCTCGACCAGCGCGGGGCGGGCGAGTCCGAGCCGCCGCCGCCGTGCCCGCACGAGCACACGTTCGACGATGCACAGCCGCTGCAGCGCGATGCCGCGCTCGCGGCGCTGCACGACGTCGCCGTCCGCTGCGTGACGTACTGGCGGGAGGCCGGTGTGGATCTGGGTGCCTACACCACCGCCGAGAGTGCTGGTGACCTGGAGGACCTGCGGCGTGCGCTGAAGGTGCCGAAGATCAGCCTGTGGGGCATGAGCTACGGCACGCATCTGGCGCTGGCCACGGTGCGCCTGCACGGCGCCGGTCTGGACCGCGTGGTGCTGATGGGTACCGAAGGGCCCGATGACACCTTGAAGCTGCCGCTGTCGGCCGATGCGCTGCTGGCGGAGCTGAGCGTTTTGGCCAAGGCGGCCGGATTCGATGATCTGACCGGCTCGGCGACGCGCGTCTTGGCGGCACTGCGCGAGCAGCCGCGGCAGGGCCGCAGCATCATGCACGGCGGCAGGCAGGTGACCATTGGCGCGTACGACGCACAGCTGGCAATCACCGCGTGCCTCGGGCGCCGCATGACCCAGCAGTGGCTGCCGCTGATCCTGCGCGAGGCCGAGAACGGTGACTATGATCTGCTGGCGGCGATGGTCCTGCTGCTGCGCAGTGAGTACGGCAGCTACCGCGCGATGTCGCTGGCGATGGATGTGGCCTCGGGCCAGACTCCGCAGCGCCGCGCGCTGGCCGAGGCGCAGGCACGCGAGAGCCTGTTCGGCGATGCGCTGAACTTCCCGTTCCCGGCGCTTGGGGATGGCTTGGGACTGGTCGATCTTGGCGATGCTTTCCGTGGTCCGTTGCACAGCAACGTCCCGGTGCTGTTCATCAGTGGCACGCTGGATGGGCGCACGCCGCCGGCCAACGCCGAGGCGCTGCGGCCGGGCTTCAGCGACAGCCGCACATTGCGGGTGCGCGGGGCCAGCCACGACAACGAACTGTGGCTCGGGAATACCGCCATCGCCGCAGGCATCACGAACTTCCTGGCGGGTCGGCCGGTGGGTGATGCGGAGCTGGATGTGGGGGCGCCGGTGTTTGCGCGTAGCAAGAGCGATCTGGTGGATCCGCGGGGGCGCTAAGGGCTGCCGGAAGTGCGACTGTGTGCAGGCGCTGTGGACCGACCGGGGTGTATGGTTTCGGCTGGCCCCGGCGCTTGCGCCAACACAGGAGGACGCGATGACCGATTCAACGGTGGCATCCGTGCACGGCACACCCGATGACTACGGCGACACCCTGTACCGCGTCTACTTCGAAGTGGGCGAGTGGGAGGGCATTGCGCGCGAGGCGATCACCACGTTCCTCGTCGAACGGGCCCGGGACCACCCTGCCTTTGATTTCGACGCCTCTCTGCTGCACGCGCGTCCACACGGCTACGAAGTGGACCTGCCGATGCAGCTGATTCCCGAGGTGGTGCGGGCGCTGGCCGAGCAGAATATGGCGGTGTACCAGGTGGTCCGGCTCGGCGGTGTCTGATCTGCATGCCGTCGGCCCGGGACAGGGGCCGTTGGCATGACCTGCGCATGACCGCCTCGGCTAAGATGGCCGCCATCCCGGGCAACCGGCTGCACCCCAAGGACGACCCATGTGTAAGTCAGCCCGCGATTCAGTAGCCGGACCAGTCCGATGGGCAGCAACTGCGCTGTTGTTTCTCCCGCTGCCTGCGATGGCCTCTGATTTCACCGGGTTTTTGACCCTGTACATTGCCATGCCGATCTTCGCACTCACCGGGCTGCTGCTTGGGGTCCTGCTGATCTTCCGTCGTCATCGCTATGTACGTGTCGTGGGGACGGTTGTCGCTGTCCCGATCCTGCTTGCCGGTATCGGTGTCGCGTGCGTGGACACTTGGCGGCTCTGGCCGCAGGCCACTCACGACGAGCCTCTTCTTCCGGCGGTGGCGGTCATCCTTTGTGCGTTGGTGTGGCTGACGCTGGCAGCCCTGGTCTGGCTGCTGTGGCGTTGGCCGTCTCGACCCCGGCGAACCGGCACGCTCACCGTTGTATCGCAAGCGCCGGATTCCCCATGATCACCGTCGGACGCACTGCGCGTCCGACCCTCCCGTTTTCCAACCTGGCTAGAGGCAGCAATGGCAGATCCTTACAACAGCGGTGGCCGCGCCGGCCCCGCAACCCGGCTCGACGATTCCATGGTGACCACGGCGATGGAGCTGCCCGGCTTCCGCGTGGTGCGCAGCCTGGGCGTGGTACGCGGCATCACCGTGCGTTCGCGTTCCATCGTGGGCAACTTCCTCTGCGGGCTGCAGACCATCTTCGGCGGCAACATCACCATCTACACGCAGCTGTGCGAGCAAGCGCGCGAAGAGACCTACCGGGACATGTCCAACCATGCGCGGCTGCTCGGCGCCAATGCGATCATCGCGATGCGCTATGACGCTACCGATGTGATGACCGGCTTGACTGAAGTGCTTTGCTACGGGACGGCGGTGATCGTCGAGCCCACGCACCTCTGACGTTTCAGGTAATGCTGGCTGTGCGCCTGCAACGCATCGCTTTTTATGCGCTGCACATTCTCCAATGGACGAGGTGGAATGCATGAGGCTGTTCAGATGGGTGATGTTGAGTGTGCTGTTGGTTTCGATGGCCCTGCATGCCAAAGCGCCGGCGGCGCCGGATCAGGCTGAGCAGGCGTTGCGCGCGTGGATCAACGCGTTCAACGATGCCGACCGCGAAGCGCTCATGGCTTTCCGTGCCCGCTATAAGATGCGCCCGGATGCGCAGGGGGACCTGGAGTTCCGCGCGGACACCGGCGGCCTGCAGGTGCTGGAGATCAGGGAGAGTACGCTGGGCAGAGCGCAGCTGCTGGTGCAGCCACGCTCCAATGATCGCACCATGCTGGTGACCACCACGCTGGATCCGGTGGGACACGCGGCCACATTCCAGTTTGAAGGCGCGCAAACGCCGGATCGGTTCAAGCCGAAGCGGATGGAGACCACCGCCCTGCTGGCAGAGGCAAAGCAGCGCCTGGATGCACTGGTAGCCTCGGATGCCGTCGCTGGTACGTTCCTGGTCGCGAAGGCGGGCGAGGTGCAGATGGCGTGGCACGGCGGGATGGCCGACCGCGAGAGCGTGGTACCTGTCGGCGTCGATACACCCTTCCGCCTGGCCTCGCTCAACAAAATGTTCACTGCGGTGGCGATCCTGCAGTTGCAGGAGAAAGGCAAGCTGTCGCTGGACGACCCCGTGGCCCAACATTTGCCGGACTATCCGGCACCGCAGAACCTGCGCGGCGTGACCCTCCGGCAGCTGCTGACCCACACCAGCGGGCTGGGCGACATTTTCGGTGAGAAGGCGGATGCCAATGCCGGTTCGCTCAAGACACTGCAGGACTACTGGGCGGTGTTTTCCGATGCGGCGCCGGTGTTCCCGCCGGGCAGCAAGGATCAGTACTCCAACTACGGCTTCATCCTGCTGGGGACGGTAATCGAGGCCGTCTCCGGGCAGTCGTATTACGACTACGTGGATGCGCATATCTACCGCGTGGCTGGCATGACCGCGACGGGCTCCGCGCCGGAATCCAGCCACGTGCCGGGCCTGGCCAAGGCGTATACCCGAGTTTATGATCGGTGGCAGCGCGAGACCAGGTCGCTGCCGTGGCGTGGTACGTCGGCCGGCGGCGGCTACAGCACTGTGGGCGATCTGCTGAAGTTCGGCGAGGCGTTGCGCAGTGGCAAGCTGTTGTCCCCGTCATCGCTGGCGGCTGCCACCTCGCCGCAGAACCACAAGGCTTGGTATGGGTATGGCTTCATGGTGCGCGGACAGGGCAAGGAGCGCGTGTACGGCCACGAGGGGGGCGCCCTGGGCGCCAACGCGGTGTTCTACGTGCTTCCCGAACAGGCGGTAGTGCTGGTCGGGTTGGCCAATGTGGATCCGGATGCGATGGGCAACGTGGTGAACTTCGTGGCGAACCGGCTGCCGCTGTAGAGGTTGGGCGCGCTGCGCGGCCCTCCAATGGTATGGGTGCGGCGGCAATGCAGGGCCGATGCTGTCGACATGACCTGCGCGCCAGCAATGGCTGGTGCCCTGCCACCCGGCTGACCGAGGCTGCGGACGTGCGTTACCCACGTGATCTGCGGGCAGTATTCGCCCGCAGCGTCAAAGACGTCGCCGCGGGTGGCGGCCGAACATGCATCAACGCGCCAGCACAGCCTCCAGCGCCGCCATCGCCTCACGCGCCACCTCATGCGGATCACGTGACTTGAGCGCATCGTTGAACACCTCCAACCCGATCGGGCCGGCATAGCCCCTCTTCGCCAGCGCATGGATCAGCGTGTCCAGCGGCCAGATGCCCTCACCCGGCAGGCAGCGGTGATGCCGCGCCTGCGCCGTCAGCTGTCCCGGCAGCGGCTGGGTCAGCACATCCGAGAGCTGCACCAGCGCGATGCGCTCCACCGGGATATCGCGCAGGTCATCGGCCGTGCGCCCGGTAGCGAACAGATGGAACGCATCCACCACGATGTCCAGGTTCGGTGCACCGACCTGCTCGATCTGCTGCCACGCCGAGGGCAGGGTGGAGTGCAGGCGGCTCCAGGCCATGCCTTCGTAGGTGATCCGCAGGCCGTGCCCGGCGGCATGCGCGCATAACCAGCGCAGATCATCCGTGACACGTTCGGGTGCGTAGTCGTTCGCGGTGCAGGCGGGCACCAGTACGGTGCCTGCGCCCATGGCGTTCGCCAGCGCGAGCAATGACACCGCCTCTGCACGCTTGCCCTCGCGGGTGGCGGCCGAAGCGCCGTCGAAATCCAGCAGCACCTGCACATCGGTGAGCTGAAGGCCGGTGCGCGCGAGCACGGCGCGTACATCGGCGACCGATGAGGACGCCACGTCTTCGCGCCACAGCTCAACCTGCGCGAACCCTGCCGCCGCCGCGGCATCGAGGTTCTCGGGGGTGCTGCCGCCAAGCAGGACGGTGTTGAGGAAGCGCGGGCCGGGCAATGCGGACATCGAGGGGTACACCTTGCAGCGAATCAAACGTCGCGTCCGATGCTAGTGCGTTCCGCATCGCCTCGATGTGCACGGGCCCCGGGTGTCAGCGAAGCCCCTCGGCCGCGCAGCGGATGCTCAGCCATGCGCCGCCGCCCGGCGCGTCCCCGGCGCGGACCCGGAACCCGTGCAGGCCGGCGATGGCGGCCACGATCGACAGCCCAAGCCCGAAGCCCTCGGTCGTCTCGCCGCCGCTGCCGCCGCGGAAGAAACGCTGGTAGATCAGGCTGCGGTCCTGCGCGGGAATGCCCGGGCCGTTGTCGATCACATCGATGCGCGGCGCGCCGTGATCCTCCACCGCGCGCAGCACGATCCGGCCTTGGGCCGGGGTGAAATGCAGCGCGTTGGAGAGCAGGTTGGCCAGCGCTTCGAACAGCAGCTCGCGGTCCCCCCACAACGTGCCTGCCTGCGGGTCCATTTCCAGCAGCAGTTGCTGGTCCTTCTCCTCGGCCAGCGGCAGGTAGAACGCATGCAGTTCCTGCAGCAGCTCGCCCGCATCCAGTTCGACGAAGGCGGAGCGGCGCTGGTGGCTTTCCAGTTCGGAGACGCGCAGCAGTGCACCAAAGCGTGCCATCAGCCGGTCGGTTTCGGTCAGCGCCTTGTCCAGCTGCGCCGCGCGCGGGTCATCTTCCTCCAGCCCGACACGGGTGCGGTACAGATGTGCGCGCAGGCGGGTAAGCGGCGTGCGCAGATCGTGGGCGATGCTGTCGCACACGCCTTTGACCTCCGTCATCAACTGCTCGATGCGTTCGAGCATGGCATTGACGATGCTCGACAGGCGGTCGATCTCATCCGGGCGACCGGACACCGGCAGGCGCTGGCCGAGATCGCCGGCGATGATCCGCTTGGTGGCTGCTTCGATCTCCTGGATCCGTTTCAGGGGCCGCCGGCGCAGGATGTGCCAACCGGCCAGGCCGGGGATGATGGTCAGCGAGACGCCCCACAGCAGCGCGTCCAGGATGATGCTGTTGACCGCGGTGAGCTTGCCGCTCTGGCGTACGAACACCAGTAGGCGGCCGTCCTGGGTTTCCACGCCAAGCGCACGCCCGGGGGCGTTGATCGGGCCGCTGCGCAATGACCAGCGGTCCACTGCCTGTGCATGTCCATCCATGCGCAGGTCGCCGGGAATCGCCAGCAACGGACCGGCCAGTGGCTGCCCGCTGCGGCTGAAGATGCCGTAGGCGTAAGCACCGTGCAGGTCGTAGCGCAGGCTGTCGCGCAGCGCATCGTCCAGCGCCTGGCCTTCGAACTTCTCGAACAGGTGCGCGCGCTGCTGCAGGCCGGATTCGGCGAGGTCGTTGAGGTAGTCCGAGACGCGCCAGTACATCACCCCCAGCAGCACGCTGGACCAGGCAACGAACAGCACGCAGTACAGCCCAAGCAGACGGCTGCTGGAGGAACGCCAGTGATCAGACATGCTCGTCCAGGACATAGCCGGTGCCACGCACGGTGCGGATCGGCTGGGCGCGGCCAGGCTGGTCGATGCGTTTGCGCAGGCGGCCGATGTGGACGTCGATCAGGTTGGTGCCGGGATCGAAGTGATAGCCCCACACCTCCTGGAACAACATGGTGCGGGTGACCACCTGGCCGGCGTTGCGCACGAGGAATTCCAGCAGTTTGAACTCGGTCGGCAGCAGGGCGATCTCTTCGCCGGCGCGGCGCGCGGTGCGGGTCATCAGGTCCAGCTCCAGGTCGCCGGCACGCAGTTGGTTCTCCGCCACGGCAGGCTGCCCATGGCGACGGATCAAGACCTCCACGCGGGCGGCCATCTCATCGGAGGCGAAGGGTTTGGTCAGGTAGTCATCGCCGCCGGCGCGCAGGCCACGGACCCGCTCATCCACATCGGAGAGGGCACTGATCATCAGTACCGGGGTGGTGATGCCCTGGTGCCGCAGGGCGGTGACCAGGGCCAGCCCATCCATGCCCGGCAGCATGCGGTCCAGGGTGATCACGGCGTAGTCGCCGCGGCAGGCCATGGCCAGGCCGTCCTCGCCGTTGCCCACCCGGTCCACCTCGAAGCCGTGGCTGCGCAGTTCCGTGGCGATTTCCTCGGCGGTGACGAGGTCGTCCTCGATGGTGAGTACGCGCGGCATGGGCCACTTTGACGATTGGGACCGGTGCATCGTCGCAACCCCCTGTGGGGACTGCAAATGAAAAATGTTTCATGCGGTTTTCGCCGGATCCTCCCCCCGCTTCTCCTATATTCGCCCCGAGCAGTGGCCCTGCCGCCCGGGGTCATGTGCCCCGTTCACGCCTGGAATACCGTCCCCCATGACCGATCCGCTCCCGTCCTTCCCGGCCCCCGGCCTGTTGTCCGGCCCTTGGCGCCTGCCGCTGCTGGGGCTGGCCGTGGCGTTGGGGCTGGCTGCCTGCGGCAAGGAAGCGCCCAAGGCAAAGGGACCGGCGCCGGAAGTGACGGTGCTGACCCTGCAGACGCAGTCGCTGGCGCTGGCCCAAGAGTTGCCCGGGCGCACGGTGGCCTCGCAGGAATCGGAGGTGCGCCCGCAGGTCTCCGGGGTGCTGCAGGCGCGGTTGTTCGAGCAGGGCGAGATGGTGAAGGCCGGACAGCCACTGTTCCAGATCGAACCGGCGCTGTACCAGGCCTCGGTGAACGAAGCGCAGGCCAACCTGCGCACGGCCGAGGCCAGTGCGGTGGCGGCGGGGTTGCGTGCAAAGCGCATGCAGCAGCTCGGTGCCGGTCAGCTGGCGGCGCAGCAGGACGTGGATGATGCGGTGGCCACCCATCAGCAGGCCGAGGCGGCGGTGCAGGCGGCGCAGGCGGTGCGCGATACCGCACGCACCAACCTGGGCTTTGCGCGGGTGACCGCCCCGATCAGCGGGCGGATCGGCCGCGCGCTGTTCACCCCGGGCGCGCTGGTGACCAACGGCCAGGCCGAACCGCTGGCGCGCATCCAGCAGGTGGATCCGATGAACGTGGATATCACCCAGTCCAGCAACGAGTATCTCGCGCTGCGGCGCGCGATCGCCGACGGCGGCGTGGAAGCGACGACCGCGCCGGTGCAGCTCAAGTTGTCTGATGGCACAGATTACGCCGTGACCGGCACGTTGGAATTCGCCGATATCGACGTGGACCAGGAGACCGGCAGCATCACCCTGCGCGCACAGTTCCCGAATCCTCAGGGCCAATTGTTGCCGGGCATGTACGTGCGCGCCCGGGTCGGGCAGGGTACGCGCCAGCAGGCCCTGCTGGTGCCGCAGGCAGCGGTGGACCGCAGCCCGAAGGGCGAGGCGCTGGCATGGGTGGTGGGCCCGGACGGCCGCGTGCATCAACGGACTTTCACGACCGCGCGCGCGGTCGGCGATCAGTGGCTGGTGCTCGAGGGCCTGCGTGCCGGTGAGCAGGTCGTGCTCAGTGGCCGCCAGGGCCTGAGCGAGGGCGCCACGGTGCGGATCAAACCCGCGGGCGCCGCCGCACCGGCCACGGCGCCCGCCGCCGTGCCGGCCGGCGAAGGCTGAGCCGCCGATGCTGCCGCGCTTTTTCATCCACCGCCCAGTCTTTGCCTGGGTCCTGGCCATCTGCATCATGGCGCTGGGCACGATCGCGGTCACCCAGCTGCCGGTGGAGCAGTACCCGGATATCGCGCCACCGCAGGTCAACATCACCGCCAACTACACCGGCGCCTCGGCGCAGACCGTGGAAGACAGCGTCACCCAGGTGATCGAGCAGCAGATCAAGGGCATCGACCACCTGCTGTATTTCTCTTCCACCAGTTCGTCCTCGGGCCAGGCGCGGATCACGGTCACCTTCGACCAGCGCGCCAACCCGGACATCGCCCAGGTGCAGGTGCAGAACAGCGTCAACCAGGCGATCAACCGGCTGCCGCAGGAAGTACAGCAGCAGGGCGTGACCGTGGCCAAATCGCAGGGCGATTCGCTGATGGTGGTGTCGCTGTATGACACCCATCGGCGCATGGAGCGGGTGGACGTCTCCGATTTCCTGGTCAGCAATGTGCAGGACCCGATCAGCCGCATTCCCGGCGTGGGCGAAATCAATGTGTTCGGTTCGCCGTATGCGATGCGCATCTGGCTGGACCCGCACAAGCTGCGCGCGTTTGATCTGATGCCCTCGGATGTGCGCACTGCGATCCAGGCGCAGAACACCCAGGTCGCCGCCGGTGAGCTGGGGGCCCTCCCGACCGGCCCGGAACAGGCGCTCAACGCCACCGTCACCGCACAGTCGCGACTGCAGACCGCCGAGCAGTTCCGCGCAATCATCCTGCGCACGCTGCCCAGTGGCGCGGCGGTGCACCTGGGCGACGTGGCGCGGGTGGAGATCGGTGCGGAGAACTACCAGACCAGCAGCTTCCTCAACGGCTATCCTGCCGCCGGCTTCTCGGTGACGCTGGCCTCCGGCGCCAACGCGCTGGAAACCGCCGATGCAGTGCGCGCGGAGATCGAGCGCCTGCGTCCCAGCTTCCCACCGGGCCTGGAAGTAGCCTATCCACGCGACAGCACGCCGTTCGTGCGGGTCTCCATCGAGGGTGTCATCCACACCCTGATCGAGGCGATCGTGCTGGTCGTGGTGGTGATGTTCCTGTTCCTGCAGAACCTGCGCGCGACACTGATCCCGGCGATCACCGTGCCGGTGGTGCTGCTGGGCACGTTCGGCGTGCTGGCGGTGGCCGGCTTCACCATCAACACACTGACCCTGTTTGCGATGGTGCTGGCGATCGGCCTGCTGGTGGACGATGCGATCGTGGTGGTGGAGAACGTGGAGCGCATCATCCACGAGGAGCATCTGCCACCGCGCGAGGCGACCGAGAAATCGATGGGTGAGATCACCGGTGCGCTGGTCGGCATCACCGTGGTGCTCGGCGCGGTGTTCCTGCCGATGGCCTTGTTCGGCGGTTCCACCGGCATCATCTACCGGCAGTTCTCGATCACCATCGCCTCTGCAATGGCGCTGTCGGCGCTGGTCGCACTGACGCTGACTCCGGCGCTGTGCGCGACGCTGCTCAAGCCGTCCAGCGCGCAGAAGACGCCAGGTCGTTTCTTCGCCTGGTTCAACCGCGGCGTGGAGCGCAGCCAGAACGCCTACCGCGCCAGGCTGGGTGGAATCGTGGCGCACCCGCGGCGCTGGATGGCCTTCTATGTGCTGCTGGTGATCGCTGTGGTCGCGTTGTATGCGCGCATGCCGACCGGCTTCCTGCCGGTGGAAGACCAGGGCCAGGTGACCTTCCAGTTCTCCACCCCGGAAGGCACGCCGATGGCGCGCACCGAGGCGATGGGCGAGCAGATCAGCCGCTATTTCATGGAGCACGAAAAGGACAGCCTGGACGTCGTGTTCGTGGTGGTTGGCCGCAACAACGCCGGCACCGGCCAGAACGCGGGGCAGGGGTTCATGGCGCTCAAACCGTGGTCCGAACGCGATGCACAGCACAGCGCCGGCGCGATCATCGCCCGCGCCAACGCCTGGTTCCGCAACCTGCCCGATGCGAAGGTCAGCGTGCTGGCGCCACCGGCGGTGCGCGGGCTGGGGCAGTCCAGCGGGTTCGAGTTGTGGCTGCAGGACAACAGCGGGGCCGGCCGTCCGGCCCTGCAGGCCGCGCAGGAAAAAGTGGTGCAGGCCGCCAGTGATGACGAGCGGCTGACCTCGGTGCGGTTGAACGGTCTTGGCGACAAGGCCGAGCTGCATCTGGACATCGACCAGGCGCAGGCCAGCGCACTGGGCCTGGCCCAGGCCGACATCAATTCAACGCTGTCCTCGGCGTGGGGAGGCACCTACGTCAACGACTTCCTGGACCGCGGCCGGGTCAAGCGTGTGTACGTGCAGGGCGACCAGCCCTACCGCAGCGTGCCCGATGACATCGGCCAGTGGTACGTGCGCGGCAGCAATGGGCAGATGGCGTCGTTCGCCAGTTTCGCGAGCAGCCACTGGTCGCGCGGGCCGCAGCTGCAGCAGCGCTTCAACGGCCTGCCGGCGATGCAGATCCAGGGCAGTGCCGCCGAAGGGCGCAGCTCGGGCGAGGCGATGCAGGCCATGCAGTCCCTGGTGGCCGATCAGCCCGGTTTTGAACTGCAGTGGAGCGGGCTCTCCTACCAGGAACAGCTCTCCAGCAATCAGACGCTGTGGCTGTATGCGGCGTCCATTGCCTTCATCTTCCTGTGCCTGGCCGCGCTCTACGAGAGCTGGACGGTGCCGGTGGCGGTGATGCTGGTGATCCCGCTGGGCGTGATCGGCACGGTGATCGCCACCACCGCGGCCGGCTTCGTCAACGACATCTACTTCCAGGTGGGGCTGCTGACCACGATCGGTCTATCGGCCAAGAACGCGATCCTGATCGTGGAGTTCGCCGAGGCCGAGTACCGCGCGGGCAGTTCGGCGGTGGAGGCGGCGCTGAAGGGCGCCCGCCTGCGCCTGCGGCCGATCGTGATGACTTCCCTGGCCTTCGTGGCTGGCGTGATTCCGCTCGCCCTGGCAACCGGCGCGGGCGCGGTGAGCCGGCGTGAGATCGGGGTCAGCGTGATCGGCGGCATGCTCTCCGGCACGCTGCTGGCGATCCTGCTGGTGCCGCTGTTCTTCGTGCTGGTGCGGCGCCTGGGCAGGGCCCGACCCGATCCGCAGGCACAACCCTGAACCAAGGGAGGCCCCGCACCCCCGATTTCATCTTTTTGACCCATTCCGTTCACGGTGTCCATGCCGCCGGGCCATTAGCGTAGATCGTCCCCACAGCGCTTGGAGACACGCCATGAATCCCCTGCAGACGGTCGCTCGCACCATGCGAAACGGACTGGAAGAAGTGGCGGCGCTGCTGGTGGGCCAACGCGCCGAGTCGCTGCGCCAAGACGACACCGCCGCGCCCGGCGTGGGCATCCCGATGCCGCGCCGGCTGCCGCTCAAGCGCCCGCTGTTGCATGGGCGCAAGGGCATGGCCCCGTGGCAGAAGATCGGCCCGGGCCGCCGTTAAGGGCGCTTGGCATCGGCGGGGTGGTTGACCCCGTCGTTGACCGGTACCTGCCCGATATCAAACGGATTGATCCCGTCCAGACAGCCGACGTTGTAGCCGTATTCGTCCGGTGAAGAGCGGCGCTGATGATGCGTGTAGATGCCGCACACGCCGCAGAAGTGGTGTCGGGCCACATGCGTGTTGAACTGGTACAGGCGCAGTGCGTCGTGGCCCTGCACGATCTCCAGATCGGCCAGCTTCACCGAGGCCACGATCGCGCCGCGTCGCCGGCACATCGAACAGTCGCAGCGGCGGGGCGAGACCACGCCGTCCCGCAGATGCAGGCGCAGGACCACCGCGCCGCAGTGGCAGCGCAGCAGATGGTGGCGCTGGATGGGCACCCCGCCGATGGTGGTGAGTCCCTGCATGGGAGACGCTTCCGGGTAGCCAATGGTGCGGCAAGTATGCGATCCCGCAGGCGGGCGGAGCCAGATGGTGCCGGGTCCGGGGGTGAACGCCGGCCGAAGCTGAACAGGCTCGACATGCGGCGCACACAGGGGTTATGGCTAACTAGCGCCCCGGATAGACGACGGATCGATGCGTGAAGAAGGCAGGACGATGGGGGCTGGCGCTGCTGATGCTGCTGGCAGCGCTGTGGATCACCGGTTTGATGGCCTACCAGCTGCCCGGTCCGGGCTGGTTGCGGTATCTGCTGGTCGGCCTGTGGGCGGCATTTGCCGTTACCGGTGCGATCGGGGTGGCGCGTGCGCGGGCCGGGCGCTGGCCGGGCGTGCTGTACGGCGTGGCGCTGGTGGTCTCGGGCATCTGGTGGTTGCTGCTCACCCCGCGCCAGGATCGCATCTGGGCCGATGATGTCGCCCAGCGGCTGAAGGTCGTCGAGGTGGACGGCCCGCGGGTGGTGCTCGAGAACGTGCGTGATTTCACCTGGCGCAGCGAGACCGACTACGACGCGCGCTGGGTACGCCGCGAGTACAACCTGGACCAGCTGCGCTCGGCCGATCTGATCCTGTCCTACTGGATGGGCCCGGCGATCGCGCACACGCTGATTTCCTTCGGCTTCGACGACGGCCGCTACCTGGTGTTCTCGCTGGAGATCCGCAAGGAGCGCGGCGAGTCGTTCTCTGCGCTGGGCGGGTTTTTCCGCAAGTTCGAGATGACCCTAGTCGCTTCGGAGGAAACCGACATCGTGCGCACCCGCACCAATGCGCGGGGCGAGGATGTGTATCTGTACCGCCTGCACGGCATGACCCAGGAGCAGCTCAAGGCGCTGTTCGTGTCCTACCTTGGCGAGGCGCGCAAGCTCGACGCCGCGCCGGCGTTCTACAACACGTTGACCAGCAACTGCACCACCATCGTGTACGAACTGGCCAAGCAGATCGCGCCGGGCCTGCCGATGGATTACCGGCTGCTGGCCTCGGGCTACTTCGCCGAATACGCGCGCGATCTAGGCGTGCTCACGCCCGGCGTGCCGTTCGAAACGCTGAAGGCCCGCGGGCGGATCACCGAACGTGCGCGGGCGAGCAATGAAAACGATGATTTTTCACGGGTGATCCGCCGGTACGTCCCGGGGACAGGGCAGGGAAGCGTTCCATGATGTCCATAGTGAAGTTGTTCCCGCACCGCGCGTTGCCGCTGCTGGCCGTGGTGCTTTCGCTGCTGCTCTCCAGCGGCTGCGCGATGGTCACCATGAAGCAGGTGGCCCCGACCGAGTACCTGGCCAACAAGCGCGGCGACGTGCTGACCTCGGGCAAGCTCAGCGCGGCCTCGCAGGAAACGCTGAGCGTGATCGGCATGGACGTGGCGCAGTGCGAAAAGGACGTGGCCACCTGCCAGAAGACGCTGGAAGACACCGATGTCCTGCCCGAAGAACAGCGGCTGTCGGCGCAGTCCGAGCTGTGGGTGAAAACCGCGCTGGCGCGGACCCCCAAGCCCAAGGACCGCGAGAAAACGCCGATGTCCGATGCGGCGCTGGATGCGTGGCTGGAAGCTGCGCGCTATGCGTACGCCTACCTGTTCTTCAGCGGGCGCACGCCTTCGGACCGTGCCTTCGAGGATCGCCAGACCCAGGTTCGCGATTACTACAACTACGCTGCCGAGCAGACCGCCTCGGTGGTGTTCAAGCGCAGCCGCGAGAGCGCGCTGGAAGGCGAGGACTACAATGCCGCGGTGGCCGGTGAGCGCTGGACGCTGACCTCCGATTTCGATGAGCTGCGCATGCAGAGCATCCCGACCCGGATGGTGTCCGCCTCGGCGGTGAGTTTCGCCGGCCTGCGCAGCACCTATCGCCGCGATGGCTTCGGCGCCGAGCTGGTGGTGATCATGGACCCGCCCAAGCTGGTCGCCCCTGCCGATGGCCAGAAAGCGGAGATTCCGCAGTACAGCGAGATGTCGGCGATCAATGCCACCGCGCTGCTGCGCTTCAAGGGCGATAATCTGCAGCAGGTGCTCGATACCACCCAGGTGCTGTTCGATGTGTACTCGCCCGAGTCCACCGAGAGCGTGGACCTGCACGGTGAGAAGGTGCCGCTGGCCGGCAACTTCACCGCGGCCTACGGCTTGTGGCTGGCCCAGTCCGGCTTTGCCACGCAGTCGCTGCGCACGCTGTTCGGCATGAGCGAAGGCATCGGCGCGCCGCACATGTACCTGATGCAGCCGTGGGACCCGAACCGTCGCATCATCTTCATGCTGCACGGCCTGGGCAGCAGCCCGGAAGCCTGGGTCAACGTGGCCAACGAGATCATGGGCGATCCCGAGCTGCGCCGGCACTTCCAGGTCTGGCAGGTGTATTACCCGACCAATGCCCCGATCGCGCTGAACCGCTACGAGATCAACCAGGCCTTCAACAACACGCTCAAGCACTTCGACCCGACCGGCAGCACGCCAGCGGCCAAGGACATGGTGTTCATCGGGCACAGCATGGGCGGCGTGCTCGCGCGCCTGTTGGTGACCTCTTCCGGCGATGTGCTGTGGAACGACCTGCTGGCCAACTACGACCTCAGGGGCGAACGCCTGAAGCGGGTCGAGGCCAAGCTGGGGCCGCTGCTGCATTTCACCGCCGAACCGAACGTGGAGCGGGTGATCTTCATCGCCGCCCCGCACAAGGGCACCGACATCGCGGGCAACCGGCTGGGGCGGCTGATCGGCCGGCTGGTGCGGTTGCCGATCACGATCCTGGGCAAGTTCGAGGACGTGTTCCTGACCCTGCAGGAATCCGAGTCGGCCAACAGCACCACCAAGCTGCAGATTCCCAACAGCATCGACAACCTCAAGGCCAGCGATCCATTCGTGAAGGCCGCCGGCGCGCTGCCGATCACGCCGGGCCTGAAGTACCACTCGATCATCGCCCAGCGCAAACCGGAGGTGCCGTTGCAGCAGTCCGATGATGGCCTGGTGCCGTACTGGAGTGCGCACCTGGACGGTGCGGTATCGGAGAAGGTGATCATCTCTGGTCACAGCGTGCAGGAAACCCCGCAGGCCGTGCTGGAGATCCGCCGCATCCTGCGCGAGGACCTCAAAGAGGTTGGCGACACGCATCCGTGAGGATGCGTGGCAGCCCCTGCTTCAGATGCGCCGCGCCACCACCACGCTGAGCATCGCCAGCACCAGCATGATCGCGAAGGTCAGCAGGTAGCCCAGCGCCTCACGGCCCTCCAGGAACAGCGCGAACAGCGAGCCGGAGACGGCCAGCGTGGTCGCCACGCCGAGGGCCTCGCTGAGCTGCAGGGCGGAGGTGTTGGCGCCCTGCTGCGCCGGCGGGGAGAGTGACAGGGTCAGCACCGACAGGCTGGGATAGATCAGGCCCATGCCGAGGCCGGTCAGCACCCAACCGACCATCGCCGACCACAGCGGGATGCCCGGCTGGATCGCCAGCGAGGTGGCCAGGATGCCCCCGCACATCAACAGGGCGCCGGCCTGCAGCAGTTGCCGGCGCGACCAGCCACGCCGCTGGTGGCCCTGCAGCCAGGAGCCGGAGAACCAGCCCAGCGCACCCAGGCTCAGCGCCACGCCGGCCACGACCGGCGTCAGACCCCGCTCGCGCTGCAGCAGCAGCGGCAGGAAGGCTTCGCAACCGAAGAACGCCGAGGCGGCGATACCGCGCAGCGCGATCACGCTGGGCAGGCCGCGGCGCAGGCGCAGCGTGCCGGTCGGCAGCAGCTTCCAGCTGCACAGGGCAAGCAGGGCCAGGGCGGGCACCAGCAGTGCGATGGCGAGCCAGCCCTGTTGCTGGCCGCCGATGTACAGCGCCAGTGCGCCGAAGGAGGCCCCCACCGCCCAAGGCACCACGTTGCGGCCACGGGTGCCGGCGGTCACCGTGCCGACCTGGCGCAGCGCCGGGCGCAGCAGCAGTGCCGCCGGGATCGCCAGCAGCGGCACGATCAGGAACACCCAGCGCCAGCCCAGGTGCTGCACGATCAGGCCGCTGATGCTGGGGCCGATCAGCGAGGGCACCACCCAGCCGGCAGAGAATGCGGCGAACACGCGCGGCCGCATCGGCTCGGGGAATGAGCGCCCGACCAGCACATACAGCGCCACGGAAATCGCGCCGGCACCCAGGCCCTGCATCAACCGCCCGAGCACCAGCACCGGCATGTGCTGGGCGAAGCCGGCCACCAGCAGGCCGGCGATGAAGCAGGCCAGGCCCAGCCACAGCGGCCGCGCCGGGCCCTGCTGGTCGCTCCAGCGCCCGGACAGCGTCATCCCGATCACACTGGTCGCCAACGTGCCGCCGAAAGCCAGCGCATACAGGCGCAGCCCGTCCAGGTCATGGGCGACGGTCGGCATCGCCGCGGCTACCGCCAGGGCTTCAAAGCCATGCAGGGAGACCAGCGCGACCATGCCGATCGTGGTCGCGCGGTAGGCCGGCGACAGGATCGAGGGGATCGGGGCATCCTCCACCGGAGCGGTGGCGGGTGGCGTGGAGGCGTCAGCGGACATGCGGATTCCAGACATCGGGGGGAGGGCCGGGCTTGCAGTGCATTCCGGCGGCGCGCAGGATGCCACCTGAACCATGGTTGAGGTCAAGCAGTGATCGCGCAGGAACTGAGTGTAGGCGAAGTCGCCAAACGGAGCGGCGTGGCCGTATCGGCGTTGCATTTCTACGAGCGCAAGGGCCTGATCCGCAGCCTGCGCACCGCCGGCAACCAGCGCCGCTTTGCCCGCGATGTACTGCGCCGGCTGGCGGTGATCCGGGTGGCGCAGCGGGTCGGCATGCCGCTGGAAGCGGTGGCGAGTGCGTTCGCGGCGCTGCCGGAAAACAAAACGCCGACCAAGGCCGAATGGGCGAAGATGTCGGCGCTGTGGCGCAGTGAGCTGGACCAGCGCATCGAGCAGTTGCTGCTGCTGCGCGACCAGCTCACCGACTGCATCGGCTGCGGCTGCCTGTCGTTGAAGCGCTGCCGCCTGACCAACCCCGGCGACACGCTGGGCGATCAGGGCGACGGCCCGCGCCGCTGGGAGTAGTGCCGGCCGGCGCCCGCCTCACCAGACGGTGAACACCTGTCCGCTCTGGATGCCTTCCACGCTGCGCTGGTAGGCCAGCGACGCGCGCTGCGCCGTCACCGGTTCAAAGCCCGGGAAGTACGCACCGTAGTCGTCCATCGATTCGGCCAGCACGTTCGGGCTGACCGCATTGATGCGCAGCCCGCGCGGCAGCAGTTCACACGCCGCGGCGCGCACGAAACCCTCCAGCGCGGCGTTGGCCGCCGTGGCGTTGGCGCCATCCCGGATCGGCTGGGCGCTGATGATGCCGCTGGTCAGGGTGATCGAGCCGCCGGTGTTGAGGTGATGCTGGGCGGTCAGGCTCAGCCGCACCTGGCCGAGCAGCTTGTCCTGCAGCCCCAGGTTGAAGTCGGCGGCCCGCATCTGCGCCAGCGGACCGAAGTGAACCTGGCCGGTGGTCGCGATGACCGCATCGACCTTGCCCACCTTGGCGAACAGCGCGTGCACGCTGGCGTCGTCAGTGAGATCGACCTGCACATCGCCGCCATGGCGACCGGCGCGGATCAGTTCATGGTGGACCCCAAGCGTGCTGGCGACCGCCTGGCCCAGGGTGCCGCTGGCACCGACAAGAAGGATCTTCATGTGCATGTCTCCCGTAAACGTAAGGGGCGGAGCCACGCCATGTGTGGCTGCGCTTGGTCGTCAATCATTCGCCGCCGACAATGCCTGCCCGCGCGTCGTCGCCGCGTCGATCGCGCGCGCGACCATGGCTTCAAAGCCGTCGGCCTGGAAACGCTCGATCGCGGCCTGGGTGGTGCCGTTCGGCGAGGTCACGCGGCGACGCAGCTCGGCCGGGGCTTCGCCGGACTCGTCCAGCATGCGCGAGGCGCCCAGCAGGGTCTGTACGACCAGCGTGCGGGCCGCGTCGGCGGGCAGGCCCTGGGCGATGCCGGCGGCCTCCATCGCTTCAGCCAGCAGGAACACATAGGCCGGGCCACTGCCGGAAACGGCGGTGACGGCATCCATGCGCGCTTCGTCATCGATCCATACGGTGCGCCCCGCGCTGGCCAGTACGGTGTCGGCCTGCGCGCGCTGTGCGGCGCTGACGGCCGCGGTGGCGAACAGCCCGGTCACACCGGCGCCGAGCAGTGCCGGGGTGTTGGGCATCGCGCGGACCACGGCCTGGCCACCGCCCAACCAGCGATCCAGCTGGCCACTGGTGATGCCGGCGGCGATGGAGACCACCAGCGGCTGCTTGCTCCGGGCGATATCGGTCAGCGAGGCGCAGACATCGCGCAGCACCTGCGGTTTCACTGCCAGCACCCAGACCGTGCCCTGTGCGGCGGCTTCGGTCGCGCTGGCGTAGGTCTTTATGCCGAACTCGGCAGTCAGTGCTTCACGCAGCGCGGTGACCGGCTCGGCGACATGGAGGCTGGCGGGGGCCACGCCCTGGCGGACCAGACCGGCGATCAGGCTGCGGGCCATGTTGCCGCCGCCGATGAAGGTGATGGGGGACGTGCTCATGAACTCTCCTTGGAACGGGCGGGGCGCTCAGGCCGGCCGCGGGCGGGCGCCGAACAGCGCGGTGCCGATGCGGACCAGGGTGGCGCCATGGGCGATGGCTTCAGGGTAATCGCTGCTCATCCCCATCGACAGCGTATCCACCTGCGGATACGTTGCCGCCAGCGCGGCAAACAACGCACCCATGCGGGTGAAGGCGGCCTGCCGGCGTTCGGCTTCAGGCCACGGGGCTGGAATCGCCATCAGCCCGCGCAGGCGCAGCTGCGGCGCGGCAGCGATGGCGGCGGCGAGGGGGGGAATGTCCTCCGGCGCGCAGCCGTGCTTGCTGCCCTCGTCATCGATATTGACCTGGATCAGCACGTTCAACGGCGGCTGGCCGGCCGGGCGGTGCGCGGCCAGCGCGGTGACCAGCTTGAGGCGGTCCACGCTCTGCACCCAGTCGAAATGGCGGGCCGCCAGGTCGGCCTTGTTGGACTGCAGATGACCGATCAGGTGCCACTCCAGGCCCAGCGCGGCCAACGCCTCGATCTTGGCCACCGCCTCCTGCACGTAGTTCTCGCCGAAGGCGCGCTGGCCCAGCGCGGCCAGGGCCTGCACGGCCTCGGCCGGCTGCGTCTTGGAGACCGCCAGCAGCACCGGATCTGGCCGCCCGGCGGCAGCGGCCGCGTTGTGCAGGTTCGTCAGGAGGGTGGGCAGGGGCTGGGCGGTCACGGCGGGTCCGGTGGATCAGGGGCTGAAGCGTATTGTGCACATCTCGATCTATACTGCCGCCCGGGGAAAGAACCTTCCAGTCGCAGCAGTCATGGGGAGTAGCAGCGCATGGATATCGCCGAGCTGTTGGCGTTTTCTGTAAAGAACAAAGCGTCGGATCTTCATCTGTCGGCCGGCCTGCCGCCGATGATCCGCGTTGACGGCGATGTCCGTCGCATCAATATTCCGGCCCTGGACCACAAGCAGGTCCACGCGCTGGTGTACGACATCATGTCGGACAAGCAGCGTCGCGATTACGAAGAGTTCCTCGAGGTCGATTTCTCGTTCGAGATTCCCTCGCTGGCACGCTTCCGCGTCAACGCCTTCAACCAGAACCGCGGCGCGGGTGCGGTGTTCCGTACCATTCCCTCCGAGGTGCTCACGCTGGAAGACCTGGCCTGTCCGCCGATCTTCCGCGAGCTGATCGATCAGCCGCAGGGCCTGATCCTGGTCACCGGGCCGACCGGTTCGGGCAAGTCGACCACGCTGGCGGCGATGATCGACCACATCAACAAGAACGAATACGGCCATATCCTCACCGTCGAGGATCCGATCGAATTCGTGCACACCTCGCAGAAGTGCCTGATCAACCAGCGCGAAGTGCATCGCGATACGCACGGCTTCAACGAAGCGCTGCGTTCGGCCCTGCGTGAAGATCCGGACATCATCCTGGTCGGCGAACTGCGCGATCTGGAAACGATCCGGCTGGCGCTGACCGCGGCGGAAACCGGCCATCTGGTGTTCGGCACGCTGCACACCAGCTCGGCCGCCAAGACCATCGACCGCATCATCGACGTGTTCCCCGCCGGCGAAAAGCCGATGGTGCGCTCGATGTTGTCCGAGTCGCTGCGTGCGGTGATCTCGCAGGCCCTGCTGAAAAAGGTCGGTGGTGGGCGTACCGCCGCATGGGAAATCATGGTCGGCACCCCGGCCATCCGCAACCTGATCCGCGAGGACAAGGTGGCGCAGATGTACTCGGCGATCCAGACCGGCCAGCAGATGGGCATGATGACCCTGGACCAGCACCTGCAGGACCTGGTCAAGCGCAGCCTGATCACCCGCAACCAGGCGCGCGAGTACGCCAAGGACAAGCGGATCTTCGAATAAGTTTCGAATCAGGGCAGTGCCGGCCGCCGGCCGGCTCCAGGCAACCTTCGGAGTACACCGCGATGAGCACTACCACCATCGACTTCACCTCGTTCCTCAAGCTGATGGCGCACCAGAAGGCGTCGGACCTGTTCATCACCGCGGGCATGCCGCCGGCGATCAAGGTCAACGGCAAGATCTCGCCGATCACCCAGACACCGTTGACGCCGCAGCAGAGCCGCGATCTGGTGTTGAACGTGATGACGCCGGCGCAGCGCGAAGAGTTCGAAAAGACCCACGAATGCAACTTCGCCATCGGCCTGTCCGGTGTCGGGCGCTTCCGCGTGAGCTGCTTCTACCAGCGCAACCAGGTCGGCATGGTGCTGCGCCGGATCGAGACGCGCATTCCCACCGTGGAAGAGCTGAGCCTGCCGCCGATCGTCAAGACGCTGGCGATGACCAAGCGCGGCATCATCCTGTTCGTCGGCGCGACCGGTACCGGCAAATCGACCTCGCTGGCGGCGATGATCGGCTACCGCAACCACAACTCGACCGGCCACATCATCACCATCGAAGACCCGATCGAGTTCGTGCACAAGCACGAAGGCTGCATCATCACCCAGCGCGAAGTCGGCATCGATACCGATAGCTGGGAAGCAGCGCTGAAGAACACCCTGCGCCAGGCGCCGGACGTGATCATGATCGGCGAGGTGCGCACCCGCGAGGGCATGGACCACGCCATCGCCTTCGCTGAAACCGGCCACCTGGTGCTGTGCACGCTGCACGCCAACAACGCCAACCAGGCGATGGACCGCATCATCAACTTCTTCCCGGAAGACCGGCGCAACCAGCTGCTGATGGATCTCTCGCTGAACCTCAAGGGCGTGGTCGCCCAGCAGCTGATTCCCTCGCCGGATGGCAAGACGCGCAAGGTCGCGATGGAAATCATGCTGGGTACGCCGCTGGTGCAGGATTACATCCGCGACGGCGAGATCCACAAGCTCAAGGAAGTGATGAAGGACTCGGTCCAGCTGGGCATGCGGACCTTCGATCAGAGCCTGTTCGAGCTCTACCAGGCCGGCGAGATCAGCTACGAAGACGCACTGCGCTACGCCGATTCGCAGAACGAAGTGCGCCTGCGCATCAAGCTCTCGCAGGGCGGCGATGCACGCACGCTGTCGCAGGGGCTGGATGGGGTGGAGATTTCGGAAGTCCGCTGAGCAACGAGTTCCGCAGTGCGTTCACGGGCCGCAAAAACCTTGCGGCCGCTTCATGTCAGCAGCGCACTGCGCTGGCTTGTACGTCATTCAAGGAGGAATGTCGGTGACACAGGAAGCGGCATTGAAGGCGAGTTTCGCCGGCACGGAGACGGATACGCTGTTGGAGCTGTGGGCGAATCACGAGCGGCTCGACTGGGCCGAGACGGTCCTCGCCGCCGAGTTGGCCGAGCGTGGGATCGCCCCAGCCGAGCTGGCGTCCATGGCGTCGGCGCGTGGCAGCCTGGCAGCGGAGAACGCGGTGTCCGCGCGCGACACCTTCGTTGGCTATGGCTTGCTGGGCCGCGCCTGCGCGGTGTTGCTCGCCGTCGCAGCGTCGACAATGGTCGGTGCGCTGTTCGGTAAGCTGATGGGCACGGTCGCGATGCTGTTGGTCTTCTTGGGCTATGTGGCGATCCTGGCACCCCGGTTGGTGCTGCAGCCACGTCAGCGAAACGGCGGTGCGGTGGCCTTCGTGCTGGCGTATCAGTATCTGGAGTTGGGTCTGTTACTGGTGATCGTCATCGGTGGCATGGCCTGGGTGGTGCCGCGCTTGCTGGCGTGATTTCCATGGCCGTACGAACGGCATTGGGACGCCGCATTGATGAGCCACGCTCATCACCGACAGCACTGTGCACTATCCAATCTCCCCAGCCGACAGGGCTATCGTGGCTGTCCCCCATGACGCCGGCCCCACCGGCAGGAGCACCACCATGCAGATACGTGAACTGGGCCGCAGCGGCCTGCGGGTTTCCGCCCTCGGCCTGGGCTGCATGGGGCTGAGCTATGGCTACGGTCCGGCGACCGGCCGCAGCGAGGCGATCGCGCTGCTGCGCGCCGCCGTCGAGCAGGGCGTGACCTTCTTCGATACCGCCGAGGCCTATGGCCCGTTCTTCAACGAGGAACTGCTGGGCGAGGCGCTCGCGCCGTTCCGCGACCAGCTGGTGATCGCCACCAAGTTCGGCTTCAAGGACGGCCATGCCGATGCGGGCCTGGACAGCCGCCCCGAGCGTATCCGCGCGGTGGCCGAGGCCAGCCTGTCGCGCCTGAAGACCGACCGCATCGATCTGTTCTACCAGCACCGGGTCGACCCGAACGTGCCGATCGAGGATGTGGCCGGTACGGTCAAGGACCTGATCGCCGAGGGCAAGGTGAAGCACTTCGGGTTGTCCGAGGCCGGCGGCGATGCCATCCGCCGGGCGCACGCCGTTCAGCCGGTGACGGCGCTGCAGAGCGAATACTCCCTGTGGTGGCGTGAGCCGGAACAGGCGGTGCTGCCAGTGTTGGAAGAACTGGGTATCGGCTTCGTGCCGTTCAGCCCGCTGGGCAAGGGCTTCCTGACCGGTGCCATCAACGTGGACACGCAGTTCACGGCGGATGACTTCCGCAACAGCGTGCCGCGGTTTGCGGCCGAAGCCCGCCAAGCCAATCAGGCGCTGGTGGATCGCATCAGCGCAATTGCCGCTGACAAGGGTTCGACGCCCGCCCAGATCGCCTTGGCCTGGCTGCTGGCGCGCAAGCCGTGGATCGTGCCGATTCCCGGTACGACCAAGCTGCATCGCCTGATCGAAAATCTTGGCGCGGCTGCGGTGGTGCTCAGCGAGGCCGATCTGCAGCAGATCGGTGCGGCGCTGGACAGCATCGCCATCGTCGGGGATCGCTACAACGCCGAGCGGCAGAAGCTGGTCGCGCGCTGAGCGGGGCGTTGGGGCGCACGACCAACGGTCGTGCGCTACCCGTCCCACACATCTCGGGTAGGTGCCGACCGTGGGTCGGTACACACCTCACCCGCGAATGAACGCCAACAGATCCGCGTTGATCACGTCCGCATGGGTGGTGCACATGCCATGTGGGTAGCCTTTGTAGACCTTCAGCGTGCCGTGCCTGAGCAGCGTGATGGCCAGTTCCGCCGAATCGGCGATCGGCACGATCTGATCGTCGTCGCCGTGCATCACCAGCACCGGCACGTCGATTTTTTTCAGGTCGTCGGTGAAGTCGGTTTCCGAAAACGCCTTGATGCAATCGTAGTGCGCGTTGATCGCGCCCATCACGCCCTGCCGCCACCAGTTGTCGATGATGCCCTGTTGCGGTGGCGTGCCCTCGCGGTTGAAGCCGTAGAACGGAATCGGCACCTCGCGGTAGAACGCCGCACGGCCCGCGAGCAGTGCCTGCCGGAAGCCATCGAAGACCGCCTTCGGCGTGCCGCCCGGGTTGGCCTCGCTCTTGACCATGATCGGCGGCACCGCACCGATCAGCACCGCCTTGGCCACACGCCCCGGTTTGGCCTGTGCCACGTAATGGGCGACCTCACCACCGCCGGTGGAATGGCCGATGTGGATCGCATCGCGCAGGTCCAGATGATCGGCCAGCGCGTTTACGTCGGCGGCGTAGGTGTCCATCTCATGCCCGCCGCTGGTCTGCGAGGAGCGACCATGGCCGCGGCGGTCGTGCGCGATCACGCGGTAGCCCTGCAGCAGGAAGAACTGCAGCTGGGTGTCCCAGTCGTCGGCGCTGAGCGGCCAGCCGTGATGGAACACGAGGGGCTGGCCCTTGCCCCAGTCCTTGTAGAAGATCTCGGTCTTGTCTGCGGTGGTGACGTAGGGCATGGCACGCAACTCCTGAGGGAGGGGAAGGGGACGACGGGGTACCCGTGCATGCTGCGGCCGCAGGGTGTTCAGCCGCGATGAACGGCGGATGTCGGTCTGGCGTCGGTGGCCCAGCCCCTGCACCAGCGGTGGCTGAATCAATTTCACCAGCAACTGTCACGCCGATCGTGTCTAATACCGCTCCCCACGTCACACCCCCACCCCCATGTCCCTTGATTCCCATGGCCCCGCGCCGTGCGACGACGCTGACGGCCACCTGGTCACCGCAGGTCCGCTGACCCCGCCACCGGACAGCGCCGGCACCGTGGCTGACGAGAAAGCCCTGCGCCATTCCGTGGCCGAGGACGTGCAGGGCATGGTCCTGGCGACGCTGGTCGCCTCGCTCGGCCTGGCGATCTTCGCCAAGGGCGGGCTGATGATCGGCGGCATGGCCGGGCTCGCCTTCCTGGCGCACTACGCCTTCGGCTGGAACTTCGGCGTGGTGTTCGTGCTGGTCAACCTGCCGTTCTACTGGGTGGCCGTGCGGCGCATGGGCTGGGAATTCACCCTGAAGACCTTTGCGGCGGTCACCGCCTGCGGCGTGCTGACCGACCTGCTGCCGCGCTGGGCCGATTTCGCCCACATGAGCTCGCTGTACTCGGCCATCGTGGGCGGGGCGCTGGCCGGCCTGGGCATCCTGTTCTACATCCGCCACCGGGCCAGCCTGGGCGGCATCGGCATCCTGGCGGTGTACCTGCAGCGCACGCGTGGCTGGAGCGCCGGCAAGGTGCAGATGTCGTTCGACACCCTGCTGATGTGCGTGGCCTTCTCTGTCCTGTCCCCCTCCAAGGTGATGTACTCGGCGATCGGCGCGGTGGTGCTCAGCCTGGTGCTGATGTTCAACCATCGCCCGGGCCGCTACATGGGCGTCTGACGCCCGCTACTCACCCTGCGGCGGGACCGGCACGAGCGTCACGCGGGAGACCCAGCGGCGGCTGCGCAGGTCCAGCGTGGCCGCCTGCTCGCCGGGGCCGCGGTACAGCCACAGCTGGCAGCACAGCGCATGGTCGCCGGCATAGCTGCTGCGCAGGGCGATGAGCGAGGCGCTGTAGCACTGCTTGCCTGAGCGGATCACGGTGTCGCCGGCGGTATCGAAGGTATAGCTGCCGGCGCCGCGCCACGGCCATGCCGGGGCCTCGTCCGGATCGGTCCCGGCCGGGACCGGGCAGCGCCCCTGCTCATCGCCGAAATGCGCGACGCCCTCGCCATCGATGCTCAGCGCGGCCAGCAGGTGGTCGATGTGCTTGAGCAGGCGCCGGTCCCCTGCGATCGCGGTGGCCTGGGCATCCAGCGGTTCGCCGTCGAGATGCATCACCGGGTCGGCCAGCCGGTGCTGGCGGCCGTAGCGCACCTGCAACTGCACCGCCGGGCTGCGCTCGCGGGGATCGGCCGACAGCGGCCGGTTCAGCAGCAGGGTATCGCCGTAATAGTCGCCATCGCGGTAGGCGATGTAGCTGACCCCGTCGATGCGCAGCCAGTACAGCCCCTGGTCGCTGCCGCGCCCGCTGATGCCGTACTGGCCCTGCGCCCAGGGGCGCTGCGGGTCCAGGCTGTCGGGCACCACGAAGCCGCGCTGCGGATCGCGCCGCAGCAGGTCCACCTGCGTGTACAGGCCGGTGCCGCCGCTGTACGCGCTCTGCACCAGGTCGCGCTGCCCGTTGCCGTCCAGATCGAGCAGGGAGAGCGACAGCTCGCCCATCTCCACCGGCACGGTGTGCTGGGCATCGGTCTGGTGCAGATAGCGGGTCACCGCCGCCCAATCAGCCGGGGTGACGGTGGGCGGGCGCACCAGCGCGGGCAGTGGCGCATCACTGTCGCCGGCCACCGGGATCTGCAGGTCCACGCCGGTCTCGTCGCGGTAACGGGCCAGGACGGTGTCGATCGGGGCCGGGTCGTCGGCCGGCACCGCGGCGATCTCCGCGCGCAGGCGCTCCAGCACGCCATCCAGGTCGCTTGCGGCAGCCAGCGGGGGCAGGCTCAGGGCAGCGAGCAGCGCAGCCCGCACGACGGGGTGGGTCACTTCTGGCGCCAGGCCGGCTTGAGCGTGTCGATGCGCTTGAACACCGGGCAGTCCGGGCTGTGCGCGCCGGGCAGGTAACCCAGGCTCATCAGGAACTCGCCGGTGATCTCTCCGCCGGTGAAGCGGAAGGTCTTCTTGAACAGCTTCACCCACCCGGCCTTGTCCAGCGGATGGTGGGCATCCAGCCACCCTGCGAAGCTGCCATGGCTGGCCCGCAGCTGCTGGATTACCTGGGCGTTGTGGACGGCGGCGTGCACCTTGAGCCGGTTGCGGATGATGCGGGCATCGTTGAGCAGGCGCTCGATATCGCGCTCGCCGTAGGCGGCCACGGTGTCCACGTCGAAGCCGTCGTAGGCGACACGGAAGCCCTCGCGTTTCTTCAGGATGGTCTCCCAGCTCAGGCCGGCCTGGTTGATCTCCAGGATCAGGCGCTCGAACAGCTCACGCTCCTCGCGCTGCGGAAAGCCGTATTCGTGGTCATGGTAGTGGCCGTGGACCGGATGGCCGGGGGCGATGAGGCAGTAACCGGACACGTGCAGCTCCTTGCGATGGCGGATCAGGCGCGCGGGCCGGGGCACACGCAGGGCTGCATTATGTCAGCGCGAAAGCGCACATCACGGCCAGCGGCTAGAATGGGCCCATGTCTGAATTGTCCACTTCGCTTGCCCACCACCTGCTGGTCGCGCTGCCGTCGCTGACCGACCCCACCTTTGCCCGTACCGTGGCGCTGATCTGCCAGCACGACGAGAACGGCGCGATGGGCGTGCTGGTCAACCAGCCCTCCGAGTACACCCTCGGCGATGTGCTGGCCCAGATGGAGATCACCACCACCAGCGATACGCTGCCCGGCCAGATCGTGCTCAACGGCGGCCCGGTGCATCCCGAGCGCGGCTTCGTGATCCATGACGATGCGCGCGGCTGGGATTCCAGTCTGGCGGTGGGCGAGGGCGTGTTCCTCACCACCTCGCGCGACATCCTCGAAGCGATGGCCCGCGGCGAAGGCCCGCGCAATGCGCTGGTCACCCTGGGCTGCGCCGGCTGGAGCGAGGGGCAGCTGGAATCCGAACTGGCCGAAAACACCTGGCTGGCCGTGCCCGCGGATGCAGATCTGCTGTTCAGCACGCCGCTGGACGAGCGCTGGCAGGGCGCGGCGGCACGCATCGGCGTGGACCTGTTCCGCCTCACCGATTACAGCGGCCATGTCTGAGCCGGTCACGCCCGCGCCCGCGGCGGCCGCACCGCCGACCATCCGTCGCGACGGCACCGTGCTCGGCTTCGATGTCGGTTCGCGCCGCATCGGCGTGGCCATCGGCAGCTCGTTCGGCACTCATGCGCGCGCGATCGCCGTGGTCGATGTCCACGGCAACGGCCCGGACTGGACCGCCTTGGAGCGCCTGATCAAAGAGTGGCGGCCGGACGGCCTGGTGGTCGGCGATCCGCTGACCCTGGATGGCCAGGACCAGCCCAACCGCAAGCGCGCGCAGGGCTTTGCCCGCCAGCTGCGGGAACGTTTCAAACTGCCGGTGGTGCTGGTCGACGAGCGCTCCAGCTCGGTCGAGGCGGCACGCCGGTTCGCGGTCGAGCGCGCCGAAGGCCGCAAACGCCGCCGCGATGCCGCGGCACTGGATGCCGTGGCCGCGGCGGTGATCATCGAACGCTGGCTCTCCTGCCCGGATGACGCCACCCCCGTTTCCTGACCCTCAGACCCTGCCCATGACCGCCTCGCAACTCGATTCCGATGGACGCCTGCGCCACCTGCTGACCCTGGAAGGTCTGCCCCGCGAAACCCTGCTGCAGCTGCTCGACCGCGCCGGCCAGATCCGCGACGCGGCGGTTGGCCGGGTCGGCAACAAGCGCCACGTGCTCGGTGGCTCGGCGGTCTGCACGCTGTTCTTTGAACCCTCCACGCGCACCCGCAGCTCGTTCCAGCTGGCCGCCCAGCGGCTGGGCGCGGACGTGCTGAACTTCGATGCCTCCACCTCCTCCACGCGCAAGGGCGAGACCGCCTGCGACACGCTGAAGAACCTGGAGGCGATGGGTGTGCGCGGTTTCGTCGTCCGCCATCCCGAGGATGGTGCGGTGGCGGCGCTGGCCGCGGCGGCGGGCGAGGGCACTGCCCTGGTCAACGCCGGTGACGGCCGCAGCGCGCACCCCACCCAGGGCCTGCTGGACATGCTGACCCTGCGCCAGGCCAAGGGCAGCGATTTCTCGAAGATGAAGGTGATCATCGTCGGCGACGTGAAGCACTCGCGCGTGGCCCGCACCGACCTGCATGCGCTGCGCACGCTGGGCGTCGGCGAGATCCGCGTGTGCGGCCCGCAGTCGCTGCTGCCGGACGATGACACGCTCAAGGGCTGCATCGTCGGCGACGATTTCGACGCCATGCTGGAAGGCGCCGACGCGCTGATGATGCTGCGCCTGCAGCGCGAGCGCATGGAAGAAGGCTTGGTGCCCTCGCTGGAGCAGTACCACGCGCAGTACGGCCTGGATGCCGCGCGCCTCAAGCGTGCCGGCACCGATGCCGCCGTACTGCACCCGGGCCCGATCAACCGCGGCGTGGAAGTCACCGACGAGGTGGCCGACGGCCCGCAGTCGTGGGTGCTGCGCCAGGTCGCCAATGGCGTGGCCGTGCGCATGGCGGTGCTGGAAACGTTGCTGGGGTAAGCAGCCTTTCAACACGGCAGGGATCGCCCGTTGGTTGATACGGGCCTGTGGAGGTACCCACCCACGGTGGGTACCTGCCGGTCATCCAATCACCGCTGCTGCGCGAACAGCCACGCCCACATCGCCGAATCGGCATACGTCGCGTCCCACGCGTTGTGGTTGCCGTCGGGATACTCGGTGTAACGCACATCCCTCGCGCCGGCCTGCTGGAACGCGGCGTGCAGCTTGCGGTCGTCCTCCGGCGGCACCACGTCGTCCAGCGCGCCATGGAACATCCAGATCGGGACGTGCTTCAGGCGCTGGGCGATGGCTGCGTACGGATCGGCTTCGTGGGCGACGTCCTCCACGAACAGGGTGGGGCGCACCGCACGCGGCGACAGCACCGCGCCGCAGACCGGTACGATCGCGGCGAAGCGGGCCGGTTCGGCCAGCGCGATGTTCCAGCTGCCATAGCCGCCCATCGACATGCCGGTCAGGTACTGGCGTTGCGGGTCGGCGCCGAACTCGGCGATGGCGGCATCCAGCGCCGCCAAGGCGATGCGATTGTTCTCGCCGGACCACTCCTGGTCATCCGGCGTCTGCGGCAACACGACCAGCGCCGGGAAGGTGGAGGCGTGCTGGCGCAGGTACGGGCCGAGCCCTGCCTGGGTCTGGCGGCGGCCGTCGCGGCCCCGTTCGCCGGAGCCGTGCAGGAACAGCACCACCGGCAGTTCGCCGCGTGAGGCCGCTGCGTTGCGAGGCACGAATACCTGGTAATACGCAGTCTGCCCCTCCACCTTGACCGCGCGGCCGACGAACTCGCCCCCGGATGTTTCCGGCGTGCTCGCGCATCCGGTCACCGTCATCATCGCCACCGCCCACAGCAGCCAGCTTCCCCAGCGTCGCGCCATTGTCGTGCCTTGTCTGAAATCGATTTCAGTCTAGGCCCGGTAGCGCGCCGGAGCATCGTGCAGTGCATCAGTCCGGGCGCGGCGCCGCGGCGAGGATGTCCAGCTGTTCGATCGCCTCGGGGTGGCCATCCGCAGCGGCCGCCTGCACCTGGGCCAGGCTGGGGTGGACCACCAGCAGGATCGGGTTCTCGCACTGCGGGCAGTCGAACTGCGCTTCGTCTTCGTGCAGTTCCATCGGCATCTGCCGCGCGCTGCCCTGCCATTCGCAGGCAGCGCAGGTATAGGTCGCGTCGCGCCAACCGGGGACGAAGTAATTGTCGAGGGTCACGGCCATGCGGGGTCCAGGGTCAGTGCAGCAGGATCAGGCTGGCCAGGCCGAGGAAGCTGAAGAAGCCCATGACATCGGTGACGGCAGTCACCACCACGGTGCCGGCCACGGCCGGGTCCACGTTCATGCGCTTGAGCAGCAACGGCAGCAGGACGCCGGCCAGGGCCGCGGCGCAGAAGTTGATGATCAGCGCCATCGTGATCACCAGCGAGAGCAGGAAACTGTGGAACCAGAGGTAGGCGATGATGCCGACCACGGTGCCGATCAGGGTGCCGTTGATCAGCGCGACCCGCGATTCCTTCCACAGCAGGATGCGCGCATTGCTCTGGCCAACCTGGCCCAGTGCGATGCCGCGCACCATCAGCGTCAGCACCTGCACGGCCGCATTGCCGCCGACGCCGGCCACGATCGGCATCAGCACGGCCAGCGCCACCACTTTCTGCAGGGTCAGCTCGAACTGGCCGATCACGCTGGCCGCCAGGAACGCGGTGCACAGGTTGATGCCCAGCCACACCACGCGGCCGCGCACGGCGCGCTTGATCGGCGAGAACAGATCTTCTTCTTCGTCCAGACCGGCGGCGCCCAGCGCCTGGTGCTCGGCCTGCGACCGGATGATGTCGACCACGTCATCGATGGTGATGCGGCCGAGCAGGATGTTGTTGTCGTCCACTACCGGCGCGGAGACCCAGTCATGATCGGAGAACTGGCGCGCGACTTCATCGGCGCTCTCGCCGACATCGATCGCCGGCTGCTCGTCGTCGATCAGGCGGTTGATCGGGGTGTTGTCCTCATGCGTCACCAGTGCGGCCAGCGAGAGGCGGCCGAGGTACTGATGGCGGCGGCTGACCACGAACAGATGATCGGTGTGGTCGGGCAGTTCGCCACGCAGGCGCAGGTAACGCAGCACCACATCGACGTTGACGTCGGCGCGCACGGTCACCACGTCCGGGTTCATCAGGCGGCCGGCGCTGTCCTCGGGGTACGACAGCACCTGCTCGAGCCGCTCGCGGTTCTCGCGGTCCATCGACTTGAGCACTTCATCGATGACCGTGTCCGGCAGATCCTCGACCAGGTCGGCAAGGTCATCGATGTCCAGGTCTTCGACCGCGGCGATGATCTCGTCCGGGTCCATGTCGGCCAGCAGGCTTTCGCGCACTTCCTCGCCGACGTGGACCAGCACCTCGCCGTCGTCTTCCGGATCGACCAGCCCCCAGACAATCTCGCGCTTGCCCGGGGGCAGCGATTCGAGCAGGTTGCCGATTTCCGCCGGCGCCAGGGTATTGACCAACCGACGGACCGGACCCAACCGCCCGCTGTCCAGTGCATCGGACAACAGCCGCAGCTGGCGCGCCGTCTTGTCGTGGCGTACGGCTTCGGCCATGCGCAGCTCCTGCGGAAAAAGAAAAAGGCCGCTATCCGGTAGAGGATGCGGCATGGGCGGTGGTCACCGCGTCATTATCGCGCGCTTGCATGTCAATCCGGTAGGCCATCACCGCAGGCGATGCCAGCGGTCACGCGGTCGCCAGGCTCGCCTTCTCGATCCAGCGTTCAATGCCGCGGCGGTCGCGTGCCTGCAGCAGCTTGGGGGCCATCGCCTGCAGTACGGACAGGTCACTGTCGCGTACCGCGCGGCGCACTTCCAGCAGCGTGCCCGGGTGCAGGCTGAACTCCGTCAGCCCCAGCGCCAGTAGCAGACGCGTCATCAGCGGATCGCCGGCGATCTCGCCGCACACTGCCACCGGGATGTTGTAGGCCTGCCCGGTGCGCAGGATATGCGCCAGCAGGCGCACTACCGCCGGGTGCAGCGGCGAATACAGCTCGCCAACTGCCTCGTTGTTGCGGTCGGCGGCGAGCAGGTACTGGACCAGATCGTTGGTGCCGATCGAGAGGAAGTCGACCAGATCGATGAAGCTCTCCAGCGCGATCGCCGCCGCCGGGACTTCGATCATCGCGCCGAACGGGATGTGTTCGGCCACCTCGTGGCCTTCGGCGCGCAGCAGCTCGGCCTGCTTGGCCAGGCGCCGGCGGACGGCGAGGATCTCCTCGCGGGTGCTGACCATCGGAATCAGGATGCGCAGCTTGCCGTAGGCCGAGGCGCGCAGGATCGCGCGCAGCTGGGTGTCGGCCACTTTCGGCCGCGCCAGCGACAGGCGCACACCGCGCAGGCCCAGGGCCGGGTTCTCTTCATTGCTCAGGGTCAGCCCGGTGCGGTCGGCCTTGTCCGCGCCCAGGTCCAGGGTGCGGATGGTGACCGGCCGCCCGCTCATGCCGAGCGCGGCATCGCGGTAGGTCTCGAACTGCTCCTGCTCGTCCGGCAGCTCGTTGCGCTGCAGGAACAGGAATTCGGTGCGGTACAGGCCCAGCCCGTGTGCG
>Ga0160437_1000096_pt1 | contig 52191 bp, 51 predicted proteins | sample HID1975I_E0MG_FD_108227 | JGI IMG/M metagenome (GOLD analysis project Ga0160437, IMG submission 108227) | Enriched soil microbial communities from UW Madison campus, WI, USA - HID1975I_E0 MG | ecosystem: Environmental > Terrestrial > Soil > Unclassified | place: USA: Madison, Wisconsin... | reverse complement strand
ATCGACGGCTTCGAATGCGCCGGCCATCCTGGAGAGGACGACATTCCGGGGCTGATCCTGATTCCTTCAGCGGCCGACAAAGTGAAGATCCCGATGCTGGCCAGCGGCGGCTTCGGCGACGGGCGCGGGCTGGTTGCCGCTCTGGCGCTGGGCGCCGAGGGCATCAACATGGGCACGCGCTTCTGCGCGACTCAGGAAGCGCCCATCCATGACAACGTGAAGGCCAAATATATCGAGAACGACGAGCGGGGGACGAACCTGATCTTCCGCAAGTTCAAGAACACGGCCCGCGTCGGCAAGAATGGCGTTTCCGACGAGGTGGTCGATATCTCCGCCCGCCCCGAATCGACCTTCGACGACATCAAGCACCTGGTGGCAGGGGCCGTGGGCCGGGAACTGCTCCAGTCCGGCGATCTCACCAAGGGCATCTTCTGGGCGGGAATGGTGCAGGGGCTCATCCACGACCTGCCGACGTGCAAGGACCTGATCGATAGGATCGTTGCCGAAGCCGAGGAAATCGTGAATGCCCGCCTCGGAAAGATGCTGGCCTGAGCCGGCGCGACGCACGGAGCGATGCCTGACATGACTTACGAGAAAATCCTCTACAGCCTGGAAAACGGCGTGGCGCGGATATCGATGAACGATCCCGCCACGCGCAATGCCGGCTCGGCGCAAATGGGCGAGGAGCTTTTCGATGCCGTTTCGCGTGCGGCGTTCGAGGCGCGGGCTGTGCTGCTGACGGGCGAAGGCAAGGCCTTCTGCTCGGGCGCGAACCTGGGCGATGCGCAAGGTATGCTGGATGACCCGCGCCGCGACGTGGGTACTTTGCTGGACCGGCACTTCAACCCCGTCATCATCGCCATGCGCGACATGGAGCAGCCGGTTGTCACCGCCGTGCGCGGCGCGGCGGCGGGCGTCGGCGCGGGGCTGGCGATGGCGGGCGACCTCATCCTCTGCGGAACGAGCGGGTTCTTCCTACAGGCATTCCGTCATGTCGGGCTGGTGCCGGACGGGGGATCGTCCTGGTTGCTGGCCCGCGCGGTCGGCCGGGTGCGCGCCATGGAGATGATGCTGCTGGGAGAGCGGCTCCCTGCGGAGAAGGCGCTGGAATGGGGCCTCGTCAACCGCGTGGTGCCGGACGAAGACCTCGATGAAGCCGCCATGGCGCTGGCCGGGGAACTGGCGCGCGGGCCTTGGTCACTGCGACGGATCAAGCAGGTGGCCTGGGCCGCCACCGATTCCACGCTGGAGCAGGCACTCACCAACGAGCGCCTCGGCCAGCGCGATGCCTCTCGCACCGCAGACTTCGTGGAAGGGGTGACGGCGTTTTCCGAAAAGCGCCAACCGTCCTTCCAGGGGCGCTAGCAGTCTCGAAGGCCGCCGGACCCTGAGGTGGAACCGGCGGCTGAAAGGCGGTGGGAAATCGACAAAGGCTGCCAGGGAAAGGCAGCCAGTGCGGCCAGGTCAGATGATCCCGCTGGTCTCCAACTCGGCTATTCGCTGTTCGCTATAGCCCAGTTCGGCGAGCACTTCGGCATTGTGCTCGCCCAGCATCGGCGGGGCGAGGCGGATGGTCGCCGGGCTGGCGGACATCATCGCCAGCGGACTGGCGATCAGGTCCACCGTGCCGCTTTCGGCATGGGCGTGCGGCGTCGTGGCACGCAGGTTCCGGTGCTTGACCTGTTCGTCCTCCCAGACATCGGCCAGCTCGTTGTAGCGGGCCGCCGGGATGCCCACGCCGTCGAGCATGTCCTGCATTTCGGTGACGGTGAAAGCCTTGGCCCAGGTGTTGATGATGTCCATCAGTTCCGCCCGGTTGGTCTTGCCGCGCTTGAGGTTGCTGTCGAAGCGCGGATCGGTGAACAGTTCGGGCTGCTCCATCAGCACGGTCAGGCGGCGGTAGTGCTCGTCGGTGCCGGCGGTGAGGTAGATGATGCCGTCAGCGCAGCGCATCAGGTCTGCCGGGCCGCCGCCATTGCCGCCATTGCCCAGGCGGGGCGGAGCCTGGCCGCTGATCAGGTAGTCCTGCATGATGTGGCTGACCATCGCCACCGAACTATCGAGCAGGGCGATGTCGATGAATTGCCCCTCTCCCGTGCGATTGCGATATTGCAGCGCGCCGAGGATGGCGAGGGCGGTGTTGTGCCCGGTCACGAAGTCGACAAGGCTGGGCCCGGTCTTGAGCGGTCCGCTGCCGGGCTGGCCTTCGGGAATGCCGGTGACGGCCATCATGCCGCCGGTCGCCTGGAACAAGCCGTCATATCCCGGCCGCGCGGCCATGGGTCCGGTCTGGCCGAAGCCGGTGACGGAGCAGTAGATCAGGCCGGGGTTGATCTCTCGCAAAGTCTCGTAATCCAGGCCGAAGCGCTTGAGATCGCCGACTTTATAGTTTTCGATCAGTACGTCGGCGGTCTTGACCAACTCGCGCAGGATCGCCTGGCCTTCCGCTTTGGAATGGTTGAGCGTGATCGAGCGCTTGTTGCGGTTGGACACGGTGAAAAAGCTGGAGTGGCGCGTCTCGACCCCGTCCTTGCCGGGCACCCACGAGAAACCGTAGCCCCGGCCATCGTCACCGACGCCCGGGCGCTCGATCTTGATGACGTCGGCGCCAAGGTCGCCCAGGATCTGGGCGCCGATGGGGGCGGCGAAGACGCGGCTCATGTCGATGACGCGGATGCCGGCCAGGGCTGCTTTATCGTTCTGGTTCGTGCTCATGATGGCGTTGACGCTAGACCCTGCCCCGGAACCGGCCAAGACGAGCGGCCCCGCTTATCGCAGCGACGATCAAGCATCGCCTTCGCCCGGCCGGGCTTATCCGGCCCGCCGAAAACGCCTAGCCGAAAGCGGAAGACGATGGACGGGAGCATGCGATGAAGACGGCGATCATCACCGGGGCAGGCAGTGGCATCGGGCTGGAGACCGCGAAAATTCTCCACCGCGAGGGCTTTGCCGTGGTCGGCGTCGGGCGAAGCAGGGACAAGCTGGCGACCTTGGAGGCGGAGATCGGCAATCCCGATCACGTCCTGGCGATCAGCGCCGATCTGACCGATCCCGCTGCGCCGAAAGCCGTCGTTGCTGCCGCACTGGAGCGGTTCGGGCGGATCGATGCCCTGGTCAACAACGCGGGTGTGGGCAGTCCCAAGCCGCTCGACGAGACTGACGACGAAGCGCTCGACGGTTTCCTCGATATCATGCTGGTCGCCCCGTTCCGGCTCTGCCGCGATGTCATGCCGCACCTTTCCGAAGGGGCCAGCGTGGTCAATGTCACCAGTACGTTCGCCCATATCGGCGGAAGGCGCGGGGGCGCCTATTCCGCGGCGAAGGGCGGCCTCAAGTCGCTCACCGAACACATGGCCTGCGAATATGGGCCGCGCGGCATCCGCTCCAACTGCGTGGCGCCGGGAGTGACGATGACCGACATGGTCCGCCACCGTTTCGAGGACGAGACGTTTAAGCGCAGCAATGTGGAGACCACGCCTTATCCGCGCCTCGCCCAGCCGGAGGATATCGCTTCGGTGATCGCTTTTCTCTGCCTGCCGGGGAGCGAGATGATCAACGGCCAGTCGATCGTCGTCGATGGCGGCTGGACGGCGACGAAATATCTCTCGCCGCGCGTCACCCGCACGAAATGGGTGGAACCGGACGGGCAATAGGGCAGGTGGCTCCGCTCGGCCTTTCGCGCGGGGGCGGTCAGGTTCTGGCTGTGCAGAGCTGGTTGCCGCCGCGCCGTTTCGCCGCATAGAGCGCGGCATCGGCCTGGTGGAACAGCGCCTCCGGATCGACTACGCCTGCGAGGGCGGGCGCGGCCATTCCCGCACTCGCGCCGAGCGGCAGGGAATGGCCCTGCCAGACCACCGGAGACATCAGCGCAGGCAATCGGTGGCGCACGGAGCGTTCCAGCGCGGCGGACGAAGCGCTGCGGTCGAGGATCATGGCGAACTCGTCGCCGCCGATCCGGGCAACCAGGCGCGCTTCGGGGAATGTGCGGCGAAGGCGGCGCGCAAAGTCGCTCAGGCAGGCGTCGCCGGCTGCATGGCCCCAGGCGTCGTTGACCGTCTTGAAGCCGTTGAGGTCGAACAGCACAAGCGCGCCGATCTCGCAAAGATCTTCGCTTCCCGCAGGCCGATCGAGAAATTCGGAGTGAAAGCAGGCGCGGTTGGAAAGGCCGGTGAGGGCATCGTTCTCGGCCAGATGGCGCAGGCGTTCCCAGCGCAGGCGCTCTTCGGTTATGTCCTGCTTCATGCCGTAGAGGGTGGTCGCCCGGCCGCGTTCGACGCGCGTGGCAGCGGTTATTCGCATCCAGCGGACTTCGCCGTCACCGCGCAGGATCTGGGCGTCCATGGTGAAGCCCGAACCTTCCTCGATCGCCTTGGCGCGAAGCTGCGCGAGCAAGGCACGCGATTCCTCGGTGTAGAAATCCAGAGTCTCGCGCCGGTCCATCGGCCGGTCGGCCGGCGCGCCGAAGATGTTGAACACCCCTTCGGTCCAGGTCAGGGCCTGCGTCGAGAGGTCGCAGGACCAGGCGCCCATTTCGGTGAGCGCGGCGGCCTGGGCATAGAGATGTGCCTCCTGGCTCGCGACAGGCGTGGAGGGCCGGGTCTGCGGCTGGACAGGGTCCAACAGGGATGAAACGATCGCGTGCTTCAAGAGAACCGATCCTCGGCGGAAGGCATGTCCCGGACGGGAGCCCGTAACCCGTTTAATCCCTTAGTGTAAAAGCATTGCTAACCATGCCGAACGGCTCGGCGCCTCCCGTAAGGCGGGACGGGGTCAGGCGAGCGGACGGACAAGGGTGAGAGCATGCTCTGCATCGACGCCGCGAACCGATTCGCGCACGACCAGATCGGCCGCGAAAGTATGGCGATCCGTGTCATTGCCGGTCAGCCTGCTTACGGCCTCCCGCGCGATTTCGTCCCAGGGAATGCGCATCGAGGTGAGGGCAGGTGCGGTTCTGGCGGCGATGGGCATGTCCTCGAAACCGGCGACGGAAAGGTCCTGCGGCACCGCCAGGCCAGCTTGCACCGCGGCCTGAAGGACGCCGGCGGCCATTTCGTCAGTGGCGGCGATGATCGCGCTGGGCCGGGGGCTGACGTCGAACAGGAGGTGCGCCGCGGCACGGCCGGATTCGCACGAGCCGTCTCCCGCCACTACCAGCAGTGGCCCGGTCAGGCGGCGATCCGCGATAGCCTCGAGAAAACCCTGTTCGCGCAGGCGCCCGGATAGCGAATTGTCGCTGTTCGAAACGAGACCGATCCGGCGGTGTCCTTCGGCCGAGAGCCAGTGGACGAGCTGCGCCATGGCGGTGCGATCGTCGCAGGCAAGACCGGGATGGCCGAGGCGCGCACAGCCTGCTCCTGCATCGGCACATGCGCCGGCGAGATCTTCCCGAGCCGAGAGCGGAGGAAGGAAGATGGCGCCCTGGGGGCGGCGGCGTGCAAGAAAGGTCTTCAGCTCCGCGAGCGGCTGTTCGCGCAGGAGCCAGGGCGTCATGACCGGGTCATCGTCGCCCAGAACCTCCAGTATCGCCGTTTCCACGATAGCGGCGAGGGCGGGGTCGCTGCCGTCGTGGATCAGCGCGAGCGTGGCCATGGCAGGGTCGGCGGCGTGACCGGGTAGCGGAAACAGACGGTGGTCGAAGCCCAGCTCCTTCATCGCGGCCAGGATGCGCGCGCGGGTAGCAGGGCCTACGGATGGGCTGCCATTGACGAGGCGGCTGACGGTTTTTCGGGATACGCCGGCAAGGCGGGCGACATCGTCCATGGTAAGGCGCGGCGGCGGCATTTCAACATCATGTCGCCCCGCGCATGCGCGTCCAAGCACAGTCCGATCCGATCCGGAGATGTGCCTGCGACGACCTGTTACAACCGTGTCATTGCAGAAAAGGCGCGAAATCCCTAAGTGGGCCGTGCTTCCGCAGCTGGCGGAACCGCCCACCCCACCGGAGAAAGATGAAGCTCGCCCCGTCGCAACGCCACTATGGAATGGATTGGCTGCGCATCGGCGCGTTCGTTCTGCTGATCTTCTACCATGTCGGTTTTTCGTTCACGCCGTGGGGTTACCAGACGCCCACGCGCGGTGTGGTGAGCTGGGCGGAAATTCCGCTGCTCGGCCTCAGCGCCTGGCGCCTGGCGCTGCTCTTTGCGATTTCCGGCTATGCCAGCGCCGCGCTTCTCAAGAAAGACGGCGACAATCGGGCTTTCCTCAAGAGCCGCATCCTGCGCCTTGGAATCCCTCTGCTTTTCGGCCTGACCGTGGTGGTGCCGCCGCAGCCCTACATGGGGCTGGTGAACAGCGGGTACGGCCATGGATATGGTTACTTCCTGCTTTACGATGCTTTCCGATTCCATAAAGTGGGATACGAGATTCTCCCGGCCACGATGCACATGTGGTTCGTGATCTATCTGCTGGCTTACACGCTGGTGCTCTGCGCCGGACTGATGCTCCTGCCCGGAAGCTGGCGCGCGGCACTGCGCCGGGGTGCCGAGCGTCTGCTGTCGGGACCGGCCTTGCTGCCGCTGGGAATCGGGCTGATCTTCGCGATCCGCATGCTTCCTTACGGCTGGACCGACATCCATAATTTCCTCCAGGACCGCGGCGCACACCTGCACTATTTCGGCATGTTCCTGTTTGGATTCTTGCTGCGCGGTTCGGACCCCATCCGCGAGGCCATTGCCCGCCAGTGGAAGCTCGCCCTTGCGCTCGGCATCGCCGGCTATGCCTGGGTGATCGGCGACACGCTGCTCTATCCCGGCAACGTGCCGACGCCCGCGGCCTGGCAGGAGCCGTTGTCCTTTGCCAAGTCCGTCCAGTGCTGGGGAACGGTGATCGCGCTCTTCGGCATCGCCGATCGCTTCTGGAACTTCGATAACCGCTGGCGTGCGACTTTGGTGGAGGCGGTCTTCCCGATCTACATCGCCCATCAGACCGTGATGGTTTTCGTCAGCTATGGCATTCGCGACATGGGCCTTGGCGCCCTGGCGGAATTCCTCACGCTCTGTGCGGCAGTGGCCGGGGGTTCCTGGCTGTTCTACCTGATCGGGCGCGAGATAGGGCCGCTGCGTCCGCTGATCGGGCTCAAGCGGCAGCGCCGGCGGGGCACCGCCGAAGAGCAGAAGCCTGCCCTCGCTTCGGCAGGCTGACTCCCACCAGCAAACGGTTCCGACCTCTCGCGAGGCCGGAACCGCCGATCAGTCCCGCGTCAGCAGCAGCGCCGCAGCCATCGGACCGCCGCCGGAGGTGGCGACGGCCACTTTCGGGTCGCCGGCGATCTGTCTCTCGCCGCCTTTGCCGCGCAGCTGGGTCACGGCCTCGTGCGCGAAACCGAAGCCATGCAGGCGTCCGGCGCCGAGCTGGCCGCCGAACGTGTTCAGCGGCAATTCCCCGTCCCGCGCGATCCGCGTCCCGCCCTCGATGAAGCGGCCGCCTTCGCCCTTTTCGCAGAAGCCCAGTCCTTCGAGCCAGGTGATCGGCAGGAAGGCGAAGCCGTCGTAGAACTGCACCGTGTCGACGTCGGCAGTGGTATAGTCCGTCCGCTTCCAGAGGTCGGCGCCGGTCTCGTAAGCGGCGAACTCCTCCACCTGATCCCAGGAATAGCGGTCGACAGAGCCTGACATGGCGGCGATGCGGATCGGCTTGGCGGAGACTTCGTCCAGCGCGTCTTCGGCCGAAACGATCACCACGGTCGAGGCGTCCGAAAACCGGTCGCAATCGTAAAGGCAGAGCGGCGTGGTCACCATGCGCGCGGCCATGTACTTTTCGAGCGTCAGTTCTTCCTTGGTGATCGCGCGCGCGCGCGGGTTCGCCATGGCGTTTCTCGATCCGTTGATGGCGATCTGGCCGAGCTGTTCGCGCGTCAGGCCGTAGCGGTGCATGTGCCGCGCCGCATATTGCGCCGTCCAGCAGGCGGCCGAAGTGGCCCAAAAGGGGCTGGTCCACTGGGAACTGCCGCTGACGGTGTCCTGCTTCGCGCCCGCCATGTACTGGGCCGGATCGGCCATGCCGCCCGCTTCGTAGACCGTGCGAAAACAGATGACATGGCGGCACAGACCCTGCTTGACCGCCATGGCCGCCACGCCGATGGCCGAGAGCTGGGCAGGCTGCTCCATCGCACCCATGTGCCATTTCGACTTGATGCCCAGGACCTCGATCAGGTCCTCGCTGGCGATCGGGGAAAAGGCGGTATAGCCGGCCATCTTGCCGGGATACGTGAAGACCCCGTCGATCTGGTCGAGCGTGAGGCCGGCATCGTCGAGCGCCTCGCGCACGGCGTCCACGGTCAGCAGCAGCGGATGGCGCGGCAAGCGCACGCCGACTTCGGACTGTCCGACGCCGGTAATATAGGCTTCCTTGCTGGGCATCAGTCCGCTTTCTCGAAGAGGGGATAGAAGACGCCGTCCTGTTCCTCGAAAACGACGCGGACGCGGTCTTCGAAGTCCACGGCTTCCACCGGGCAGCCGACGATATTGGTGGTCAGATAGACCCCCGGCGCCCCGTCCAGCTTCACGCGGGCGATCACGTAGGGCACTTCCAGCCCCTTGGCCCAGGGCTGGTGATTGATCGTGAAGCTGTCGATCGTGCCGGTGCCGGGCACGGCCTGCGGGGCGACGTTTTCCGACTGGCAGTGGCGGCACAGCAGGCGCGGGGGATGGGTGAATTCTCCGCAGTCCCCGCAATGGACGATGTTGAGCCTGCCTTCGCCGCCGCCGGTCCAGAACGCAGTGTTTTCCTGATCCAGCCGGGGCCGGGGCCTGGGTAAATTCATGTCCGGAGCCTCTCCCTTTCAGGCGCCGAAATTCCGCGCCGCATGGGTCTGCGTCAAGCAGGGGAGGGGATTGATCGCGGGGGCGCGGGCGTTGCGCAAATGTCGCAAACCGTTGAAAATCCGATGTGGAAAAAGTTGATTTGGAGCGGATTTGCGTTGCCGCCAACATATCCCCCAAAAATCGGTAACAAGACTGTCATTGCGGACAAGTACTCGCCCGGCCGGTTTTTCAACCAATAGGGAATGCGACGTGTCCACGAAAGTCATCGCCAAAAAGGCTCTGCATCTGACCTGTGGTCTGGGTGCCATTTGTATTTCCGCCCATGCTTTCGCCCAGGACGCGGCGCCCCCCAGCGAAGGGCTTGGCGATATCGTGGTCACGGCGGAGCGACGCACCGAGAACCTTCAGCAGGTGCCGATCTCGGTGGGCGTTGTCGGCGGTGACCAGCTGCGCAGCTTCCAGGCTGCAGGCGACGATATTCTTGCGCTGTCGGGCCGCGTACCCGGCCTCTACGCGGAAACCACCACGGGCCGCATCTTCCCCCGTTTCTACATTCGCGGTCTCGGCAATATCGACTTCTATCTCGGCGCATCGCAGCCGGTGTCGATCATCCAGGACGATGTCGTGCTGGAACACGTCGTGCTGAAGTCCAACCCGGTCTACGACATGGACCAGGTGGAAGTTCTGCGCGGCCCGCAAGGCTCGCTGTTCGGCCGCAACACGACGGCCGGCATCATCAAGATCGACACGATCAAGCCCACGACCGACCGCTGGACCGGCCGCGCCAGCGCCAGCTACGGCGAATACAACTCGGTGAACGTGGACGCCGGCGTTGGCGGACCGATCATCCAGGACGTCCTGGCCGTCCGCGTTTCCGGGCTCTACCAGCGCCGTGACGACTGGATCGACAACACCTACAGCGGCCCCAGCGCCGACGGTACCGTCTCGCCCAAGAAGGATGCGATGGGCGGCTTCGAGGAGCGCGACGCCCGCATCCAGTTGCTGCTGGCGCCCACCGGCTCGGGCTTCTCGATGCTGACGAGCTTCCATGCCCGCAAATACGAGGGCACGTCCACGATCTTCCACCGCGCCGCGTTTACCAAGGGTTCGAACGACGTAAGCCAGGAACCGCGCGACAAGATCGCCCTGGACGAGGCGCACGACAATCCGCAGGCCTACGATACCTATGGCGCCTCCAGCCGCATCGCCATGGACTTCGGCCCGGTCACGCTGACCTCCATCAGCGCCTGGGAATCGACTTCGGGCTATAGCCGCGGCGATACCGACGGCGGCGCGGCGGCGGACTATCCGGTGAACGGCGTGGCCAACGGCTATGGCCAGTCGCAGGGCAACGTGCGCGATCTCGACCAGCTCAGCCAGGAACTGCGCTTGTCCAGCAATGGCGACACTCGCTTCAAGTGGCAGGTGGGCGGCATGTGGTTCGACCAGCGCGACATCACCGAGTTCTATCAGCGCGCCTACTTCCTGACGCCGCCGGCCAACAACCCCAACAACTGGGTGCGCCTGCGCAACCAGAACACCAGCTGGGCCGTGTTCGGCCAGGCGAGCTATGAGTTGGCGGAGGGTCTGACGGTCACCGCCGGCGGGCGCTATACCAAGGACACCAAGAAGACGCGCCTGCTCAAGACCGCGGACACGGCGGCCGGCGCGGTGACTTACCGGGGGCGTCGCTACGTGCGTCTCTCGGGCGAGGAGCCGAGCTGGGATGTCAGCGTGAACTATCAGGTCAACCCGGACGTCAACGTCTACGCGCGCGTTGCGCGCGGTTTCCGCGGTCCGACCATCCAGGGCCGTTCGGCGGTGTTCAACTCGGACTTCACCACGGCGGATTCGGAAACGATCCTTTCGGGCGAGGCCGGCATCAAGACCAGCCTGCTGAACAACCGGGTGCGCTTCAACCTTTCGGGCTTTGCCTACCGGGTGAAGGACATCCAGCTGAACGGTAACGACAGCGACGGCAATGGCGTCCTGTTCAATGCCGACAAGGCCGAGGCCTACGGCATGGAAGCGGAACTGGAGGCACGTCCGATCCCCAACCTCTCGCTGACGGCCGGGCTCAGCCTGCTCCACACCGAGATCAAGGACAAGAACGTCTACGCCCAGGTCTGCGCGCTCAACGGCGTCGTCGTCTGCACGGTCGAGGACCCGACGATCACCAATGCGCGCGGCACTTTTGCGCAGATCGACGGCAATCCGCTGCCAAATGCGCCGAAGTACACCGCCAATGTCACCGCGCGCTATGACGTGCCGTTGGGCAATGGCGGTTCGCTGTTCGCGGCCACCGACTGGATGTGGCAGGGCTACACCAACTTTGTGCTCTACAAGACCAAGGAGTTCTACTCGAAGGGCGATTTCGAAGGCGGCCTCAAGATCGGTTATTCGGCCGCAGGCGGCCAGTACGAAATCGCGGCCTTCGCGCGCAACATCACCAATGAGAAGAACCTCAAGGGTGTGATCGAGAACTACATGGCCGCCGTGTTCAACGAACCCCGCGTGATCGGCGCTTCGTTCTCCGGCAAGTTTTGATCGGGACGTTCCGATCGGTCCAATCGGATCCGGTAAACGGGTGGTGCGGTCGTTAGGCCGCACCACCTGAAACCATCGGAACTCCTATCGCACCGCGGGCATGATCTCCTCCGCGATCCACTGGGTGTAGTCGCGGTAGGCTTCGATACCGGAGAGCGGAGGGATCGGTACCGAACTCCAGGTCACGCCCAGCCGGGAGAGTTCGCCCAGCCGCGCGATCAGCTCGTCCTTCGACTGGCCGGGCCGGGCGCGGGGATCGTCCAGGACCTTGTGACCCTCGCCCACGCGGGCGGTGGAAATACCGTAGAATACGTCTTCCAGGCGGCCGTTGTAGTCCGGCTGGGAGCGGATGAAATCCAGCCGCTCGGGGATCGTCTCCGGCCTGGTGAGGAAGGGCCACCAGCCCTGCGCATGGCGCGCGGTACGCCGCAATACGGCATCGGCATCGCCGCCGAACCACACCGGGATATGCGGTTTCTGCACCGGCTTGGGTTCGAAGGCCAGATCGCGGAAGGACACGTACTTGCCCTCGAATTCAGGGTTTTCCTGAGTCCAGAGGGCGATGATGGCCTGGATATATTCGTCCGCCATCGCTCCGCGCTCGTGGAACGGAATTCCGAGCAGCGCGAACTCCTCCTCCAGCCAGCCGACTGCAAAAGTGACCGTGACCCTCCCGGAGGAAAGCCAGTCCATGGTCGCGAGCGCCTTGGCCGTCACGATCGGGTGCTGGGCGGGCAGGATGGCGATGCAGGAATTGACCCTCAGCCGCTCGGTCGCGCCGGCGAAGTGGCTCATCGCGGTGAAGGCACTGAAATAGAAAGCGCCGGACAGGGCGACATGATCCCGCGGAATCGCGTGGTGCTCGGGCACGGCGATCATCTCGAACCCCAGCTTTTCCGCCCATTTGGCCAGCGCCGTCTGGTCGGCGCCGGTCACGGCCGTCTCCCAGGGCTGCATCGTCGCCTTCAGTTCCAGCATATGCGGCATGGCGAAAGCAAGCTTCATGCGGGGTCTCCTGGTAATCGGACCATGGCGATTGGGGGAAGCGGGAAGGCGGCTAGCCTCTCCCGATGAAACCCGCGATTTCACGGGCGATCTGCTGCGGCAATTCGAGATTGAGCAAATGGCCGGCGCCGGGATGCTCGATCCGGGTCACGTCCCTGCCGGCGGCATCGATCAACTCGGCCATCAGGCGGAAATCCTCGGTGTCAAGGCTGCCGGTCAGGAGGAGCGTGGGCAGGGCCAGCGCGGAAAGCCGGTCTACATCGGGCATTTCGGGTCTCTGGTCGTCCTGCACCCACTGGCGCCCGTGGAACGCGGCGATCCCCGCGCGCAGCCGCGCGGCGTTCGGGCCGTCGCGGGCCGTGTCGAACAGCGGATGCTGCAACCAGAGGTCGCGCGCCGCTGCCATCTCGCCCCCTCGCGCGGCGCGCCCGATGGCCTTCCAGCGTTCGATCCAGTCGGCGCTCCACGACCAGCCGACCATGAGCGGGCTCACCAGCACCAGTCGGCGCACCCGCTCGGGATGGTTCAGGGCAAAGTTGAGCACGGTGCCGCCGCCCAGCGACAGGCCGCACAGATCGGCCCGTTCCAGTTCGAGCGCATCGAGCAGGGCAAGCAGATCGTCCGAGTGCGAAAAGGGCGCTCCGGCTTCGCCATGGGAGTCACCGAAACCGCGCTGGTCGTAGGCGATCAGCGGCAGGTCATCGGGGAGGGCGGCCGTGACGGGCTCCCAGTCGTGCCGGGAGCCGCCGAAGCCATGCACCAGGACGAGCGGCGTGCCCGTGCCGCTGCGTCGACCCCCTGCCAGGGTGGCTTGGTAGGGGGTCGTCGTACCGATCTCGATGCTGAAGTCCTGTGTCATGACACGGAAGCTAGCGTCTTCGCCGCCGTCCTGCACTGCTCCAATCGCCCCCTGCCATCCTTATCAGGCGGAACCCATGTAGCGCCCGCCATTGGTGCTGATGGTCTGCCCGGTCATGTAGCTCGCTTCTTCGGAAGCGAGGAACGCGGCGGCGGCGGCAATGTCCGCCACTTGCCCCAGGCGCTTCACCGGCAGGGTTTTGCCGTAAGCCTCGGCATCGATGGGCGCCTGGCGCAGCATGGGCGTGTCGATCGATCCGGGCGGGATCATGTTGGCCGTGATGCCCGTGCCGCCAAGCTCCATGGCAAGGGCCTTGGTCATGCCGAGCAGGCCACCTTTCGAGGAAACGTAGTGGCTTTGCGCAAAGGAGCCGGACTGCGTGGACGAGGAAGTGATGTTGATGATCCGCCCCCACTGGGCAGCCAGCATGTCCGGCACGATCTCCTTGGTGACCAGCCAAGGGCCCTTGAGATTGATGCGGATCACCTTGTCGAACTCGTCCTCGCCGATGTCCATGAACGGGGTGAAGGGCGCGATGCCGGCATTGTTGACGAGGATGGTGATCGGACCGAGCTTGCTGCGGGTTTCCTGCGCCGCAGCCTGGATCGCCGCCTTGTCGGCGCAGTCGGCGGTGAGGGCCAGTGCCTTGCCGCCTTCATCCTCGATCATCCGCACGGTTTCCGCCGCACCTTCGGGATTGACGTCCCATACCGCGATGGCCGCCTTGTCTTCGGCCAGCCGCCGGGCAATGCCGCGTCCGATCCCCGAGCCGCCGCCGGTGATGACGGCGACTTTGCCTTCAAGCGAACGTGTCATGCATTCTCTCCCGCAAGCATCCTGCTGTGCTGAACGGGTGAACAACAGGGGCGGGTCAAGTCAAGCCGAGCGCGTCGAATTCGCCTCGGCGGATTCGGGTGTGCTTACATCCGCTCCGCGAAACCGCCGTAGCGGCCCTTGTGGAACAGCATCGGATCGTCTTCCCGCACGGCTTCCATGCGCAGGACTTCGCCCAGCACGAACCAATGGTCGCCCGCCTCGGTCACCGAATAGAGCCGGCATTCGATGGCGGCGATCGAATCGGCGATGATCGGCAGGTTGTGGTCGGAGACGATGTAGTCCACGCCCACGAACTTCTGGTCACCCTTGGCCGTGACGGCGCGGCACACGTCGGCCTGGTCGCTGGCCAGGACATTGACGCAGAAGTGCCCGGCCTTCTCGATCAGCGGCCAGGAAGTGCTCTTCCGATCGGGGAAGAAGCCCACCAGCGGCGGATCGAGCGAAACCGAAGTGAAGGAGCCGACCACCATGCCGGTGGGCCGGTCCTCGTCGAGCGCGGTGATTACACAGACGCCGGTGGGATAGCTGCCCAGCACCTTGCGGAATTCGGCCGGATCGATGGTCGTTGTCGTCACTGGGTCGTTCATCCTGTCGGTTGGAGCCTTGGGCAAGTCAGGGCTTCAGTATCCCCTCCATGCGCAGGGCGGTTTCGTCAAGCCACTGGCGAAATGCCACGACCCGCGGCAACTTGCGGATGTCCTGATGCGTGACGAACCAGAAGCTGCGCAGGATGCGCTTTTCCGGCAGCACGGCCACCAGGCGAGGATCGGATTCGGCCATGAAACAGGGCAGCACGCCCAGACCGGCGCCGCTGGCCACCAGGCTTTGCTGCGCGGTGATGCTAAGGGAGCGGATCGCCGCCTTCAGGCCGGGCTGGATTTCGTCGAGATAGCGCAGCTCGGGGGAATAGATGAGGTCCGGGATATAACCGACCAGCGCATGGCCATCCAGCAGGTCCGCCGGCCGCGAGGGCGTACCGTGCGCCGCGAGGTAATCGTGCGTGCCGTAAAGCGCGAGCGTGTAGTCCGACAGCTTGTGCGCCACCAGCGGCCCGGTGCGCGGGCGCGACAGCATGATGGCGACATCCGCCTCGCGCCGGGTGGGACTGAGAAAGCCGCTGGAGGCGACGAGGTCGATGGCGAGCCGCGGATGCGCGGCCTGGAAGCGTGGCAGGTGGCGGGCCAGGAACCAGCACCCGAAGCCCTCGGACGTGCTGATCCGCAAGGTGCCGTAAAGCCCGTCGTTCCCGCCGGCCTGTTCCGCGATGCGTCCGGCGGCGCTGGCCATGGCTTCCACCGAGGACAGCAGCGCTTCTCCCGCCTCGGTCAGTTCCTGGCCGCTGCGGGTCTGTTCGAACAGGGCGGTGCCCAGCGAGGCTTCGAGCCGGCGCAACCGGCGGCCGACCGTCGTGGGATCCACGCCCAGCGTGCGGGCGGCACCCGCGAGCTGCCCCGCCCGGGCGATGGCGAGAAAGGCCTGGTAGTCGCTCCAGTCGATCGAGGGCATCGTCCCAAAAGGTATCGTCAAGGTATCGTCACTGCGGGAAATGGTCCTCGGGGCTGCAAATGTGCAGTTATCGATGGCGTATTTTCAGCTTGCCTGCAAATCGGACCGGGACCACCTAACGTGGAAAGCGCACCGTGAGTGCCGTCGAAGACAATGCGAAAGGATGAGGAATGCGCCTGATTGACCACGTCGTTGTCGGCGGAAGCGGCGGATCGGCCGCCCGCATGGGTGACGTCTTCAACCCCAGCACCGGCCAGGTTCAGGCCCAGGTCCCGCTTGGCGACAAGGCCCTGCTCGACCGTGCCGTGGCCACCGCGCAGGAAGCGCAGGTCAAGTGGGCCGCCACCAACCCGCAGCGCCGCGCCCGCGTGCTGTTCAAGTTCAAGGAACTGATCGAACAGAACATGCAGGCCCTGGCAGAAATGCTGGCCTCCGAGCATGGCAAGGTCGTGGACGACGCCAAGGGCGACATCCAGCGCGGGCTTGAGGTCGTCGAGTTCTGCTGCGGCATCCCGCATATGCTGAAGGGCGAATATACCCAGGGCGCCGGCCCGGGGATCGACGTCTATTCGATGCGTCAGCCGCTCGGCGTCGGGGCGGGCATCACCCCGTTCAACTTCCCGGCAATGATCCCGATGTGGATGTTCGCTCCGGCCGTCGCGGTGGGCAATACCTTCATCCTCAAGCCCTCCGAGCGCGATCCCTCGGTTCCCAACCGCCTTGCCGAACTGTTCCTGGAAGCCGGCGCGCCCGAGGGCGTTCTGCAGGTGGTCCATGGCGACAAGGAAATGGTCGACGCGATCCTCGATCATCCCGGCATTGCCGCCGTCAGCTTCGTCGGCTCGTCCGACATCGCCCACTATGTCTATGAGCGCGGCGTTGCCGCCGGCAAGCGCGTGCAGGCGATGGGCGGCGCGAAGAACCACGCCATCGTCATGCCCGACGCGGACATGGACCAGGCCGTGAACGACATCATGGGCGCCGCCTATGGTTCGGCGGGCGAACGCTGCATGGCGCTGCCGGTGGCTGTTCCGGTGGGTGACGAGACCGCAGATATGCTCCGCGAGAAGCTGATCGCCGCGATCGACAAGCTCAAGGTCGGCGTGTCCAACGATCCCGAAGCGCAGTACGGCCCGGTCGTCACCGCCGTGCACAAGCAGAAGATCGAGAACTGGATCCAGACCGGTGTCGACGAAGGCGCCGAACTGGTGGTGGACGGTCGCGGCTTCTCGCTGCAGGGCTATGAGGAAGGCTTCTTCGTCGGCCCCTCGCTGTTCGACCATGTCACCACTGAGATGAGCGCCTACAAGGAAGAGATCTTCGGTCCCGTCCTCCAGATCGTTCGCGCCAAGACGTTCGAGGAAGCGGTGGAGCTTCCTTCCAGGCACCAGTACGGCAACGGCGTCGCCATCTTCACCCGCAACGGCCACGCCGCGCGTGAATTCGTCCAGCGCGTGCAAGTGGGCATGGTCGGCGTGAACGTGCCGATCCCGGTGCCGGTCAGCTACCACAGCTTCGGCGGCTGGAAGCGCTCGGCCTTCGGCGATCACAACCAGTACGGCATGGAAGGCGTCCGCTTCTGGACCAAGGTGAAGACGGTGACCCAGCGCTGGCCGGATGGCGGTGCGGGCGACAGCGCCTTCATCATCCCGACCATGGCCTGACGATACGCAGGGACCGGAGCGCGGAACAGGGTAGGGACTGCAGGTGTTTCCTCGGGAATGTCCGCAGAAAAGGAAGGTCGTTCGATGATGAAGATCGGCAATGCACTGGCCCCGGCCCTGACCGTCTCGCTGCTTGCCCTCGGTCTCGCCGCCTGCTCGAAAGAGCCGGCCAAGCCCACGGCCGAGGAAACCGCGACCACGCTTCCGGAGCCGGCGCCCGGTGCCACGGCGCCATCCTCGGGTGCCGGCTCTGCCTCATCGGAGCCGGCTGCGGTGCCTTCGGCGATACCCGCCGCCCTGCAGGGCCGCTGGGGTCTCGTCGATGCCGATTGCACCAGCACCAGGGGTGATGCCAAAGGCCTGCTGACGGTCGACGCCGATACGTTGAAGTTCTACGAATCAGTGGCCAAGCTCGGCACTATCAAGTCCGGCTCCGCGACGGCTCTGGAGGGCGAATTCGCCTTCACCGGCGAAGGGCAGAGCTGGAACCTTGACGTGGCCCTGCGCTCGCCCGACGGCGGCAAGACTCTTGTCCGCAAGGACACCGGACCGGACGCGATGCCCGGTACGCTCACTTATGCAAAGTGCCCCTAGAAGCACCCCACCGCACCTGCCAGGAACAGAACAGAGATGACCGAACAGTTTGGGCTGACCGAGGACCAGCTTGCGATCCAGGAGACCGCACGCAAGTTCACTGCCGACCGCATCACGCCCTATGCTGCCGAGTGGGACGAGAAGCACCACTATCCGGTCGATGTCTGGAAAGCGGCGGGCGAGCTTGGCTTCGGGGCGATCTACGTGTCCGAGGAAAGCGGCGGCATCGGCCTCGGCCGCTTGGACGCGGCACTCATCATGGAGGCCATGTCCTACGGCTGCCCGGCGACCAGCGCCTATATCTCGATCCACAACATGGTCGCCTGGATGATCGACAGGTTCGGCGACCAGCAGCTCAAGGATCGCTATCTTCCTGACCTCTGCTCCATGGAGAAGATCGGCTCTTACTGCCTGACAGAACCGGGCTCCGGCTCCGACGCGGCCGCGTTGAAGACGACCGCGCGGCTGGTCCAGGATGCCGGAGGCGATCACTACGTTCTCAACGGCACCAAGCAGTTCATTTCCGGCGGCGGCTACAACGACGTTTACGTCGTGATGGCACGCACCGGCGATCACAAGTCGCGCGGGATTTCGTGCTTCGTCGTGGACAAGGACACGCCCGGTGTCTCCTTCGGCGCGCCGGAGAAGAAGCTCGGCTGGAATGCCTCGCCCACTGCGCAGGTGATCTTCGAGGATGCCCGCATCCCCGCTGGAAACCGCGTCGGCGCCGAGGGGGACGGCTTCAAGTTCGCCATGGCCGGTCTCGATGGCGGGCGCCTCAACATCGGTGCCTGCTCGCTGGGCGGCGCGCAGCGCTGCCTCGATGAGGCGGTTCAATATGTGAAGGACCGCAAGCAGTTCGACCAGCCCATCGCCGAATTCCAGAACACCCAGTTCCGGCTTGCCGACATGGCCGCCGAACTGGAGGCAGCCCGCGCGCTGCTCTATCTGGCCGCCGCCAAGGTCACCGCCGGCGCGCCCGACAAGACCCGCTTCGCCGCCATGGCCAAGATGATGGCCAGCGACACCGGCTCCTCGGTCGTCGACCGCGCCCTGCAACTCTTCGGTGGATACGGTTATCTTCGCGACTATCCCATCGAGCGGTTCTGGCGCGACCTTCGCGTCCATCGTATCCTCGAAGGCACCAACGAGGTCATGCGGATGATCATCGGCCGCGACCTGCTCAAGTAAGGGGCACGAGGACATGACTACCGATTCGCTGTCTGGAGATACCCTCCCTGCCGATGCCGTGCCTGCCGGTGGTTTGCCTGCTGGTGGTTTGGACGCCGAAATCCTCACCCGCCGCGATGGCGTGGCCGGGATCATCTCGCTCAACCGGCCCAAGGCGATTCACGCCCTGACTCTGGGCATGAGCGAATCGATGAGCCACGCGCTCGCGGCCTGGGCGGACGATGCCGAGGTGAAGGCGGTCATGATCGAGCACAGCGAGGGTCGAGGCTTCTGCTCGGGCGGAGACATCAACCTGCTGCGCCGATCGGCCCTTGAAGACCACGGGATAGAGGGGCGCCGCTTCTTCCGTGCCGAATACCAGCTCAACCACCAGCTCTTCATTTACGACAAGCCGGTCGTGGCATTCATGGACGGCGTGACCATGGGCGGCGGCGTCGGCATTTCGCAGCCCGCGCCCTTCCGGGTGGCGACGGAGCACACCCGTTTCGCCATGCCCGAAACCGGGATCGGCCTTTTCCCCGATGTCGGCGGCGGCTGGTACCTCTCGCGGCTGGACGGCAGGCTCGGCCAGTTCCTGGCGCTGACCGGCGCGCGGCTGGATGGTGCGGAATGCCTCTGGGCGGGCCTTGCGACGCACTACCTGCCCAGCGAGGCGCTTCCCGAAGCCAAGCGGCGCATCGCCGCGGGCCATGAGATCGGCGGTGTCCTCGGCGCGCTTTCCGACAAGGCGCCCGAGCCCAGGATCGCTGCCCACGCCGCGCAGATCCGCAAGCATTTCGCCTTCGACACGCTGGAGCAGGTGCTCGCTTCGCTGGAAAGCGACGACAGCGAATGGGCCGCGCGCGAACTCGCCACGCTGCGCACCAAGAGCCCGCAGGCCTGCAAGATCGCGCTGCGCCAGCTCGCCACCTCGCTGACCCTCGACAATTTCGCGCAGAACATGGCGATGGAGTACCGCATCGGCAGTCACGTTCTGGTCCTGCCCGACTTCGCGGAAGGGGTGCGCGCCGTGATCGTGGACAAGGACCACACGCCGAAGTGGAACCCGTCGACGCCCGAAGACGTGACCGAGGATATGCTGGACGCGATTTTCGCGCCGCTCGCCCCCGAAGACGAGTGGAGGCCGATTTGACGTTCCCGACGCCGATCGAACTCTACCACGTCGTCAAGAAATCCTGGTCCGCCGCTTCCATCCCCGATCCATTCGATCCCGCTAACCCCGCGCGCAATCAGTGCGCGGTGACAGCGCTGGCCGTGCAGCACTACTTCGGCGGGGACATCTTCAAGACCGCGACCAAGGGCGGCACTCACTTCTACAACCGGGTGGACGGCCGGTTCTGGGATCTGGCTGCGGACCAGTTCGACGAGCCGATCCCTTACGACAACACGCCGACCTCGCGTGACGAGGCGCACGAACATGCCAGCCCGGCCCATCTTGCCGCGCTGATCGCCGATATCGAAGCGAATACCTGAAGGGACTTCCGATGAGCTACGAAACGATCCTGGTCGAAACGAGGGGCAACGTCACTCTCATCACGCTCAACCGTCCGCAGGCGCTCAATGCCCTGAATTCGTCGGTGCTGGGCGAACTGATAAAGGCCTTCGCCGTCTTCGAGGCGGACAAGAGCCAGGGCTGCGCCGTCATCACCGGCTCGGGTGAAAAGGCCTTCGCTGCAGGCGCTGACATCAAGGAGATGGTCGAAAAGCCCGGCGTCGAGTTCTACTCGGAAGACTTCTTCGCGGGTTGGACCGCGCAGATCGTCAAGACCACCCGCAAGCCGTGGATTGCAGCGGTCAACGGCTTCGCGCTTGGCGGCGGCTGCGAACTGGCCATGATGGCGGACTTCATCATCGCCTCTGAAAATGCGAAATTCGGCCAGCCGGAGATCAAGCTGGGGGTGGCGCCCGGCATGGGCGGCTCGCAGCGCCTGGCCCGTGCGGTCGGCAAGTCCAAGGCCATGGACATGTGCCTGACCGGCCGCATGATGGATGCCGCGGAGGCCGAGCGTTCGGGATTGGTCAGCCGGGTGGTGCCGCAGGACCAGCTCCTCGGCGAAGCGCTGAAAGCCGCCGAAGCGATTGCCGGGATGCCGCCGCTGGCCGCCATGATGAACAAGGAAATGGTCAACCTCGCTTTCGAGACCACGCTCGACACCGGCCTTATCATGGAGCGCCGCCTCTTCCAGGTGCTCACCGCCACCGAGGACAAGGCCGAGGGCATGGCCGCTTTCGTCGAGAAGCGCCCCGGCGTCTGGAAAGGCCGCTAAGGCCGCCGTGGCGGGTCGGATGTCCTCCCGGGCGTGACCGGGGACCGCTGGCCCAGCCGCGCAGGAATGCAGCGAGGCGCTTGGGTGCCCGGCCGATGGTAACGGATGGCCAGCGGTCTCAAATTTGGGAGAGAACGTCATGAAAATCGCCTTCATCGGTCTGGGCAACATGGGCGGCGGCATGGCCGCGAACCTCGTGAAGGCCGGGCATGCCGTGACCGCCTTCGACCTTTCGCCGGAAGCCACCGGCAAGGCGGCGGAGCAGGGCTGTTCGATTTCAGCGACGGTTTCCGAAGCCGTCGCGGACGCGGAAGCGGTCGTGACCATGCTCCCCAACGGCGCCATCGTCCGCTCGGTCTACACCGCCGAAGTGTTTGGAAACGCTCCCAAGGGCGCGCTTTTCCTCGACTGCTCGACCATCGACCTCGCCACCGCGCGCGAAGTCGTGGAAGTGGCGCAGGCGGCCGGATACGAAATGGTCGATGCGCCGGTCTCGGGAGGGATCGCGGCGGCCAATGGCGGCACTCTCACGTTCATGGTCGGCGGCAGCGAAACAGCCTTCGAGCGCGCCCGCGCCGTGCTGGAACCGATGGCCAAGGCGGTTATCCATGCCGGTGAAACGGGCGCAGGCCAGGTCGCCAAGATGTGCAACAACATGCTGCTGGCGATCCATATGATCGGCACCTGCGAGGCGCTGGCCCTGGCCGAAAAAGCGGGGCTCGATCCCCAGACATTCTACGAGATCAGCTCCAAGGCCACCGGCTACTGCTGGTCGCTCAATGACTATACGCCGATGCCCGGCGTCGGCGCGACGAGCCCTGCGGACAACGGCTACGCGGGCGGTTTTGCCTCGGCGCTCATGCTCAAGGACCTGCGTCTGGCGATGGCGGGAGCCGAAACCTCCGGCGCCGCCGTGCCGATGGGCGAGCACGCAACCAGGATCTACGAGGCGTTCGTCGAGGCCGGTAACGGCGGCAAGGACTTCGGAGCGATCTTCACCACGCTCTGAATTCCGTCATGCCCAAAGCGGCCCCGGCCTGAAATTTCACCTTGATCCCATCGCTCGCCGTGACGGACCTTTTCCGGCCATGAGGGCGAGGATCGGGAGGCGAGAAGGCCGGCGCCGCCAATCGGGGGCGGGTTGCTAGGCCCCCTCGCTCCCTTCCGCCCGCTCCAGCAGGAAGCGTGGAACCCGCATTCCCTTGGTTCGGCTGGTCAGGTGATATTGCCGGCAGAGCGGGCAGCGATAGGGCCGCAGAACGACATCGGCCTTTTGCGCCACTTCCAGCGCCGCCGCCTCGCTGGCGTAGCGCGCCTTGCGTTGACAGACGCCGAACCGTGTTTTCACGATCAGCCCAGCAGCCGCGCGCCCAGCAGCATGAGCAGCTTCACGTCCATGGCGTAGCCTTGCGCGCGCCAGTCTGCGATGGCCTGCTCGATCCCGGCGAGCGGCACGCGGCGGACCACGATGTCTTCGCTGTCGACGCCGCCGCCTTCGCCTACTTTCACCAGATCGTGCGCGCGGAACAGCGTGAAGCTTTCGCTGACCATGCCGGGGGAGGAAAAGAACTCGCCCAGATTTTCCATGCGGCCTGCGTGATAGCCGGTTTCTTCTTCCAGCTCGCGGGCAGCAGCTACGCTGGCATCTTCATCGGCGCTCTCGTCGTGATCGCCGACCAGCCCCGCCGGCAATTCAATGCAGCGCTTGCCCAAAGGCACGCGGTACTGGTCCACCAGGATGACATGGTCATGCGGATCGACGGCCAGGATCACCGCGGCGCGGATGCCCCTGGCGCGGCTGACATATTCCCAGCGGCCGCGCTTGCGGGCGGTGATGAACCTGCCCTGCCACATGATCTCATCCGCCGCATCGGCGTCCGGGGGCAGGGGCAGCGTGGAGAAATCGGTCATATTTCGATCAGCCTGTCGGGAAGTTCGTTCACGTCGTCATCGGCGCGAGGAAAATGTTCGGAAAGAATCGCGCCGACTTTGCCGACGGCGACGATCATGCCGTCGCAGATCCGCCCATCGCCGACATGGGCGAGCATGGCCGCCATGGCCTGGCCCCAGACCTCGGGATCCACTTTCGCGGCAATGGCGCGGTCGGCCACGATTTCGGCCCGGTGCTCGCGCATGGAGAGGTAGATGAGGACGCCGGTTCGCCCCGTCGTCCGCTGCTCCGCGCCGATGCGGAAAGCGCGAACCGCATGGGCATGGACGCGCATGGTCTTGATCTGCGGAGGCACCAGCCAGAACTTGAGCGGCGGCCAGAGCTGCAGCAGCAGCATGGCGCCGAACTTGATCGCAGCCACACCGGCAGCCAGGCCGACGATCATGCGCGGGGTCCATTCGTGCCCCCAGTCGGCCAGCAGCCGCTCGTAGAGGCCCATGTAGAATTCCGGAGCGATTACCAGCGCGGCCAGGGCGAGAAACGCCACGATCGCCGACCATGCAAGGGCCACGTCGGTATAGCCGTCCGAACGGTCTGCCAGGACGGTGACGATTTCGCCGGCGCTGTGCATTTCCGCTTCGCCCACGGCGGCGCTGATTCGGGCATGGTCCTCGTCGGAGAGGTAGATGGGTAATGCCATTGTCTCGTCCCCCTACCAGCTGCCGCTCGCGCCGCCGCCGCCGAAGCTGCCGCCGCCGCCCGAGAAACCTCCGCCACCTCCGAAGCCGCCGCCGCCGCCCCATCCGCCACCGCCGCCCCAGCGATCGTCGTCATCGTCGTTGCCGAAACCGCCGGGCATCCAGATGATCGGGCCGCCGAAGCCGCCCCGGCGCCGACCGCCGCCGCGCGCCTCGTTGACCATCGGCAGGACGACGAAGAAGACGATGATGACGATGAACACGATCGTGCCGATCGGGAATCCGCCGCCGCTATCCTTGCGCGCGGCATCGGCCTCGGCCGCGACTTTCTGCGCTTCCTCGGGCGGCAGCGTCAGCTGCTTGACCAGAGCGTCGGCGCCGGCTTCGATGCCGCCGGGATAATCGTCCTGCTTGAAATGCGGGATGATGTCGTTGTTGATGATGAGGAAGGAAAGGCCGTCGGTAACGATCGGCTCAAGGCCATAGCCGACCTCGATCCGAACCTTGCGCTCATTGGGCGCGACGATCAGCAGCGCGCCGCTGTCCTTGCCCTTCTGTCCGATGCCCCAGGCACGGCCGAGCTGATAGCCGTAGTCCGAGATCTCGTAGCCCTGAAGGCTGGGAAGGGTGACGACCACCAATTGGCGGCCCGAATTCTTCTCCAGCGCCTCCAGCTTTTGCGTGAGGCGGGCTTTGACATCGTCAGGGATGACCTTGGCGCTATCGACCACGCGCCCGGTCAGCTTGGGGAAACTGGGCGCGGCGACCACCTGCTGGGCAAGCAGCGCGCCGAACGCCAGAAGGATGGCCGCAAGGACGGCCTTCACGCGGATCACGATATCAGATCTTGCCTTCGAGGCTCGGCGCCACGTCCGCGCCCGGCGTTGCGGCCTGGTAAGGCACGAGCGGATCTGCACCGCGCAGCTTGGCGCCGATCATGGTCGGGAACGTGCGGACTTCGGTGTTGTAGTCCTGCACCGCGGCATTGTAGTCGCGCACCGAGATGCGAATGCGGTTTTCCTGACCTTCGATCTGGGTCTGGAGCATCTGGTAGTTCACGATCGACTTGAGATCGGGATACTGCTCGACGCTGACCAGCAGGCGCGACAGGCTCTGGCCGAACTGCGACTGGGCAGCCTGGAACTGCTGCATCTTCGCGGGATCATTCAGATCCTCGGCATTGACCTGCACGCTGGTTGCCTTGGCACGCGCCTCGACCACGCCCGTGAGGATTTCCTTTTCCTGCGTCGCGGCGCCCTTGGCGACGGCGGCAAGGTTCGGCACGAGGTTGGCCCGTTCCTGGAAGGCGGCCTGCACATCGGCCCACTTCGCCTTGGCGGCTTCCTGCTTGGTCGGAACCGAGTTGAAGCCGCAGGCAGCCAGCGACAGAGCCGCCGCAAGGGCAAGCACGGCGCGGCTCTTGCGGGCCAGGTTCGACAGGGTCATGCGTGATCCTCCTGATCGACGGGACCGTTCGGCCCCGCCTCGTTCTGAATGGACGGTCTCTTGCTCAGATAGATAGCAGGCGGCGGTTCCCGTTCAAGGACAGTCGCGTCATGCAACTTCTTACCGCAACCGATTGTTAGCTAAACTTCGATGTGGCAGGTCTCCAGGGCCAGCCATGGCCTGCACAGGATCGAGGGGAAACCGACCCATGCTTCAGGAATTCAAGACTTTCATTGCGCGCGGCAACGTGCTCGACCTTGCCGTCGGTGTCATCATCGGCGCCGCATTCGGCAAGATCGTTGCCTCGCTGACCGACGACGTGATCATGCCGTTCATCGGCCTCATCACCGGCGGTATCGACTTCAGCAACAAGTTCGTCGTGCTGGGCACCGTCCCGGCAGACTATACCGGCCCGATGACGTACGCCGGGCTCAAAGCGGCAGGCGTGGCCATGTTCGGCTACGGTGCCTTCCTCACCGCGATCATCAATTTCCTGATTCTCGCCTTCGTGATTTTCCTCATCGTGCGGCAGGCCAATCGCCTTCTGCCCAAGAAGGAAGAACCGGCGGCGCCGACCGGGCCGACCGAAGTTCAACTGCTTGCGGAAATCCGCGACGCCTTGAAGAAAGGCTGATTGGCTGGGGAAATTCGCGAAAGAGCGTGTTCCACAGCAACGTTCCACGAAGAGGGGGAGGGGTGAAACCCGCCCCCTTTTCATTTTCGTACGGCGCCCTATATGGGGTCTCGCCAGCTTCGGTTGGCTATGATGATAAACTGCGCCGTACAATAGGCACAGCGGACCCGGGGGCGGTACCCGGCGGCTCCACCATCACCCGTCCTGCCTTCCGGCAGGGCAACCCTGTTGTCGCAGGGGTGATGACGGGGCCGAACTAGGATCGACGTGTGTTGAAAAGCGGTGTTTTCATTCGGGCTGAGTAACCCGTTCAAGGCTCAAAACTCACAAGTGCCAACGACAACGAAGCACTCGCTCTCGCCGCGTAATTCTAGGGCCTAACGGCCTGACGTTACAAAGCTAAAGCGCGGTTGGACCCACCGGGCAACAGAAGGGATTCCAGGGGTCCGGGGTGTACCTTGCAACAGAAACACCCCACCTTCATCCATCAAAGTGAATCGCCGCGAAACCGCCTGCTGCGCGGCTTCGGTCGGATGGCTGTTCGAACGACGACAGCGCTCAGGCGGCGTCGATTCTCGCCATGGAATTCTGATCGGTTTCGGATGCGATTTCGGTCTTTGCGGCCGCGCGTTCCTGCGCCTGCTCGAACTTCAGGCAGTCGAGTATCTTGGCGCCGGCCATGAAGACGGCGCCCGTGCAGGCCAGGAACAGCAGCTTGCCGCCCCATCCCGGAAATCGCGTGAGGTAGACGCTTCCACGCTCCACCGCGCCCAGCGCGAGAGCATAGATGATCATGAACGCTTCCCAGCGGGTCTTGATCACGAACAGGCGGCTGATCTTGCGAAGCATTCCAGTCCTTCCAGTCCTGCCTTGTGCCTATCGGCAGGAACTTCAGCGCATTCGAAGCAACATCCGGGCCAACCCGAGGTTCCCGCGATGGGCGGCGTCGAAAGCAATCTTCTATGTAAGTCTTTCCGACGCAAGGTGTAAGCTGATCCGACGTGGTACCACTTTGGGACCGTAACGGAGCTTCCTTGCGAAACCGCGTTCGCGATTGCCAAGGCATTTGCGATGAGGCATAGAATGGCCGATCCTCCCCAGGACAGTCTTGAACAGATGTCACGGTCGCCGCCCGCCCGAATGGGTTTGCGTGCAGGGAATGCGAGGAAAAATGACGGACAGAGTTGATCGCTCGGGCCTTCGGGTCGACGCCGCACTGGCGCGTTTCGTGGAGGACCGGGTGCTGCCACCGATCGGGCAGGACGCCGCCGCCTTCTGGCCCGGATTTGCAGCGCTGCTCGCAGACCTGGCACCGCGCAACAAGGCTCTGCTCAAGCAGCGCGACGCCTTGCAGGCGAGCATCGACGCCTGGCATCTCCAGCGCGCGGGAAAGCCCGTCGATCAGGCCGAGTACCAGCATTTCCTGCGGGAAATCGGCTACCTGGTGCCGGAACCGGACGCATTTTCCATTGGCACGCGCGGCGTCGATCCTGAAATCGCGACGATGGCCGGACCGCAGCTTGTCGTCCCGGTGCTCAACGCGCGCTTCCTCCTCAATGCTGCCAATGCGCGCTGGGGCAGCCTCTACGACGCGCTCTATGGGACGGACGCGCTCGACGCTGCGCAGGCGCAGAGCACGGGCTACGACCCGGTTCGCGGCGCCGCCGTGATCGCGCAGGGCCGCCGTTTCCTCGACAAGGCCCTGCCGCTCGCCGCCGGAAGTTGGAGCGATCTCGACAGTCTCGACGCCCCGCTTGCCGACCCCGGCCAATATGTGGGCGTGACACAGGCGGGACGCCTCTACCGCTCGAACGGGCTCGGCATCGAGATTGTCGTCGATCCGGCCAGCCAGGTCGGGCGTGCGGATCGGATGGGCATTGCCGATATCGTGCTGGAAGCGGCATTGACCACGATCGTCGATCTGGAAGATTCCGTCGCCGCAGTGGACGCGGAGGATAAGCTCGCCGCTTACACGAACTGGCTCGGCGTGATTCGCGGCGACCTGACGGAAACGTTCGAGAAGGACGGCGAAACCCGCACCCGCGAACTCGCCGGGGATCGGACCGTCACCGCGCCTTCCGGCGACGTGCTGGCACTGCCGGGGCGCAGCCTGCTGTTCGTCCGCAATGTCGGCCATCTCATGACCAACCCGGCGATCCTGCTGCCCGATGGTTCGGAGATACCGGAAGGGATCATGGATGCCGTCCTGACCAGCGCGATCTCGGCGCAGGACGTCAAGGGTTTGACGCGCTTCGGCAATAGCCGCGAGCGGTCGATCTACATCGTCAAGCCGAAGATGCACGGCCCGGAGGAATGCGCCCTCACCAACGACCTGTTCGATGCCGTCGAAGACTTGCTGGACCTGCCGCGCTACACGGTGAAAGTCGGCGTGATGGATGAGGAACGGCGCACTTCCGCCAATCTGGCGGCCTGCATCGAGGCTGTGAAAGATCGCATCGTCTTCATCAATACCGGCTTCCTCGATCGCACGGGGGACGAGATCCACACCTCGATGCGGGCAGGGCCGATGATCCGCAAGAATGCGATCAAGGGCTCCGAGTGGATTGCGGCTTATGAACGGCGCAATGTCGCCATCGGTCTGCGGCATGGCCTTTCCGGCATTGCCCAGATCGGCAAGGGCATGTGGGCTGCGCCGGACCGGATGCGCGACATGCTGGAGCAGAAGATCGCCCATCCCCGGACGGGCGCTAACACGGCCTGGGTTCCGTCCCCCACGGCTGCCACGCTTCATGCCATGCACTATCACGAGGTCGACGTCTTCGGCTTGCGCGAGGAGATGGCAGGGGCCGCGATCCCGAGCCTTGACCTGCTGCTCCAGGTTCCACTCGCGGACGGAGCCAACTGGTCCGAAGAGGAAGTGCGGGACGAACTGGACAACAATGCCCAGGGCCTGCTCGGCTATGTCGTTCGCTGGATCGACCAGGGCGTGGGCTGCTCCAAGGTTCCCGACCTCGACGATGTCGGGCTGATGGAGGACCGCGCCACGTTGCGCATATCCAGCCAGCACATGGCGAACTGGTTGCTTCACGGCGTCTGCTCGGCCGAGCAAGTGATGGATTCGCTGCGCCGCATGGCGGCCAAGGTCGACGCCCAGAATGCGGGCGACCCGCTCTACGAGCCCATGGCCGGCAACTGGGAAGGCTCATTCGCCTTCCTCGCGGCCTGCGATCTGGTGTTCAAGGGCGTGGAGCAGCCCAACGGCTATACCGAGCCCTTGCTCCATGCCTGGCGCCGTAAAAAGAAGGACGCCGTCCGCCTGCAACTTTTTGCAGAAGTCTGACTCTCGCATTAACTTTAATTTGATCTATCGGCCCCAAAGCACTATTCAAAGGATTGTTCGCTAGGGGGGCCCGGCGTTGAAGAGACATAGAATCGACCGTGCCCACGGGCACGCCATACCCGGCACACCGTCAAGCGGTGTGCCGGCTGAAGGTAACACCGCCGGACCGAGCGACCCATCCAGCGTCGTGCATCTCGATGCAGCGCGCGCCGGGCGGGAAGCCGCACGTTCGGCATCCCATGCCAATGGCAACGATGAACCCTTGCCGGTGGCGCTGGCTGTCGAAGCCCTGCGCTTTCCGCGCGATCAGGGCTTGGCCGGGGCGCTGGCGTCCGATGGCAGACTGGCAGGTCGCCTCGTTCAGCTGGTGCTGATGACGCTTGGCGCGGCTGTTGCGATCTGGGTGGTAGCCCAGCTTGTGAAGCCGGGTCTCGGCGCCGCCGAGCCCGAACAGGCGCAGGCGGGTGCGGTTCTCTCCAAAACGGCGAACCCCGGTTCGAGCGACGCCGAACGCTAGATCAGTTCGGCGTCAGTTCCCGCGCTATGCTGACGAATTCCGCCACCGATAAAGTCTCGGCACGCCGTTGCGGATCGATACCGAGCCGTTCCAGGGCATCCAGCGCGCCGATCACGCCTTTCAGGCTCTGACGCAGCATCTTGCGGCGCTGGCCGAATGCGGCTTCCGTGACGCGCTCCAGCACCCGCATCGAAACGCCCTCGGGCGCCTCGCCGGGAACGACATGGACGATCGCGGACATCACCTTGGGCGGCGGCGTGAAAGCGCTGCGATGAACTTTCATCGCCAGCTTCGGTTTCGCGCGCCACTGCGCCAGGACCGCCAGGCGCCCATAAGCCGAAGTATCCGGCTCCGCGACGATGCGGCGGGCGACTTCCTCCTGGAACATGAGGGTCAGCGAGGACCACTGAGGCGGCCAGGCCTGACCCGAAAGCCAGCCGATGAACAGCGCGGTGCCGACATTGTAGGGCAGGTTGGCCACCACCGCGTAAGGCCCGTCGAACAAGTCGGCGGGCGCGAACTTCATGGCGTCGCCCTCTATGACCTTCAGTTTGCCCGGGAAGGCCGCTTCCACTTCCGCCAGGGCGGGAAGGCAGCGACGGTCCATTTCGATCGCGGTCACTTCAGCGCCGGCGCGCAGCAGGGCGCGCGTCAGGCCGCCGGGGCCGGGGCCGACTTCCAGGACTTTCCGCCCCTCGAGCCCGCCGGGAATGGCGGCGATCCGATCGAGCAACTGCTCGTCGAACAGGAAATTCTGTCCGAGCGCCTTGGAGGCCGAAAGGCCGTGCTTGGCGATGACCTCGCGCAGGGGAGGCAGTTCGGCAGTCATGCAGTGGTCTCCGGCAGGCGCCTGCGCGCGGCGCATTCCCCGGCCATGCGAAGGGCAGCGATAGTGGCTCCGGCACTGGCCACGGCCTGCCCGGCGATGCCGAAGGCCGTCCCGTGATCGGGTGAGGTTCGTACGATCGGCAGGCCCAGCGTAACATTGACGCCGGCATCGAAGTCCAGCGTCTTGATCGGCACGAGGGCCTGGTCGTGGTACATGCAGAGCGCCACGTCGAATTTGCCGCGCTCATGCGCAGCGAACAGGGCGTCGGCGGGGTGCGGGCCGGTTACGGCCAGCCCCTCGGCGGAGAGCGCGGCGATGGCGGGGGCAATCGTCTCGATTTCTTCCCTGCCCATGCGGCCGTCTTCCCCGGCGTGGGGATTGAGACCGGTAATGGCGAGGCGGGCCGGCGAAAGCCCGAAGTCGCGGCGAAGCGCCTGCGCGACGATGCGGGCCTTGCTCTCGATCAAGGCGCGCGTGACCAGCGCGGGCACTTGCGAAAGGGCGACGTGCACGGTCAGCGGCACGGTGCGCAAGTTCGGGCCGGCCAGCATCATCACGGCATCGCCATGGGCAACGCCGCAGGCATCGGCGAGAAATTCGGTTTGGCCGGGCTGCGAAAAGCCGATTTCCGCAAGTTTCGACTTGGCGATGGGGCCCGTGACGACAGCGCCGGCCTCGCCCGCCAGGGCGAGCTGCGTGGCGCGGGTCAATGAATGGAGGGCGAGGGCGGCACCGCTTCGATCGGGCTGGCCGAACACGGCGGCCGTATCCTCGTCGCCCAGAACCGGCAATGCGGCACCGAACACGGCGGCGGCCTCATCGGCGCTGGCAATGCGGGCTATGGGCAGTTCGAAGCCCCGGCTCCGCGCGGCCGCCTTGAGCACTTCGGCGCCGCCGACCGCGAAGAACGGCGACAATCCTGCTTCGTGCCGATCCGCCCAGGCCTGGGCAAAAAGCTCCGGTCCGACTCCTGCCGGGTCTCCCAGCGAAACCGCGAGGGGCGGCGCACCGTTGGTATTGGCCGCCATCGGTGCCGCCCCCCTGTTCGTCAGTTGTATTCGATCACCGCATCGCGGCGAAGGTCGCGCAAGTACATCTGCGCGCGCTTGTTGACGCGGTCGTCTTCCATCTGCGCCATGACCTGCTCGAAGTTCGGGCCGGATTCGACTTGCGGATCGTCGCGGCCGCAGAGCATCAGGATGCGCACGCCCTCGGCAAGCGAGCCGAAGGGCGGCAGGGTCTCGCCGGGCGACAGGGTCAGGATCGAGGACTGGATCGGGCCGGGCAGATCGCGGGCCTTCACCTGGTCGTTGGCAACGACCTGGGCGCCGATGGTGGCGGCAACCTTTTCCACATCGCCGCAGCCTTTGGCCGTCTTGATGGTCTTGGCGAAATTCTCGGCCTTGGCATTGGCCTGCGCTTCGCTGATGCCCTTGGGGAATTCCAGCGAGATCTGCTTGAGCGCCAGCACGGCATCGCGCGGATCGGCGGTGAGGACCTGGCGCTTGTCGATCAGGTAGACGATGTCGAAGCCGCCCGGAATCTCGATCGGACCGGCAAGCTGGCCCGCCTGCATGTCGCGCACCGCTTCCGAGACTTCGCCCGGAAGCTGGCCGAGGCGCACCCAGCCGAGGTCGCCGCCGACCGAAGCGGTCGATGCCTGCGAGTACTGGCGGGCATAGGCCACGAAGCTGCCGCCCTGGCGCAGCTGCTGCATGATCTGGTTGGCGTTGGTTGCCACCTGCTGCTGCGATTCCGGCGTGGCGGCGAGGTAGATCTCGCCCAGACGGTATTCCTCGGTGCCCTTCGACGCCTTGAGGCGGTCGATCACTTCGTTCACTTCATCGTCGGAGACGTTGATGAAAGGTTGCACATTGCGCTGAAGCAGGCGCTGCCACGAAAGTTCACCGCGGATCTGGCGCTTCAGCGAATCCGGCGAGGAGCCGACGCGCTTGAGATAGGCGTCCATCGCCTGGGTGTTCTGGTTGAAGTTCTGCGAGGCGACGCGGGCGTAGGACTGGTCTACCTCGGCATCGTCCACCGAGACTTCGACAGCCTTGGCTTCCTGGATCTGCAGCGTTTCGTCGATCAGGTTGCGCAGCACCTGAAGGCGCAGGCGCTTCTGTTCTTCCTCGCTGATCTTGCCCTGGTTGGCGGCAAGGATCAGGGCGAGGCGCTGGTCGACGTCGGTACCGGTGATGACCGAGCCGTTTACCACCGCCGTCGCGCGGCGCAGGTTGGGATTGTCGTTACCGAAGATCTTCACGTCGTCAGGAATGACGATCTCGCCCTGGGGGGCGGACTGGGCGAAAGCAGCGTGGGCCGAAAGCGTCGCCGCCACGGCGCCGCAGGCAAGAGCCGCGCGCTTGATGAACTTGTTGCGTTGGATTGCTTTCACCTTGACCTGTATCCCGTATTCGACCCGTCCGGCCGATGCCGCTCGATGGAGAATTCGCCGAGGGAGCTTCCCGGCCCTATGTCGGCACGCGGCTTAACCGAAACTGAGCACGTCCGATAGCCGCTTTGGTCCGCGGTGCCAACGCCCGCGCCTGTGCTCCTCAGCCATGACCGATTTTACCAGGCGCCGATGTTCTTGAGCGCGAAGCCCAGCTGGAATGAGTTGCCCTTCCGCGCATCGCCGAAGGTCACGTAGTCCCGCCGCCAGGTGAACGAAATCTGGAGGCAGTCGTCTTCGTAGGCCATGCCCAGGCGCGAGCGCAGGGGCTGGAACCCGTCCGAACCGTAGATCGGATCCTCGTTCTGGTCGGTCAGGTTGACCGAAGCCGACCCGAACACGGACCAGTAATTGGCAAAGGCCACGCGTCCGGCCGCGCGCACTTCCTCGCGATCCTTCAAATCCTCGATGTCCATCGAGATGTCGCGGTTCAGCTTGGTATAGCCGAGTTCGAGGTAGGTCTGGTTGTTGCCCAGAGAGATGTCGAACTCGTTGCGGCGTACCGCCAGCGTGTCCTTGTCGAAACGGTAGCGGTGGATGATGTTGAAGAAATTGCGATAGCGCACTTCGGTGCGGCCGACGATGTCCGAGGTCTTGCTGGCAAGGCCGGTGCCGTCGGGCAGGATCGAGGGCTTGTTGCTGAGGCGGATCGACTGGCCGATCGTGGACTTGATGCGCCAGCGGGGGCGCTCGAACATCCAGTCGAAACCGTAGGTGAAGCGCACGCCATCCTCGAACCGATCGTAGCCGGGGAAGCGATTGAGCGCGAAGAGGTTGGAATCTTCCAGTTCGATCGCCCGCGAATCCTCGTTCGGGATCGCGAGGTTCTTGATCCTGGGCGTGGCGACGAGCTGGACGCGGGGGGTAAGCACCTGGCTGCCGCCGAAGACCTGCCCGACCAGCGGCCATTTCACGTCGACCGCCGCCAGCGCGATGCCGCGGCCTTCCCAACCCGATTGGCCGCGGTAGAGCGCGGTGGTGGACAGTTCGTTTTCGTCCGAGTGGTAGACGTCGCCGCGCACGAGCCCGGTCAAGGTCACTTCCTGGCCCATGCCCGTCAGCTTGCGGAGCGACCACTGGGTGCTGGCGAAGGCGCGCTGGGTGTCCTGTCCGTCGACGCGGGTGATCCCCAGGGTGTTGACCTGGGTCTCGATCTTGCCGCCCAGCAGCGATTCGTCGAAGCGATGGCGATAGTCGAGCACCGGGAAGGCGACCGGGATCTGCCCCTGGTCGCGGCTCGACTGCAGGGTCTGCGTCGCATAGCCCGAGAACGAGAAGTAGCTGTCCTGGTCGATCCGCTCGACCTCGATCGAGGAGCGCAGGCGGTCGTCGCGCGAAATGTCGTAGCGGCGCACGAATGTGCGGTCGGTGGCGCGGCGGATCGAGGCGGTGATGCTCCAGTTCTCGTCGAGCTGGAACTTGCCGTTGGCAAAGATATAGCCGCGGAAGGCGCGTTCGCGGTTGGGATCCGGATTGCTGCTGTTGATCGGGATGCGATTGCTGGAAGTCGCATAGCCGGTGATCTGGTAGGCGCCGATGTCGGTCAGCGCGCGGTACTGGAACGAGGCCATCGGCGCCGCCTTGGTATAGGCGTGGAGCGAGCCGGTGAGATCGCGGTTTTCCGCAAGTTTCCAGTAATAGGACTGCGCGACTTCGATGCCGTTCGACGGGCTCGACCGCAAGTCGGGCACGAGGAAGCCCGAGACCGCGCCGCCGTTGGTACTGACGGAAAGGCCCAGCAGCGGAAGCTGGACGAGGCCGAACAGTTCGAGCCGGGCATCGCTGAAGCGGACGCGATTCTGGGTCTCGCTATAGACCACCGTCTTGGCGACCACGCGCCATGTCGGTTTCTTGGGGCAGCCTTCGTCGTTCTCGACGGCGCAGCCGGTATAGGCCGCATGCTGGAGGACGACGTCGCCGTTGGCAATGCGCTCGCCCTTGCTGGCGGCGAGGCGGCCACCCTGGCGCATGACCAGCAGCAGGTTCTCCATCATGCCGGTCTTGAGCTCGTCGGTCAGCTCGACGCTTTCGGTATAGAGCTGGTTGCCGTCCTGATCGACCATGCGGACGTTGCCGTTGCCGATGATCTGGCCGGTCTTGCGGTTCCAGGTGACTTTGTCGGCGCGAACGGACTGCCGGTCCTTGCGCAGCACGACATTGCCTGTCGCCGTCACGAATTCGTCGTTCTGGTCGTATTCGACAGTGTCCGCCTCGAAGGCGATCGGCACGTTGTCGTCCGTCGATGCCGGTGGCGCAGCAGGGGCGCCTTCGATCGGCCCGGTGTCGACGGGCCGCGAAACGTCCTGCGCCCAGGCGAGCGAAGGCAGGCCGAAGGCGGCGATTCCGAGGGCCATGACGCTCAGCGAAACGGGTCGCAAGCGGCGAATGGGGGCTTGCAGCAGGGTCGGCACGGCAGGGAGCATCACTTGCCTATCGCACCGCCTGTGCCTAACTGCAATCCGCTGTTGCGGCGAAGCGCACAACATCGGCGCTCGCCCACGTGATTCAGGAGATCCCATGAATATCCAGTTCCTTGACGCTGCTGCAGCCGCCCCGGCGCGTCTCGTCGCCCGCTTCGTGAATCAGGATTCGATTCCCGCCGACATCGAACAGGTCCTTGCCGAAGGCGCCAAGGCATCGCGTTTCGCCGGCAAGGCCGGACAGGTGTTCGAAGGCTTCGTAGAGCGTGACGGCAAAGTCGTGCGCGCGGTGCTGGCGGGTATCGGCGCGGCCGATGCGAAAGACCGCAAGGGCGCCGTGGAGCGCGCCGGTGCGGCTGTCGTCGGCAAGTACCTGACCTCGGGCGAGACGGCGCTGACCCTGGACCTGACCGGCGCGGGCCTTTCGGCCGAGGAAGCGGCCGGTGCGCTGCTTGGCGCGGTGCTGCGCGGATGGCGTCTCGACACCTACCGCACCAAGCTGGCCGACGATGCCAAGCCCAGCCTCGTGGACATCGCCGTGATCGGCGCGCCGGAAGGCACCGAGGCGGTCTGGGCGGTCGAGCAGGCGATCGTCGCCGGCGTGTCGTTCACGCGCGAACTGGTGACCGAGCCCGCCAACGTGATCTATCCCGAATCCTTCGTCGCGCGCTGCGAGGCGAAGTATGCAGGCAGCGGCCTCAAGGTCCGCGTGCTCGACGAGAAGGAAATGGCCGACCTCGGCATGGGTTCGCTGCTCGGCGTGGCCCAGGGCTCGGTGCGTCCCGCGCGCCTGCTCGTGCTGGAGTGGCTGGGCGGAACCGCGGGTGAAGCGCCCGTGGCTTTCGTTGGCAAGGGCGTGACCTTCGACACCGGCGGCATCTCGATCAAGCCGGCAGCCGGCATGGAAGACATGAAGTGGGACATGGGCGGCGCCGGTGCGGTGGCCGGCACCATGCTCGCGCTCGCGCTGCGCAAGGCCAAGGCCAATGTGGTCGGCGTCTGCGGCCTTGTGGAAAACATGCCCGACGGCAATGCCCAGCGCCCCGGTGACGTCGTCACCTCGCTCTCGGGCCAGACCATCGAAGTGATCAACACCGACGCCGAGGGCCGCCTCGTTCTCTGCGATGCGCTCACCTGGGTGCAGCGCGAATACAAGCCGGCCAAGGTCGTTGATCTCGCCACGCTGACCGGCGCCATCATCCTGTCGCTGGCCCATGAATATGCGGGCCTGTTCTCGAACAACGACGAACTCGCCGGCCAGCTCAACGCAGCGGGCGACGCTTCGGGTGACCGCCTGTGGCGCATGCCGATGGGCCCGAACTACGACAAGATGATCGACAGCCCCATCGCCGACATCAAGAACGTCGGCCCGCGCTTCGGCGGCTCGATCACGGCGGCGCAGTTCCTGCTGCGCTTCATCGAGAACGACACCCCCTGGGCCCACCTCGACATTGCCGGCACCGTCTGGACCGACAAGCCGGGCGCGACCTGGGACAAGGGCGCTTCGGGCTTCGGCGTGCGCCTGCTCGACCGTTTCGTTCGCGACACCCTCGAAGCGTAAGGCAAAGGCGAAGCGTAAGGCAAAGGCGGGAACACGGCGATGCGCGTGGATTTCTACCAGCTCAGTCGTGACCCCGCCGAAAGCGCGCTTGCGCTGATCGCCGGTAAGGTGGCGGGGAATGGCGAGCGTCTGCTCGTCGTTTCCGCCGACCTCGGCCAGCGCCAGCGGATCTGCCAGGCGCTCTGGTCGGCCGGGCCGGAGAGTTTCCTGGCCAGCGGCTTCGCGGGCGACGGCAGCGAGGATCGGCAGCCGATCCTCATTTCCGACGCGCCCGAACCGGCCAACGGCGCCAGGTTCATGGCCATTGCCGATGGCCAGTGGCGGGAAGGGGACGAGGCTTTCGAGCGTACCTTCTTCCTGTTCGACGAATCGACGCTCCAGCACGCGCGCGACACCTGGCGCGCACTGCGCGGCAGAGAAGGCGTCGAGCATTATTACTGGAAGCAGGACGGCGGCCGCTGGGTCCAGGCGGGGTGATCCCGAGCCGATATGCTCTCGCGCCGAAGTTGATCCGGAACGACCGTAAGTTAATCGCCTGCACCTTGCGATGAAGCCGGTTCCCGGCTAGTGGCGCGCGCAAGAACCATAACCCTTTTCGCCCTACAGTTTGCAAGGAACATCCCATGGCGGTTACCCGCACCTTTTCGATCATCAAGCCCGACGCCACCCGCCGCAACCTGACCGGCGGCGTGACCAAGATGCTCGAGGAAGCCGGCCTGCGCGTCGTCGCCTCCAAGCGCATCCAGATGACGCAGGAACAGGCTGAAGGCTTCTACGCCGTCCACAAGGAACGTCCCTTCTTCAACGACCTCGTCTCGTTCATGATCTCGGGTCCCGTGGTCGTGCAGGCGCTCGAAGGCGAAGACGCCGTGAAGCGCAACCGCGACGTGATGGGCGCCACCAACCCGGCCGACGCTGCCGAGGGCACCATCCGCAAGACCTTCGCCGAATCGATCGAAGCCAATTCGGTCCACGGTTCGGACTCGGACGAGAACGCCGCGATCGAGATCGCCTACTTCTTCAAGCCGGAAGAACTCGTCGGCTGAAGCACGCGCTTCGATTGACATTGAAAAGGCCGCCCCCAAAGGGCGGCCTTTTTGTTTCGGGCTTGCCGAACCGCCCGAAAACCAAGGTCCCCGGTCGCAATCGCACCAGCGGCGGAGGTTTGTGCTTTTCGATTTGGCCTATTCCGCTTCTGCGCTAGATTGCCGCCCGGAAGAGGAGAGCAGACATGCAGGGCATGGGCGATACGGGCGAAGTCTGTCCGTTCGAGTTCAATTTCGACGAGAAGACCTTCAAGGTGGGCGACACCGTGAGCTACCGCGTGGGCGGCAGTCTCGAAGGGTTTCCTTTCGTCGGCACGCTGATCGAAGTCCATGACGATTATGTTCTGATCGCGGGGGATCCTCAGGAACCCGAGAAGCGTTACCGGGGCACGCGCGAAAGCCGGCCGCAAGTCGACTATTCCGAAATCTGATGAACCCGAATTCCGAGGGGCCGCCGCTGCCTTGATCTGGCGCAAGGCGGGTTCGGACGAGGGAGACTAGGTCAGGAACACGCCTTCATTCGTTTCGAATCAAGAGGAGAGCCGATGTCACAGGTCCATGGTCACAAGCCCCACGATCTTGCCTCCGAGTTTCCGGACGATCTCGAGATCCTGCGTCATCTCAAGGCGACGCGCGGGCACTTTGCCGTGCTTGCCGACCGCTATGACGAAGTGAACGGCGCGATCCAGCGCGTCGAATCGGAGATCGAGGCCGCGTCGGACATGCGGCTGGAGGAACTCAAGAAGGAGCGCCTCTGTCTGCTCGACCAGCTTGGCCGGATGATCCGCGATGCAGGGGCGGTGGGCGCCTGAGTTCAGGTCGCAGCGTCCTGCCGGAGCCTCTGAAGGATCAGAACTGGTCGGCCGCGTCGATCAGGGCGGTCAGCTTCTTCGGTGCGATCGCCCGCCAGGAACGCGCCAGCCATCCGCCGATGGCATCCCAGTCGTTCTGGCCAAGGTCCAGGCGGATGCCGATCCAGCCGTCGCCGAAATAGGCCGGGCGGAAATAGCGGTCTTCATCCCCCTCGATCAGCATCGCCTGTTCGTCGGGACCGCTGATCTTCACCAGCAGCGCCGTGCGCCCGTCGGCGTGGTGATTCGACGTGAAGTAAGCGAACTTCTTGCCCTTGATCACGCCGAAGCAGGGCATGCCATGGCTCTGGATCTCATCGGCTTCGGGCAGGGCCATGGCGCGTTCGCGAATGCGTTCGAGCAGCCATTCCGGGCTCGATTCGCGCACGACCAGAGCGGCCAGGCAGCGCGAGTAGAGTTGGTGTTCCGCGATCAGCACACGGGAGGCGAGCGCCTCTGCCGTGTCGCCCGGAACGATCGCGACCGGAATCTGGCCCAGGATCGGGCCTTCGTCCAGCTCGGGAATGACCAGGTGGACGCTGACTCCGCCATGGCTGTCCCCCGCCTCGATGGCGCGCTGGTGGGTGTGGAGGCCGGTGTATTTCGGCAGGAGCGAGGGATGGATATTGACCATCCGGCCGCTCCACCGGCCCACGAATTCCTCGGTGAGGATGCGCATGTACCCCGCGAGTGCGACCCATTGGGCGCCGGATTCGCGGATCGCCGCGTCCATCGCTGCGTCATGTTCGTCGCGGCTGAGACCCTTGTGGCTCAGCGCGAAAGTGGCGACGCCCTCGGCCGCTGCCAGGGCGAGGCCCCCCGCATCCGGCCTGTTGCTGGCGACGAGGACGATCTCGTAGGGACAGTCCTCGGCACGGCTGGCATAGAGCAGGGCGGCCATATTGGTGCCGCTGCCCGATATCAGGACGGCGACCTTTGCCTTCTCAGGCAAGATGGACGGCCTCCCAGTCCTCGCGCGCGGACCAGACTTCGGCGGCGCCCTGCACGGTGCAGCCCTTGTCGCCTTCCTCGATGATGCCGATGACGAAGACGGTTTCGCCGGCGGCTTCCAGCTCGGTCTTGAGTGCGGCGGCTTCTTCGGCCGGCACGGCCAGAACCATGCCGATGCCGCAGTTGAAGGTGCGAGCCATTTCTGCCGGCTCGATATGGCCCTGGGCCTGGAGGAAGGCCATCAGGCGCGGCTGCTCCCAGGCACCGGCATCGATGCGGGCATGGAGACCCTTGGGCAGGACGCGCGGGATGTTCTCAAGCAGGCCGCCGCCGGTGATGTGGGCAAGGGCGTTGATGCGGCCCGAGCGAATGAAGGGCAGCAGGCTCTTAACGTAGATGCGCGTAGGCGCGATCAGCGCGTCGATCAGCAGCGTGTCCGAATCGAACAGCGCCGGACGGTCGAGCTTCCAGCCCTTGTCCTCGGCCAGGCGGCGGACCAGCGAGTAACCGTTCGAGTGCACGCCCGACGAAGCCAGGCCCAGCAGCACGTCGCCATCGGCTACTTTGTCTCCGGTCAGCTGCTCGCCGCGCTCCACGGCGCCGACGCAGAAGCCGGCAAGATCGTAGTCGCCGGCGGCATACATGCCCGGCATTTCCGCGGTCTCGCCGCCGATCAGGGCGCAGCCGGAGATGCGGCAACCGTCGGCAATACCGGCCACGACGCGCTCGGCGACGCCGTTCTCCAGCTTTCCGGTGGCAAAATAGTCGAGGAAGAACAGGGGCTCCGCGCCCTGGACGATAAGGTCGTTCACGCACATGGCGACAAGGTCGATACCGATGTGGTCATGGCGATCATGATCGATGGCGAGCTTGACCTTGGTGCCCACGCCGTCGTTGGCGGCGACCAGCAGCGGGTCCTTGTAGCCGGCCGCGCGCGGATCGAAGAAACCGCCGAAGCCTCCCAGCTCCGCATCGGCGCCGGGGCGCGCGGTGGATTTCGCGAGCGGGGCGATGGCCTTCACCAGCGCGTTGCCGGCGGCGATGGAGACGCCGGCCTGCTCGTAGGAATAGCTCTTCGGGGTGTTATCGTCGGACATTTCGCGCGCATAGTGCGCAAACGCCCTGCTGTCACGCCCGAGGCGCGAATCCGGGCAACAAATCGGGCGGAAACTTTGTCTCCCGCTTTCTTTGACGGCCTTTGTCGGCAGGCTTCCGCCAATTTGCGCATCGCTCGGCAATACAACTGTGCGAGCCTTCGGATTACGACTTGGTTTTCCGGATCGGTTTGGGCAAAAGGCCCATCGGTTTGATGATGGCGATAGCGTTTTCCCATAATATCCGGCGCGTGGCCGGCAAGGGCCTCACCTGGGGCCTGACCTTGACCCGTTCGCGCGGCTCCGGCGACGGTTCGGTGCGCCGTATGGCCCTCATGGCCGGCGGTGCCGCGATTCTCGCTGCGGGCGTGGTGGGCGGCTATCGACTCGTGGCGCAAGTGGAGGGCGATCGCGGCATCGCTCCGCTCGCCAACTCCGAAGACATTCAGGTCAACGGCATCAAGGTCGACGTTACCGCCAAGACCGGTGCGGATGCGCGTCTGGAAGGCTGGAAGCAGGCCGAGAAGGAAGCCTGGAAGAAGCTCGGCGGACCGGACATGCCGGTCGAATCGATCGACGCCATGGTTTCCTCGGTCGTCATCGGCCAGGAACAGGTCGGCCCGCGGCGCTACATCGCAACGCTGGGCGTCATCTTCAGCAAGGCGCGCGCAGGACAATATGTCGGCGCGGGCGGGGCGACGATCCGTTCGGCGCCGATGCTGGTGCTTCCCGTGCTCTATTCGGGCGGCGTGCAGCAGGTATTCGAGGTGCGCGGCCCCTGGCAGCGTGCCTGGGCCGAGTTCCAGGCTTCGCAGAGCCCCATCGATTATGTCCGCCCGGTGGGCGCGGGCGGAGAATCGCTGATCCTTACGGCGGGGCAGGCATCGCGCCGCAGCCGTCTGTGGTGGCGCAATGTTCTCAACCAGTTCGACGCTGCCGATGTGCTGGTGCCCTATGCCCGGCTCGAACGGCAATGGCCCGGCGGTCCGATCCATGGCACCTTCACGGCGCGCTACGGCCCCGACAACACGTTCCTCGGCACGTTCGAACTCGATGCTGCCAGCGAGCAGGAACTTCCGGCCATGCTGGACAAGGCGGTCCAGCGTATGGACGGCCTCTATCGCGATGCGCTTTCCGGGGGCGAGTTGCGACCCGATGCCACGCTGACGACCAGCGGGCAGGTGCTTGACCGCGCTTTCGCCGAACTGCGCCAGAAGCTGATGCCCAAGGGCGGAGACGCCTTCGCGCCGCTGCCTCTTCCCTCGCAGACGGAGGCGCCCTCTGCGGTGCCGTCGCTGGTGCCCACGGCCCCGGTCGAGACCGTTTCGGTACAGTTCGCCTCGCCTGACGCGGCGGCTGTCGATGCGGCGCTCGCGGCGGTTCGCGGTGTGCCGGGCGTGCGCGGCGCGGCCACGGTCAGCCTGGCCGTCGGCGGCACTTCAGTGATGCGCGTGACCGTCGAAGGCGGCGGCGAGCGGCTCGCTTCGGCTCTGCGCGGGCAGGGCTGGAAGGTGACGAGCGGCGGCGGCGCGCTGAGGATCACGCGCTAGGTCCTCCCGGTGATGAAGCAGATCGCACTTCCGCTGTCGGCCGCGAGCGACAGCCCGCCGCGCATTGTCGTCGGCAATGCCAACGCACAGGCGATCGATGCGCTGTTGGAGCCGGGCACCTGGCCGTTTCACAGCGCCATCCTGTCCGGCCCCCCGCGTTCGGGCAAATCGCTGCTGGCGCGCTGGTTCGTCGAATCGGGCCATGGCGACGCCCTCGACGACGCCGACCGCCTGGATGAGGACATCGTCTTTCACAGCTGGAATCGCGCCCAGGAACGCGCGCGGCCGCTGCTGATCATTTCCAGTCGGCGGCGCGGTTCGGGCGAGGATCGCTGGCAGGTGACTTTGCCGGACCTCGGATCGCGGCTCGGCGCGGCGCTGGAACTGGAAATCGGAGCGCCCGATGCGGAAATGCTGGGCGAATTGATCGACGTCCATGCCCAGATGCGCGGGCTGTCTCTGGATCCTTCTGCAACCGACTATCTTGTACCGCGTTGCGAACGTAGCCATGTGGGCGTCGAAAAACTGGTCGCCGCCATCGACCGTCTCAGTCTGGAGCGCAAGCAGCCGCCGACCCTGGCGATTTGGCGTGAAGCGCTTTCCGAGTTGAAGTGGACGATGGACCTCAACGGCGACGAGCCGAAAGCCTCATGACCTCATGGCTTGCTTTGCGGGCCGATTGATGGGAGATTCGCGCGATGCTGGGTAATCTGGTCCGCTATCTGGACTCTGTGGTCGCGCGTGATCCCGCGCCGCGATCGCGTTGGGAAGTCCTGCTCTATCCGGGCGTATGGGCGCTGTTCTTCCACAAGATCGCGCACCGTCTGTTCCGGGCGGACCTGTTTTTCCTGGCTCGCGTGGTGAACCACATCTCGCGGTTCCTGACCGCCATCGACATTCACCCCGGTGCCACGATCGGCCGTAACTTTTTCATCGATCACGGTTTCACCGTGATCGGGGAAACCGCCATCATCGGCGACAATGTGACGATCTACCAGTGCGTGACGCTCGGCGGCTCGAACCCGACCAACGGCAAGGGCGGCAAGCGGCACCCGACCTTGCTGGACAATGTGATCGTCGGCTCCGGCGCACAGATCATCGGTCCGGTCACGGTGGGCAAGCGCGCCCGCGTGGGTGCCAGCGCTGTCGTTACCGAAGACGTGCCGGAAGGTGCGACCATGATCGGCGTCAAGGCACGCTCCACGCTCGTCAAGGCGGAGACTTACGCCAAGGACTTCATGCCTTATGGCACGCCCTGCAAGGAGCCGTGCGAGCCGGTGGGCAGCCAGCGAGTGGACGAACTGGAAGAGCAGGTCGCGGCGCTCCGGGCGCAAGTGGACACGCTGCTGCACCGCCTTGAAGAGGAAAAGCAAGTCGAACCGGCCGTGAAGGGTGTCTGACGGGCGGATGTCTTCCATTACCGGGACCGGAAGCGTCGTCGCTTTTCCGGGACGCATTCCGCTTCAGGTGGGGTTCGACCGACTGGAGCTGCAACGCATCCTCGATCTTTACGGCCGCATGGTGGCCGCCGGGATCTGGCGCGACTACGCCATGGATTTCGGCAAGGAAGCGGCGAATTTTTCCGCCTTCCGCCGCGCTGCGGAAAGGCCTCAGGCCCGGGTCGAAAAGCGGCCGTCCCTGCGCAGCAAGCAGGGCATGTGGACACTGTTCGGAGAAGCCGGCCAGGTGCTCAAGCGCGGTCATGAACTGGCCGGCATTCTCAGCCCGCTGGAGCGCAAGCTGCTCAAGATCGTGGAAGACTGAGCCTTCGAACGATCTTGCGCTGCTGAGGGTCAGGCGAAGGCGTGATGCACGCTCATCTCGGAAGCCTGTGCTTTCGTGATGGCATTGGCGATCAGCAGCAGCGTGGCCCCGGCCACGAGATGGAACCCATAGCCTGTCAGGTCGAGTACGGTGATGGGGCTGGTGATGTCGCCGATGGTGGTGCTACCGTTGGCGATCAAATTCCCCAGGATCCAGCAGGACCACCAGGCGATCAGCATCCGCTCCGTCCTGGCAGGCTGGTTTTCGTTGGCGAGATGGCTGGCGTTCCACAGTTCGCGCATGGCCTGGAACGGCTTGAACCAGAATGCGAAGGGAACGAAGTACCAGCCCACCGCCATGTTCGGCTTGAACTCCAGCCCTTCGATCCCGGCGGCCAACAGATTGGCATGGGCGCGGTGGACCCAGAGGCAGACAGCGATCACACTGGCCACGAAGCACAGCGCATAGGCCAGTCCGGAGAAGCCGGCTGCCAGAACGAGCGGATGCTCTCCCTCCTGGTCAAGCCCTCGACCGATGACGGATCCCCACAGGATGAGGGTCGCCGCGGTGCAGGCCAGATAAGCACCGATGACGAAGCGCAGGCCGGTTTCCCGTCTCCGCAGCGAGATCAGTCCTCTTTCAAGCTCGTCTTCCTGCATGGCATCGTCCCCCCGAATATCCAGAGGGGAGGCCGTACAAGAGGCAGTCCAGAGGTCAACCGACTTTCGCGGATTTAATCCCGCGATTTCAGCAGCATCGACAAGGCGTGATGAGCCTGATCCATTCCTGTTTCGAGGATTTGGTCGCCGCGCCGGTCGGCTATGCGGGGCCAGGCCTGCGCGAACGACTCCACGGTCAGCTGTTCCGATGGCAGCAGAACGCCGTCGTTCATGGTGACGAAGGCGCTCTGGCACACGCCGCCGCCGGCGCCAACGATGGCATCGTTGGGTGCGTCCCTGGAAACGAGGAACAGCGCGGCCGGGACGACGGCTTCCGGCCGGAACGCGTGATAGGCTTCATCGGGGAAGATATCGGCCGTCATGCGCGTGCCGGCAGTGGGCGCCAGCGAATTGACCCGGATGTCGTATTTCGCGCCCTCCATCCGCAAGGTCCGCGCCAGGCCGAGCACGCCGAGTTTGGCGGCGCCGTAATTCGCCTGGCCGAAATTGCCGCCGAGGCCGCTGGAGCTGGTGGTCATCAACACGCGGCCGTAGTTCTGCTCCCGCATGATCTCCCACACGGCTTTCGTGGCAAAGGCGCTGCCGAGCAGGTTGACCCGCACCACGCGTTCGAAATCCGCCATGTCCATCTTCGCAAAAGTGCGATCGCGCAGGATGCCGGCATTGTTGATGAGGATATGGATACCGCCCCAGTTTTCGCGGGTACGAGCGGCCAGGGCCTCCATCTGGGCGAAGTCGGAAACGTCGCCGCCATCGGCCATGGCCTCTCCGCCCAGAGCTTTTATCTCATCGACCACGCCAAGGGCGGCCTCGGAATGGCCCGCACCGCCGCGATCGGTGCCGAGATCGTTCACGACCACTCTCGCGCCGCGCCGCGCAAGCTCCAGTGCATAAGCGCGACCAAGCCCGTGACCGGCCCCGGTGACCACGGCGACCTGGCCGGCGAAAGAGATGAATTCCTGCATGGAGAAAGAAATGGCAGGTTGCGCGAGGCGCATCAATCGCGACTTACGCGGCCAAGTGCGTGATGGCCAAATGCATGGTGGAAGGCGTCTCGGCGCCGCATTCGCGGGGACGACTCTCAAACCTTGCCCCGGCGCGTGTCCGGGGCCATAGGCGCTGTGAAACGAATCTGCGCCGATAAGCGAAAGGCCCTGCGATGAAAGTCCGCGTCCACGTCAGCCTCAAGCCTGGTGTCCTCGACCCGCAGGGTCGGGCGATCCACCACTCGCTCGAAGGCCTGGGCTTCTCCGGCGTCAATGATGTGCGTGCCGGCCGTCTCTTCGAGCTGGACGTTGCAGACACGGTCAGCGACGAAGCCATCGACGACATGTGCAAGAAGCTCCTCGCCAACATGGTGATCGAGAACTACCGCATCGAGAAGGTCGCCTGATGGCCTTCCGCTCCGCTGTCGTCACGTTCCCGGGCTCCAACTGCGACCGCGACCTGGCGGTGGCGTTGGAGAAGATTTCGGGGACCGAATGCATCCGCGTCTGGCACGGCGATGCCGAACTGCCGGAAAACCTCGATTTCATCGGCCTGCCCGGCGGTTTCTCCTACGGCGACTACTTGCGCTGCGGCGCGATCGCGTCGCGTTCGCCGGTGATGCAGGCCGTCGTCGCGGCTGCCAATCGCGGCGTGCCAGTGTTCGGCGTCTGCAACGGCTTCCAGGTGTTGACCGAAAGCGGTCTTCTGCCGGGCGCCCTGCTGCGCAATTCGGGCATTCGCTTCGTCTGCCGCGAAGTCTCGCTCAAGGTCGAGAACGCCCAGTCGCTGTTCACTTCGGGATACGAAGCGGGTCAGCACATTCGCGTGCCGGTGGCGCATCACGACGGCAACTACCATGCCGACGAGGAAACGCTGGACCGCCTTGAAGGCGAGGGCCGCGTGGCCTTCCGCTACGCCGAAGACGTCAACGGTTCGGCGCGCCAGATCGCCGGCGTGCTCAATGCGGCCGGCAACGTGCTGGGCATGATGCCGCACCCCGAGCGTGCGATCGAAAGCATCCACGGCGGCACCGACGGCCGCGCGCTGTTCGAAAGCGCCATTCGCGGGATGGTCGGGGCCTGAGGCTTCCGGATTGATGGGCCATGGTTCGCCATGGCCCAAGGTCCCCGCGCATAGGCTCGCTCGGCGTCAGGCTTTCGCTTTGCCGCCGACGCCCTTCAGATATTCTTCCATGCCCCGGATGTAATCGGGGTTGAGCATCAGCGCGCTGTTGGCCATGCGCTCGATGTGGCGCGCGCTGTCGCGGCCGACTTCGGCGCTGAGTTCGATGGCGACCTTGGCGGCGCCCATCTGCTCGGGGTTCTGCCTGGCCAGGTGGTGGCAGAATTCCATGACGTCCGCCTCGAACGTCTCGTCTTCATAGACCTGATGGACCAGCCCCATGGTGAGAGCCATGTCGGCGGGTGCGGGCTTGTTCGCCATGATGAGCCAGCGCGCCCAGTGCGGGCCGCAGATGCGGGTGAGGCGCGAGACACCGCCCGAGGCCGGAAGCACGCCGAACAGGCCTTCCGGGAAGGCATAGGCCGCACTCTTCGCGGCAAGGCGGAAATCACACGAGAGGCTCATCTCCAGCCCGCCGCCGACGCACATCGCGTGGTGCGCAACGACGAAGGGTTTCTCGATATGCTCGATCTCGTCCCAGAGCTGCTGCATGTTGTTGAGATTGAGCCGGTGGTTCTCGCGAATGCCGCGCGCGCTGCCGCCGGTGGAGACGGGCGAGACGATGTTCTGGTTGCCGCCGCGCAAGTCCGCGCCGGAGCTGAAATAGCGCCCGGCAGAGCGGATCAGCATGACTTTCAGCTCGGGCGTTTCGCGAAAGCGCAGCACGGCCTCGGTCAGGAGGTCCATCATCTGCCGGCTGATGGCGTTGAGCTTGTCAGGCCGGTTGAGCGTGGCGATCAGGATGCCATCCACGTCTTCGGTGAGCAGGTGCGGTGCTTCGTCGGTCATGGTTTCCACCTCCTCAATTACGCGACCGTGGCAGGCCGAGGCCTTTTTCGGCGATCATCGAACGGTGCACCTGGCTGGTGCCGCCGTAAATGGTCGTCCCGTGGGCATGGCGGTACGCGAGATTGAGCGCATTGGCCGCGCCCTTCCGTTTGGCCAGCGAATAGGGCGCCGTCAGATCGAGCAGATCGCGCGAGTCGGTGATGAAAAGTTCGGACGAGAACATCTTCGCCATCGGGCCATAAGCGCCGTTGCCCTTGCCGTGGACTTGCGTCCAGTTGGCGCGATAGGCGATCATTTCGGAGGCGATGACATGGGCATAAGTGCGGGCCAATCGCATCTGCGCCTTGGGCGTGTCGATCAGCTTGCCGCCGCTGGCCACGGGAATTTCCTTGCAGAGTTCCACTGCGTTTTCGAGCATCGCGCGCTGGACTTTGGCAAAGCCGCCGCCGTGTTCGAGTTCGAGGCTGGCAGCCATCGTGCGGCCGCCAGCGTTGATCTCTCCCAGGCGCCAGGTGTCCGGGATCCTGACGTTGTCGTAGAACGTGATATTGGTGCGTTCGTCCATGAACGTATGGACGGCCTGGATCGTGACGCCGTCGGCCTTGAGCGGCACGATGAACATCGTCAGCCCCTTGTGCTTCGGCGCGTCGGGATCGGTGCGGCAGAGCATCAGCACATAGTCGGTGAGGTTGGCGCCGCTCGTCCACATCTTGGTGCCATCGATCCGCCAGGAGCCGTCCTCAAGCCGGGTGGCCTTGCACTGCGCGGCGAAGACGTCCGAGCCGCATCCCGGTTCGGAGTAGCCGAGCGAGCAGATCGCATCGCCCGCCATGACCTTGGACAGCACGTCGCGCTTCAGGTCCTCGGTGCCGAAGCGGTACATGATGAGCGCCACCATCTGCGCGACATTGGCGACAGGATTGTTCCAGCCCTCTTCCTCGAAAGCCTCGCGCGCGCCGGTCACTGCATAAGGGCTGAGGCCGCGTCCGCCGACATCTTTGGGAAGCTGGAGATAGGCGAGGTTGGCCTCGACCAGCTGCTTGTGGATCACCGGGTTGTGGCCTTCCCATGAGAAGTGGAACTTCTCGCGCTGTTCGTCAGTGACGTTGCTGGCGAAGAAGGCGCGGATTTCCTGCTGGATGGCGCGGGCATCCTCGCCCAGATCGAACTCGACCGGAACGTCGCCCACATCGGGAAGGCTGGCCTTTTCCTGGGCGTAGAGGCGCCGGCCGGCTTCTGCCAGCCAGTCCTCGGGGTCGCCCGCGACCAGCGGCCACGCCTTGGCGCGCAAGTTGTAGAGGTGGACGTCATGCTCGGTGGTGAGGCCGATGCCGCCGAAGGTCTGCACGGCGTGACGCACGGTGCGGCCCGCCGCGGCCGAGGCGTACCACGCGGCCAGCGAGACCTGCGCGCCGGCTGCCGCCTCGCCGTCGGCGATCGAGCGCATGGCTTTCCAGGCGAGGAACTTGGCGGAATCGATCTCGCAGATCAGGTCCGCCATCGGATGGGACAGGGCCTGGAAAGTGCCGATGAACACGCCGAATGCTTTGCGCTCGCCGGCATATTCCGCCGCCATCGTCAGCGCCGCCCGGCTGAGGCCGGAGAGCGCGAGTGCGATCAGGATCTTCCATTCCTCGAGACCGGCGGCGAAAGTCGCGAGCGCCGGGTCCCCGCTGCCAAGCACGGTTACGGGCAGGGCGGAGAGATCGAGGTCGGCGATAGCCGTGGAGGCCAGAGTCGGCTCGGCCATGCGTGCATCGGCGGGCACCGTGACGAGTACGATCTCGGCACCCTTGCGGGCAACGACCGCGTCGGCAACCAGACCGCCGGCGACCCATTGCCTGGGGAACTGCGCGATATCCTGCATGGCGATGGTGACCACCGCTTCGCCGCCGACTGCGTTTGCGAGCAGGTCTTCCTGGCCGCCCAGCAGGGCTAGCACGCGCGTTGCCACCAGTGCTTCGGCCAGTGGGCCGGAGGCGAGCGTGCGGCCCGCCTCTTCCATCAGCAGGCCGGCGTCGAACAGGCCGAGGCCCATGCCGTCCGCTTCTTCAGGCACGCGCATCGCGAATGCGCCGAGTTCGGCAAGACCCGACCACAATTCGGGATCGAAGCCGCCGGATTCCTGCGCCTTGCGCACGCGGGCGGAGCTGGAATGTTCGTCGAGGAAACGCGCGAAGGTGTCGCGCATCATGCCCTGTTCGTCGGTGAGGTCGAAGTTCATTTCAGGCTTTTCCCGGGGCTTTTGGTTTTCGTGTTTCCTCGTCAACATCATACCTCGCCGCCCCGTTCAATCGTCCGTGCCACGCAATCGCAGGCGCGATAGCTGGAAACGCGTGCTGGCCGCTTGGGGAGGGGAGGCGTAGCTTCCCCGGTCAAGGCGCCGTTAAAGATGCGCCCGCCGGCAGCCGATCCGGCCCGGCAACTTTGGGAGTGCCGTCATGCAAATGAACGACATGGTGCTGATCAGCGTCGACGATCATATCAGCGAGCCGCCGGATCTGTTCCAGAATCACCTTTCCGGTGCCGCGCTCGACTCGGCGCCGAAGCTGATCCAGGATGAGAACGGCAAGGACTTGTGGGTCTATCAGGGGATGAAGTTCCCCTCGGTTGGCTTGAACGCGGTGGTCGGCCGGCCCTTCGAGGAATACGGGATGGAGCCGACCTCGCTCGATCAGCTGCGCGCCGGTTGCTATGACGTGCACGAACGCATCAAGGACATGGACGTCAACGGCGTCGCCTCGTCGCTCAACTTCGGTTCGGTGTTCGACTTTGCCGGCGGCCGCCTCCACCGCGTGCCCGATCGCGAACTCGCGAAAGTCCATGTAAGCGCTTATAACGACTGGCATATCGACGAGTGGTGCGGCGCCTATCCGGGGCGTTTCATCCCCTGCGCGATCCTTCCGACCTGGGACATGGACGCCACCATCGCCGAGATGAAGCGCGTGACGGCCAAGGGCTGCCACACCGTCTCGATCAGCGAGAACCCCACCTGCCAGGGCCTGCCGAGCATCCACAACGCCTATTGGGATCCGTTCTACAAGGCGATCAACGATCTCGACATGACGATCTGCATCCACATCGGCGGCGGCAATCCGGCGCCTCATGCCTCGATGGAAACGCCGATCGAGGCGTGGATCTCGACCATGCCGATGTCGATCGCCTATGCCGCGTCGGACTGGCTCCAGCTTGAGGCGCTGCATCACTATCCCGACATGCGCATCGCGCTTTCGGAAGGCTCGATCGGTTGGGTGCCTTACTTTACCGAGCGGGCGGACTTCTCGAACTGGCGGCACAAGGCCTGGACCAATTCGCGTTTCCAGAAGATGAAGCCGAGCGAGATGTTCAAGCGGCACTTCCTGAACTGCTTCATCGACGATGCCTTCGGCCTGCAGAACATCAAGTTCATCGGCGAGGACAACATCGCCTATGAATGCGACTATCCGCACTCCGACACGCTATGGCCGGAAGTGCCCGAAAACCTCTGGCCCTCGATCAACCATCTGACCGACGCGCAGATCGACAAGATCACGCACGGGAATGCCATGCGCTGGTTCCGCTTCGATCCGTTCCAGCACTTCACGCGCACGGAACTGACGGTCGGCGCTCTGCGCGAGAAGGCGAAGGCGGCGGGCGTGGATACCGGCCCCAAGTCATCGGCAGGTGAGCGTCCGGTGGAGGAGGGCGATACCCGTCCGGTCACCTCGGGCGACATCATGAAGATGTTCATGCGGCATGAGGACACCGACCGCACGGCCCGGATGCAGAAACAGGAGGCCTGATCGCAGGCTCGATCCGGCGTTCCTGCTCGCCTGCAAGCCCTGTGCGAGATTTTGCGCGGGGGCGATATGTGCGGGGACGCCGGGCCTTGGCGTACGAAAAGCGGAATTGATCGAGCCGGTTGGTGATAATTTCATCCGCGCCCACAGACCGGTTCGAACCGGCGGGGCGCAGGCCGGGCTCGATCCGGCGTTCATACCCGGGGAGAGGGTCATGACGGAAACCTTGTTTGCGCTCGACGGGCGCAACTACCGCGATTGCCAGCAGGTGTTCAGGGGCGCCCGCGACCAGGAATACTATAGCGGCGATTTCTGGGTGGAGGATGCGGGCACTGTCGATGTCCGATCGGAGCGCAAGGCCGTGGGGGCCATGTCGATCATTCGCCAGCGCTCGGCCAGCAACCTGTTCTTCCGGCGGTCCCGCCAGCATATCCGCGAGGATGCGACCGATCTTTCGATCCTGTGGTTCGTGCGAAGGGGCGTGCTGTCCTATTCTGACCAGTTCGGCGGCAAGCTGGCGCGGCCGGGAGACTT
>Ga0160437_1000094_pt1 | contig 53797 bp, 45 predicted proteins | sample HID1975I_E0MG_FD_108227 | JGI IMG/M metagenome (GOLD analysis project Ga0160437, IMG submission 108227) | Enriched soil microbial communities from UW Madison campus, WI, USA - HID1975I_E0 MG | ecosystem: Environmental > Terrestrial > Soil > Unclassified | place: USA: Madison, Wisconsin... | reverse complement strand
GACGTTGCCGTCGCGCTCGGGCAGACGCTCCTGCACCACCACGTCCTGGCAGACCTCGCGCGGGGTAGATGTGGTGGAGGTCTGGCTGAGCGGCTCGGTGCCGATCACGGTGGCGTATAGCTTTTCCTTCTCGGTGACCGGCTCGACGTCCACCACGGCGGCGTACGCCACGCGGCCGCCATCGGGAATGCTGTTGTCGGTGGCGGTGTCGTCCTGCAGGGCCTCGATCGCGGCGGGATCGTCCTGCGCGGTGATGGCGTCGAGGCCGTTGTCCGGCGCGCGGGCGTGCTGGAAGGCCGCAACCGAGACACCCCCGACCAGGAGGGCGGCAATGGCGATGGCGATCGTGTTCTTGTTCATGGGGTCTCTCCTGCTGGCGACTGCGCCGCTCTGTGTGCGGACCGATTTCATCATCCCCAACCTGAACAGAGCTGCGCGATGCCCCCGCCAAACTGACGCCGCGATGAATCCGCCCACCCCAGGCACGCGGTGGTAGCGTGGAAGCCCCCATCTGCATTCCATCGAAGACGACCGGGACACCCGACATGCCCAATCCCCTCCTCGCCCCGCTGATGCGCTGGGTTGGCAAGCTGAGCTATCCCAAGCTGTTCCTGCTCACCGCGGCATTGTTCATCGGCGATGTGCTGGTGCCCGACATGATTCCATTCGTCGACGAGATCCTGCTCGGCCTCGGCACGCTGCTGCTGGCCAACTTCAAGCGCGTGCGGCCGCGGCGCGGCGACGCCATCGACGGCGGACACGCGCCGCGGGACTGACATTCGTGCTGGTCGACAGCCATTGCCACCTGGACGCGGCGGAGTTCGACCGCGACCGCGACCAGGTCATTGCCCGCGCGCGCGACGCCGGCGTTGCACGCCAGGTCATCCCCGCCACCGTCGCCGCCGGTTGGCCGAAGCTGCGCGGCCTGTGCGCCGGCGGCGACGGCCTCTTCCCCGCCTACGGCCTGCACCCGATGTTCCTGGAAGAACACCGCCCGGAACATCTCGCGCAGCTGCGCGACTGGATCGAACGCGAACGCCCGGTCGCGATCGGCGAATGCGGACTGGACTATTTCGTCGACGGCCTCGACCACGACGCGCAGCAGGACTATTTCGACGGCCAGCTGGCGCTTGCGCGCGAGTACGCACTGCCGGTGATCGTCCACGCGCGGCGCGCGGTGGACGCCGTGATCGCCGCGATCCGCCGCACCGGCGGGCTGCGCGGCGTGGTGCACAGCTGGTCGGGCAGCCGGCAGCAGGCGGAACAGCTCTGGGACCTGGGTTTCATGCTCGGGATCGGCGGCCCGGTGACCTACGAACGCGCCCGGCGCCTGCGCGGGCTGGTGGCCGACATGCCGCTCGAACACCTGCTGCTGGAAACCGACGCCCCAGACCAGCCCGACAGCGGCATCCGCGGTGAACGCAACGAACCGGCGCGGCTGCGCGCGGTGTGCGAGGTCGTTGCCGGACTGCGCGGCATCGCACCGGACGAGCTGGCCGCGGCGACGGCCGCCAATGCCGGGCGCCTGTTCGGATTGCCGGCTCCGGTGTAGGCGCGGCTTCAGCCGCGAGCTCTTGATGGGCGCTTGGTAGGAACGACGGAAGTCGCGATGGCTTTCCCGGCAAGGCCTTCGCGACTTCCGTCGCTCCTACAAAAGCAACGGCGAAAAATGCAACAGCGAAGAGCTCGCGGCTGAAGCCGCGCCTACAGCGATGCCGGTGCGCCGGCGGCCTTCCGCCGCAGCAGCATCTCCAGCACCTTGCCCACCGCGGCGAATGCGAACGCGCCGGTGATGTGGGTCGCCGCGCCCAGTCCGGCGCCGCAGTCGAGCTTGAGCGCGGCGTCCGCACCCAGCTGCGGGCGCAGGCCACAGACGCTGCCGTCGGCCTGCGGGTAGCGCACGTTCTCGAGCGAGTACACCGCCGGCACGCTGAAGTAGCGCTTCGGCCCGGTCGGGAAGCGGAACTCGCTGCGCAGCTTGCGCCGGATCAGCGCCAGCATCGCGTCGTGTTCGGTCTTCGACAGGTCGCGCACCCGCACCAGGGTCGGATCGATGCGGCCGCCGGCCGAACCCACGGTCACGATCGGCTGCTTGCGTCGCCGGCACCAGGCGATCATCTCGACCTTGCTGCGGAAGCTGTCGCAGGCATCGAGCACAAGGTCGAAGCCCTCGCCGAGCAGGGACTCCATGTTCGAGGGCGTCAGGAAGCTGGCCACCGGGCGCACTTGCGCGAGCGGGCTGATCGCCCGGCAGCGCTCGGCCATCGCCTCGGCCTTGCCGCGGCCGTACTGGCCTTCGAGCGCCGGCAGCTGGCGATTGGTGTTGGACACGCACAGGTCGTCGGCATCGATCAGCGTCAGTGCGCCCACGCCGCTGCGCGCCAGCGCCTCCACGGCCCACGAGCCGACGCCGCCCAGACCGACGACCGCGACGCTGGACGCCGTGAGGCGTTCGAGCGCGCCGCGCCCGTAGAGCCGGTCGATGCCGGAGAAACGTTCCTGCCAGGCTTCATCCATCCGCGCAGTTTACCGGCGCCGGGCGCATGCTATCGTCGCCAAAGCCATCGAGGAGACCGCCATGTCGACGACGCCCGAAGCCAATCCCGCCACCCCCGGCAAGCCGTCCGCCGCCAGCCGCTACCTGTTCGTGTTGCTGGTCGGCCTGGTGATCGGCGCAGTCGCCGTGGTGATGATCCTGCGCACGCTCGAGGCGCGGAAGACCTGGCAGGACCGCTACCCGATCGCGACGATGGACCTGTTCCAGGCGCAGATGGCGCAGCTCAAGGCCAGCACCGAGGCCAACCGCTGCGGCGCCACCGACACGCTGCCCCGCCTGAAGACATTGCGCGCCCTGGCCGACGGCCTCGAGCCGGCGTTCGGCGACCTCGGCGAGGACACCCGCTTCAGCAAGCACGCCAGCGACATGCGCGCCGTGCTCGATGCCAGCCTGGCGTCGCCCCCGCTCAATTGCGAAGGGGTCAAGGCGACCGCCGGCAAGATCGGCGAAGCCTGCAAGGCCTGCCACCAGGACTTCCGCGGCTGAAGCCACGCCGGCACGTCGGCGCTTGCGCGTCGATATGAACCCGCACTGACAACGATCGCGCCGCCCGTCCGCGGCGCGCTGTAATTGACGGCCGGTTCATCGCCCGGCCCCTAGTGTTCACGCCGAAGGAGCCACGGCTCCGTTCCCCACGACAGGAGATCGGCATGAACATTCGTCTGCTTGGCGCCACAGCCCTCACCGCTGCGCTCGCGACCGCAGGTTGCGCCACCACTTCGCCCGGCTACGGCGGCGGGTACAGCAGCGCGCCATCGTCCTACGGCAACACCACCTGCCGCGAGTGCGGCACGGTGACGCGCATCGAGACCGTCGCCCGCGGCCAGAACGTGCCCAATGCCACCGGCGCGGTGCTGGGCGGCATCGTCGGCGCGGTCGCCGGCCACGAGATCTCGGACAAGACCGGCGGCAGCAAGGGCAACCAGAACATCGCCGCCGCCGCGGGCGCGGTGGGCGGCGCGGTCGCCGGCAATGCGATCCAGAACAGGGTGCAGGAAGGCACGACCTATCGCGTCACCGTGCGGATGGAGGACGGCAACCTGCGGACGGTGCAGCAGAGCGATCTCGCCGGCATCCGCGAAGGTTCGTACGTGCAGATCAGCGGTGGCCGCGCCGCGCTGCGCTGAGCCACACATCGGCACATCCGGATACTGAAAGGCCCGCCACCCGGCGGGCCTTTTCCGTTCGGGCGGCGTTCGGGCGCTGCGGTGCCGATCCGGCACGTCATGCCACGCTTCACGGCGACATGGACAAACGCGGCGAAGGCAAGCGAACCCGGCATTTGTAATGTAAAAATGCACTTGCGCGCGCGCCGGGAAGGCTCCCGAAACCGGCGCCGCATCCGTCCCGACACGCACCAGCAACCGGGCCCGCGCGCCCCAGGAAAAGCCGATGGACCTGCATGTTCTGTGGTACCTGCTCGCCGCGCTGATGGTCGTCGTCGGCCTGGCCGGCATCATCCTGCCGGCCCTGCCGGGACTTCCGCTGGTGTTCGCCGGCATGCTGCTGGCGGCATGGACCGACGGCTTCGAACGCGTCGAGTGGTGGTGGCTGGTGATCCTGGGCGCGTTGACCGCGCTGTCGCTGCTGGTCGACTTCTGGGCGACCGCCGCCGGCGCGAAGCGCGTGGGGGCGAGCCGCAAGGCCGTGATCGGTGCCGTGGTCGGGACGGTCGTCGGCCTGTTCATCATTCCGCCATTCGGCCTGTTCATCGGCCCCTTCGCGGGCGCACTGCTCGGCGAACTCTGGCACGGGCGCGGTATCGACCGTGCCCGCGTCGGCCAGGCGACGAAGGTCGGCTTCGGTACCTGGATGGGCATCGTGTTCGGCATCGTGCTCAAGCTCGGACTGGCGTGCACGATGTTCGTGCTGTTCGCCTGGGCCTGGTACGCCTGAAGCACGCGACCGATACACTTCACCGTGACACCGCACGCCGGATGAGCCGACACCCGTGACACGCCCGAACCACCTGAGAGCCCTGCCTGTCCTGCTCGCCTGCCTGCTGCTGGCCGTGGCCATGCCGGTCGCCCTTGCACAGCCGCAGGCCACGCCCGCGACGGCGGATGCCGGCGAGGCGGCCGACGGGTCGCCGCCCACCGATGCCAGCGCCAACCGCCAGCTGCAGACCCGGCTGGGCAGCGACGAGGACCTGAAGGACGTCACCGCGCGCGTCGACGACGGGGTTGCCGAACTGGACGGCACGGTGCTGCAACCCACACACAAGGCGGAGGCCGCCGAGATCGCGACCGAGACACCGGGCGTGTCGACCGTCGTCAACAACGTGGAGGTCGACGACAGCCTGCGCTCGCATTTCAACGCCGCCTACCGGCAGATGACGGCCAAGCTGGTCACGATCGCCGCGCGCGGTCCGCTGCTGCTGGTGGCGATCCTGATCGTGATCCTGGCGGCGTGGATCGGCGGGCTGCTGTCGCGCAACCTGCGGATCCTGCGCCTGCGCACCGACAACCCCTACATGGACGGGCTGATCCGGCGCTCGGTGCGGATCATCGTGACCCTGCTCGGCTTGGTGATGGCGCTCAACCTGCTCGGGCTGTCGGCGATGGTCGGCGCGGTGCTCGGCTCGGCCGGCGTGGTCGGCCTGGCGCTGGGCTTCGCCTTCAAGGATATCGCCGAGAACTACATCGCCGGCGTGCTGCTGAGCGTGCGCAAGCCGTTCTCACCGGGCGAGCAGATCCGCGTCGACACCTACGAGGGCAAGGTCGTGGCCCTGACCTCGCGCGCCACGCTGCTGATGACCTCCGAGGGCAACCAGCTGCAGCTGCCCAACGCGCTGGTGTTCAAGTCGGTGCTGCTGAATTATTCGAAGAATCCCAGGCGGCGTTTCGATTTCAAGGTCACCATCGATCCCGCGAATTCGATCCACCAGGCGCAGACGCTGGCACTGGAGGCGTATTCCAGCATCGCCGGCGTGCTCGACGATCCGGCGCCGTCATGGACGGTGGTGCAGAACGCGCCGGGCGGTATCGAGCTGCAGTTCTTCGGCTGGGTGGACCAGCGCAGCAGCGACCTGGGCAAGGTCCGCGGCGAGGCGATCCGGCTGGTCAAGGCGGCCTACACGGGCGCCGGCATCCGGTCGCCGCGCACGGTCTACCACGTGGTGACGTCGCGCGAAGCCGAGCAACCGGCCGCAACCGCGGCGGACACCACCGAGCCGCTCCACGGCACGCACGTGGACACGTCGGTCAACCGCGATCTAGACGAGCAGCTCGCCGAGGCGCAGCGCTCGGACGCGGCCGCCGGCGGCAACATGCTCGAACACGACAAGACCCCGGACCAGGACACGCCATGACGCCACACCGCCGCATGCCACCGGCCTCGATCGCGCTGCTTTCCCTCGGGCTGGCCGCACCCGTGTTCGCGCAGTCGGCAGACACTGCGCCGACCCGGGCCAGCATCGACGCCTGCACCCTGGTCGAGATCGACGCCGACCGGCTGGCCTGCTACGACCGCGCCGCCGGACGCAGCGCGGCCGATCCGGCGCGCGCCGACGCCGCCGCGGCGCTTGCGCGCGAAAACCGCGAAGCCGCCAGCGAAGCCGAAGCCGCCGCCGCGACGCGCGGCGAGCGCGCGCGCAGCGCCGCCAGCGACCTGTTCGCCTCCGAACCCGACGACGCACTCGCCAACGCCGGCAAGGGCTCGCTGCTCGACAGCCGCTGGGAGCTGGCCAAGGACTCCAAGCTCGGCACCTTCAATTTCCGCGCCTACAAGCCGGTGTACCTGCTGCCGGTGTTCTGGAGCAGCGACCAAAACGAGCTGCCCCACTCGCCCAACCCGCGCAACACCGCGACCGAACCGATGGCCCTCGACGCGATCGAGACGAAGTTCCAGATCAGCTTCAAGACCAAGGCCTGGGAAAACCTGTTCGGCAACAACGGCGACATCTGGATGGGCTACACCCAGAGCTCGCGCTGGCAGGTCTACAACGGCGAACAGTCGCGGCCGTTCCGCGAAACCAACTACGAGCCGGAAGTCCTGCTGGTCTTCCGCAACAACTATCAGCTGGGCGGCTGGAAAGGCCGGATGGCCGCGGTCGGCATCAACCACCAGTCCAACGGCCGCGCCGACCCGCTGTCGCGCAGCTGGAACCGGGTGATGTTCAACGTCGGGCTGGACCGCGAGAACTGGGCCGTGATGCTGCGTCCGTGGATCCGCATCTCCGACGGCAACGACGACGACAACCCGGACATCGAGGACTACATGGGCCGCGGCGACATGACCATCGTGCACACCATCGGCAAGCACGAACTGTCGCTGATGGCCCGGCATTCGCTGCGCGGCGGCGACCGCTCGCACGGCGCGGTCGGCTTCGACTGGGGTTTCCCGATCCACAACTCGCTGCGCGGGCACCTGCAGGTGTTCGACGGTTATGGTGAGAGCCTGATCGACTACAACCACCGGTCGACGTATATCGGGCTGGGGATCTCGCTGCTGGAGTGGTTCTGAGGCAGCAGTTTCGCGGGCTCGCCCCGCAGGATCGACGGAAGTTGCGACCAGGGTCGGGGTCCGTCTCCCTGAGATATGCGCAGGGTCTCGACTTCCGTCGCTCCTACGAAAGGCAGATACGAAGGCAGATGTGGAACCGCAGGGGCCCGCCTAGCGCGAGCTGCGCCAGCGCCGGTGCTCCACCATCAGGCATTCGTCCTGCACCACGTCGATGCCGGCAGCCAGCAGGCGCGCGGCGAAGTCGTCGTGGCGGATGCCGGTCTGCATCCACACCAGCCGCGGGCGCGCCGCGATGAGGTCGTCCAGGTGCGGCAGCAGGTCGTCCGGCTTGCGGAACACGTCGACCACGTCCACCCGCCCCGGGATCTCGGCCACCCTGCGGTAGACCCGCCGGCCGAGGATCTCGGCCACGTCCGGGTAATACACCGGCACCGGCACGATCTCGTAGCCGGCGCGGTGCAGGTAGGCGGGGACGATGTGCGCGGGCCGGTCGGCGCGCGATTCGGGCTTGATGCCGAGCACGGCGATGCGCCGCAGCCGCGGCAGCAGGCGGTCGAAGGCGATGTGGTCGCTGATCAGGCTGCCCGGCATGCGTCGTGTCCCGTCGTCGTTCCCGTCGACATGGTGGCGATCACCGGTCGATCAAGCGGCGGCAGGGAAACCGGACACCCCGGCCACGCGAACCGTGCCGCCGTTCGCGCTTCCGCGCGGTCAGCCCTCGACCACCACCGGGATGCGCCCGATCCGCGACTGCCACTCGCGCGGCCCGGTCCTGTGTACCGACTCGCCGCCCGAATCCACCGCCACGGTCACCGGCATGTCCTGCACGGTGAACTCGTAGATCGCCTCCATGCCCAGGTCCTCGAAGGCGACCACGCGTGCGGCCTTGATCGCCTTCGAGACCAGGTACGCAGCGCCGCCGACCGCCATCAGGTAGACCGACCTGTGCTTGCGGATCGCCTCGATCGCCGCGTCGCCGCGCTCGGCCTTGCCGACCATGCCCAGCAGGCCGGTCTGCGACAGCACCTGTTCGGTGAACTTGTCCATGCGCGTGGCGGTGGTCGGGCCGGCGGGGCCGACGGCCTCGTCGCGCACCGGATCAACCGGGCCGACGTAATAGATGAAGCGGCCGTTGAAGTCGACCGGCAATTGCTCGCCCTTGTCGAGCATGTCGACCATGCGCTTGTGCGCGGCGTCGCGACCGGTGAGCAGCTTTCCGTTGAGCAGCAGGGTCTCGCCGGGCTTGAAGCTGGCGACTTCCTCGCGGGTGACCGTATCAAGATCGACGCGACGCGCGTTGCTCGGGTTGTAGGTCAGCTTCGGCCAGTCCTCCAGCGAAGGCGGGTCCAGCATCACCGGGCCGCTGCCGTCGAGCGTGAAGTGCGCGTGGCGCGTGGCCGCGCAGTTGGGGATCATCGCCACCGGCAGGTTGGCCGCGTGGGTCGGGTAGTCGCGGATCTTGATGTCGAGCACGGTGGTCAGCCCGCCCAGTCCCTGCGCGCCGATGCCCAGCGCATTGACCTTGTCGAACAGTTCCAGCCGCAGTTCCTCCAGCCGGTTCGACGGCCCGCGCGCCTTGAGGTCGACGATGTCGATCGGCTCCATCAGCGACTCCTTGGCCAGCAGCATCGCCTTCTCCGCGGTGCCGCCGATGCCGATGCCGAGCATGCCCGGCGGGCACCAGCCCGCGCCCATGGTCGGGACGGTCCTGAGCACCCAGTCGACGATCGAGTCCGACGGGTTGAGCATCGCGAACTTCGACTTGGCCTCCGAACCGCCGCCCTTGGCCGCGACGATCACGTCGACGGTGTTGCCCGGCACCACCTTGACGTTCACCACGCCCGGCGTGTTGTCGCCGGTGTTCCTGCGGCGCCCGGCCGGGTCGGCCAGCACCGAGGCGCGCAGCTTGTTGTCGGGATGGCGATAGGCACGGCGGATCCCTTCGTTGGCCATGTCCTCGACGCCCATCGTGGCGTCGTCCCAGCGCACGTCCATGCCGATCTGCAGGAACACGGTGACGATGCCGGTGTCCTGGCAGATCGGCCGGTGGCCCTCGGCGCACATGCGCGAGTTGATCAGGATCTGCGCGATCGCGTCCTTGGCCGCCGGACTTTCCTCGCGCTCCCAGGCTGCCGAGAGGTTCCGGATGTAGTCCACCGGGTGGTAGTAGCTGATGTACTGCAGGGCGTCCGCGACGGACTGGATGAGGTCTTCCTGCTTGATCGAAACCGGACGGCTGGTGCTCACTGCGGGCTCGCGAAGGCTGGCGAAAACAGCCGCTGATTTTAGCCCACGGCAGGCCGGCAAGGCCCCGCGCGGGCGCCCATCGACGCAGATGAACGCCCCGCCCGTGGAACACTGGATTCCGGCGCGGACAGCCGTGCGAACGCCTGTCCGGGACCGGGCCGCTTAAACCCACCGCCTCCGCAGCGCATCCCAAGGACTATGCTGACCACCATCGTGACCGCCCTGATGCCCGCATCCGCACCGGCCGTGGACGACGACCACGCCCTCGTGCGTGCCAGCCTCGACGGCGACATGGCCGCCTTCGAGGCCCTGTACCGCCGCCACGCCGGCCGCGTGCACGGGGTGATCACGCGCCTGCTCGGACGCCACGGCCAGCGCGCGGAGGACCTGACCCAGGAAGCCTTCGTCCGCGCCTGGCAGGCGCTGGGGTCGTACCGCTTCGAAAGCGCCTTCGGCACCTGGCTGCACCGGCTGGCGGCCAATACCGCGCTGATGGAGCTGCGCCGGCACCGCGGCGACCCGGCGATGGAGGACGAAGAGCGCCTGGACCGCATCGGACGCCCCGATTCGGCCGGGCACACTACCGCGCTGGCAATGGACCTGGAACGCGCCGTCGCCACCCTGCCGCCGCGCGCCCGCGCGGTGCTGGTGCTGTATGACGTGGAAGGCTGGACCCACGAGGAAATCGCCAACGAACTCGACATGGCCGTCGGCACCTCCAAGGCGCAGCTGCACCGCGCGCGCGGGCTGCTGCGCGACCGCCTGGAGGCGCATGCCGGCACCCATGCATTCGGAGATCGCGCATGAACATCGACAACGACCGCAATCACGAAGACGACAGCCTCCCGGATGACCTGCGCAACTCGCTGCGCGCCCTGCGCCGCGACGCAGCGCCGGAACACGACCTGTGGCCGGGCATCCGTGCACGCATCGAACAGGCGCGTCCCGCGGACTCCCCGGCCCCGACCGCCACCGCGACGCCGCTTCCCACCCGCATCCACGGCGGCCAGCGCCGCCGCCCGCGCAGGCTCGCCGCGCTGGCCACGGCGGCATCGCTCGCCGCCGTGCTCGCCATCGGCTGGAGCGTGTTGATGGCGCCGCCGGCGCAGTCCCCGCAGACCGCAGCCGGCGTGATCCTGCGCGAAGCCAGCCACATGACCCGCGAGTACCGCACCGCCTGGCGTGCGTTCGATGCCCGCCGCCCGGCTGGCGTCGATACCAGCGCGCTGCGCGAGATCGACCGCAGCGCCGCCGCCGTGCGCGCGGCGCTGCGCCAGGATCCGGATTCGCGCTACCTGCTCGACCGCCTGCAAAGCCTTTACGCGCTGCGCCTGGACCTCTCGCGCCGCCTGTCCACGCTTCCGACCTGATCAATGGAGTCTCCCATGACCATCCGCTTCCGCATCCTCCTGCCGCTGCTGCTGGCCCTCCTGCCCGCCGCGGCGCTGGCCTCCACGCCGATCAACGAGACCCGCCCGCTCGATGCCGACGGCAAGGTCGAGATCTCCAACGTCAAGGGCCGCATCGAAGTGCGCACCTGGGACAAGCCGCAGGTGCGCATCGGCGGCAGCCTCGGCCGCGGCGTGGAAAAGCTGGAAATCGGCGACGGCGGCCGCTCGCTGAAGATCAAGGTGCGTTACCCGCGCAACAGCCGCAACACCGAACCGACCAGCCTGGTGATCGACGTGCCGACGCGGGCCAGCCTCGACATCGACGGCGTGGCCGCGCGGATCAGCGTGACCGGCACCGCCGGCCGCGAGCTGGAGATCGACAGCGTCAGCGGCGACGTCACCGTCGCCGGCGCGCCGCGCCAGGCCGACATCGAAAGCGTCAGCGGCGACCTGCACCTGACCCTCAACAGCGACGACGTGGAGGTGCAGTCGGTCAGCGGCACGATCACCCTGCGCGGACGCCTGAAGGGCGAGGTCGAGGCCGAGACCGTCTCCGGCAACATCACCGTCGACAGCCGCGGCGAGCGCGTGCGCCGGCTCAGCAGCAACACCGTGTCGGGCAACGCCACCCTGCAGGTGGGGCTCGCCGACGGCGGCCAGGTCAAGGCCGAATCGGTGAGCGGCAACATCAAGGTCGTCACCCCGCGCGCACTGTCGGCCAACGTCCACGGCGAGAGCTTCAGCGGCCACCTGCGCGCGCCGGGCGTGAGCATCGACAAGCCGCGCTACGGGCCGGGTTCGAGCTTCGAGCACCGCTACGGCAGCGGCAGCGGCGAGATCCACCTGGAAACCTTCTCCGGCTCCGTGGAGTTGCTGCTGCAGTAGCCGCGACCGTCCGGCCACCCGTCTCCACGCCCGCCGCCCGGCGGGCGTGGCATTCTGTGGACTGCACCACGTACGGACGCACCACATGTCGTCACCGCCCTGGCTCGGCCGCAGGCACGAAGCACCCGTCCTGAACCTGCGCGAGCGCTTCGCGGCGCTGCGCAACCTGCCGCCCTACCTGCGCGACATCTGGCGCACCAGTCCGCTGCTCGCCTGCTCCAGCCTCGTACTGCGCCTGGCGCGCGCGCTACTGCCGATCGCCACCCTGTACGTGGGCAAACTGATCGTCGACGAGGTGGTCCGCCTGGTCGGCCTGGGCGCCGGCACCCAGGGCTTCGCCGACATGTGGAACGCCGGCGCGCTCGACCACCTGCTCGCGCTGCTGGCGGCGGAATTCGCGCTGGCGGTGGCCTCGGACATCCTCGGCCGCATCGTCGGCATGGTCGACTCGCTGCTCTCGGAGCTGTACTCCAACGCGACCAGCGTGCGGCTGATGGAACACGCCGCCTCGCTGGACCTGGAGGACTTCGAGGACGCCGACCTGCAGGACAAGCTAGACCGCGCCCGCCGCCAGGTGTCCGGGCGCAGCTCGCTGATGTCGCAGCTGCTCGGGCAGGCGCAGGACATCGTCACCATCGTCAGCTTCGCCGTCGGCCTGCTGGTGTACGCACCGTGGCTGATCGCACTGCTGCTGGTGGCACTGGTGCCGGCGTTCATCGGCGAGATGCACTTCAATGCCCGCAGCTACGCGGTCAACTTCCGCGCCACGCCGGAGCGGCGCGAGCTGGACTACGTGCGCCAGACTGGCGCCAGCGCCACCTCGGCCAAGGAGATCAAGAGCTTCGGCCTCAACGGCTTCCTGATCGAGCGCTACCGCACACTGGCCTGGTCGATCTATCTGGCCAACCGCCGCATCGCGCTGGGCCGCGCCGGCTGGGGCGGGCTGTTCACCACCATCGGCACGGTCGGCTACTACACCGCGTATGCCTATATCGCCTGGCGCACGGTGCACGGCGAGTTCACCATCGGCGACCTGACCTTCCTGTCGTCGTCGTTCCGGCGCCTGCGCAACCTGCTCGAAGGCCTGCTGTCGAGCTTCTCCACCGTCGCCGGGCAGGCACTGTACCTGGACGACCTGTTCTCGTTCTTCGACATCAAGCCCGAGATCCTCTCGCCCGCCAATCCGCGGCCGTTCCCCTACCCGATCCGCGAAGGCTTCGTGTTCGAGGACGTGGGCTTCCGCTATCCCGGTGCCGAGCGCTGGGCGGTGCGCAACCTCAGCTTCACCCTGCACGCGGGCGAAGTGCTGGCGCTGGTCGGCGAGAACGGCGCCGGCAAGACCACGCTGGTCAAGCTGCTCTCGCGCCTGTACGACCCCGACGAGGGCCGCATCCTGCTCGACGGCCATCCGCTGGCCGACTACGACCTGGACGAACTGCGCGCCAACACCGGCGTGATCTTCCAGGACTTCGTGCGCTACTTCATGAGCGCCTCGGACAACATCGCGGTCGGCCGCATCGACGCGCGCGACGACCACGACCGCATCACCGACGCCGCCCACCGCGCGATGGCCGACGAGGTCATCGCGCGCCTGCCCGCCGGCTACGACCAGATGCTGGGCAAACTGTTCAAGGAAGGCGTCGACCTGTCCGGTGGCGAATGGCAGAAGATCGCCATCGCCCGCGCCTACATGCGCGACGCGCAGCTGCTGATCCTCGACGAACCCACGGCCGCGCTGGATGCGCGCAGCGAGTTCGAGGTGTTCCAGCGTTTCAAGGAGCTGTCCGAAGGCAAGTCCGCCGTGCTGATCTCGCACCGCTTCTCCAGCGTGCGCATGGCCGACCGCATCCTCGTCCTCGACCAGGGCCGCATCGAAGCCAGCGGCACCCATGAGGAGCTGATGGCCCAGGACGGGCGCTATGCGGAGCTGTTCGAGCTGCAGGCGGCTGGCTACCGCTGAAGTGAAAGGCGCTTCCCTCCACTGAGATATCTTCGCCCCCGGAGGGAGGTTGCATCGGTTCGAAGGCCGGGCGCGGGTGCGTACAAGAAGAAACTCGTCTTCCACGCAAGCCTGCGATCCGATGCCCCACTGCGGCCGGCGGGCCTTTGGGGGAAATAAAGGAGGAGGCATTCGCCGCAGGCGGATGCCGGGGGACATTCCCCCAAAAAAGGCCCGCCGGTCGCAGTGGGGCCCGTCAGGTCGCGACATGGCCTACGACCGGGCAATCAGCTGAAATCACTTCGCCCGAATGGGCAAAGAGCCAAATGAAATCCCCATTGACGCGCAGCGGGTTACGCTGCCGCGATGGATAACCCGCAGCCGCTCCCCGAACCCGCCGCCGCGCCGCCGGCAGCCGCCACCGGCATCGCCCGCACCGCCCAGATCCTGCAGTTCCTGCTCAAGTACCGCAGCGCGGGCGTGTTCACCGGCCTGGACCTGGACGACGTCGAAGTCGACGACGCCGAATCGCTGCCCACCGACGGCAAGCCGGAAGAATTCGTCGACGACCTCGAAGCGCTTGGCCCCACCTTCATCAAGATCGGCCAGGCCCTCTCCACCCGCGCCGACATGGTGCCGGCGCCCTACCTGGTCGCGCTGGAGCGGATGCAGGACAACGTCGCCGCGCTGCCCTTCGACGACATCCGCGAAGTCGTCGAGAACGAGCTCGGCGTGCGCCTGAACAAGGCATTCGCCGAATTCGACGAGCAGCCGCTGGGCTGCGCATCGCTGGCGCAGGTCCACCGCGCCACCCTGCGCGACGGCCGGCTGGTCGCGGTCAAGGTGCAGCGGCCGGGCATCGTCGAGACCATGCGCAGCGACCTCGACGCCCTCGCCCAGCTCGCCGGCGGCGCCGACCGCATGACCGACATCGGCCGGCGCCTGCGCTTTTCCGACTGGGTGCAGGAATTCCGCCGCACCCTGCTGGCCGAACTCGACTACCAGGCCGAAGCGGAAAACCTCGAACGTTTCGGCGAACATTTGCGCGCCTACCCCGAGCTGCTCGTCCCCGCCCCGGTGTGGGACCTGACCGCCAGGCGCGTACTGACGATGGAACTGGTGCAGGGCACCAAGGTCACGGAGATTTCAGGGTTGCGCCGCACCGAGCACGACATGTCGGGGCTGGCCTCGGCGCTCATGCGCGGCTACCTCGACCAGGTGTTCGTGCACGGCGAAATCCACGCCGACCCGCACCCGGGCAACCTGCTGGTGGCCGACGATGGCCGGCTGGCGCTGTTCGACCTCGGCATGGTCGCGCACGTGCCGCCCAAGCAGCGCGAACGCCTGCTCAAGCTGCTGTTCGCCGCGGTCGACGGCCGCGGCGAGGAAGTCGCCTACGAAGCCATCGCCATGGGCACCCGGCTGGAGGATTTCGACGAGCCGCGCTTCCTGCGCGAGATCGGGCAGATGGTGGCCACCTATGCCGCGCGCGCCGGCGCGAGTTCGTTGTCCGAGGGGCGGCTGATGCTGGACCTGGTCGGCAGGTCCACCGCCTGCGGCCTGCGCACGCCGCCCGAGCTGAGCCTGCTGGGCAAGACCCTGCTCAACCTCGAACAGGTCGCCAACGCGCTCGACCCGGATCTCGACGTCAAGGCCGTGGTCGAGCACCACCTCGAACACGTGATGCGCGAGCGGCTGAAGAAGGCGCTCTCGCCCTCGAACCTGGCCAGCGAACTGATCGAAGTGCAGGCGCTGCTGCGCGAGGCGCCGCGCAAGGTATCCGACGTGCTCTCGCTGCTGGCCGAGAACCGCATGCAGGTGCGCATGACCGGGCTGGAAGAGTCGCACCTGATGGAGAACCTGCAGAAGATCGCCAACCGCGTCAGCGCCGCGCTGGTCACCGCGGCGCTGATCGTGGCATCGGCGATGATGATGCGGGTCGAGACCGATACCCGCCTGCTCGGCTACCCCGCGGTCGCACTGGTGCTGTTCATCATCGGCGCCGGACTCGGCGTTTCCATCGTGGTCAGCGCCCTGTCCGGCGACCGCAAGGCACGCCCGCGCGAGGAACGCGGCCCACGCTGAACGGGTCGCGGAAGCATTCCGCGCAACACGGCGTCCCGCGCGCGCTTGACCCGGATCAATACGGCGCGCGCGCGATGGGCGATCATGGCGCCGGCGGACCACGATCGTTCGCGGCGACTGAATAGGCGCACGGACGTGGCATCCATGCCGTCCCGACCCTTCGTTCCGGAGTAGCGCCATGAACATCCTGCTCGCCATCGACGGAAGCAGCGCCAGCGACCGCGCCGCCAGGTACGTCGTCCAGCTGGCCAGCCAGCTTTCGCAGCCACCGACACTGGTCCTCGTCAATGTCTCGGCCCCGCTGCTGCCACAGGCGGTCCGCAAGCTCGGCCGCAAGTCGACCGCCGAGTACTACGCCAGCAACAGCGAGCACGCCGTGCGCAAGGCGCGCCGCATCCTCGAGCGCGCAGGCCTCGCCCACGATGAATTTTTCCCGGTTGGCGATGCCGCCGCGGAAATCACCCGCCTGGCCGACAAGCACGATGTCGACCTGGTCGTGATGGGCTCCCGCGGCCAGACCGCCCTACGCAGCCTGATCCTGGGCTCGGTGGCGACCCGGGTGCTGGCCCTGTCCAAAGTCCCGCTGACCGTGATCCGCTGAGCGGGCCGCGGCTTTCTCCGCGGGGCCGGCTTCAGCCGCGATGCCCGGGCGCCACCGCGCGCGATGCCGCCGCGCATCACGGGCCCGCGCCTGACGTCGAATGCAGGCCCGCTCGCGCTACCCGAACAACGCGCCCTGGCTGTCGCCGGGCGCGGGATAGCGCAGCACGCCGTCGACCATCCGCGCATCCGGGTTCAATTCGTGACCGGTCGCCTTGCCCGGGCCCATCAGGTGGCAGACGGTCCAGCCGCGCGCAGTGAAGTCGTCTGAAATCAGGCGCCGGTGGCAGCGCCACCACACCGCCTCGGCGCACATCACCGCCACCCGCCGTTCGCCCGCGAGCCGCATCAGCCGCTCGCGCGCCAGCGCGAACTCGGGTTCTGCCATGTAATCGGCGTAGCCGCGGAAGGCCGCCACCCGCCACGCGCCATTGGGCGAATCCGGCCGCGGCTTGCGCCGGCCGCCGAACTCCGGCATCGGCAGGTATTCGATCCCCGCCTCGGCCAGCGCCGGCGCCATCGCCAGCGGCGAGAACTGCGGATTGCGCCGCGAACCGGCGAAGCGGCGCACGTCCGCCAGCACCTCGATGCCGGCGTCGCGCAGCATGCCGGCGAACTCTTCCCACTCGCGGGTCGAATGGCCGATGGTCCAGAGGGTGCCTGCAGACGGTTCCATTCCCGCATTGTGCCGCCGCGGCGATGCACGCGATGTCACTGCGCGCGTCGTGCTCCGACGCACGCCGGCGCCGCGACGCGCGCGGCGCCGGCCCCGCGCGCTACTGCGGCAACGCGTACGCGATCACGTAGTCACCCGCCGGCGTTTCCATGAAGTGATGCCCGCCGGCCATGATCACCAGGTACTGGCGGCCGCCGGCCTCGTACACCATCGGATTGGCCTGCCCGCCCGCCGGCAGCACGTCCTTCCACACCGTCTCACCGGTGTCGATGTCGATCGCGCGGATCAGGTTGTCGGTGGCCGCGGCGATGAACACCAGGCCGCCGGCGGTGACCACCGATCCACCGTTGTTGGGCGTGCCGATCTCGATCGGCAGGTGCGAGGGAATCCCGAAAGGCCCGTTCGCCCGCGCCGAACCGAACGGGCGATCCCACAGCATCTTGCCCGTCGCCAGCTCGATCGCGCGGATGCCGCCGTAGGGCGGCTGCTTGCACAGCAGCCCGGTCGGCATGCGCCAGCCGGCGTTGACGTTGATCGCGTACGGCGTGCCCTGCTGCGGATCACCCGCGCCCTCCGCGCCACCCATGTCGCCGCGCACCTCATCGCGCGGCGCCCAGCCGAGCCTGTCGGCCTCGGCGCGCGGCACCAGGATGTTGTAGTTCGGCATGTCGTTGTAGTTGGCGACGATGATGCCGCGCACCGGGTCCACCGCGATGCCGCCCCAGTCCGAACCGCCGTTGTAGCCGGGGTATTCGATCGAATGCCGGTCCGCGGTCGGCGGCGTATAGAAGCCTTCGTAGCTGGCCTTGCGGAACTGGATCCGGCAGGCCATCTGGTCGATCGGCGACACGCCCCACATGTCGCGCTCGGTCAGGTCGTCCTTGCGCCGCAGCGTGTGGTACTTCGAATACGGCTGCGTCGGCGAGCGTTCCTGCGGCTCGACGCCGCCGCCGGGCACCTTCATTTCCCCGACCTCGACCAGCGGCTTGCCGGTGCGGCGGTCGAGCACGTACAGATCGCCCTGCTTGCTCGGCAGCACCAGCGCCGGGACGTTGCCGCCGGCGGCGGGGAAGTCGACCAGGGTCGCGGTCGAGCCCAGGTCGTAGTCCCACACGTCCTTGCGCACGGTCTGGAAGTGCCAGGCCGGCTTGCCGGTGGCAACGTCCAGCGCGACCAGCGAGGTGGCGTACTTGTTCTCTTCCGGCCGCCGCAGTCCGCTCCAGTAGTCGGCGGCGGAGTTGCCCATCGGCAGGTAGACCAGGCCGAGCTGCTCGTCGCCCGACGCCGTGGTCCACATGTTCGGCGTGCCGCGGCTGAAGGTTTCCCCGGCCGGCGGCAGTCCGGTGCGGTCCGGCCGCATCATGTCCCAGGCCCAGCGCAGTTCGCCGGTGACCGCGTCGAAGCCCTGGATCACGCCCGAAGGCGCCCAGCGGCGCTGACCGTCGAGCACCTGGTGCCCGGTAACCACCACGCCGCGCACGATGACCGGTGCGGAGGTGATCGACACCATGCCCGGCGACACGTCGCCCATGCCGACGGTGATGTCGACCTGGCCGTTGTCGCCGAAGTCCGTGCACGGCTGGCCGGTGCGCGCGTCGACCGCGACCAGTCGCGCGTCGAGCGTGCCCTCGATGATGCGCGTTGCACAGGCCGCGCCTTCGGCAATCGCGACGGGAGCCGCGACGGCCGGTGACGCGGCGGCATCGCCCGCCGCGGCTGTCGCTGCGGCCGCTGCATCCGTCGTCGCCGGTTCCGCGGCATCGCTGTCACCCTCGGCAGCAGCCCCGGCAGCCGGCGCGGCAGCAGCGATGCGCGCGTCGAAATAGGCCACGCCGCGGCAGGCCGCCGTGTAGGGAATGGCCTCGTCCGGCACCTTCGGATCGAACCGCCAGCGCTCCTTGCCCGTGACCGCGTCGAGCGAGATCAGCACGTTGCGCGCCGAGCACAGGTACAGCGCGTCGCCGATCTTCAGCGGCGTGGTTTCCGCGCCCCAGCGCTTGTCGGGCACGTCGCCGGTCCGGTAGGTCCAGGCGCGTTCAAGCTTGCCGACGTTGCCGCGATCGATCTGCGCCAGCGGGGAATAGCGCTCGGCCGCATTGCTGTGTCCGTAGGCGGGCCAGTCGCCCTGCGCCGGCGCGCTCGCCGGCTGGATCCCCGCCGTGGTCGTGGCGGGCGCCGTGGCCGCTGCCGCCGGCCCGGGCTTGCCGGCCTCGATCACCCCGTGCGGCACGAACGCCAGCGCGAACGCCACCACGAAGACCAGCGCCATCAGCCCCGCCAGCCCGCGCGACCAGCCGCGCGAACGCCAGCCATCCAGGCGCGGCGCCAACAGCGCCACGAAGAAGGCGAGCACCACCATCAGGCCGAAGCGCGGGATCCAGCGCCAGTACGACAGCCCGGACTCCCAGATCGTCCATCCCAGCGTGCCCACGAAGACCGCCGCGAACCACCATGCCCCCGACACCCGTCCGCGCATCAGCTGCACGCCGGACACCCCCAGGCCGATGCCCGCCAGCAGGTAGTACCAGCTGCCGCCAAGGCTGGCCAGGTAGCCGCCGCCCACCGCCAGCACCAGGCCGATCAGCAGGATGATCGCTCCCAGCAACAGCAGCGGCCAGCCGCCCCTGCGCTGATGGTTTCCGTGGTGGATCGTGGACATGTCCCCTCCTCCCTCGTACCGGCATCGCGCCGGAGAACCGGAATGACGACCCCCTGGATGCTACGCCGCGCTCCTGCGGCGACGTGGACGGGACCTTCACGATGCGCGGCAACGCGGGCAATGCCGGCACATGCCGGCGCGGCCGGTCAGTCGAACGCCTTGCGCGCGCGCAGCCCGACCGTCCAGCCGCGCCCCGGCGCCGGTTCGTAGTAGCGGCCGTTGCCGTCGTTGACGATCACCGAACCCACGTAGTCCCGGTCGAACAGGTTGTCGATCCGCGCGTAGCCGCGCCACTGCAGGCCGAATGCGTCGAAACGGCGTTCGGCGGCAAGCGAGAACACTGCGTAGGCGGGAGCGCTTTCCTTACTGTCGTCGGCCACGTACACGCGGCCGGAAAAACGCCCGTCCAACACCACGTCGGTCGCGCTGCCCGCGGCCCAGCGCAGCTCCGCCCACGCGGCGTGGCGCGACAGGCCGGGGATGCGGTCACCGGCCTCCACCAGCGGCGCGGCGTCGCAGCCGGCGGCGGCGCAGGGGGAAAAGTCACTGGCGTGGCGCGCGTCGAGGAAGGTGTATGCGCCCGCGTAGTGCCAGCGCGGCGACAGCGCGCCCGAAACCGAGAATTCGGCGCCGCGGCGGCGGGTGGTTCCCGCATTGGCGTACACGCTGCGCCCGCCCTCGTTGGCCACGACCACGACTTCGCCACGCGTGCGGCTGTCGAACAGCGCAGCCGAGTAGTCGACCCCCGCGCTGCGCCCGCGTACGCCCACTTCGCGGTTGCGGCTGCGCGCGGCGCGCAGGCCGTTGAGGCCGCCGGCGCCGTCGCGGCGGTAGGCCAGCTCGGAGAACGTCGGCGTCTCAAAGCCGCCGCCGGCGTTGGCGTAGACGCTGACGGTCGGCGTGGCGCGGAACAGCACGCCGGCCACCGGCGAACTGCGCGAATACCGCAGCCGTCCGCTGTCGTCGGGATTGTCGGCGGTGACATAGCGGTCGTCGGAAGCGAAGCGCACCAGGCTGTGGCGCACGCCCAGGTTGATGCGCCAGCGCCCGGCCGGTTGCCAGTCCGCCTGCGCATAGGCGTCGCGGCCGCTGACGCGGTTGTCCTCGTCGCGGCGCAGCGCGCCGAACACACCGTGGCGGTCGCCGATGAAGTTCTCGTAGCCGCGACGACGCTCGTCGGACACGCCGTATTCCGCGCCCGCGACCAGCGAGAACGGACGACCCAGAAGCTGCGTGGTCCAGCGCCAGCGCAGGTCGGCGCCGCCGTACTCGCGGTCCAGCGCGATCGCACCGCCACCCTGGCGCGGATCGGCCTGCACGAACACCGGGATCGACAGCATCTGCGTGGTTTCGCGCGTGCCGCCGAAGGCCGTCAGCTCCAGCGCATGGCGCGCCGACAGCGGGTGTTCGAGATGCACGCCGGCCTGGTCCTGGCGCACCGTCTTGCGCGTATCGAATTCCAGCGCGCCGGCGCTGGCCGCGCGCCGGTCGCCACGCAGCTGGGCCGCGGTGAGCCCCTGCGGGTCGTCCGCGCGCAGGTCGTGCGAATCGAGCAGCACGCGGTAGCGGCCGCCATCGCCGAAGCCGCCCTTGAGCACCGCCTGCCCGGTCACCTGTCGCGAGGCACCGTGGTCGCGGAAGCCGTCGTCGTCCACGCGCACCCCGTCGACCAGTATCCCGCCGTCGCGGTCGCCGCTCCACGGCGCGTGCCAGGACAGCGTCGCGCGTCGCAGTCCGTCGCTGCCCGCGTCCAGGCCAGCCGAAAATTGCGGCGTGTCCGGCGGATCGGCGCTGAACACCGAGATCACGCCGCCCGACGAATTGCCGTACAGCGCCGAGAACGGCCCGCGCAGCACCTCGATGCGGCCGGCCGATTCGAGCATGAAATGCGAGACCTGGCCCTGCCCGTCGGGCATCGTCGCCGGGATGCCGTCACTGTACAGGCGCACGCCGCGGATGCCAAAGGTGGAACGCGCGCCGAAGCCGCGGATCGACACCTGCAGCCCCTGCGCCTGGTTCTGCCGCTCGCGCGCAACCACGCCGGGCACGCGCTGCAGCGGCCCGGACAGGCCCAGCGCCGGCCGCGCGCGGTGCAGGTCTGCCGCGTCCACCACGTCCACCGCTGCCGGCACCAGCAGCGCGTCATCGGGCTGGCGGGTGGCGGTGACGACGATGCGGTCGAGTTCGGTCGCGGTGCCCGCCGCGCCCGCCGCGCCGTCGGCCGCTGCTGCAGGCGCGCCGCAGGCCAGGCCCAGCGTGACCGCCAGTGCGGTTCGCGCCGGGCATGCCGCAGGCAGGAGGTGGCGCAGGCTCCCGTGGTGATCCATGCAAGGCATGGCGCCCAGTATGGATGGCCCGCCGCGCGATGCCAGCAGGCGTGTCACCGCAGCCTTCCCCACGTCGCCACCGCGCGCGCGCTGGCATCCCGACCCCCGGCGCAACCACGCGAACGGGGCAAGCTACGCCCGCCGGACGCGATGATCCCGGCGCGACGGCCCGTTCCACGCCAGTCCCGCCGCCGCATCGGCTAAAATGGGCGCTTCGCAGTCACCCCCCTCCCCGCATGTCCTCCGCATTTGGCACCGAGACGGTGCTGGATGTCCGTCACTGGACGGACGACTACTTCAGCTTCACCACCACCCGCGACGACGGTTTCCGCTTCGACAACGGCCAGTTCGTGATGATCGGGCTGGAAGTGGACGGCCGCCCGCTGCTGCGTGCGTATTCCATCGCCAGCGCCAACTGGGAGGAGCAGCTGGAGTTCTTCAGCATCAAGGTACCCAACGGCCCGCTGACCTCGCGGCTGAAGGACATCCAGCCCGGCGATCCCGTGCTGATCGGCCGCAAGCCCACCGGCACCCTGCTGATCCACGACCTGCACCCCGGCCGCAACCTCTACCTGCTGGGCACCGGCACCGGCCTTGCGCCGTGGCTGGCAGTGGTCAAGGACCCGGAGACCTACGAGCGCTTCGAACGCGTCGTGCTGTGCCACGGCGTGCGCAGCGCAGGCGACCTGGCCTATCACGACTACATCGTCAACGAACTGCCGCGGCACGAGTTCCTCGGCGAACAGATCGCCGAAAAACTCCTCTACTACCCGGCGGTTTCGCGCGAGGACTTCTCCTTCGACGGCCGCGACCAGCGCGGCCGCCTCACCACCCTGATGGACAGCGGCCGCATGGCCGCCGACCTCGGCCTGGACGCGCTCGACGGCGAACACGACCGCGCCATGATCTGCGGCAGCCCGCAGATGCTGGCCGACTTCCGCGCCCTGCTCGATGGCCGCGGCTTCACCGCCGCGCCCCGCATCGGCGTGCCCGGGCAGTACGTGTTCGAGCGCGCCTTCGTCGAGAAGTAGCCGGCGGCCGCAGCAGTCGCTAGTCCTCGCCGCGCTCCCCGTAGCGCAGCCACACCTCCGCCAGCGTCTCGTTCTCGAACACCCGCGCCTCGATCCCGGAATCGCGGGCGAAGATCTCGCAGAACTCGACCTCCCCCAACCCCAGCGGCTTGACGTGGGCGATGCGCAGCTTCTCCAACCCTTCGCCGTGCATGCTCGTCACCAGGCGCAGCCATTCGGCCTCGGTCAGCGGCGTGCCCTTCAGGCGATCGACCAGCAGCAGCGTGCGGGCATCATGCCTGCGCGCCCAGCCGGCGATCTCGCGCCAGTAGGCCACCGTCGCCGCCATGCAAGACGTGCCTTCGACCTCCGCGCGCATGCCGTCGCCGTGCGGCGTGATCCTGATGGTGTAGTCGATCCTCATCATCGCAGCGGCGCCTCAGCCCAGCGCCTGTTCGATGTCATCGCGCAGGGATTCTGGCGTGTCCGTCGGCGCGTAGCGAGCGATGACCTGCCCGCCGCGGCCGACCAGGAACTTGCTGAAGTTCCACTTGATCGCGGCGATCCCCAGCGCACCGCGCTTCTGCGACTTCAGCCACGTCCACAGCGGGTGTGCGCCGTCGCCGTTGACCTCGACCTTGGCGAACATCGGGAAATCCACCCCGTACTCCAGCGAGCAGAAACCGCGGATCTCCGCTTCGTCGCCGGGTTCCTGGTGGCCGAACTGGTCGCAGGGGAAGCCGAGCACGACCAGTCCGCGGTCGCGGTAGTCCTGCCAGAGCTGCTGCAAACCCGCGTACTGCGGGGTGAACCCGCAGCGCGAGGCCACGTTGACGACCAGCAGTACCTTGCCCGCGTACGCGGACAGCGGGCACTCGCGTCCCTCGATGTCGACCGCCGAAAAATCAAAGGCGCTGGCCATGGCGTACGTTCTCCTTCACGTGGTGCCCATCACACCGTGCAGACCGGCAATTGGCAAGCCCCGGCGGGCCGGACACGGCATCCTTCCCCTCAATCTCCAGCACGCAAACGGCCGTGAAATACGGCCGGTATTGAAGTAGCGGCCGGCGGAGTGGCCGGACCACGCATGCGCCGACAGCATCCCCGCCCTTTGAAGCGACGAAGCATCTCGCCCCTGGAAGACAGGAACGGACCTTGTCTTCCGACGGGTCGGCGAGGAGCAACAGCTCCGTGGGGCGCGACCGCCGCTGGAACTTTCCGGATCAACAGCAATATCCCAGGTTCTTCCACGATGCTTTCCTGCCAAAGTTCCGGGTCGCTCCTCATCACGTCTGTCTCGACGGCCGGCGGTTGGAACCAGGCCGGCCGGAGAAGCGGGTTCGGCCTGGATGAGGTGTCAGGTTGCGGTGAGATCGAGCGAATACAACGCCTGATCAATGTAGCCTCGTTCCTTCTTGACTCCGCGTGGCTCCATTCCATGGAGCTGGAAGCCACGGGATTCGTACAAGCGGCGGGCAGCGGCATTGTCTGCAAGAACCGCCAGAACCAGGGATTCGATTCCGGCAGCGCGGGCATCTTCGATGAGGTGACGCAGCAGGCGGGATCCAATCTGTTGCCCGCGCAGCGCCTTCTTTACGTAAACGCTCCGCACCTCTGCCACATGTCGCCTGGCGCTGCGTTTGAACCGGACAAAGCGCATGAAGCCGACAATTTCTTCGCCGGCAAAGGCGCCCACGTACCGGATGTTCTCGTCCTCAAGCTCGGATTCGACGTCTGACAACGGCGTGTCGGAAACCTCGTGATAGGCAGCCAAGAACGAATCCGGCGATTCCTTGAGCCCGAAAAGCCTGCAGCTTCGCAGCAGCCGTGCATCGTCCTTTTCAAGTTTGCGGATGAGCATGCGCGAAGATTGCTACGGCGTGGGCCCCGGAAGCAATGGAACCCGGTCGCGTCCGACACGGGAAGCGCCGGAAACCGGCACGGCGCCGTCGAGGCCGATGAAGCCACGGCGGCGCCAGGAACGACATTGTCCGCGACTATTGCTGCACCGCAATATGCACCAGCCCCAGACCCGTCTTTCGGAACAGCGGGACGGTAACGGAACAACGCGCGTCGCGTGCCTTTCGTCACGGGTCGCGCGGATGGGCGATCCGTTAGGCTTCAGGGTTCCATTCGACGAGGAAGACCCGATGAAGCACCCGCTCGCCGCTGCGCTGGCCGTTGCACTGGCCATGGCCGCGCCCGCCTACGCCCAGGATTCCGCCATGCCCGAGACCGCCACCGCCGCAGCCCCTGCCGGCCCGTTCGCCGCACCGAGCCCGCTGCCGCTGCATTACCCGCAGTTCGACAGGATCAAGGACAGCGATTTCGGCCCGGCCTTCGACCGCGGCATGGCCGAACACCTGGCCGAGGTGCGCGCGATCGCCGACAACCCGGAGCCGGCGACGTTCGACAACACCATCATCGCGCTGGAGAAGTCCGGCCAGCTGCTGGACCGCGCCACGTCGGTGTTCTTCAACCTGGTGGGCACCGACACCAACGATGCGCGCGAGAAGCTGCGCGCCGACTACGCGCCGAAGTTCTCCGCGCACCGTGATGCGATCGGGCTGGACCCGGCGCTGTTCGCGCGCATCAAGTCGCTGTACGAGCAGCGCGACTCGCTGGGCCTGGACGCGCAGGGACAGCGCCTGGTCGAGCGCTACTACACCGATTTCGTCCGCGGCGGCGCCAACCTGTCCGAATCCGACAAGGCGCACCTGAAGGACATCAACGGCGAGCTGGCCAGGCTCGGCACGCAGTTCAGCCAGAACGTGCTGGCAGAGGTCAACGACTCGGCCGTGGTCGTCGACGACAAGTCCGAGCTGGACGGGCTGACCGACGAGCAGATCGAAACCGCCGCCGACAAGGCCAGGGAGCGCGGGCTGGACGGCAAGTACGTCATCACCCTGCTCAACACCACCGGCCAGCCGCCGCTGTCGCAGTTGACCAACCGCGCGCTGCGCCAGCGCATCCACGAGGCGTCGGTCAGCCGCAACAGCCGCGGCAACAAGTTCGACAACACCGCGATCGTCTCGCAGGTGCTCAAGCTGCGCGCCGAGAAGGCGAAGATGCTGGGCTTCGACACCTACGCCGCCTACGTGCTCGACGACGAGACCGCCAAGACCCCGGCCGCCGTCAACGAGATGCTGGGCAAGCTCGCGCCGGCCGCCGTGGCCAACGCGAAGAAGGAAGCCGCCGATCTGCAGGCGATGATCGACCAGGAGCAGGCCGCCAGGGGCGAACCGACGTTCAAGCTGGAGCCGTGGGACTGGGCCTTCTACACCGAGAAGGTACGGCAGGCGAAGTACGACTTCGACGAATCGCAGCTCAAGCCCTACTTCGAGATGAAGAACGTGCTGGAGAACGGCGTGTTCTACGCCGCCAACCAGCTGTACGGGATCAGCTTCAAGGAGCGCACCGACCTGCCGAAGTACCACCCGGACACGTTCACCTACGACGTGTTCGACAAGGACGGCTCGCAGCTGGCGATCTTCATCTTCGACCCGTATGCGCGCGCGTCCAAGCGCGGCGGCGCGTGGATGAACAGCTACGTGAGCCAGTCCGACCTGATGGACACGCAGCCTGTGGTCGCCAACCACCTCAACATCCCCAAGCCGGGCGACGGCAAGCCGACGCTGCTGACCTGGGACGAGGTGACCACGGCGTTCCACGAGTTCGGCCATGCGCTGCACGGGATGTTCTCGAACGTGAAGTACCCGTACTTCAGCGGCACCAGCGTGCCACGTGACTTCGTTGAGTTCCCGTCGCAGGTCAACGAGATGTGGGCCGACTGGCCGTCGGTCCTGGCCAACTACGCCAAGCACTACCAGACCGGCGAACCGATGCCGCAGGCGCTGCTGGACAAGGTGCTGGCGAGCCAGAAGTTCAACCAGGGCTTCGCGACGACCGAATACCTGGGCGCGGCGATGCTGGACCAGAGCTACCACCAGCTGCCGGCGTCGCAGATCCCGGATGCCGGGTCGATCATGGACTTCGAGGCCAGGGCGCTGGCGAAGGACGGCATCGACTACGCGCCGGTCCCGCCACGCTACCGCACGCCCTACTTCAGCCACATCATGGGCGGCTACGCGGCCGGCTACTACGCCTACATCTGGTCCGAGGTGCTGGACGCGAACACGGTGCAGTGGATCGAGGCCAACGGCGGCCTGAAGCGCGAGAACGGCGACCGTTTCCGCGAGACCCTGCTCTCGCGCGGCGGCAGCAAGGATGCCTCGCAGCTGTTCGTGGACTTTACCGGCCACGGGCCGGACATCCAGCCGCTGCTGGTCAAGCGTGGGCTGGCGGAAGCGCCGGCCGACGGGGAATCGGACGACTGAGGAAACTGCCATCGCTGATGATGGGACCGCCCGGTGTGAGCCGGGCGGTTTTTTTGTGTCTGGCGATGATGCGTGGGAACGCGCGCCTTTCTCCTTCCCCTCAGGGGGAAGGCCGGGATGGGGGTGGGGTTCCGTGACGCGCGGGGCGGCGGGGAACACCATCCCCATCCAACCCTCCGCTTGAAGGGGAGGGCATTAGAGCGGTGGTGCTTTCGGTCCCTGTCCCGCGTTGGGGAGAGGGACCTGCTGTTACTTCGTGCAGCCTTCCAGCTTCAAGCGCTGCCCCTGCCGGATCGCGTAGCGCGGGGGTTTCAGGCCGTTGGCCCTGGCCAGGACCTTGGTGTCGCAGGCGTAGCGGCTGGAGATCGAGACCAGGGTGTCCCCGCGGGCGACGCGGTGTTCGCGCGGCTTCTTCGCGGGCGTGGCAACGCCTGTGGCCACGGTGGTCGGACCCGGGACCATCGGCGTGACACTGGGCGAACCGGTAGCCGGCCCGCCGCTACCGGCCTGGACGATGGCGGCATTGGGGTCGCTCATCACCAGTTGCTGGGCGAGTTCCGCACGGGCGCCGTTGACGCAGTAGCGCTTGTAGAGGTTGGTGATCTGGCTGGTGGCGCGCAGCGTGGTCCCGGCAGGCAGCCAGCTGTCGGCCTGGTAGCGGGGGTTGAGGTTGCGCAGGGCGCGCATGAAGCCGTCTCGGGTGCGGCCGTTGCCCAGGCAGATGGTGAGTTCGTAGATCGTGGCGGGCTTTTCCAGCGACAGCAGCGCGGGCTTGGTCTGCACCCGCGGGAAATGCAGGCCGTACTGCCTGGGGTGCAGGAACAGCCAGGCGGCGGCGATCACCATCGGCACGTAGTCGCGGGTCTCGGCCGGGAACTGGTTGTAGACATCCGCGCTCCAGAAGCCGCGCCCGTCGCTGCCGCGATGCACGCGCAGCGCCCTGCCCTCGCCGCCGTTGTAGGCGGCCAGCGCCATCTCGATGCTGTTGTTGAGCTGGCCCATGCGCTCGTTGAGATAGGCGGCCGCGGCGACCGCCGACGCGTGCGGGTCGTAACGCGTGTCGAAGCCGGTGCCGTCGTCGCCCAGGCCGAATCGCTTGCCGGTGGCATACATGAACTGCATCGGCCCGGCGGCGCCGGCGCGCGAGGTGGCGTGGGCCTTGCCGTTGGATTCCTTGGCCATGATCCCGAACAGCAGCGCCTCGGGCAGGCCGGCGCGCTCGAACGACGGCCACATGGTCTCGCGCAGGTATTCGTAGTTTTCGTAGCTGTCCATCAGCGACGGGCGCATGTCGGTGAGCCAGCGGCGGATGCCGGCCTGGACGGCGGGGTTGTACTGCACCATCTCGTCGAAGCGATGGCCGTCGTCGAGCAGGGCCGCGGCGCGCGCGGCTTCGGGTACGTCGGCGGTCAGCCCGACGTCGCCGTGGTCGGGGTCCGGGTCCATCGGGTCGCCGTCGTCCCGATCCTCGTCCAGGCCGCCGGCCTCGGCGTCGGCGGTGAGCTTGAGCAGGCGCTTGAAGGCGGCCATCTGGTCGTTGACCTGGCAGCCCTTCTGCTTGAGGCAGGCGGCGACCACGTCCTCCATGTCCTCGATCGCGGCATTGCTCTCGTCGATCGCGCCCGGCTCGGCGTTGCCGATCTTCACCAGCGCCTCGCGATAGCGCTGCTCGGCCGCGGCCATGCGCTGGTTGAGCGCCTCCACCGCGGCGGCATCGCGCTTCGACAGCGCGGCGGCGTCGAAGGACAGCAGGGACAGGGAAACGGCGGCGGCAAGGGCGGCCCAGCGGGCCAAAGCGACGGCAAGGACGGGCATGAGGTGCAAGGTCTTCTGCAAAGCGGCAGCGCGCAGGGTAGCGTCGCGGCGCGCGGCGCGCCAACCGCGCACGCTGGCAGGCGCGTTCGCTAGAATCCGGGCATCTTCCGCAAGGACATCGCGATGGACCCCATTCTCGTCGGCAAGGCCGTCACCACGCCGCAGTCGCTGCCGGCCACCGGGGGCAAGGTGTTCCTGCAGCCGAAGTTCGGCAACCGCCACGGGCTGGTCGCCGGCGCCACCGGCACCGGCAAGACGGTCACCCTGACCACCATCGCCGAGGGTTTCTCGCGCATCGGCGTGCCGGTGTTCATGGCCGACGTGAAGGGCGACGTGGCCGGCCTGGCCGCGCCCGGCGCGCTCAACGACAAGCTGCAGGCGCGGATCGACGAGATCGGCATCGACGGCTACACCTCCGAGGCCAGCCCGGTGGTGTTCTGGGACCTGTACGGCAAGCTCGGCCACCCGGTGCGGACCACCGTCAGCGAGGTAGGCCCCACCCTGCTGGCGCGGATGCTGGAGCTCAACGACACCCAGTCGGGCGTGCTGGAGATCGTGTTCCGCGTGGCCGACGACAACGGCTGGCTGCTGCTGGACCTTGACGACCTGCGCGCTCTGCTCAACCACGCGGCCGAGGCGCGCAAGGAAATCTCGGCGCAGTACGGGCTGGTCAGCACGCAGTCGATCGGCGCGATCCAGCGCGCGATCCTGCGCATCGAATCGCAGGGCGGCAACCTGTTCTTCGGCGAACCGGCGCTGGAACTGGCCGACATCATGCGCACCACGCCCGACGGGCGCGGGGTGATCGGCATCCTCGCCGCCGACCAGCTGATCATGAAGCCGCGGCTGTATTCGAGCTTTCTGCTGTGGCTGCTGTCGGAGCTGTTCGAGCAGCTGCCGGAAGTGGGCGACCTCGACAAGCCGAAGCTCGTCTTCGTGTTCGACGAGGCGCACCTGCTGTTCGACGACGCACCGGCCGCGCTGCGCCAGCGCGTGGAACAGGTGGTGCGACTGATCCGTTCCAAGGGCGTGGGGGTGTACTTCTGCTCGCAGTTCCCCGACGACGTGCCGGACGAGATCCTCGGCCAGCTCGGCAACCGCGTGCAGCACGCGTTGCGCGCCTACACCCCGCGCGACCAGAAGGCAGTGAAGACGGCGGCGCAGACCTTCGTCGCCAACCCGGAGCTGGACGTGGCCACGGAGATCGGCAAGCTCGGCACCGGCGAGGCGCTGGTGTCGACGCTGCAGGACAAGGGCATTCCGATGCCCGTCGAGAAGACGCTGGTGGCGCCGCCGCGCTGCCGGATGGGGTCGATCACCGACGCCGAGCGCAGCGCCGTGCGCGCCGGCAGCCCGGTCGGCGCGAAGTACGACACTCCGGTCAACCGCGAGTCGGCGGCGGAAATGCTGATGGCCCGACGTGCCGACGCGGCCCCCGAGACCGCCGCGAGCAAAGGCAAAACCCCGCCCGCCCAGGACGACGGCGACCGTGGCATCGGCGACGTGGTCAAGGACGCGCTGTTCGGCACCAAGCGCCGGCAGGGCATGATCGAGACCATGGCCAAGCAGACTGCGCGCACCGTGGGCAGCCAGATGGGCCGGCAGATCCTGCGCGGCGTGCTCGGCGGCATCTTCGGCGGCAAGCGCTGAGGCCGCGTATTCTTTCATTCTTTCCCCCGCATGGAGCAACCGATGACACCTCGCCTCCTGTTCGCCACCGCCCTGTGTGCCGCCCTGCTCACCGGCTGCAACAAGCCCGCCAGCGACGACGCAGCACCTGCCGGCGATACGGCGCCGCTCGCCAATGAAGCGGCCGAACCCGCCGCCGACGGGCAGCCCACCGACGTACTGAAGGCCGTCGACAACGCGCCCGCACCGGAAGGCCTGGACGTGCGCGCCTTCGCCGGCAGCTTCAGCGGCACCATTCCCTGCGCCGACTGCCCCGGCATCGACAGCACGATCACGCTCGATGCCGACGGCAGCTACACCACCCACGACGTCTACCAGGAGCGCGACGCGAGCTTCGACAGCAGCGGCACCTGGACGGTGGAGGAAGCCGGCAAGCGCATCCGCCTGGACCCCAACAGCAAGGACGAGCAGGACCGCCTGCTGGAAGTGGTCTCCAACGACGAGCTGCGCATGCTCGACGCCGACGGCAACGCGATCGAGAGCGGGCTGAACTACACCCTCGCCCGCACCGCGACAGCGGCACGCTGACCGGCGCCTTGGGACGCTGGCGCCCGCCCGGCGAGAAGAGCACCGCGCTGGTCACCCCCGGTGGCCACGCGCGGCTGAAGGCCGAGCTGGACGAGCTGTGGCGCGTGAAGCGTCCCGAAGTAGTGAAGGCCCTGGCCGCCGCGGCGGCCGAGGGCGACCGCTCCGAGAACGCCGAGTACACCTATCGCAAGAAACAGCTGAGCGAGATCGACCGCCGCGTGCGCTACCTGTCCAAGCGCCTGCAGGTGCTGCGGGTGGTCGACACGGTGCCGAGCGACCCGGACGCGGTGTTCTTCGGCGCGCTGGTCGAGGTCGAGAACGCGGACAGCGGCGAGGTGTCGCACTACCGCATCGTCGGCCCGGACGAGACGGATGCAAAACTCGGCTGGATCAGCATCGATTCGCCGCTGGCGCGGGCGATGCTGAAGAAGCGGGTGGACGACGAGTTCGAGGCGCAACTGCCGGGCGGTGTGCGGCGGTTCTTCATTGCCGGCGTGCGTTACGGCGAGGGATAACCTCTCCTCTTCCGGGGAAAAGAGCCTGCCCGCCATGAAAGCTGGCGGCGCGAAGCGCAGATGCGGGTGCAGCGGTGCGACAGCGGTCCGAACCATCACGACTTCGCCGTACCCTCACCCCAAGCCCTCTACCGGGTGAGAGGGGCCTGGAAGGCAGTTTCAGGGCAGGCGTTCGAGTTCGTACACGCCACCGTCCGCATCGGCGGTGAAGTAGCCCGTACTCGACACCGCGCCGGAATCCGGCAGCGGCGTGCCGGGCGCGACGTGGCAGAACACCAGCCGGCCGGTGGCGCCGCACTGGATGTCGTTGCCACCGGCAACATCGGGGAACAGTTTCGCCAGCCCCTCCCAGCCCAGTTCCTGCATCGGCTGCGGCTGGCCTTCGAACCACGCCGTCCAGCCGTTGCCGCTGGCTTCGACGCGCAGCGGCGCCGGGGCACCGGGCGCGGACGATTCGCCCGCGGGACGATAGCTGCCGCTGAGCAGGTCGGCCGCCTGCGCAGGCACGGCCATGGCGAACGCCAGCAGCGCGGCCAGCGGCATGGCGGCGGCCCGCGTCACGCCGTGTAGTCCACTTCGCCGTACAGGTCGTGCTCGTCGCTGCCCATGATGCGCACATCGACGAATTCGCCCGCCCGCAGGCCGGCGTCGCGGCCGTCCTGCACCTGTACCAGGCCGTCGATTTCCGGGGCATCGGCCATCGAACGCGCGATCGCCAGTTCGCCGTCGACCGCGTCGACGATGCAGCGCTGCACGCTGCCGATCTTCGCTTCCAGCTTCGCGGTGGAAATGTCCGCCTGGCGCTCCATGAAGCAGGCCAGACGCGCCTGCTTCACATCCTCGTCGACGGGGTCGGGAAGTTCGTTGGCCTTCGCGCCCTCCACCGGCGAATAGGCGAACGCGCCGACGCGGTCGAGCTGCGCTTCGTCGAGGAAGTCCAGCAGCTCCTCGAACTCGGCCTCGGTCTCGCCGGGAAAGCCGACGATGAAGGTGGAGCGGATGGTGATGTCCGGGCAGATGGCCCGCCAGCGCTGGATGCGTTCAAGCGTCCTGTCGACCGCGCCCGGCCGCTTCATCAGCTTCAGCACGCGCGGGCTGGCGTGCTGGAACGGAATGTCGAGGTACGGCAGCAGGGCCGGCACGCCTCCGGCGTTGCGCTGCGCCATCAGCGGGATGATGTCGTCGACGTGCGGGTACGGGTAGACGTAGTGCAGGCGCGTCCATACGCCGAGTTCGGACAGGCCCTCGCAGAGCGCCTTCATCCGCGTCTGGTACGCCCTGCCCCGCCACTCGCGCTCGGCATAGCGCACGTCCACGCCATAGGCCGACGTGTCCTGCGAGATCACCAGCAGTTCGCGCACGCCGCCGCGCACGAGCTTCTCGGCCTCGCGCAGCACGTCGTCGACCGGGCGCGACACGAGGTTGCCGCGCATCGACGGGATGATGCAGAAGCTGCAGCGGTGGTTGCAGCCTTCGGAAATCTTCAGGTAGGCGTAGTGGTGCGGGGTGAGCTTGACCCCGATGTCGTCCTCGGCCGCCCGCCGCGGGACGAGGTCGATGAACGGGTCGTGCTTCGGCGGCAGCGCGGTGTGTACCGCACCCATCACGCTGGCGTAGTCCTGCGGGCCGCTGATCGACAGCACGCCCGGATGCGCCTGCCGGATCACGTCCTCTCGCTTGCCCAGGCAGCCGGTGACGATGACCTTGCCGTTCTCGGCCATCGCCTCGCCGATGGCGTCGAGCGATTCGGCCACGGCCGAGTCGATGAAACCGCAGGTGTTGACCACCACCACGTCGGCGTCGTCATAGGTCTGGACGATGTCGTAGCCCTCGACCTTGAGCTGGGTGAGGATGCGTTCGGAGTCCACGAGGGCCTTCGGGCAGCCGAGGCTGACGAAACCGACGCGGGGATTGCTGGCGGGGGTGGCTGACGTGGACATGCGGCACTGCGGGGCGTGAAGGCCGGCGATTATAGCGGTGGGGCTAGAATTGGCCGGGAATTCACGATGGAGGCCGCGGCGTGGGCGAACAGGTCGAGATCGAGGTTCCCGGCACCGGAGAGATCGGCGGCTGGCTGGCGCGGCCGGCCGGCGCACCGCGCGGCGCGCTGGTGGTGATCCAGGAAATCTTCGGCGTGAATGCGCACATGCGGGCGGTTGCCGACGGCTACGCGGGCGACGGCTACCTGGCGCTAGCGCCGGCGTTCTTCGATCCGGTCGAACGCGGCGTGGAACTGGGCTACGGCGAGGAAGGCTTCAAGCGCGGCCGGGAACTGGTGCAGGCGCTGGGCGTGGACCGGGCACTGGCGATCGTGGAAGCCAGCGCCGCACGGCTGCGCGCCGAGCTCGGCGACGGCGGCGATGGCGCGCGCGTGGGCGCGGTGGGCTTCTGCTGGGGGGGCACCATCGCGCTGCTCGCCAACACCCGCTTCGGCCTCCCGGCGGTGAGCTACTACGGCGCCCGCAACGTGCAATACCTCGACGAACCGCTGCGCGCGCCGATGCTGTTCCACTTCGGCGGCCGGGACACGAGCATCGGCGCCGAAGCCATCGCGCAGCACCGCGCGAGGCATCCGGACGCGGCCGTGCACGTCTATCCCGACGCCGGCCACGCCTTCAATCGCGACGTCGACCCGAACGCCTGTGAACCGGCCAGCGCGCGCCTGGCGCACGAGCGCACGCTGCGGCTGTTCGGCGACGCGCTGCACTGAACGCCACGGAGATCCCCGCCATGCCCCGCAAGCACGCCCAGCCCGAGCACTACGAACTGCATCCGCAGCTAGCGGCCGACACCCACCCGGTGGCGGCGTTCGCACTCAGCGAGCTGCGCCTGATGGACGACGGCAACTACCCGTGGCTGGTGCTGGTGCCGCGCGTGGCGGGAGCGCGGGAACTGATCGACCTCGACGCCGGCCAGCGCAGGCAGCTGACGGACGAAATCGACCACGCCTCGCGCCTGCTGCGCGACGCGTTCACGCCATTCAAGCTCAACGTGGCCGCGCTGGGCAACCTGGTGCCGCAGCTGCACGTGCACGTGATCGCCCGTTTCGAAAACGATCCGGCGTGGCCTGCGCCGGTGTGGGGCCGGGTCGCGGCGCGGCCGTATTCGCCGGAGGAGCTGGTGGAGCGGATCAACCTGCTCAACGAGGTCCTGCGCGCCTGAGCGCTGCTGCGCAGCTTGCAGCAGGTAATGACTTTCCCCTCACTCGGACGAAAAGCCACAAAAAAGCCCCGGGCGCGAACCCGGGGCTTTTCTTTTGCATCCATTCCCTGCACGTCAGTCCGCGTGGACGACCTTGGTCCCGGCGATCAGGTCATGGGCGCAGCGGCGATCGTTGCGGAAGATCATCAGCGCGTCGATCAGATAGAGGACACCGCCGATGAAGGGGATGCAGCTGATTGCATAGATCAGCACATAGCGCAGGCCCATCAGCTTTGTCATGTCCGGCTTGCCTCCCTGCATGTCCGCGATCCTGATCTTGAGCGCCTTCTTCCCCCAGGTCTGGCCGCTGGCATTCAACGGGAAGAACTGGACGACAACGAAGATCAAGATACTGATCAGATTCCACTTCAGGCCGGCGGCAAGACCGGGCTGGGCACCCGTTGCCATCGCCTCGCTCACCATGTCGAAGTAACCGCCCATGTAGGCGATCGGCAAAATGATCACGACCAGGATGATCATGTCGATTACCCAGGCCCCCAGTCGCGCGCCGCGACCGGCCAGCTCGTCCGCCGAGGAAAACTCGGCAACCGCGGCGTCCGGCCCGCGGTAAGGATTCTGTTCGTCCACTCTGTGCTCCCTCTGGCTGATTGGTTGTCGGTCAGGTGTTCAGGTCCGCGGCAGCGTGACGCCCGTTTGCCCCTGGTACTTGCCGCCGCGGTCCCTGTAGGAAGTTTCGCACACCTCGTCGGACTGGAAGAACAGCATCTGCGCAACGCCCTCGCCGGCGTAGATCTTCGCCGGCAGCGGGGTGGTATTGGAGAACTCCAGGGTCACGTGGCCCTCCCACTCGGGCTCCAGCGGGGTCACGTTGACGATGATGCCGCAGCGCGCGTAGGTACTCTTGCCCAGGCACACCACCAGGGTGTCGCGCGGGATGCGGAAGAACTCCACCGTCCGCGCCAGCGCGAAGGAATTGGGCGGAATGATGCACACGTCGGACTCGACGTCGACGAAGCTCTTCGGATCGAAGGCCTTGGGGTCGACGATCGTGGAATTGATGTTGGTAAAGACCTTGAACTCACGCGAGCAGCGCACGTCGTAGCCGTAGCTGGACGTGCCGAAGCTGACGATGCGCTGGCCGTCGCGGTCATGCTTGACCTGCCCGGGCTCGAACGGCTCGATCATCCCGTGCTGTTCTGCCATGCGCCGGATCCAGCGGTCGCTCTTGATGCTCATGTGGTCGTCTTCCCCGCGATAAAAAAGGCGGCCGGTGGCCGAAACCGTGGATTGTAGGGCCTGTCCGGCATCCGGTCCGGCTGGACGCATCCCTGCGGGTCTCCGGTCACAGGGGCAACCGCCAACTCGATGGGGGCGGAGGCGGCCCTACAGCAGCGACGCGGAAATCGGCATCGCCGCGCGCGGGCGCTTGCCCAGTTCGGCGACGACGTTGCGCGCGAACTCGCGGTAGGCCGCGGCGGCCGCCGAATCCGGGGCCGAGGCCACGATCGGCGTGCCGGCATCGCCCTGCTCGCGGATCGCGATTTCCAGCGGCAGGGCGCCCAGCAGCGGCACGCCGTAGGTCGCGGCCATCCGCTCGCCGCCGCCCTGGCCGAAGATGTGCTCGGGATGGCCGCAATTGCTGCACACGTGCACGGCCATGTTCTCGACCAGTCCCAGCACCGGCACCTGCACCTTCTCGAACATCTTCAGCGCCTTGCGCGCGTCCATCGTGGCCACTTCCTGCGGCGTGGTCACCACGATCGCGCCGGCCACCGGGATCTTCTGCGCCAGCGTCAGCTGGATGTCGCCGGTCCCCGGCGGCAGGTCGATGACCAGGTAGTCCAGGCCCTCCTCGCCGCCCCAGCGGGTCTCGCCCAGCAGCTGGGTCAACGCCGAAGTCGCCATCGGCCCGCGCCAGATCATCGGCGTGTCCTGCTCGACCAGCAGCCCGATCGACATCGCCTCGATCCCGTGCGCGCGCATCGGTTCGATCGACTTGCCGTCCGGGCTGTCGGGCCGGCCCGACAGGCCAAGCATCGTCGGGATGCTCGGCCCATACACGTCCGCGTCCAGCACCCCCACCCGCGCGCCGTCGGCCGCCAGCGCCAGGGCCAGGTTGACGGCGGTGGTCGACTTGCCCACCCCGCCCTTGCCGGAACCGACGGCAATGATGTTGCGCACCCGCGGCAGCGGGCTGAGGTTGGGCTGGACGGCGTGTGCGGTGATGCGTGGCATGGGGGCAACCTTGCTTGGACGATGGTCCGCCCCGCGGGGCGGATGCGGGACGGACTCAGGACTCCAGCACGCCCGCCGCCGCCAGTTTTTCCGCGAGCGGGGCGAGTGCGTCGGCGTGCCGGCGCGAACTGTTCACCGAACGCGCGTGCACGGGCTCGCGCACCTGCACCGCGCTGGCGGTGGCGAACGCCATCCCGCTGTCCGGGACTTCCAGCGCCCGGGGAGTCCATTCCAGCCCGCACCAGTCGTAGATGCGCCGGGCCTGGGCCTCGGTATCGGTCACCAGGTCCTCGTAGCGCACGTCCAGGATCGCGCCCGGCATCACCTCGCGCCAGTGCTGCATCGTCCGGTGGTAGGCGATGTAGTACTCGCCCAGCTCGTCCAGGTCATAGGAGAAATCGTAGGCATTGAAGAACAGCGTCTTGAAGATCGCGTAACAGCTGTCCAGCGGGTCGCGCACCAGGTGGATGATCCTGGCGTTCGGCAGCGCCTTGTGGATCACGCCACAGTACATGTAGTTGACCGGCATCTTGTCGATAAACATCGGGCTGCCATCGGCCATCTGCCGCGCAGCGCGCATGTACTGCCGGCCCAGCTCGGCGAAATCCAGCCGCAGGGTCGCCGCGACTGGCGAAAGCGACGGATCGGCTTCCTGCTGCTCGCGCACGGCCAAGGTCAGCAGATAACCGAAATCGGTCAGTTCGCCGGCGTCCTTGACCTTGCCCGACTGCAGCAGCAGGCGCTGGGTCAGGGTCGTGCCCGTCCGCGGCATGCCCACAATGAAGATGGCCCCTTCTTCCTCGTGCCCGCCTGCAGGCGCGGCCAGGGCGTCCGCGTCCTGCATGCTGCGGATCTCCCGCAGGGTCTCGAAGAACTGGTCCGCGTCGTACCGGAGCGTGCCGCGCTTGGTGCGCGCGCCCGCCTCCAGCGTGGAGAACGCCTTTCCGTACTCGCCGAGATCTTCCAGTTCCTTGGCCAGCGCGTAGAGCGCAGCCGCCTTGTCGTCCGGGTTCCGGAAGCCGGCTTCCAGCCTGGCCTCCAGGTCGGCGACGTTGTTGTTGTCCGCGCGCTGCTTGCGCAGCGTGGAGCGCAGGTACAGCACCGCGCCGGACTCCGGCGTCGCGGACAGCACCTTGTCCAGGTCGCGCCCGGCCTCCTCGGAATCGCCGCTGTAAAAGCGCGCGATGGCGAGGTCGTAGCGCCAGCCGGGATGGTCGCCACGTATCGCCAGGGCACGCTCGTAGAGTCCGATCGCGTCGCGCAGGCGGTTGTGGTGGTAATGCAGCTTGCCCAGCTGCCACAGCACCAGCGCGTCGCTGCCGGCGTCCTTTTCGATCTGTGCGGCAAAGGCCGGGATCTCGTCGCGGCGGTACATCCGGGACAGCAGCCATGCCCGCTTGATCCTGTGCTGGAGGTCGCCGCCGGCCGCGATCGCCTTGTCGATCCACGCCAGCGCGGCCGGCAGATCGCCCTTCAGCCGGCAGGCCTCCGCCGCGAAGGCCAGCGCCTGCGGCTGGTCCGGGTAGGCCACGGCGATGGACTGCGCCAGCTCGACCGCCTCGACGACCCGCCCCTTGCGGAGCAACTCGCTGCCCCTGGCGATCTTGCGGTGCAACACGGGGCCGGCGCTGGTGGCCGGCGGATTCGAGGCGAGGTTCATGGCCGCGGAGTCTATAGCCGTGCCCCCGGGCCTTCCAGCGTTCGCTTTCCGTTAACAGAATGTTGGGGCTATGCGAAATGAATGTTACGATCGAGTTCCCTCGCTGTATGAACGTCGCTGTAATACCAATAACCAACTGATTTTATTGGAGAGAAAGATGTCCCCGAACCGCGGATCAACGATCCGGCTCCACAAGAGCCCGCTGGCGCTGGCACTCGCTGCCTCGCTGATGCTGCCGCTCTGCGCCTACGCGCAAAGCACGACGCCCGACCAGGAGCAGGACGCCACGGAAGAGGCTGCTACCACCGATTCGACCACCACGCAGCCTGACGTCTCCACCCTCGACAAGGTGACCGTCACCGGTTCACGCATCGCCAAGGACACGTTCAACTCCATCTCGCCGGTGCAGGTGATCAGCCGCGACGAAACCACCGTGGCCGGCTTCAACTCCACGACGGCCGTGCTGCAGAGCAACGTCGTCACCGGAGGTTCGGAGCAGATCAACAACGCATTCGGCGGCTACGTCACCGACGGCGGCCCGGGTGCCAACACGTTGGGATTGCGTGGCTTGGGCCCGACCCGCACGCTGCTGTTGCTCAACGGCCGTCGCGTATCCCCGGCGGGCTCGCGCGGCGCGGTCGGCTCCGCGGACCTGAACGTCCTGCCGAACATCATGATCGACCACATCGAAATCCTGAAGGACGGCGCTTCGTCGATCTACGGTTCCGATGCCGTCGCAGGCGTGGTCAACGTCGTGACCAAGAACAAGTTCGACGGCGCGGCCGTCGAGTTCCAGCACAACGCCACCCAGCACGGCGGCGGTGAGGAAACCCGCTGGTCGGGCATGCTCGGTACTACCCGCGACAACTGGCGCATCTCCGGTTCGCTCGAGTTCTATCATCGCGACGAGATCCAACTCGGCGACCGCGACCGGGCCAGCAAGTGCCCCAGGCCGCTGTATGGTCGTGACCCTGCCACCGGCAACTACGGCGCCGAGGACTACATCGACCCCGTCACCGGCGAGCCGAAGTGCTGGGGCCTGGATGCCGGCGGCGTCACCATCAATACGCTGGGCACCGCCTACATGCTCGGGCGCCCGGGTCTGGGTAGCCTCGGTTATTACGGTACCTACGATCCTTCGGGCCTCGCCAACCTGCCGCCGGGCTTCGACTACTTCAATCGCTGGCGCCCGAACGCAGGCATCACCGACGGCGACCTGCCCGGTTTCGAGGGCGTCGACTACGAGGGGCGTACCACCTACGACCCGCGCATGAAGAAGGAAGGCCTGATTTCGCCGACGACCAACGTCACCGGCTTCCTGCAGGGTGCAATGGACCTGAATGCCATGGGCAGCGCCGAGGCCTACTTCGAAATCCTGGCGCACCGCCGCGAGTCCCGGCAGACCGGTTACCTCCAGCACTCCATGGACTACCCCGTGGGCAGCCCGCTGTTGGGTGAACTGTCCTGGCTGCCGGCTTATTCAAATGCGGCACCGGCCGATGGATCAACCAACGGCCTGCTCCCCGCCGCCCGCGTCTTCATGGGCTGGGGCCTCTACGACAACTGGCAGAAGGTGAACTTCGGCCGCTTCACCGGGGGTCTGCGCGGCAATTTGGGCTCTTCCTGGAACTACGACGGCTACGTCAGCTATGCCCGTTCCGACTCGGACTATTACACCCAAAATCGCCTGACCAACCGTATCGCCCAGAGCTTCGATGTCGTTCCGGACGGACAAGGCGGGTTCGCCTGCCGCGATACTTCCAACGGCTGCGTGGCCGCACCGGTGCTGAGCGCCGATGTCATCGCAGGCAACCTGTCACCGGCCTATCGCGATTTCATCATGCAGGACACCCACGGCAACACGCTGTACGAGGAGTCCACGGTCAACTTCACCGTGAACGGCCCGCTTTTCGATATCGCCACCGGCGGTACCGCAGCCGCAGCGATTGGTGTGGAATACCGCCGCTCGGAAATCGATGACACGCCTGACATCAACTCGATCAACAACAACCTGTTCGGCTTCACCTCGTCTACCCCGACCCGCGGCAAGGACAACGTGAAGGAACTGTTCGCAGAGGTCGAGCTGCCGGTGCTGTCCGCCCTGCCGGGTGCGCAGGAGTTGACGTTCAACTTGTCCGGTCGCTACACCGACTATGACTCCTACGGCAGCGACAAGACCTGGAAGTTGGGCATGCTGTGGACGCCGGTCAGCTGGCTTTCGCTGCGCGCCTCCAATGGCACCTCGTTCCGCGCACCGGCGCTGTTCGAGCAGTTCCTGGGAGCAACCAGCGGCTTCGGCGACCAGTCTGGCGACCCCTGCAACGGCTGGGGCCAGATGACCGACAAGACCAGCAACCGGTACCTGAACTGCCAGAGCGAGTTCCCCAACGAACCGAACTTCCAGCAGAAATCCAGCCTCACAATTCTCACCAAGGGTGGTGCGGAAACCGGCCTCGCCGCGGAAACCTCCAAGGCACTGACCGCAGGTCTGGTGCTGCAGCCGGAATTCCCGGAATGGTTCGGTGATCTGTCGTTCGCCGCCGACTACTATGACATACAGGTGAACAACGGCGTCCAGAAGCTCACCTCAGGCCAGATTCTCGGTCTGTGCTATGGCCAGTCCACCGCGGAATTCTCCGCCGATACGGGCTACTGTGGACTGGTCCAGCGAGACGGCAGCGACGCCCTCACCATCACGACGGGCTACGTCAATGTCGCCTCCGACAAGGTGCGTGGCTGGGACTTCACTTTACGCTATACCCGGGACATCGGTCAGGGTGAGTTCCGTGCCAACGCGATGGTTTCACACTACCTGGAGCAGTCGGGCCGGACGTTCCCCACCGATCCGTACAAGGACTATGCGGGCAGCATGTACAACTATGCACCGGATTACACCGGCGCCTTGGACCTGACCTATGGCATTCGCAACTGGGAAGTGCGCTACGGTCTGGACTGGGTGAGTTCGATCAACGGCTACGACTACTACAAGAAGTACGACGACTTCGATTACAGCCCGTACTACCAGATGAAGGTCGACGATTACTTCCTGTCGCACCTGTCGGTGCGCTACAAGGCGGACGACTGGTCCATCACCGGTGGTATCCGCAACGTGGCCGACAAGGATCCGCCGAAGATCTCCACCGGCGCCTACAGCGTGATCGGCAACGCTCCGCTGTACAGTGGCTATGACTACTTCGGCCGGGTCTACTTCATGAACTTCACCAAGGAGTTCTGATCCCGCCCGTGTTCCCGTCAAGGGAAAGCCGCCGCTCCCCGGAGCGGCGGTTTTTTTTCGACGAAGTTGTACCCTAGCAACAGGATCCCTCTTCCAGATGGCAACCATGAAGACAATTCGCACCCTTCTCCTCGCGGCCTCGGCGCTGCTGGCGGCCGGCATGGCAAGCGCGGCAGCGCCGCAATCCCCGACGATCGAACAGCTGGCGGCCTATCCCCAGTACTCGAGTTTCTCGCTCTCACCCGATGGCAAGCACCTGGCCGCCCTGCGCGGCACCGGCGAAGAACGCGTGATCGCGGTCTGGGAGACCGACGCACTCGACAAGGCGCCGACCCTGATCGGCTCGAACCGGATGAAGATCGCCGGCGTCTCGTTCATCAAGAACGACCGCATGGCCGTATCCTTCTGGCAGACCTACGACCTGCGCGCCGATCGCCTCTACAAGACCTTCCTCAACAAGCTGATGATCACCGACCTCCAGGGCAAGACCTGGAAGGAACCGCTGACCCAACCGCGCGCCACCAGCCGCGCACAGGAAATGGCGCAGGCCCGCAGCAATCCCTCCGTTCTCGATTCGCTGCCGAACGATCCCGACCACATCCTCGTCATCAACAACGTCGGCGGAGACGCGGGCGACGTCTACCGGGTCAACCTGAAGAATTTCTCCTCCGAGCGCATCCAGATGTCAGAGGACAAGGTGGCCGGATACGTCACCGACCTGGACGGCAACCTGCGGGCACGACTGAAGCAGGACCTGGACGGCAAGGGCGCCTACATCTCTGCCGATTTCCGCAACCTGGAGACGGGCAAGTGGGAGGAGCACTTCCGCTCCTACGTGAAGGACCGCGACCAGACCAGCATCATCGGTTTCGGCCGCGACCCGAACATTGCCTTCGTCGCGAGCAACGTGGGCCAGGACAAAGCGGCCATCTACGAATACGACATCGCCACGCGGGAACGGAAGGAGATCCTGTTCCAGCACAAGTTCTTCAATGCCAACCGGGTGCTGGTCAACCCCTACCGCAGCGCGGGCGACGGGTTCGGGGAAATCCTGGGCGTCGGCTACCAGGGGCCGCGCGGCAACGACGTCGACTGGACGCTGCCGGCGATGCGCGCGCTGGACGCAGGGTTGAGCAAGGCGCTCGGCATCACCAGCCAGGAACTGACGCTCACCGATCCGGCATCCGGGCAGACGGCCACGATCGAATATCCAAGCCGGAAGAACTATTCGATCATCGACTACTCGCCGGATCTTTCGACGGTGCTGCTTGAAGTCGAAGGTTCCGCGACGCCGCCCGAATACTACCTGTTCCGCAACGGCGAGCTGACACAGCTGGCCAAGAGCTATCCCGACATCGACCCGCGCGCGCTGGGCGACACGCAGCTGGTCTACTACAAGGCGCGCGACGGACTGGATATCCCGGCGTTCCTGACGCGCCCCAACGCCGAGTTGTGCGGCCCCGGCCCGTGGAAGGCGGTGGTCCATCCCCACGGCGGCCCCTGGTCGCGCGACACCATGGAGTTCGACTGGTCGATGTGGGTCCCGATGATGGCGTCGCGTTGCATGGCGGTGCTGCGGCCGCAGTTCCGCGGCTCCGAGGGATGGGGGCGCAAGCTGTGGATGGCCGGTGACGCCGAGTGGGGCCAGAAGATGCAGGACGACAAGGACGACGGCGCCAAGTGGATGGTCGAACAGGGCATCGCGCAGCCGGAGCATATTGCGATCTTCGGCTTCTCCTACGGCGGCTACGCCGCGTTCGCGGCGGCCACGCGTCCGAATGGCCCATTCAAGTGCGCCATCGCCGGTGCCGGCGTGTCCGACATCAAGCGGATCTGGGCCCGGTTCTACACCAACCCGTTCTTCCGCCAGGCCCAGGCACCGACCGTGAAGGGCCTCAGCCCGCTGGACAAGGCGGGGCAGATCACCATCCCGATGATGATCTACCACGGCGATCGCGACCAGACGGTGCCGATCGAACAGTCGCAGTGGTTCGTCTCCGCGGCGAAGAACTCCGGGCAGGAGGTCGTCTACCACGAGCTCGCGGACTACGCACATGGACCGGCGTGGACGCGGAAGATCATGGCCGAACAGCTGGGTTACATCGACGACTACCTGGCCAACGGATGCGGCGGCGGCGGGCTTTGATCCGTTCATGAAGGACAGGGCAACATGCCGGGACCGATGCCGGGGCTTGCCGGCCCGGCTGCCGGTCCCGGTATAAAGTGGCCAAGGGCAGAATCCGTTCCGTCATTCCAAGGAGAAGATCAATGCGCGCTGTCATGCTGATTCCCCTGCTTGCGGTATCCGCCCTGGCGGCCTCGTTCACGGCCCACGCGGCGGATCCCGTGGGCCGCTGGAAAACCATCGACGACGAAACCGGCAAGGTGAAGTCGATCGTGGAAATCACCAAGGCCGCCGACGGCACCCTGCAGGGCAAGGTGGTCGAGATCCTGCAGTCCGACCGCGGCCCCGATCCGACCTGCGACAAGTGCAAGGGCGCCAACAAGGACAAGCCGGTCAAGGGCATGACCATCCTGTGGGGCCTGAAGCCGGACGGCGACCAGTGGAGCGGCGGCACCGTGCTCGACCCGGCCAAGGGCAAGACCTACAAGTCCAAGGTCGAGATGCTCGAGGGCGGCAGCAAGCTCGGCATGTCCGGCTGCATCGCCTTCATCTGCCGGCAGCAGGTGTGGGTGCGCGAGTAGGCGACCGCACCGTTTTCCGGAAGACCTCGCGACCCGGCCCCGGCCGGGTCGTTCCGTTTTTGGAACTGCTTCAGCCGCGGGTTTTTGGCTTGTCCCGCCGGAATGGAAAGCTCGCGGCTGAAGCAGCTCCTGCAGGCGCCCCCTCCACCGCATGCGATAATCGCCGGCCACCCGCACCCGCGACCACCATGCCCCGCAACGCCCTGGTTTCCAACGCCCTGCCCTACGCCAACGGCCCGCTGCACCTGGGTCACCTGGTGGGCTACATCCAGGCCGATATCTGGGTGCGGGCGCGGCGCATGGCGGGCGGCACGGTGCACTACGTCTGTGCCGACGACACCCACGGCACGCCGATCATGCTGGCCGCGGAGAAGGCCGGCACCACGCCGGAAGCCTTTATCGCCGGCATCCAGGCCGGGCACGAGCGCGACTTCGCCGCCTTCGGCGTGGCCTTCGACCACTACGACTCCACCAACTCGGCCGGCAACCGCGCGCTGACCGAGGCGATTTACGGCAAGCTCGACAACAGCGGCCACATCGCACGGCGCTCGGTGGCGCAGCTGTACGACCCGGTACGCGGGATGTTCCTGCCCGACCGCTACGTCAAGGGCACCTGCCCCAACTGCGGCACGCCCGACCAGTACGGCGACAACTGCGAGCACTGCGGCGCGACCTATTCGCCGACCGAGCTCAAGTCGCCCTACTCGGTGGTCAGCGGCGCCACGCCCGAGCTGCGCGAGTCGGAGCACTTCTTCTTCGAAGTCGGCCAATTCGAATCCTTCCTGCGCGACTGGCTGGCCGGCGACGTGGCCGTGCCCGGCGTCAAGGCCAAGCTGCAGGAATGGCTGGACGGCGAAGGCGGCCTGCGTGCCTGGGACATTTCCCGCGACGCGCCCTATTTCGGCTTCGAGATCCCCGGCCACCCGGGCAAGTTCCTGTACGTCTGGCTGGACGCGCCGATCGGCTACCTGAGCAGTTTCCAGGCGCTGTGCGAGCGCAATGGCGCCGACTTCTTCGAATACATGGCGCCCGGCAGCGAAGCCGAGCTGCACCACTTCATCGGCAAGGACATCGTCAACTTCCACGGCCTGTTCTGGCCGGCGGTGCTGCACGGCGCAGGCATGCGCGCGCCCACGCGGCTGCACGTCAATGGCTACCTGACGGTGGACGGGGCGAAGATGTCGAAGTCGCGCGGCACCTTCGTGATGGCGCGCACCTACCTCGACAGCGGACTCCCGGCGGAAGCGCTGCGCTACTACTTCGCGGCGAAATCCTCCGGCGGCGTCGACGACCTCGACCTGAACCTGTCGGACTTCGTCGCGCGGGTGAACTCGGACGTGGTCGGCAAGTTCGTCAACCTCGCCAGCCGCTGCGCCGGCTTCATCCACAAGCGCTTCGACGGCCGCCTGGCCGCGGCGCTGCCCGAGCCGGACACGTACGCGCGCTTCGTCGCCGCGCTCGGCCCGATCCGCGAGGCCTACGAGCGCAACGAACCCGCCACCGTGCTGCGCCAGGCGATGGCGCTGGCCGACGAGGCCAACCGCTACATCGACGAACACAAGCCCTGGGTGATCGCCAGGCAGGACGGCGCGGACGCGCAGCTGCAGGCGGTGTGCACGCAGGGCCTGAACCTGTTCCGCGTGCTGGCCGCGGCGCTGGCGCCGGTGCTGCCGGCGATGACGCGCCAGATCGAGGAATTCCTCGATGCACCACTTGCGGCCTGGAGCGACGTCGAGGCGCCGCTGCTCGACCACGCCATCCGCCCGTACAGCCCGCTGTTCACCCGCATCGACCCGAAGCAGATTGCCGCCATGACCGAAGCCAGCAAGGAAGACCTCAAGCCCGCCGCGAAGCCGGAGACTGCCGCCGGAGCGGCGGGAGCCGCGACCCCGGCCGCTGCGGGAACGCCGGTCGCGGCTTCCGCTGCGCCTGCGAAAGCGGAACCCGGCGCGGGCGCCGCCATCGTCTCCATCGACGACTTCGCCAAACTCGACCTGCGCATCGGCAAGGTCGTGGCCTGCGAATTCGTCGAAGGCTCCGACAAGCTGCTGCGCTTCGAACTCGACGCCGGCGAACTGGGCAAGCGGCAGATCTTCTCCGGCATCCGCGCCAGCTACGGCGAACCGGAAACGCTGGTCGGGCGCAGCGTGGTGTTCATCGCCAACCTGGCGCCGCGCAAGATGCGCTTCGGCATGAGCGAGGGCATGATCCTGTCGGCGGGCTTCGACGCCGGCAAGCTCGCGCTGCTGGACGCCGACGACGGCGCCGAGCCGGGGATGCCGGTGCGATAGCGCATAGGGCGGGCCGTGGTCCGCCCGACTTGAAAGCAGCTCACGCACGCATCTGTCGAGAATGCCCGCCAACGCCCTCCGTGACCTGACCGAACGCCTCGACCGCCTGCTCCCGCAGACGCAGTGCGGCCAGTGCGGCTTCGACGGCTGCAGACCCTACGCGGAGGCGATGGCGGCGGGACAGGCGGACATCGACCGCTGCCCGCCCGGCGGCGACGACGGCGCGCGTGCCCTTGCGCGCGTGCTGGACGTCGCGGCCAGGCCCTACGACCGCAGCCGCGGCGCGCACAAGCCGCCGCAGGTGGCGCTGGTGGTGGAGGCCGACTGCATCGGTTGCACCAAGTGCATCCAGGCCTGCCCGGTGGACGCGATCATCGGCGGCTCGAAGCACATGCACGTGGTGATCGAACCGCTGTGCACCGGCTGCGAGCTGTGCGTGCCGGCCTGCCCGGTCGATTGCATCGTGATGGTGCCCGCGGCCTGAGCTTCATTCGTCAATCACGATTCCGCCGTCCGACAGCAGCCGCCGCAGCGGATCGAGCCGGTCGCCGTAGCGTTTCCAGCGCTGCACGGAGTCCCGGTTCATGCCCGAACGCACCTGCACCGCGCTGGCCGTGGCGACAGGTGCCTGGTTGTGCTCGAAGTGCAGGCAGGCGTCTTCCCAGGGCAGTCCGCAGAAGTCGAGCAGTTCGCGCGTCGTGCGCTCCTGGTCGTCGACCAGCGCCTCGTAGTGCAGCTCCAGGATCCGTCCCGGCATCTGTTGCCGCCAGAAGGCCATCAGCGCGTCGAACTGCAGGTAGTAGCGGCCGGTGTCGAGCAGGTCCAGCGCGTACCCGTAGTCTGGCAACCCGGGCGCGAACGGCTGCCGAAAGTTGCTCAGGCAGGTGTCCATCGGGTTGCGGCGCAGGCAGACGATCTTCGCGTTGGGCAGGGCACGCGCGATGAACCCGACGTGGAGGAAGTTGTGCGGAAGCTTGTCGACGAAGCGCGGCGTGCGGCCGGTGCCCGCCGCCCGCGTGCTTTCGACATAGGCACGGCCCAGCGCCTCCCAGTCGCGGAATCCGGGGTCGAGGTTCGCCAGCACGCCAGCGAGCGAACGGCCGGCGCGGCCGCCGGCGTTCCACAGCGCGACACCGAAATCGGCCAGCTCACCCGCCGAATGGACCTGGCTGTGCATCGACAGGATGCGGTCGGTGAGCGTGGTGCCGGAGCGCGGCATTCCCAGCACGAAAACGGGCTCCGTGCTGTCGTGCCCTGGCGCCTCCGCCACCGGCCGGTCGAACCAGCGCCGCACCGCGGCGAACATGGCCGCATCGCGTTCGGTGGACGGCCCTTCCCGCTTCCGCTGCGCCGCCTTGCCCCGGCTGTAGTGGTCGAGCGCGCCGGGATAGTCGCCCAGGTCCTCCAGCTCCTTGCCGAGCGCCATGTGCAGGTACAGCTGCGCGTCGGCGTCGCCGGGGTGGCGTGCAATTCGTTCGGTCAACGTCTGTACGTGGTTGTGCCCTGGCGTGCACCTGCGCAGCTGCGCCAATGCCAGGTGGCCGCGCCAGTAGCCCGGGTCGGCGGCGATGCAGGCTTCGTACTCGCGCTGCGCGGCATCGAGGTCGCCATGGACCATGTGCGAGGTGGCGAGGTTGAAGCGGAAACCCGCGTGACCCGGCACCAGCGCGCAGGCACGCCGGTAGGCTTCAATCGCCGGCCCGTGGGCATTGGCGCGGCTGTAGACGCTGCCCAGCGTGTCGAGCGTGACCGCGTCCGCGCCGGCCAGCGCCATCGCGCGATCGGCTGCCACGGTCGCTTCCGCATGCCGGTGCCCGATGGACAGCGCCCGCGCGTACTGCGCGAGGTATCCGGGCTGGGCCGGATCGTGGTCGGCCGCCTGGCGCAGGTGGTTGATCGCCCGCGGTACCTGTTGCATCTGCAGCGCGGCGACGCCCGCGATGTAGTGCACGCCGCCGTGGCCGCGCGCATGCGGCGCCAGGACTTCCGCAAGGCGCTGCGCCAGCGGCCAGTCGCCGCGGTCAAGTGCCGCCGCGGCCTGCCGGTACAGTTCGCGGGGATCGGTACCCCTCCCCGACGGACGGTTCATTACCTGCCGTCCGCGGGCCCCGGGCACGCCGAGCACACGCGCTCGACCGTGTAGCCCTTCGCGCGCATCTTCTCCACCACGCCATCCTCGCCGAGCAGGTGCAGCGCGCCGACCACGACGAGGGTGTCGTCGGTGCCGGGCGCGGCGAGCATCTGCTCGATCTTCGGCAGCCAGGCCTCGTTGCGCTCGACGTTGATGTGCTGGTACAGCTTCGGGAAGCGTTCGCGCATGTCGGTGGCCATCTCGTCGCGGATCGCGTCGGCGTCACCGGCGCGCCAGTACGCGTGCAGGCGCTGGAGTTCGTCGCCCTCCGCCTGCGTCAGCGCCTCGTCGAGGAACTGCAGCTGTTCCTCCCGGTCCATGCCGTCGAGGAACGCGATCTGCTGCGCGCCGGTCTCGAAACCGCCGGTGCGCTTGCCGGCGAAACGCGCCGCGTCGATGAAGTGCTGGTCGAGGCCGAGTTTTGGATCCAGCCCCTGCCGGGTCATCTCGGTCATGCTGATCATCAGGCCGACGAACCACGGCTCGAACATCTGCAGCCGTTCCGGCGTCAGTCCGGACGCCTGCAGCTTCTGCGCGTTCGCGTCGAGCCAGGCCTGCAGGCGCCCGGCGGTCGCCGGCGGCAGCTCGCTGTCCAGGCGGGTGCCGTCAGTGCGCACGGCGGCCTGCATCATCTGCAGGCCCAGCTGCGGGGAGTTCATTTCCTCCGGCGGCATCTCGAACACCACCGCCTCGGCGTCGGCGAACGCCTCGTTGGCATCGCGCGAAAGCGGATAGTCGTCCGGCTTGAGCAGGTGGAACGAGCCGAGCAGGTAGACCGCGTTGTCCTCATCGGACACCCTCCACAGCAGCGGCACGGGCGGGTCCCCGGGCGGCACGAACACGACGTCCTGCGCCGGCACGGGCGCAGCCGGCGCGGGCGCCTGCGCGCAGGCGAGGCCGGACACGATGGCGAGGACGACGGCGGCAAGCCAGGGGCCGTGCTTCGGCGGGTTCTTCCTTTCGAACTGCATGCGTGGGTCCTGTCGGGTGTGGGGCCTCAATGGGCCGAGCCGGCGTACTTCTTCTCGCCGGCGGTGACCGCCAGGTCCAGGCGGTTCTCCGGCGGCGGCAGCGGGCAGGTCGCGAACTGGGTGAACGCGCACGGCGGGTTGTAGGACTGGTTGAAATCGACCACGACGTTGCCGTCGGCGTCCGGCGGCTCGGCATACAAGAAGCGTCCCGCGCCGTAGCTGCCGTGGCCGTTGGTGCGGTCGGCGAACACCAGGAACAGTCTGCCGTCGCCTTCGTCCAGCGCGTCGATGCGCCAGGTCTTGCCATCGCGCTCGAACTCCACCGCGCCGGGGCTGGGCTCGTCGTTGATCGAACCGATGATGTCGGCCACCGGGATGGTCTTGCCCGGCGGGTTGGGCACGAACCTGCCGCGGATCTTCCACGACGGATCGGCCGGCCAGTACTCCAGGCCCGCGAACTGCGTGCGCGTCTCGGCATCCGCATGCTTGACCCGCAGCGCACGACGGCCATCGCGCACGATGACGGTGACCAGGCCCTTGCCTTCGTCGAAGCCGAGCACGCTTGGCGCTTCCGAGGTGTCGTCGTGCAGCTCGACGCGGCCGGTGACGGGCGTGTCGTCCACGGTCACGGCGACGCCCTTTTCGGGCGTGAAGAACACCCGCTCGCCGTCCTGCTCCAGCAGGCCGAGCTTCGGCGGTCCCTTGGCGAGGCGGATGCCGCTGCCCTCGTCGCTGCCGATGAAGTGTGCCTTGAGCTCGATCCAGTGCAGGCCGACCAGGCTGGTCCAGCCGTCGGGCTTGCGCAGGCCTTCATCGCGGCGCGCGCGCCAGGCTTCCTCGTCGGCGATGAACTTCGGATCGGCTTGCATCGTGTCGTCTCCGGTCTGCGGCTGCGGCGAACCACCGCAGCCGGCAAGGGTGAGTGTGCAGCCGGCGAGCGCCAGCCCCAGGATCAATGGCTTGAACATCGTCAACGTCCTCGCAGGAACCAGCGGTCGATCTCCGGCAGGCTGAAGCGCGCCCACGTCGGGCGGCCGTGGTTGCACTGGCCCGAGCGTTCGGTGGCTTCCATCTCGCGCAGCAGTGCGTTCATTTCCGGGATCGTCAGCCTGCGGTTGGCACGGATGGCGCCGTGGCAGGCCATCGTGGACAGCAGTTCGTCGCGCGCGGCGCGGATGCGCAGGCTTTCACCGTGCTCGCGCAGGTCGGCCAGCACGTCGCGCAGCAGCGCCTCGGTGTCGCCGTGCGCGAGCAGCGCCGGCACGCTGCGCAGCAGCAGCGATTGCGGACCGGTGCGCGAAACCTCGAAGCCGAGGTCGGCGAGCGTGGCGGCCTCGCGTTCGGCGACGTCGGCCTCGCGCTCGCTGACGGCAACGGTCTGCGGCACCAGCAGTGGCTGCGTGCGCAGGCCTTCGCCATCGTGCGCGTTCTTGAGTTTCTCGTAGCCGATGCGCTCGTGCGCGGCGTGCATGTCGACCACGATCAGGCCGTCGCCGGTCTCGGCCAGCACGTAGATGCCATGCAGCTGGGCAATGGCGTAGCCCAGCGGCGGGATGCGTTCGTCCTGCGTCGGCGGCAGCGCAGGCACCGGGCCGGCGCCCTGCCCGTCCACCGGCGCAACCGCGCTGGCCGGCGTCGCATACAGCTGTGCGTACGCGGAGCGGGCGTCGTCGACCCGCAGCGACAGATCGGCCTGCGGGCGATGCGCCGTCCAGGACGGCAACGGACCACCGGCCCCGGCCGGCATCCCGCCCGCCGGCTGCGAGGCACCGGTCGACACGGCCACGCCCATGCCGGCGCGCGTTTCAGTCAGCGCGTCATGCAGGGTGCGGTAGACGAAGTCGTGCACCAGCCGCGCATCGCGGAAACGCACCTCGTGCTTGGCCGGATGCACGTTGACGTCGACCCGCGCCGGATCGAGTTCGAGGAACAGCACGTACGCCGGCTGGCGGCCGTGGAACAGCACGTCGGCGTAGGCCTGCTTCACCGCGTGCGCGACGCTGCGGTCGCGGATGCTGCGGCCGTTGACGTACAGGTACTGCTGGTCGGCGCTCGCGCGCGAGTACACCGGCTGCGCGATCCAGCCGTGCAGGCGCAGGCCGGCGCCCTCGTGCTCGACGCGCAGCGCGTGCCTGGCGAACTCCTCGCCCAGCGTTTCGCCGAGGCGATCGCTGGACGACACGCCCGGCAGGCCCGGCTGGCCGTCGCCCTTGTAGCGGCGCGAGGGCTTGCCGTTGTGGCTGACGCGCAGCTCGACGTCCGGCCGCGCCAGCGCCAGCGAGCGCAGCCATTCCTCGATGTGGCCCAGTTCGGTGCGCTCGGCGCGCAGGAACTTGCGCCGCGCCGGCACGTTGTAGAACAGGTCGCGCACCACGACCGTGGTGCCGCGCTGGTGCGGCGTCGGCGCCGCTTCGCCCAGCTTGCCGCCGTCGACCTGCAGGCTGGTGCCGTGCGCGTCGCCGTCGCGGCGCGAGGACAGGATGAACCGGCTGACCGAGGCGATCGACGGCAGCGCCTCGCCGCGGAAACCGAGGGTGGCCACGGCTTCGAGGTCGTCGAGCGAGGCGATCTTGCTGGTGGCGTGCCGCGACACCGCCAGCGGCAGTTCATCGGGCGCGATGCCGGCACCGTCGTCGCGGATGCGGATCAGGCGCACGCCGCCTTCTTCGAGGTCGATGTCGACCCGGCGCGCACCGGCGTCGAGCGCGTTTTCGACCAGTTCCTTGACCACGGATGCGGGCCGCTCGACGACTTCACCGGCGGCGATCTGGTTGACGAGGGTGTCGGGAAGCTGCTGGATGCTCACCGGCGCAATGATAGCCGCGCCTGCCTGGTCCCGTGGGGAACGGCGCAAGCGCTCTTTGCCACGGATCGGAGCGGATCAAAGCAGATGGGGTAATGGCCTGGGCCAGGCACGGGACCATGCGCCAGCAGCCGGTCGACCGAAGCATCCCCAACGTGTCTTGTCCGTGCCAATCCGCGCAAATCCGCGGCAAGAACGCTTCTGCCTGGATCAGGGACTGCCGCCGGCTCCGGATTCGGCCTGCGCAGAGGCGCGCGCGGCGTACAGCGTGCCCGGCGGCGGCTGGCGCAGGAAGTAGGTGTCCACGCCGCGCAGGATCGCGCCGGCCAGCTTGCGCTGGTAGGCCGGATCGGTGAGCAGGCGTTCCTCGGTGGGATTGGAGATGTAGGCGGTCTCGACCAGCATCGCCGGCATGTCCGAGGTGCGCAGCACGGCGAAGTTGGCGCGCTCCACGCGGCGGGTGTTGCCGACGGTGCCAAGGCTGTCGAGCACGTGGCGCGCGGCGTCCTCGGAGGCCTTCATGTGGCCGCTCTGTGTGAGGTCGAGCAGCACCGAGGCCAGGGTATTGCCGGCCTGCGGCATGCGCCCGCCGATCAGGTCGGCCGCGTTTTCCTTGTCGGCCAGCCAGCGCGCGCGCTGCGAAGACGCGCCCTTGAGCGAGAGCACGTACACCGAGGCGCCCGATGCGCTGCGGTTCTCGGCGGCGTCTGCATGGATCGAGACGAAGATGTCGGCCTTGGCCGCACGCGCCAGTTGCGCGCGCCGGTTGAGCGGGATGAACACGTCCTTGTCGCGGGTCAGGTAGGCCTTCAGCCCGGGCGTGGCGTTGACCTGCCTGGCCAGTTCGCGGGCAACGGCGAGGGTGACGTCCTTCTCCCG
>Ga0160437_1000093_pt1 | contig 54230 bp, 47 predicted proteins | sample HID1975I_E0MG_FD_108227 | JGI IMG/M metagenome (GOLD analysis project Ga0160437, IMG submission 108227) | Enriched soil microbial communities from UW Madison campus, WI, USA - HID1975I_E0 MG | ecosystem: Environmental > Terrestrial > Soil > Unclassified | place: USA: Madison, Wisconsin... | reverse complement strand
GCCGCGACGCCTCGCCGGAACGAATACCGGCTGATGAGCCAGATCACCGGCGAAATGATCGCCGCACGCGATGCCGGCCTGCGCGGCGCACAGCTTGCGCCTGCGCTTCACCGCAATCGCCAGGCCTGGTCCACCTTCTCTTCGATGTGCGCGGGCCAGGGCAATCAACTACCGGACGACTTGCGCGCGCGGATCATCTCGATCGGTCTGTGGGTGGACAAGTATACGTCGGAAGTCATTACAGGCCATGACACCATCGACGATTTGATCGTGGTAAATCGCGCGATCATAGAAGGACTTGCAAACGAGAACGGTACTGGCAACTAAGGAAAATCACTTAACGATTTCCTTCATCTTTTTTAGAAAAGATAATCAAGCGCTTATTCGTCTGCCACCGGAAAGCACCGGATTGCCATCTCGACCGTCTATTTACAAAGATGCGTAAAGCTCTATTTGCCCGTTCGCCTTGAAGCCAAAGTGCAAGGCGCAATAAGCGGGTCGGAATGCAGGAATTGAATCCACCGCCGCAGCGCTTGGGCGGGTCGCTTCCTGTCGGGATGGCACCGACCATTCCCGCCCTCGTCCTCGCGGCCCAACTTGTCTGCGCCATCGTCCTTTGCGGCTGGGCTTTCGGCATGCCGGGCCTTGCCGGAATCGGCACGAACGGCTTCCTCATGCAGCCGCTGACGGCCGTGGGCTGCAGCGCCATCGGCATCGGTATCCTGCTCGGCGCCGCCTCCCGGCACAGCGCCGCACGATGGGCCATGGCCGTACCCCTCGTCATAGGATGTTCCTCGCTCATCCAGGAATGGGCAGGCGTCTCGCTCGGCATGGACCGCCTGCTGTTTGCGGACAGCGTCCTTCACCAGACCCGGCCCTACCCCGGCCGCCCCGGCGTGCTGCCCGCGCTCGGCCTCGTGCTGCTGGCTCTTTCCGCCCTCTCCCTCGGTTCCTCGCGCCGCGCCCTGCGCCGTCTCACCGTGGTCTTCGCCTGCATCGCCATCGCCGTCGCCGCGATTTCGGGCATGCTCCTGCCGCTGGGCATCAGCACGCCGGGCCCGGAGACCCGCCACGCGCTCATGTCCGTGCCGACGGCCGTGACGATCTGCCTGCTCGCGGTGGGCCTCATCGCCCTGCGCCGCCAGAGCGCCTGGCCGCGGCAACCCGATTGCGGGTTCGGCTCCGCCACTCTCCAGGCCTGCCTGCTGCTCTGCGTCTCCCTGCCGGTCGTCTCCGCGCTGGCGCATTTCTGGGTCGAGCGCTCAGGCGCGGTCTCTGCCGAGATGATCGAGATCGTCCAGGCCGTGGCCCAGGTAGCCCTGTCCTGCGGCCTGATCGCCTGGGCCTGGATGCGCATCGCCCGCGAGAGCGGCGCCCGCTGGGCGGTGAACCTCGCCCTCGATTCCGCCCCCGTCGCCATCACCGATGTCGACGGCAGGATCCTGCGCTGGTCGGCCGGCTGCGAACGCCTTTACGGCTGGACCTCGGAACAGGCGCTCGGCCGCTTCCAGCAGAAGCTCACCGGCACCCCGCCGATCGCCACCAGCGACATCGAGGCGCTGCTCGCCGGTGCCCGGCAGGAGCGCGAAGTGACCGCCTATCGCAAGGACGGCACCATGCTGCGCGTCCTGCATAGCAGCCAGGCCGTGCAGCCGCGCTCCGACATCGCGCCCATGGTGGTTCACGCCATGACCGACATCACCGCCCGCACCCGCGCCGAACACGCCATGCTCGCCAGCGACGCGCGCCTCTCGCTGGCGGTGGACCTCCACGAACTCGGCATCTTCGAATGGTCGCTTGCCACTGACCGCTTCGTCTTTCACGGCCATGCCGAGCGCCTGTTCGGGCTGGAGCCCGGCCTGTTCGACGGCGGGATCGACGCCTGGAAACGCCATCTGCGCCAGACGTTCGGAACCTCCTTCCGCATGCCCGGCCCGCCCGAAGCCTGGAGCGCGGGCCGCTACGGCTTCCGCCTGGTCGCGGTGGAGGCAGGCGTCGTCAAAGTCGTCGAGGGAACCGCGCATATCCACCGCGGCCCGGGCGAGAACGATGTCTCGATGATCGGCATCGTCATGGATGCCACCCAGCGCGAACAGCATGCCGAAATGCTGAAATCGCGCGAATCCGAACTGCGCTCGATCCTGGAAACCGTGCCGGAGGCGATGATCACCATCGACGGGGGCGGGCAGATCCGCTCGTTCTCGACCACGGCCGAAACGCTGTTCGGCTATGCCGCGGCCGAAGTCCTGGGCAAGGACGTGCGCCTGCTGCTGCCGCGCTATGTCCGGCCCTCCACCGACCCGGCGCTGCCCGGCCAGGGCAATCCCGCGATCACCAGCATCACCGCCGGCCTCGACCGCAACGGCAACGAACTGCCGATCGAAATCGCGGTGGGCGCGGCCAATGTGGGCAACGAGCGGATCGCTATCGCCTTCATCCGCAACTTGCGCGAGCAGATGGCCACCCAGGCCCGCCTCAACGAACTGCGCGAGCAGGTGCTCCACGCCTCGCGGGTCAGCGCCATGGGCGAGATGGGCGCCGGCCTGGCGCATGAGTTGAACCAGCCGCTGACCGCCACTTCCAATCTGCTGGGCGCCATCGACCTGGCGATGGCGCGCGGCGGCGATCCCGAGCAGGTCCGCTGCATGCTGGAACTGGCGCGCCAGGAAGTGCTGCGCGCCGGCTCCATCATCCGCCGCATGCGCGCCTTCGTTTCCAAGGGCGAGCTGGAAATTCGCGCCGAGCCGCTGGACGAGGTGATCGCCGAAACCTTGCAGCTTGCGCGCTCGCGCAGCCGGGTACCGGGGGTCCGTCTCAGCTATCGCCCCAGTGTCGTGGCTCCATCCATCCTTGCCGATCGCATCCAAATGCAGCAGGTGCTGGTGAACGTCCTCAACAACGCCTTCGACGCGCTCGCGGGCCTCAACGACAGGCTGCCGGAAATCACTCTTTCAACCCGCCAACTGAACGATGGTCACATCATGATCAGTGTTATCGACAACGGCCCGGGCTTGCCCGAAGCCATCATAAACCGCCCCTTCGAGGCCTTTTCGTCTACCAAGACGACGGGCATGGGGCTTGGTCTGTCGATCTGCCGCCGCATCGTGGAAGCGCATGGCGGGCGCTTCTCCTTGCGGAACGTCCCCGATGGGGGCGCGGCGGTCGAATTCACGCTGCCCAGCTACAGCGAGCTGGAGCTTAGGGCAGGATGACGTCGCGGCGCATCTATATCGTCGACGACGACCTGGCCGTACGCACTTCGCTCGAATATCTGCTGTCGATGATCGGGGAGAGCCGGATCAGCTGCTTCGATTCCGGGGACAGCTTCCTGGAAGCGGCGCCCTTGCTGGAGCCGGGCTGCCTGTTGCTGGATTTGCAGATGCCGGGGGCATCAGGGCTGCAAGTGCTCAGCACGGTGGGCGGGCGGCCGACCCGGTTCGTGCCGATCGTGCTCACGGGGGAAGGCGACGTCTCCGTGGCAGTGCAGGCGATGAAGCTCGGTGCGATCGACTTCATCGAAAAGCCCTGCGATCATCTCAAGCTGATGAACGCGGTTGAATCCGCTTTCACCCAGCAGGCCGTCTCGACCGCGGAAGAGCGGCGCAAGGAAAAGGCGATCTCGCTGCTGGAGCAGCTTTCGCCGCGGGAGCTGGACGTGCTCAAGGGCCTGATCGACGGGCAATCGAACAAGATCATTGCCCATGCGCTCGACATCAGCCCGCGCACGGTGGAAATCTACCGCGCCAAGCTGATGGAAAAGCTGCAGGTGCGCAGCCTTTCCGAAGTGCTGCGCATCGCCTTTGCGGCGGGCCTCGTGCCGATGGATTGACCGGGCCTTTCGAAAGTCCGCCGCGCATCTCGGATGCTCGGGCGGCGGCTTTCGCGATCCCAGGGATGCCCCGCCCGGCTCAGGAGAGAGGCCGGACGGGGCAGGTCCACAGGGTACGCCGGTTATTCTTCAGAAGTCGAAATAGAGATCCACGTAGCCGTATCGGGTGTCGCCGGTCTGCGGGGCATTGGGCGCGTCCTTGAGGAAGCCGCCCTTGGCGAGATAGGCCACGCCCGTGTCGACCCGCAGCACGTCCGGGATCAGGGTGCGCCGATAGCGGGCTTCCACCTGGTTGCCGGCAAAGCTGCCGCTCCGCCCGGACACGTCCTTCACGCCGGTGTTGGAAAAGGCATCGGTCTTGGAATCGAGCCAGAGCGCGCGGTACATCACCATCACGTCGGACTTCTTGTCCGGCTTCACTTCAAGCCGCGCGCCGCCCGAAATCGTGTTGAAGCGGCCAACCGCGCCGTAGAGCCCGGTCGGGCCGAAATCGAACCGCCGGGCGCCGAACAGCGTGTCGAAGCGGTTGTAGGTCCCCGCCTTGGAACGGTCGCCGCTGGCGATGTCGAAGTCGAGCGAGACGCGCGGCTTCCATCCGCCGGCGAACGTGTTGCCCGCTTCGGCGTGGATGAAGTAGGCCGAGACGTCGAGGTCGGTCCGGTCGGTGGGCGCGGTCGTCGCCCGGGTGCGGCCGAACTGGTAGGCACCCTCGACATCGTAGTCCAGATGGCCAGCCTTCGGCGCGCGATAGGCACGCAGGCCCGGCGTGAAGATGTGGCGGTTGCGGGTCGGCCGGTCGGCGCTGTCGCGTTCCGCCAGGCCATAGCCGTAGACTTCCAGAGAGCCGCCGAACACGCCGGCCTTGGTCAGCGAGCCACCATAGAACTGGAGGTCCGTGGTCTCTTCGTCGCGCTTCACCGAATTGTCGTGGATGCCTTCGGAATCATCGGGCAGGCGCAGCTGCGGCATCGTCCAGAGCAGGGTCAGCTGGTCTCCGCCGCGGCCCTTCCACTGGAAATTGACGCCGGTGAAGGCATTGGTGCTGTTGCGGAACGACTGGCGCGCCACCAGGCGGCGCGATCCCAGGTTCATCGTGAAGCGACCCGCCGTAAGCTGCGCCTTGGAACCGCCGCCCATGCCGAAGTCCAGCCCGACATAGGCCTGGACCATTTCCAGTGCATCGACTTCGCCGGTGCCCGCGGAGGAATTGGACTTCTCGCCATAGGCGCGGGCGTCCCAGAGTTCGCCGCCGACCCGCCAGGGCCCGCCATCGTATTCGACCAGGAGCGAGGTCTTGAGGGAGAACATGGCGTCGTCCTCGGCCGCGGTGGGACGGAACTGTCCGTCGATCCCTTCGACGCGGGCGCGGACTTCGCCCTTGATGGTCAGCCCTTCCGGCGCGCCGACCGCGGTTTCCAGCAGGCCGTCGGCATGGGCAGTGCCGGTATGTCCGACGAGCAGCAGACCGCCGCCCATCATGCCCAGCAGCGCGCGGGCGCGCCAGGATTGCGGACCGAAATTCCAGTCCTTGCGGACCGGGTCGAACAGGCAGGCACTCATCACGATCTCCCGAAGTAGCGGTCCATTATAGGATAATGACCGCAACCGCAGGCGACCGGATCCCGGTTTTCGCCCTCAGCCCTGTCCAATTTTCCTGGCAGCTTCAAAGCACACCCGGCAACGATGAAAAAGCCCCTTGCGCCGGGTGGAGCGGGGGGGTGCAGCGGCCCCGCGTTACAAGGCCGCTGCGAAGTCTCTGGATCAAGCCGGAACACGCGCGATACGCGCATTTCCCGGCGGCGGCGCCCCAGGTCGCGCCGGCGCGCTCAGTGCGCGGCGGCCGGCGCCAGCATCGACTGACGGTATTCCGCCATCATCGTGAAGCGCGGATCGGCCACGGCCAGGTCGCTCATGGTCTTGGCGGCGCGCTTGGCGATCTGGCGCACGCGCTCCTTGGCCACGCCGTTTTCATCGTCCGCCGTCTCAAGCGCGGTCATCTCGAAGAGACGGCCTTCCACGACCTTGCGGTTGTGCTCCAGGCGCTCTTCCAGTTCCGCCAGTTCGGTGGGATCGAGCATGGACTTGCCGGTGCGCCAGACCGAGCGGCGCGTGCCGGCCTCGGCACGGGGCGCCTTCTTGGGCTGAGCCTTGCGGCGGATGCGCTCCACGCCGATGTTGCGCAAGTGATCGACATAGCTGTCGGTCAGCGAGGCCATGGCCTGACGGGCAAGATAGTCCGAAGCGCCCGATTCCGTGCGGCCCAGGGCATCCTCGTCCTCGATCGAGGCCACGATCGACTGACCCTCGCCGTCCTCGCCCCCGGCGATCGCGTCGAGCGATACAGTGACCGCCTCGACCTTCTTGGCGGAAGGACGCTGGTCGGTCATCAGGCGGAAGCGCAGGCTCTGCAGCTCGCCGCGGATCTGCCAGTTCACGAAAGTGGTGAACTGCGCCTTTTCGGGATCGTAGGCCTGGATGCCGCGGTGCACCGCGATGGCGCATACCTGCTCGGCGTCGTCCCAATGGGCGACCAGACCGTACTGGCGGATGAAGTGGCGGATGCGCGGCGCGATCAGCTTGATGATCTGCGCGAAGGCGCGGTCCACGAGCACGCGCTGACGTGCGGACTGCGGCTGGCCGTCGGCCGGCATGTTCGCTCTGACGGCGGCGACCGCGGCTTCCAGAGCGATTGTGATCTTCGACATGTTGAACCCCCGGTTAGAGAGGAGCCTCGGGCGCCCATCGCCGCTGCTCCACTTCAACAAGACCTGTTGTCTCGTGAATTTCTGAACGCGAGGTTAATCCTATAAACGTGTTTCCTATATTTCCTATAATTTTTTTCACTTCGTCGGGAACCAAGTGCATTTTGCCGTAATATCAGCCGGCGAAACGGTCCGGACGGATGTTGCGGCCGACATAATCGAGCAGCCAAGAACGGTGCGCAGCGGTCGCGCTGCCCGCCATTTCGATACGGCGATTCGCACTGGCGGTGCCGACCTGGGCATTGAGCAGGGTGCGCGCCCGGTCGGGAGAGAGCCCGCCCTTCAGGAAACGCACCGCATCGCCCAGGCCGAGATGGTGACCGAGGTAAGCTGCCTGCGCGACTTCGACCACGTCTCCGCCGATCCGCACGCCCGACCCGCGCAAGGCGTCCAGGTTGGTGCGGGCATAGTCCGCAATCGTCTCGATCGCGGCCTGGGGATCGTAGCGCAGCGCCAGCAAGGCACCGCGGCTCTCGCCGCGAACGTGTCCGCGCTCGTTGAGCCAGCCGTTCTGCTGGGCCATGGCATGAAGCCAGGTGCCCTGCCGCTCTGCCTGCCCTTCCCAGGTCCTATTGAGAAACTGGCCGAGCCCGGCGGCGCTGGATCGCGGGTTGCGCGAATAAGGGAGCCAACGGCCGTCGGAGCCTTTCGCCGCCTCGGCATTCACGATCGTGGCGAGGGCCGCCGCCGGAATGCCGGTGCGCGAAGCCGCCGTGCCGAGCGTACCGGCGTAGCGGGCATTGGGCCCTTCCTGCATGGCCAGGGCGCCGCTTGCGTCCTCGTTGCGGCCGCCCCTGCCCTCGCCGCTGTCGCGCCGCGCCTCGCGGTCCCAGCCGCCGGCAGCCGATCCGCAGGACGGATCCTCCACCGGAGCCTTGGGCATGGCCGGATCGGCCACGGAGGCCTGTCCGCTCGCCGCTCTGGTGCGTTCGTCCAGCAGGGTGAGCAAACCGTCCAGTCCCAGCGGGTCGGAACGCTTGTCGGCCAGTCCTCTCGACGGCGTGTCGTCTCCTCCGCCCAGCGCCGCACGCCAGAGCCGGCCCGACAGTTCGCTGCGGGCCTGGCTGTAGATCAGCTGCGCCTTCTGCGCCGGTGTCATGCCCTGGAGGCTGCCGGCCTGAGCGCCATGGGCGGTTGCGCCCTCGATCATCACGAAGTCTCGCGCCGAACGGCGCGGCGGGCCTTGATGAAGGACATGGCGGCGAAGTCGTCGATCCCGGCCTGCTCGGCATTGGCGAGCACCCGCTCGGCGTCCTGCCGGTAGCCGTCCGCGGCCGTCTCGATGGCGCGGAACGTGCCATAAGCATCGACCGCCTGATCGCGCAGCTCGTCGAGCCGGGCCTTGAGCTGCACCTGGCGGACCGTCAGCAGCCGGCGCTCGCCGCGCATCCGCTGCAGATAGGCGTGCGAGCAGACCGCCAGATCGCCGGCCGCCAGATCGGCCTCGCGGCTCATCGACACGGCCACGCGGTCCCGCGCCTTTTCCACTTCGCCCAGCACACCGGACTGGTTGCTGATCGCTGCGCTCATTTCGTCGATCTCACGCTGCTGCACGCGCAGCGCGGCGTCATAGGGTGTCTTCATCCGGGACCTCCATCAGCGCCGCCAGCGCGTCGAAACTCTCCTGCGCGAAACCGCGATCCTGCTTGCCCTGCTTGAGCAGGTCCTCGATGCGCGGCGCCAGCGCCACGGCGCGATCCACTTCCGCGCTCGACCCGGCGCGATAGGCACCGAGGCGGACCATTTCTTCCATGTCCTTGTACGTCGCCATCTCGCGACGGGCGGCCAGGCGGATATGGTTTTCCTCCTCGCCCAGGCAGTGCGGCAGGGTTCGCGAGACGGACTTGAGCACGTCGATCGCGGGATAGCGCCCGCGTTCCGCAATCTGGCGGGTAATGACGATGTGACCATCGAGAATGCCGCGGACGGCGTCCGCCACCGGCTCGTTATGATCGTCGCCGTCGACAAGGACGGTGAACAGGCCGGTGATCGCGCCCTGCCCCGGAAGCCCGGGCCCGGCGCGTTCCAGCAGGCGCGGCAGTTCGGCGAAGACGGTGGGCGTGTAGCCCTTGGTCGCAGGCGGCTCGCCGCTGGCCAGGCCGATCTCGCGCTGCGCCATGGCGAAGCGGGTGACCGAGTCCATCAGGCACAGGACATTGAGCCCCTGGTCGCGAAAATGTTCGGCCACGGTCAAGGTGGTCCATGCCGCCTGGCGGCGCATCAGGGCGGGCTCGTCGGAAGTGGCGACCACCACGACGCTGCGGGCCAGGCCTTCCTCGCCGAGGTCGTCCTGCACGAATTCCTGAACCTCGCGCCCGCGCTCGCCGATCAAACCGATCACGGCGACATCGCACTCGGTCCAGCGCGCCAGCATCGACAACAACACCGACTTGCCCACGCCCGAGCCTGCAAACAGGCCGAGCCGCTGGCCGCGGCACAGCGGCGCGAAAAGATCGAGCGCGCGAACGCCCGTGGAAAGCCGCGAGCCCACGCGCGCACGCGCCGAAGCGGGCGGCGGCGAGGCCTTGATCTTGCGCAGCAGGGCGCCCTGTTCAAGCGGCCCCTTGCCATCGACCGGGCGGCCGAGGCCGTCCACCATGCGACCAAGCCAGGCGCTCGATGGGCGCAAGGCGAACTGGCTGGCGGAAAGGTCTGCGCGCGATCCGGAGGCGATGCCCTGCGGCTCGCTGAACGGCATACAGTGCGCAATGCCCCGGTCCAGTCCGGTGACTTCCGCCTCGACTTGTCCGGTCGGCGAATTCAGCGTCACGCGGGAGCCGATCTGCGCCGCGCCCGAAAGGCCCTCGACCTCGATCAGGGCGCCGCGAACGGCCACGACCCGGCCATAGCGCTGGTCGGGGGTAAGCAGGCGAAGACCTGCAGCGGCGGCGGCGAGACTGGCCATCGGAGGAGCGCTTCTTCGCGTCAGGCGGCCGGCGTGGCCGCGATGGCCGAGGCCACCTCCACGACGGGCGCGGCTTCCACCGCCGGTACAGGTTCGGCAGGTGCCGGCTTCGGCGCCACCACGATGCGCGAAAGCGCGTCGGATTCGTAGCCGATCAGCCACCGGCAGTCGGCCAGGGCATTATAGAACTGGCCGGTCGCCACCTTCTGGGCGAAGCGGATGCAGACGGCCTTGGCCTCCGCGGTCTCCAGCGCCAGCATCAGCGCTTCCAGCCGGGCCAGCAGCACCTGCTGGTGCCGCGAAAGGTCGGCCGGGTCGATATAGGCCATCATGCAGGCGAAATAGAGCTGCCGAGCCGGAGAAGTCGCTTCCTCCGGCTTCATGACGTCGCGTCCGCGCAGGATGGTGGCCTCGTTCTCCACGACGAGATCGGTGCGGCCGACGGCGCGCAGAACCGCGCCGTTCACGATCACCGGCTCTCCGTTGCGAAGCGAAATACGAAGTGTCATGTCAATTGCCCCCAAGACATCTGCATCAGTTATAGGATGACTGAGACAGGTCCGTGGCGAAGCGTCATAAATTTTCGTGCGCCTGCGAACGCGGGCCGCGCCATTCTTCCTACAATGCCTCTGTTCGGTGGCCGGTACGCCACTTTTCCCGGCCGACACGCACAGGAGAATGAAATGAGCCTTTATTCAGCTCTTTACGCCGGCGTTTCCGGCCTCGGCGCGCAGGCGAGCGCCATGGCCACCGTCGCGGACAACATTACCAACGTCAACACCATCGGCTACAAGGGCGTTTCCGCCCAGTTCCAGACGCTCGTCACCGATGGCAAGATGAAGAGCAGCTATTCGGCCGGCGGCGTCACCGCCGCGCCCAAGGCGCTCATCTCGAAGCAGGGCCTGCTCCAGGCTTCGAGCAGCCTGACCGACATCGGCGTCGACGGCGCCGGCTTCTTCGTCGTGCGCTCCAGCTCGGATACCAGCGGCCAGATTTCCTATACCCGCGCCGGCTCCTTCACGCCCGACGCCGACGGCTATCTGCGCAACACGGCCGGCTATTACCTGACCGGCTGGCCGCTCGACGCCAACGGCAGCTATACCAACAACGGCAGCATGAACTCGCTGGAACCGATCAAGCCGAATTCGCTGACCGGCGCTGCCCAGCCCACCACCAAGATTTCCATGCGCACCAACCTGGACTCGACGGCCGCCGAACTGGCGGGCGGCAGTGCAGGCTACGTGCGCGGCTCGATGGCATCGGGCGCGGTCGCGGAGCAGTTCTCCCGCCCGATGGAAGTCTATGACGCGCAGGGTACCTCGCACAGCCTGACCTTCAACTTCGTCAAGACCGGCCCCAACGAGTGGGTTGCGGAAATCTCCGGCACGCCCGGCGAAATCACCAGCTCGAACGGCACCGGCATCACCGATGGCGTCCTGGCCAGCGGCGTGGTGAAGTTCAACCCCGACGGCAGCCTCGACCTGGCCGGTTCGGACCCCTCGCTCTTTGCCAACCTGGACATCGGCTGGGCCAATGGCGCCGGTTCGACGCCGATCACCCTCGGCCTCGGCACCAACGGCGGCCTTGACGGCCTGACCCAGTTCGGCAGCGATTCCGCCCTGCTTTCGTCGAGCGTCAACGGCGGCGTGCTGGGCACCGTGTCCTCGGTGGAAATCTCGGACACGGGCATCGTCAGCGCCGTCTTCGACGACGGCACCACCCGCGCGATCTACCAGCTGCCGATCGCCACCTTCCAGAACCCGGACGGCCTGACCCGCATCAGCGGCAATGCCTACGTCGCCTCGGCCACTTCGGGCAACGTCGCGATCAACCAGCCCGGCGCCCTTGGCGGCGGCTCGATCTCGGCCGGTACGCTGGAAGCCTCGAACGTCGATCTGGCGGCCGAGTTCTCGAACATGATCCTCTTCCAGCGCGCCTACAGCGCCTCGTCGAAGATCATCACCACGGTCGACGACATGCTTCAGGAAGTCAGCAACCTGAAGCGCTGATCTCGGCCCTTACCCTCAAGACCTTCCCTCTCCCGGCGATATTTTCAGGAAGACCAGCACCGTGTCCCTCAACCAGATACTCAATTCCGCCATGTCCGGCCTTTCGGCCTCGCAAGCCGGAATGCAGACGGTCTCCAACAATATCGCCAACGTCAGCACGGTGGGCTACGCCCGCCAGAAGCCGACGCTCTCCACGGCAGTGGCCGGAGGGAAGGTCAACGGGGTCGTGGTCGGCGAACCCTCGCGCGTGGCGGACAAGTTCCTGGAGAACGCCGTCTACCAGCGCGCGGGCAACGCCGGGCGCAGCGAGGCGGCTGCCACTTACCTCGACCGTCTCCAGTCGCTGCTCGGCGCCACCGATTCCAAGTCCGGCATCGCGTCGAGGCTGACCGCCCTTTCCACGTCGGTATCGCAGATCGCCAGCCTCCAGGGCTCGGCGCAGTCGATCGCGCTGTTCACCGGCAACGTGTCCGACACCATCGACAGCCTGAACCAGCTCCGGGGCGACGTCTCCAACCTTCAGGCCGATGTCGAGAGCGAAGTCTCCGACACGGTCGAGCGCACGAACGTGCTCCTCAAGAAGATCCACGACCTCAACAGCGAAGTCGCCCGGCTCCAGGGCCTGGGCAAGAGCGTGTCCGGCCCGGCCGACGAGCGCATGTCCGCGCTGGAGGAACTCAGCGGCCTGGTCGACGTGACCGTGCGCGAACAGAGCGACGGCCGCGTGACCATCGACACCGCCTCGGGCCAGGTCCTGCTCGACAAGCGCCTGCGCCAGCTAAGCTACCCCTCCGGCGCCGCGTCCTCGCAGGCGACCTATCCGGCGATCGACATCCGCTTCGCGTCCGACAGCGGCGTGATGGGCGCCTCCACCGGCGAGAAGATCGATTCCACCGCCGTCGGCGGCAAGCTGGGCGGACTGCTGGACATCCGCGACCGCGCGCTGCCCAATTTCTCGGAGCAGCTGGGCCAGCTGTTCAGCGGGCTTGCCGAGACGCTGAACAAGGTTTCCAACGCGGGCACCACCCTGCCCCCGCCGAACACGATGACCGGCGAGCCGAACGGCCTGATCGGCACGGACCGCCTGGGCTTCACCGGGAAGGCCACGTTCGCGGTCGTCGGCAAGGACGGCACGCTGGTTTCCAAGACGACCGTCGACTTCGATGCGCTGGGCCCCACGGCCACCGTCGATGACGCCATCGCCGCGATCAACGCCGGCCTCTCGCCCGACGGCACCGCAAGCTTCACCAACGGCGTCCTGTCGATCGGCGCCGCATCGAGCGCGAACGGCATCGCCATCGCCCAGGACCCCGACAGCCCGAGCGACCGCGCCGGCGTGGGCTTCTCGCAGTTCTTCGGCCTCAACAACCTGATCCGCTCGGACACGAGCGCACTGGCGCCTTCGGGCTTCACCGCCAGCGATCCCCACGGCTTCGGCACCGGCGAGACCGCGCAGATCGTCCTGCGCGATCCCACCGGCAAGGTCCTGACCCAATATACCCTCACCGGTTCCACCGGATCGACCTGGGGCGACCTGGTGGGCGAACTCAACGCCAGCCCGCTTTCCGCCTATGGCAGCTTCGAACTCGACGACCGCGGCCGCATCCAGTTCAACACCAATGCGGCAAGCTCGGGCTCGACGATCTCGATCCCCTCGGATTCGACCGAGCGGAACGGCACCGGCCTGTCCTTCTCCTCGCTTTCGGGTCTGACCGGCGCGGCGAGCGGCCTCGCTTCGGCCGAAGTGCCCGCCAGCCTGCTGGCGGATACCACGCGGCTGCCGCTCGCCCAGCTCCAGCTGACGGCCGCGGTGGGCGAAAAGGCCATCGGCTCGGGCGACATCCGCAATGTCTCCGGCTTCGTCGACGCGCTTTCCGGCGCGGTCGATTTCGGCAAGGACGGCAGCCTCACCATCGGCACTTTCGCCAACCGCCTGCTCGGCAGCGCCGGTTCGCAGGCCTCGCTGGCGCTGACCAATTACAACGACGCCTCCTCGCGGCTGAGCGACGCGCTCGACCGCCGCGATTCCTTCTCCGGCGTCAATGTCGACGAGGAACTCGCGCAGATGGTGATCCTGCAGAACAGCTATTCGGCCGCGGCACGCGTGATGACCACGGCCTCGGACATGTACGACACCCTGATCGGCATGCTCCGCTGAGTTAGAGAGAGGATACGAAGATGACCCGCGTAGCCACCATCCCCCTGCAGCGCACGCTTGCCAGCGCCATCACGCGCTCGCAGGAGAACCTTGCCACCAGCCAGCTGCAGTTGACGTCGGGCAAGAAGGCCACCGACTATGCCGGCCTCGGCCTCGATGCCGTGCGTACGCTCTCGGCCCGGTCGATGCTGGCCCAGCAGGAATCGTACAAGGACAATGCCGGCCGGGTCTCGACCACGCTGTCGCTTTACGATGCCAACCTCAACCAGGTCGATTCCTCGCTGTCGGATCTCAGCACCCAGCTTCTGAGCGCAATCGGCACCGGGGATTCGCCGGGGCTTCAGGCCGCCATCGAAAGCGCCTTCGGTGACTTGCGCACCGCGCTCAACGCCAACGAAGGCGGCATTCCCCTCTTCGCCGGCTCGCAGACCTCGGGCTCCCCGTTCCTGCCCAAGACGCTGCAGGACACCGTCGGCCTCGACGCCGCGGACGCCTTCGCCAACGACGACGTGCGCCAGTCGACCCGCGTGGGCGAGAACATCGAGCTTGAATACGGCATCGGCGCCAGCGACGTCGCCACCAACCTGATCCCCGCGTTCCGCACCCTGGCCGAGGCCGGCCCCTTCGGCGAGAAGCTGACGGACACGCAGAAGCAGGCCATCACCGATGCGCTCGCGCAGCTGGACACCGGCGTCACCGACTTGCGCAACGTCAACGCCACCAATGGCCGCAACCAGAACAAGATCGACAACCTGACCGACCGCGCGGACGACCGGATCAACTTGTTCAAGGAAGTGATCGGTTCGGTGGAAGACGCCGATCTCGGCCAGGTCGCGATCGACATCACGCAGCGACAGACCATCCTGGAAGCGAGCTATTCGGTCTTCGCCCAGCTCAATTCGATGTCGCTGGCCCAGTTCCTCAAATAAGCACCGGGCGGCAGTGCAGCGCATGAGAAAGGGCGCCGGGATCTCGATCCCGGCGCCCTTTTCCGTTCGGCAAAGCTCGGTTCGACAAAGCTCCGTTCGACAAGGCCGGGGCCGGCTTGCAGCGCGCCCCCGGCGCCGGTCAGCCCTTGGGCGCGGCGCTTCCGGGTGCGTGCTCCAGCAGGTCGGCAAAGTCGCCCGCCGGGCTGGCCGAGGGCATGGCCGCCATGGCCCGCGCCAGTTGCGGCCCGTTGCTTTCTGCCGGACGCCCGGTCAGCATCTCGAAGACGGGTGCGGAAGGCAGCCCCTGGAAGGCCGCGGCATAGCGCGCATGGAGGCCGGCAAGGCCTTCCTCGCGGCCCAGCATGGCCAGGGAGATGGCATGGCGCAGCACGACGGCCTGCGCCACTTCGTCCAGCGCCCGGCCCTTGGGCAGTCCGCCGGCCGAAGCCTCGGCATAGCGGGACCAGTCGCGCTGCTTCCACAGGATTTCGGCGCGCAGGGTATCCGCATCGGGCACGTCCTGAAGCACGGCCATGGCCTCGTCGATACGGCCGATCTGGCTGAGCGCGGCGGCCTCCACGCGCTTGCGCGCGGCGATCATGGCGTCGGGGAACGAGGGATCGTCCGACTTGCGCAAGGTTTCCAGCGCGCGGTCCGGGCGGCCCGCCAGGATGAACAGCGTCGCCACCCGCGCCGAGAGCGGCCCGCGGGCAAGGTCGCCCGCCCGCACGAAAAGCTGGTAGGTGAGCAAGTCGCCTGCACGTTCGTAGAGCCCGGCCTGCTGGAGCCGCTCGGCAAGATGGCTGGCCATGAGGTCTCCCTCGGCGCCGCCCGGTGCGATGTCGCGGTAATCCCAATAGAGCCCGGCCGCCTTGTCCAGCGGCAGCTTGCGCGCAGGGTCCAGCGCGGTCGTCAGCTTGGTCCGGAGGCCGGGCAGGAAGTCGGCCCCCTGCCGGGTCGCATCGTGGTAGCGGAACAGGGCCGCCCCCGCCGCCAGCGCGCCGGACAGGTCGCCCCGCGCATCGTAGAGCCGGTAAGTGAGGCGCAGGGCACGCTCCTCGATGGCATCGCCCCGCCAGGCATAGCGGATCGCGTCGAGCTGCTTGAGCGCCGCTTCGGGGCCGACCGCCTTGTGAGCGACTTCGGATTCGATCTCGCTGAGGCGCGCGTCCATGCGCTGCTCCATCGTGCCCGAGCGCTCGACGCGGGCGAAGCGCAGGCGGGCCTGGTCGGCATGGCCCTGTGCCAGCTCGGCGCGGCCGCGATAGAGATTGGCCGCCGGATCGCGGTCAGGCAGCGGCGCCAGCCATTGCAGCGCCTTGTCCGGCGCCCCGCCTTCCACGCCGGCGCGGGCCGCTGCGAGCACGAAAGCCTTGGGCCGCGGCGTCTTGAGCGCGGACCTTGCGCAATCGAGCTGCTGCAGCGCCTGTTCCCCCAGCGCGCTCTGGGCCAGCGCCCGCAGACGCCAGGCACAGGCCTCGGGATTGGTACCGAGCCCGGGCGCGCCCAGCGCGGACAGTGCCTCGGGATAGCGGCCCAGGAGCGTCAACGTCGCGCCTTGCGCCAGGCGGAAGGTATCGACCATGACCAGGTCCGGATCGTCCTGCCGCATCACTTCGAGCACGCCGAAGGCTTCGCCCCCGCGCTCCTGCCCGATCAGGCTGCGCGCGTAGTTCCAGCGGGCCTGCTGCCGTTCGGGGCGCGGTACGCGCGCCAGTCGGGTCCAGGCGTCGGCGTCGGAAAGCCGGGTCCAGGCGGCCGGTCCCACGATCGCGGGCTGCTGCGCGAGATCGGCGGCGAAGCCGGGCAGGCGCGGCGCGGGCGGCAGCAAGGCCGCCTTCGGCGCAGCAGCGCCCGGCGGCGTCAGCGACGCCTGCGTGGTAGAGGCAGGGGTGGAGGCGAGGGTGGCAGGCGGCGACGCTGCCGGGGCAGCGACCAGCGCAGCGCCGGGGACGAGTGCGGCCGTGGCCAGCAGACGGGTAAGGATCACAGCAGGGCTCCGGGAAACAGGACCGAGGTCGCAAAGAGCACGCCGCCCAGCGCGCTGCCGATCAGGAACAACAGGACCGCCAGAGCCACCCAGAGCGCACCGCCGCTTTTGCCGGTCGCCGTGGGGAGCGCCTCACCCGCACTTATCTGCGGTGCATCGGTGCGGCGGCGTCCCGGGTTGGGCACACCATTACCGGCTGCTCCACCGGCCTGCGGCGAGGAGGAGGCGTTCCCGTCCGGCGTTCCGGAAGAGAAGACCCTGACTTTCGCCGGGCGCCGATCGTCACTCATCTTAACCTGACTCCTGGGGTTTCGTTCTATTATAGAGGAACAAGCCGCCGGGCGGTCCGTCCTGGTCGGCCCGATCTGGAGTCTTCGATGCCGCGTTCCGCCCGTTCCCCCAGAGCCGCTGAGCTTGCCGCCCGGCTTGCAGCGCTGCTGGCCGCGAGCCTCGCGGCCACGGCGGTGACGACGCCGGCCCTGGCCGAAGCCAAGAAGCCCGACCCCCTGCCCCCGCCCGATCCCTCTTTCGTGGTGATGGAGCCGATCGACGCCCCGATCGTGGACAGCGGCCGCCTGGACGGCGTGCTCCACGTCTCGATCACGGTGAAGACGAAATCCGCTGCGAACGCCGCGGAACTGGCGAAGCGCATGCCCGAACTTCGGGCCGCCTCGCTGGCCGCCGCCATCGAGTTCGCCCGCCTCCACGCCTCCCCCTATACGCCCGTCAACGTGGCCCGGCTCTCCGCTATGATGGCGCCGCCGATCAAGCGGCTCGACAAGGGCATCGAGAAAGTGCTGATCGTGAAGGTCTCCGCCGACGAAGGCTGACGGCTTTCCCTGCCAGGCGTCCAGCAAATCAGGTCGACCTCCAAAAAAAGCCCCCGTCCGGTCTGGACGGGGGCTTTTTCGTTCCTGCCTGGGGCGTCGTTACTGCGCCGGTGTCGCGGCGGGCGCTGCGGCCGGCTTGCCTGGGGCCGGCTTGCCTGCGGCCGGCTTGGCCGTGGCCGCCAGCGCCTGGGCCTTGCCGCGCTTCGCTTGCGGCAGAGGAGCCGGCGGCGCCTTGATGACCTTGCGGCCGGCCAGCGCCATGGACAGTTCCACGGCCGAACTCGGCGTCATGTAAGCCATGATCTGCGCGGTCGCACGCTCGCGCATGCGGCGGGCGACCTGCGCCTGCACTTCGATGTCGAGCTTCTCGAAAATCGGCGCGGCGCGCTGGGGCTTCATGGTCTGGTAGATGCGCGCCAGATTGTCATAAGGCACTTCCGGCTCGGGCGCACCGTTCTTGCCGCCCGTGGGCGCCGCCGCCGCGGCCTGGTTCTGCTGGGCCTGACCGGCAAGGCGCGATTCGCCGGCCTTGACCGCCTGCTCGCGCATTTCCAGCTTGCGCCGCTCGGCGGCCAGCACGCGGTCGCGCTGGACCGAAGCGTCCTGGAGCGAGGCGCCGAGACGCCCCGAATCTCCCTTGCCGCTGTCCACCGCAGGCGCGGCGAGGGCAATGGCATTGGCCACTGCCGCCACGCCGGCCACGCCGAAGATCAACCGGGAGGGCGTCACCAGCGCGCGCAGTGGGGCGAGCACGCCGGCCATCAGTCCCGAAGCCTCAGGGCGTGTCATGCAACCGCGCTTTCACGCGATGCGCGGGCGGCGGCGATGTCGCGCACGACACCGGTGGTGTCGCCGCGGGTCACGTCGTTGATGGCGGCCGGAACGGCAACCTTGCGGCGCGAACGGGTGCGGGCAGGAGCGACGACCTTCTCGGCTTCGAGAATGCCGGCAACGACCTTTTCCGCGTCGCTGGACTTGGCTGCAGCGGCCTTGGGAGCGGTCTTGGCGGCCGTCTTTGGCTTGGCGGCGCGGGGCTTGCGGACGGCGCGCTTCTTCGGCGCCGCTTCCTCGACCTTGGGGGTCTGCGCGGCCGCATCCATGATGCGGTCGGCCACGGCATTGCCGATACCCACCATCAGGGTCAGCTCGTCGCGGATTTCCTCGGCCGCGGCAATGGCGCTGGCCTGCGCGGCGCCGTCGGTGGAAAGGACGCGCTTGAGATCGCCCAGCACGACGCGGGCCTGGCTGGTGGCGCGGTCGATCTGAGTCACGCTTTCGGAAATCTGGGTGTCGCGCAGCTGCTTCATGCGGCGTCCCATGCGGGCGCTCTGCACCAGCACGGATACGCAAAGCAGGATCAGCACGACATTGATCATGGTGGCGAAAGTCATTTCGGATACCCCTTGGAAATGTCGGTGGCCATGCGAATGGCGATATTGCTCGAACGCTGGCCGATATGCGCGCGGCCCAGCGGCACACCGCCGCACTGGACCTGAAGCGCATCGTTCGGGCTGTGACTGAGGGCGATGGTCTGCCCCACCTTGAGAGTCATGACGTCGCGCAGGCTCATCTGCTTTTCGCCGAGCACGACGTCCACGGTGACTTCGGTATTGTAGAGTTCACTGGCCATGTGCGCCGCCCACATGCGATCGCGGCCGAGCTTTTCGCCCATGAAGCGCTGCAGAAGCTTGTCGCGCACCGGCTCCATCGTGGCATAGGGCAGCAGCACCGAGAACTTGCCCCCGCGCCCTTCCATGTCGACACGGAAAGTGGCGACGGCAGCGATATTGCTGGGTCCGGCAATGGCAGCGAAGCGCGGGCTCGATTCCATGCGCTCGACCACCATGGTCACCGGCTCGATCGCCTCGAAGGCCTGCGACAGGTCGTCGAGAGCAAGCTGGACCATCTTGGCGACCAGCATCGTCTCGATCGTGGTGAAGGCACGCCCCTCGACCCGCATCGGGCGCGAACCCTTGCGGCCGCCGAGCAGCGCATCGACGACGGCGTAGATCAGCCCGGAATCGACCGTGACGACGCCGTAGTTCTCCCACTCGGTCACCTGGAACACGCCGAACATCGCCGGGAGCGCCACATGGTTCATGAATTCGCCGAAGCGGGTGGAGGTGATTTCCTCCAGGCTGACGTCGATCGCGTCCGAGGTGAGGTTGCGCATGCTCGTGGCGAAAGAGCGCACCATGCGCTCGCACACCACTTCCAGCATGGGCAGGCGCTCGTGGCTGATCACGTTGGACTCGATCATGGCCTTCAACCCGCTCTTGGGCTGGGTGGGCATGTCGCTGTCGAACCCGAACAGGGCATCGATACCGGCCTGGTCGAACATGTCGTCGTTGATCGCGCCCATCTTGGGCGGATCGGGGAGGACGAAGTCGTCGAAGTCGTCGCTCATTGCTGGACGAGGTCCTGGATCAGCACGTCCTTGACCATGCCCGCGCCGAGCGCCTGGGTGGCGCGCGTCATCATCTCTTCCTTGATGCGGAACACCGCGGCCGACCCGTTGAGATCGTCCGGGCGCAGCTCGCGCAGGAAGGGCTGCAGCGCATCGAGCACTGCCGGCAGCTTGTCCTTGACCTTGTCGGTCTTGCCGTCTGCCGCAACGATGATGAAGCGCAGCTTCAGGAAGCGCGCCTGGCTGTCACTGCCGCGCAAGTTTACGATCATCGGCGGCACTTCGATATAGGATGAAGACCCGGCTTCACCCTCCGGCGCTTCCGCCGCGGCCTCGTGCTCGCCGCTTGCCTCGACGCTGTCGCCGCCGCGCATGAACCACCAGGCCCCGCCGCCGCCCGCAAGCAGCGCCAGGACCGCGGCCCCGCCGATCACCAGCATTTTCCGGCCGGACTTCTTGGGCTCCGGCACATCGACCGCCGTAATGTCGATCACGTCGTCGCTGGACAACTTTCATCCCCTTGGCTGTCGGGATGCGCGCTTCACCGAAATGGTGTCGGCGCATCCGCTTTCGCGATTTCGCCTCTATTATAGGAAAGCTACACGGCAAAATCTGCCTAGCGCCGAATATCTGGAACTTTTTCGCAAGGTGCTTGAATGGACGTCTCTTCCTTCGTTCTGCTGAGCCACGAGCAGGCCCTGCGCCGTCAGCTCGACATCACCGCCAACAACATGGCGAACACCAGTACCGTGGGGTACAAGCGCGAGCAGGCGCTGTTCCACGAATATGTCGAGACGGTGAAGGACGCTCCGGTGGAGGATGCGCGCAAGACATCCTTTGTCCTGGATTTCGGCGCGGTACACGACACGTCGCAAGGCGCGTTCCAGTCGACCGGCAATGCGCTGGACGTCATGATCGACGGCCCCGGCTACCTCAATGTCGAGACTCCCGAAGGCGGCGTCGCTTATACGCGCGCGGGCTTCGTGAAGATCCTGAGCACGGGCGAACTGGCGACGTCGGGCGGCCAGCGGCTGCTGGACGAAAACGGCCAGCCGATTGCCGTGCCCACCGACCAGCTCAACCAGGTGACGATCACCGAGGACGGCTCGGTCATGGTGGGAGACGGCCCGGTCGGCCGCCTTGCCGTGACCAACTTCGCCGACGAGAACATGCTGGAGCCGCGCGGCGACGGCATGATGACCGGCACTAACGGCCGCATGCTCACGGCGGCGCAGACCAAGCTCAAGACCGGCGGGGTGGAAGCCTCCAACGTGGAGCCGATCACCGAGACCACGCACATGGTCGAGATCTTGCGCTCCTACCAGACCAGCCAGCGCCTCTCCGCCGATCTCAACGACATGCGCAAGCGGGCGATCGACCGGCTGAGCCGGGTCAGCTGACGGCCTGCGTCCTTACAGCATTTTCACGCCTATCCCTTTCTAACGAGGAGCCATCATGCGTTCGCTCTCCATCGCTTCGACGGGCATGCTTGCCCAACAGACCAACGTCGACGTCATCTCGAACAACATCGCCAACATGAACACCACCGCGTTCAAGCGTCAGCGCGCGGAGTTTCAGGACCTGCTCTACCAGCAGGTCTCGCGCCCCGGCGCCAATACCAGCGACAGCGGCACCAAAGTGCCGACCGGCATCCAGATCGGCGCGGGCGTCCGCACCGGCGGCGTCTACCGCATCACCGAACAGGGCGCGCTGACCAATACCGGCAACACGTATGACATGGCGATCGACGGCCCCGGCTATTTCCAGATCACCATGCCCTCGGGCGACGTCGGCTATACCCGCGCGGGCTCTTTCCAGCTTTCGGACCAAGGCGAACTCGTCACCACCGACGGCTACCTCGTTCAGCCGAACATCACGATCCCGCAGGGCGCGCTCGACGTGACCGTCTCGAAGTCCGGCGAAGTGCAGGTGAAGATCGCCGGCCAGGCCGAACTCCAGACCGTCGGCCAGCTCGAACTGGCCACTTTCGTCAACGAGGCCGGCCTGGAAGCGATCGGCTCGAACCTGTTCCTGGAAACCGGCGCATCCGGCCAGCCCACCGTATCGACGCCGGGCCAGCCTTCGTTCGGCACGCTGAGCCAGGGCTTCATCGAAGCCTCGAACGTCAATCCGGTCTCGGAAATCACCTCGCTCATCACCGCGCAGCGCGCCTACGAGATGAACAGCCGCGTGCTCAAGACCGCGGACGAGATGCTCCAGACCTCCACGCAGATCAGCTGAAGCCATGCTCACCGCACTCCTTCTCGCCCCGGCACTGGCCGCCGCCCCGGCGATCCCCGCCGGGGAAGCGGCGCCCGTCCTCGCCCGCACCGTCGAACGCGGCGAAGTGCTGTCGAAGGCGGACTTCGTCACCGCCCCGGTCTTCCCGGCCATTGCGCGCAATGCACTGAGCCCGGCCGAAGCGGCGGGGCAGGAGGCGGTGCGCCGCCTCAACGCGGGCGCGCCCGTGCGCTCCACCGACCTCACCCCGCCGCGTCTCGTGCGCCGCGGGGAAGCGGTGACCATCTCGCTCGTGTCCGGCAACCTGAAGATTTCCTCGCCCGGGCGCGCGCTCAGCGACGGTACCAGGGGCGAGCAGGTGCGCGTGCTCAACCTTGCCACCAACCGCACGCTCGACGCCGTGGCCGAAGGCTCGGGCGACGTGCGCATCACCGCGCAGTAGGGAGACTGGCCGTGAACAACCGCTTCGCAACCGTCGCTTCCGTGATCCTCGCCGCCAGCCTGGTTTCGGGCTGCGGCTCGGTGGGCCGGCTCAAGAACGTCGGCAAGGCGCCGAAGATGTCGGAAGCCGAGGACCCGGTCGCCCCGCGCCTCGAACCCTCGATCGGCAACCACTCGGTGGACGACCGGGCACTGGCGGCGGGCGGTCAGCAGGCCGACGCGGCGCGCGGCGCTTCCCTGTTCCGCACCGGCGGCGGCGCCTTCTTCCGCGACCAGCGCGCCTCGCGCGTGGGCGACATCGTGACGATCCGCATCAACATCGCCGACAATGCGCAAGTCGCGAACTCCACCACGCGCACCCGCAATGGCAGCGAGAACAGCGGCATCGCCGCCTTGCTCGGTCTGGAAACGGTGATCCCCAATATCCTGCCCGGCAACCCGGACCCCTCGAAGCTGGTCAGCACGGATTCGAAGTCCAGCGCCACCGGCGTCGGCAACACGACCCGCAGCGAGCAGATCAACATGACCGTGGCCGCCACCGTCATCGGCGTGCTGCCCAACGGCAACCTCCAGATCCGCGGCAAGCAGGAAGTGCGCGTCAACTACGAGCTGCGCGAGCTGGTCGTCACCGGCGTGATCCGGCCCGAGGACATCGCCCGCGACAATTCGATCAAGCACTCCCAGATCGCGGAGGCCCGCATCAGCTACGGCGGCCGCGGCCAGCTCACCGACGCGCAGCAGGCGCGCTGGGGACAACAGATCTACGACGCCCTCTTCCCGTTCTGACGAGGCGTACTATTGCGAATGTGAATTGCACCTCTCCGGCAGCAGCCGGAGGGGTCTTCTGCGTATTTGCAAAGTCCTTACACCGCGATATCCGCAACCCTCGCGCCATTCACCCCCCATTTCGTCATTGCGAGCGTAGCGAAGCAATCCAGAGCGGCGTGAGACCGACTCTGGATTGCTTCGCTACGCTCGCAATGACGAGGGGTAACTGTACACCGAAACGCCGCGACAAATTTTTTCTTCCAGAAATCCCGAAGCCTTCTTCCGTCTTCCTAGAATGAACATGCAGCCGGAAGAACCAGCTGCGCGCATGGCGGCGCTTCCGTCATCTGGCCGCAGAACTTGGCCTGTATTCTAGAAGGAAGAAACAATGGCGTTTTCGGTTAACACCAATGCTGGCGCAATGGCCGCTCTCCAGAGCCTCAACGCGACCAACAAGGGCATGAACCAGGTGCAGAGCCGCATCAACACCGGCTTCAATGTCGCTTCGACCAAGGACGATTCGGCAAAGTACACGGTTGCCCAGACGCTTCGCGGCGACCTCGGCAAGCTGAGCGCGGTCACCACCTCGCTCAACAACGCCAAGAGCGTCACGGACGTTGCTGTTGCCGGTGCCGAGCAGATCTCCGACCTCGTCAACGAGATGAAGTCGAAGACTCTCGAAACGTCGGACGCAGGTCTGGACGCAGAAAGCCGCAAGGCGATCGCCAAGGATCTGGTCGCTCTGAAGAAGCAGATCGGCACGATCATCGACGGTTCGGACTTCAACGGTACGAACCTGCTGAAGGGCACCGCAGTTGCAACCGACGGCAAGGTGAGCGCGCTTCAGTCGATCTCGGGCGCCGAGACGCTGACCGTGGACAACCAGGGCTTCACCACCAAGGCGGAAGCCGCTTTCGGTGCCTGGAGCGGTACGCCCAGCAACACCGACATCGACGCCATCAGCACTGCTGCTGACGGTGATGCGGCAAAGACGGCGGCTGATGCCTTCACCGCCAAGCTGGACACCTTCTTCGGTGAGGTCAAGGACAGCCTGAGCGAGATGGGCGCGGCTTCGCGTCAGATCGATGGTCAGCTGTCGTTCAACAGCAAGCTGACCGACGTGGTCACCACCGGCGTGGGCAACCTCGTCGATGCTGACCTGGCCAAGGAATCGGCGACCCTTCAGGCCCTTCAGGTCCAGCAGCAGCTGGGCACGCAGGCTCTGTCGATCGCCAACCAGGCGCCGCAGACGATCCTGTCGCTCTTCCGTTAATCGGAAGTTCGATGGTCTCCCGGTTCGCCGGGAGGCAGGTCGTCTGGAAGGCCGGGATGGTTCGCCATCCCGGCCTTCTGTCGTTTCGGGAACCATGAAACGGGGTGAGGCCGAAGACGCACCGAAAGCCTTCCTGAGATTGCCGCCAAAATTCATCGAGCGCCGCAGCCACGCAGGCCGTCTTCACGGCGGTTTCGCAAGGAATTCCACGCCTCCCACGCCCGCGATTTGCCCGTCGATCTATAATAAAAATGGCGCGCCCACGGCGGGACCGACCCCCCAAGCAGGAACTGGACTACAAATGCTTGAATTTCTGAACAATTGGCGTTTGCCCAAGAAATTGTGGGCTGCCTTTTCGATCATCAACATCATGATCGCCATCGTCGGCATCAACGGCTTCCTTTCGACCCGCGAGCTGAAGTCCGTGGCCGAGGCGCATGTCTCGCGCGGGATGGCCGGCATGTCGGGGCTCACCGACGTGATCAGCAACGTCAAGGAGCTGCGGATCATCGTCTACAGCTACTATAACGCCGCTTCCGCCGCCGACGCCCAGAACCTGCGCGACCGCCTGAAGTCCGGGGATGAGGACCTGCTGAAGTCGGTCGAAGCCTACAAGGTCATCGGCGACGAAGCCTTCGCTGCCGAAACCGCCGACCTGCGCACGCGCGCCCTGGCGCTCACCCAGGTCAACGACCGGATCTTCGCCCTGCGCACCGCCGGCGACAACGACGGCGCCATGGCGCTCATCAAGGGCGACGGCAAGAAAGCCTCGCACGACATGATCGAGCAGACCGACAAGCTGATCGAACTGACCCGCGAACGCGTTGCCGCCAAGGCCGAAGACGGCGCCCAGACCGCCCGGACCGCCATGATCCTCTGCGTGACACTGGCGCTCGGCGCGATGGCGCTCATCGTCTTCATCTGGCTGCTCATCAACCGCTCGGTCGCCGCACCGATGAGCCGCATCGCCCAGGTCACCTCGACGCTCGCCGAAGGCGGCAAGGCCGAAGTCCCCTACCGCGAGCGCGGCGATGAAATCGGTGAGATCGCCGAGGCTGTCGAACAGTTCCGCGCCGCCGCCGAAAGCCGCGCCGAAGTGGACGCCAAGGGTGCCCGCGAACAGGAACTGGTCACGTCCACCTTGCGCTCCAGCCTCCAGGCGATCAGCGAAGGCGACCTGACCCAGACCATCAACGCCGACTTCCCGCCCGCCTATGGCGAACTGAAGAGCAACTTCAACTCCGCCGTCGGCGCCTTGCGCGACCTGATCGGCGCCGTGGCCGAAAGCGCCGTGGCCATCCGCACCGGCTCCAGCGAAATCGCCCAGGCTTCGGAAGACCTGGCCCGCCGCACCGAGAGCAACGCCGCCAGCCTTGAGGAAACCTCCGCCGCCATCACCCAGATGGACGAACGCCTGCGCGCCACCGCCGCCGCCGCCGGCCGCACCGTCCAGCGCGCCGATGGCGCGATGAACGTGGTCGGTTCGGGCCGTGAGATCGCCGACGAGGCCGTGCAGGCCATGGGCCGCGTCAGCGAAAGCGCCAAGGGCATCGACTCGGTGATCGAAGGTCTCGACAAGATCGCCTTCCAGACCCGCGTGCTGGCCATGAACGCCGCCGTCGAAGCAGGGCGTGCCGGCGATGCCGGTCGCGGCTTCGCAGTCGTGGCCGATCTGGTCTCGGCGCTCGCCATGCGCTCGGAAGAGGAAGCCAAGCGCGCCCGCGAACAGCTCACCGCCACCCAGACCGACATCGGCACTGCCGTGGAAGCGGTGCAGCGCGTCGACGGCGCCCTGCAGAACATCTCGGGCGACGTCACCGAAGTGCACTCGCTGCTGAGCGACATCGCCAGCGACAACCAGGCGCAGTCCTCGACGATCACCGAGATCAGCGCGACGATCGGCACGATGGACCAGGCCACGCAGCAGAATGCGGCGATGGTCGAGGAAACCTCGGCCGCGGCACGCAACCTCAACAGCGAGGTCACCTCGCTTTCGGATCGCGCTTCCATGTTCCGCACCGGACACGAAGGCATGCGCGCGCCGGTCCGCACGGTTGCAGCAGCCTCGTTCGCCCCTGCTCAGCCGATGCAGCCGGCAGCGATCCGCAAGCCGATGAAAGCGCTCGCCACGGCGGACGACTGGATGGACTTCTAAGCGTTCATCGAAAGCTGAAAACGGAAAAGCCGCCCTGTCCCGGGCGGCTTTTTCTTTGCCCTATTTCAACACCAGCGGCAGACCGGCGGCGACGAAGACCGCCCGCTCCACCGTGGCGGCAACACGCTGGTTGAGCCGCCCGGCCTCATCGCGAAACCGCCGCCCGAGCGGTGTGTCCGGCACGATTCCCAGCCCCACTTCGTTCGCCACCAGCACCAGCGGCTTCGGGCATGCCGAGATCGCCCGGCACAGACCATCGAACTGCGGTTGCAACGCCGCCTCCGCCAGCATCAGGTTCGACAGCCACAGGGTGAGGCAGTCGACCAGGACCCCGTCCGCCTCGTTAGCGGCCCGCGCGATGGCCTCGCTCAGGTCCATAGGCGCTTCCAGAGTGGACCAGCGCGGCCCGCGATCTTCGCGGTGGCGAGCGATCCGCGCCTCCATCTCGTCATCGAGCGGCTGGGCGGTGGCGATATAGATCAACCGTCCCGGCCCCGCCTCGACGAGCGCCTGCGCATGGCGGCTCTTGCCCGAGCGCGCGCCGCCCAGAACCAGCGTGCTCGTCATGCGCGATACTCCGTGAGGGCCAGCAGGCCGTCGATGTCGAGATGTCGTTCCATGTCCGCCGCCAGTTCGTCGAGCGCGGCGTCGACGGCAGCGCCGTGGTCGAGCCCGTCGCTCAGCGCCCCCAGTCGCGCCAGCAGCGCGGCGCGCAGTCCGGTCGAGGCGAGCAACCCGTGGCAATATGTCCCCATGATCCGGCCCGAGGCATCGACCGCGCCGTCCGGCCGGTCATCGGCGAGCAAGGCGAAAGGCGCCGCGCCGCCGCGCCGGGTGACGCCCATGTGCATCTCGTAGCCGGTCATCCGTGCGCCGAGCGCCGTGCCGGAAACCTCGCGCAGGGCCTTGCGGTCTCCCAGCACGGTGGTCACGTCGAGCAGGCCCAGCCCGGCAATCTCGCCCGGCGGCCCTTCGATGCCGAGCGGATCGGCAATCGTGTGGCCGAGCATCTGGTACCCGCCGCAGATGCCCAGGATCAGCCCGCCGCGCCGCCGATGCGCCAGCACATCGATGTCCCAGCCCTCGGCGCGGAGGAAAGCCATGTCCGCCATGGTGGCCTTGGAGCCGGGCAGCACGACCAGCGCGGCTTCGGCCGGGATCGGCGTGCCGGGCGGGATCATCGCCACGTCCACGCCGGATTCCTGCCGCAGCGGATCGAGATCGTCGAAATTGGCGATGCGGGGCAGGATCGGACAAGCGACGAGCAGCTTGCCGCTGCCCCCGCCCAGCCCTCTTTCGAGCACGACGGCATCCTCGCTGGGCAGGCGCGAGACGGCGCGGGACCACGGCATCACGCCATAGCCGGGCCAACCGGAAAGCTGCGCGATGGCGGCATAGCCATCGGCAAACAGCGCCGGATCGCCGCGGAACTTGTTGATGAGGAAGCCCCGGATCATCGCCGCGTCATCGGCGTCGATCACCGCGCGGGTGCCCGCCACGGCCGCGATCACGCCGCCCCGGTCGATATCCCCGACCAGCACGACCGGAACCCCGGCCTCGCGCGCGAAGCCCATGTTGGCGATGTCCCCGGCGCGCAAGTTGATTTCGGCCGGGGAGCCCGCCCCTTCCACCACCACCAGATCGCAGCGCGCCTCCAACCGGCGGTAGCTCGCCATGACTTCCGGCAGGAGCGTGCGGCGCGCCTCGCGGAAATTGGCGCTGCCCAGGGTGCCGCGCACTTCGCCGTGGACCACGAGCTGCGAGGTCCGGTCGGCCTGGGGTTTCAGCAGGACCGGGTTCATGTCGACATGAAGCGGTGCCCGCGCCGCCAGGGCCTGGAGCGCCTGGGCGCGGCCGATCTCGCCGCCCTCCGGGGTGACGGCGGCATTGTTCGACATGTTCTGCGGCTTGAACGGCAGGACCTTCAATCCGCGGTGAGTGAGCGCGCGGCATAGCCCCGCCACGAGCACGGACTTGCCGACATCCGACCCCGTCCCCTGCAACATCAAGCCAGCCATACTGCTCCCCACGCCGCGGCGAATGCGCCAAGGGCCAGCAGGACGCAGGCCCGGCGGTAGATCGCCAGCGCCCGTCGCAAGTCCGCCGCGCCGGCAATCCGGCCCTCCTCCCCGATCCAGGGCTTCGGGGCAAGGACGCCGTCGTAAAGGATCGGCCCGGCGAGCCTGACGCCGAGCGCGCCCGCCATGGCCGCTTCGGGCCAGCCGGCATTGGGCGAGGCATGGCGGCCGTGGTCGCGAAGCATGACCCGCCAGCCAGCCCGCCCGCCCGCTCCGGCGGCGAGGCAAAGCACCGCGCCCGCCAGCCGGGCCGGGAGCAGATTGGCCAGATCGTCGATGCGCGCGGCTGCCCAGCCATAGGCTCGCAGCGGTTCTTCCGGATGGCCGATCAGGCTGTCCGCCGTGTTGATCGCCTTGTAGGCCCAGGCGCCCGGCAGGCCGCCGAGCAGAAGCCAGAACAGCGGCGCCGCCACCCCGTCGCAGAAGCTTTCGGCAAGGCTCTCGATCGCCGCGCGGACCACCCCGGCGGCATCGAGCCCGGCCGTGTCCCGCCCGACGATCATGCCGACGGCACGGCGCGCCTGCGCAAGGTCGTCCGCTTCCAGCGCGGCCAGCACCGGCCGGACGTGGTCGTCGAGACTGCGCGCCGCCAGGGCCGGCCATGCCAGCACCCCCAGCAGGAGCCAGGCCCAATCCCCTGCCGCACCGCGCACCAGCCAGACCACCAGCATCGTCGCCAGCACCACCGCCACGATCAGGCCGAGCATGGCGCCCAGGCCGGCGATGCGCCGCGCCATGTCCGACCACTCCGCACGGTTCAGCTTGCGCTTGCAGCCAGAGATCACGCGGGCGAAGAGGCCGACCGGGTGACCGATCAGCCCGTGGAGCCGCCCCGGCCAGCCCAGCGCGCCCTCCAGCGCCATGGCGGCGAAGGCGATCGGCTCGATCACGCCGCGCGGCCTGCCAATGCCGCGTCCAGACGCGCCAGCGCGTCCGCATCGCCGGGCACGCCGAAGCGCAGCCAGTCGGGACGATCCGCGAAAGGGCGCACCAGAATGCGCGCGCGGGCCAGGTGATCGAACAGCGCGCCGCCCGCGCAGCCGGTCACCAGGCGGAACAGCGGGCAGTCCCCCTGCGGCTCCAGCCCATGGCGGCGCAGCACGGCATCGAGCGCGGCAGCGCGCACGGGCAACGCGCTGCGGGTGCGTGCGATCCAGTCGCCATCGGCATAGGCCGCCTCGCCGACGGCCAGCGCGCCGGCATGGACCGGCCAGCTCCCCAGCAATTGCCTAAGCAGCATCATGAGCGCCGGCGGGCCGAGCACGAAACCCAGGCGCAGACCCGCCAGTCCGAAGAACTTCCCGAACGAGCGCAGCACGATCAACCGGAACCCCGGCGCTACGGCGCGGGCGACACTGGCGCCGGGATGACAGTCCGCGAAAGCCTCGTCGACGATGAGAAAGCCGCCCGTGGCATCGATGCGCTCCGCCCAGGCCACCACATCCTCGGGGTCGCGCAGCACGCCGTCGGGATTGTTGGGATTGGCGAAGACGAAGACTTCCCGGGCTTTCGGCTGCTCGCCGAACAGCGCCGGGCGCGAGGGGGCGAAAGCCTCCCGATGAGTGCGATAGGCGGGCACCAGCGCACGGCCGGGCAGGTCCAGCGCCCTGGCCAGCAGGCGCAGCGCGGTCTCGCTGCCCGGCACCGCACAGCAGAGTTCCGGCGCCACGCCGAAATGGCGCGCAGCCGCGGCTTCGAGGCGAAGCAGCGCATCGGGATCGGGCAAGGCCGTCCAGTCGATCGGCGCGATGCCCGAAGCGGGAAATGCCAGTGGATTGAGGCCGGTCGAGAGGTCCAGCCAGTCTTCCGGCGCGCCGCCGAAAGCCCGCGCCGCCTCGCTTACGCGGCCGCCATGAAACAGGAAGGCCGCGCTCATCGCACGACCGCCAGCGCCAGCAGCAGCAGGGTTTCGACGACCTCGATCCCGGCGCCATGCCCGTCCCCGGAAATACCGCCGATACAGCGCCGAAGCCACCAGCCCCAGGCCGGAACCGCCAGGAACACCGCCAGCAGGGCGGGTGCCACGAGCAGCGCCGCGACAGCCCCGATGACACTCCACAAGGCCAGGTGCCGCCATGTCACCGCGCTGCGAAAGCGGCTGCCCAGCCCTTCGTGCAGCGGCGGCAGCGCCAGCGTCCAGGCCAGCGGCGCCGCGCGCGCCAGCGGAGCGACAAGCAGCAGCGCCCAGACCTGCCCGGGCGCCAGTGCATGGAGCAACACCAGCTTCGCCAGCAATTGCATGCCGATCGCCACCACCGCAAAGCTGCCGACATGGGGATCGGCCATGACCGCCGAGAGCCGCGCCGGATCCTTGTGCGCCGCGCCCGCGCCATCGGCCACGTCGCCAAGCCCGTCGAGATGCAGCGCGCCCGTCACCGCCACCCAGGCGCCAAGGCCGCACAGCGCCGCGATCCAACCGTCGCCGCTGCCGCCGCCCATGGACGGGGCCATGAACGGAGCCACGGAGCGGGCCAGCCACCAGGCCAGCGCCACCGAGCCGCCGACGGCCAGCCCCGCCGCCGGGAACCAGCGCATCGACCGGGCGAAGTCGTCCGCATCGGCGCGAACCGCCGGAAGCGGCAGCCGCGTCAGGAACTGGAGGGCGAGAACGAGCTGCTTCATTCTGCCTTACCCCTCATCGTGCCTTGCCCCTCATCCTGCCTTGCTACTGTCGAGCGAGAGGATCTGCGCGGCAGGCAGGCCCTCGCCCGGCCAGATGCGCAAGCTCACCAGCGCGCCATAAGGCAGTTCGAAAGCCCAGACCTGGCGGTGGTCGAACCCGAACAGGACCGAGAGCGCAGCGCGCATCGCCCCCCCGTGCGTGAGGATGAGACTGGCCCTGTTGATACCCGCCACGGCCTCTCCCACGCGGGCGCAGAGCTGCGACCAGCGCTCGCCTCCCGGCGGGGCGAAAGCCTCGGGATCGTCCCAGAACCGCGCCTGCACGGCCGGATCGAGCTGATGCGGCGCCATGCCGTCCCAGGCGCCGAAATCGATCTCCCGCCACCGCGGGTCGAGGCTGTGCGGCAGGCGGCGCATGGCCGCGATCTGCGCGGCCGGAATGCTGGAGCGGCGCAAGTCCGAGGAAATCACCCGCTCGAACGCCAGGGCCGCGCTGCGCGACACGCAGCGGGCGATCCCTACCGGGGTCGGCGCATCGTCCCGGTGGCCCAGCAGCAGGCCCGGCTCGTAAGGCGCCCCGTGGCGCATCAGGTGGACGAGGATGCCGCTCATGATGCCCCGGACACGGAGGATGCCACTGCCGCCTCGGCAAAAGTCGCCATGCCGTCATGCGCCGCCAGGGCCGAACGCACGATCTGCGCCGCCACCGCCGCGCCGGATCCCTCGCCCAGCCGCATGCCAAGGTGGAGCAGCGGGTCCAGCCCGAAGCGATCGAGCAGGCGCGCATGGCCCGCTTCGGCCGAACAGTGCGCGGCAAGGCAGTGGGCCAGGACATCGCGATTGCCGGCGAACAGCGGCGCCATGGCCGCGCAAGTGATGAACCCGTCAAGCAGGACCGGCACCCGCAAGTGCCGCGCTGCCAGCACGGCGCCCGCCATGGCCGCGATTTCACGCCCACCAAGGCGGCGCAGGGTCTCGAAAGCATCCTCGCAGGCCGCGCCGTGCAGGGCGAGCGCCGCCGTCACCGCCTGGGCCTTGCGCGCCACGCCGGCATCGTCGAGCCCGGTGCCGCGCCCTACCCAGTCGGCCGCAGCCCCGCCGAAGACCTGCGCCGCCAGCGCGGCCGCCGGGGTGGTATTGCCGATCCCCATTTCGCCCACGAAGAACAGATCGCTGTCCGCCGACACCGCGGCGGCACCGCGATCGAGAGCTTCGAGGCACTCGGCCTCGCTGAGGGCGGGCTCTCGCGTAATGTCTCCGGTCGGGCGGTCGAGATCGAGCGGGACGACCGAGAGCGTCGCCCCGCAGGCGGCCGTCAGCGCATTGATCGCCGCGCCGCCGGCCTCGAAATTGGCGACCATCTGCGCCGTGACTTCGCTCGGATAGGCGCTCACCCCGCGCGCCGCGACCCCGTGATTGCCCGCGAAGACCACGGCGCGGATCCGCTCGGCCCGTGGCCGGATGCGCCCCTGCCAACCAGCCATGAACACGGCGATGTCCTCCAGCCGCCCGAGCGAGCCCGCAGGCTTGGTGAGCGACGCCTGGCGCGCACGCGCGGCCGCCAGCGCGGGCCCGTCCGGTCCGGGCAGGTCGGCCAGGGCGGCGGCGAAAGCGGCGCGGTTCTCGAAGCGGATCATGTGCCCAGGTACCCTTCCGGCGGGGTGCGGGTGATGAAGTGGCCCTTCACGCCCTGCGGCCACTCGCGATAGGGCACCTGCCCCTCCTCGCTGGCGGCATGGCGCACCGCATATTCGAGGATCGCGCGGGCCGCCTCCGCATCGGGTGCGAAATCGCCGAGCACGTAGCCCAGCTTGCCCGGCGCCCGGATCGCCACGGTGCAATGGCGCTGGCAGGCGAAGAGGCAGGGCATTTCCTGTACCGCCACGCCCTGGAGCGCGGGATCGGCAGCCTGCGCCGCGCGCATGGCCTCTGCCAAGACCGCACCGCCGCGCCGACCGCCCTCGTCCTCGCGGACTTCGGCGGAATGGCGGCAGGTGTTGCACACGACCACGGACGGGCCGGGTTCGACTGGAAGCAGCATCAGAACCGGCTCCTCAGTCCGAGATAGACGGTGCGGCCAAGCGTGCCGTAGCCACTCACGGTTTCGTACTTCTGATCGCCCACGTTTTCGATACGTCCTTGAAGAATCAGGCCTTCCATGACCTGCCACTGCGCGCGCACATCCACCAGCCAGTAGTCGTCCAGCGTGGCGGTGCCGGTCGCCGCATTGTAGCTTTCACCCGAATAGCGCGCGGCCAGGCTGGCGCGCAGGCCCTGCGGCAGCGCCACGCCCAGCTCGGCATTGGCGAGATGACGCGGCACGCGCTGGAGCTGGCGGCCGTAAGTGCTGCTGCCTTGCGTGCGATCCTCTGCCGCGATCCAGCTGTAGTTGCCCTGGGCGAAGAGAACGCCCCACTTGGCCGACGCGGCGAGTTCCAGCCCGCGGGCATGGCTGGCCTTGACGTTGGCATAGTAGCCGAAGCGCGACGTGCCCGTGCCGGGAACGTAGCAGATGTCCGGCAGGGTACCGCTGGTGGGGCAGTAGGCAAAGTCGATCAGGTTGTCGGTATCGCGCTCGAACCAGGTCGCCGACAGGCGCAGGGCTTCGCCGAAGCCCTGCTCGGCGCCCAGTTCCCAGCCTTTCGCCTTCTCCGGCTTGAGATCGGCCACGCCGTACATGCTGAACAGCTGGTAGAGCGAGGGCGCCTTGAAACCCTCGTCATAACTGGCGCGCAGTATCGTGGCGCCGCCATTGGGGGTGTAGACCGCGCCCGCGCTGACCACCGTGTTGCCGCCGAAGCGCGACTGGTGATCGTAGCGCGCGCCGCCATTGAGCGTCAGCCCGGTGAGCGGGGTCACGCGCAGTTCACCGTAGACGCTGTCGGTATTCGCCCGGCTGGGCACGAGGGCATAAGCCGCGGTGCTGTTCGCGGGCGAGGCGGTGGTCATCCGCTGTTCCTCGCGCTCGGCGCCGAACACGGCCTGGATGGCCTCGCTGAACGTGTAGGTGCCCTGGTACTCGAAACGGCGCACGCGGCCATGGGCATCGAACGTCAGTTGGCGGACTTGCCGCGCGGGGTCGAAGTTCTCGCGGTCGGTCTCGGTCTGGAGCACGGCCACGCGGTTCGCCAGCCGGCCGTCCAGCAGCGTGAAGTTCACCCCGGCATAGCCCGACCATTCGCGCGTCCGGCCATAGGCCAGGGAGTCGCCGGAGGTACCGTCGAACGCGTTCCGCGAATCCGACCAGTAGCCGCGCAGATCCAGCGAGATGCCGGGCGCGACGCGGTAAGTCATCGTGCCGCTGGCCGCGCTGCGCCGGTAGCCGTCGTCCTCCGTGCCGTTCGCGCGCGCGGAGATGCCGTCCGTGGCGAAGCGCGAGGCGGAAATGCGCCAGTCGACGGCCTCGGAGGTGCCGCCAAGACCCGCGCGGGCCGAGACGGTGTCATGGGTTCCTGCTTCCACTGCGAAGCTGCCTTCCAGCGGCGCGGCCGCGCGGCGGGTGCGGACGTTGACGACACCGCCGATGGCATCGCTGCCCCAGAGGATCGATTGCGGACCGCGCAGGATCTCGATGCGATCGGCATCGTCGATCAGGAAATTGGCAAAGCCATAGCCTCCCGCCGTCGATGAGGCGTCCGACAGGCGCATCCCGTCGATCACCATCACCGTCTGCCCGGCATCGGCACCGCGAATGCGCAGCGACGTGGTGGTGCCGTAACCGCCGTTGCGCGACATGCTGATGCCGGGTGTGCGCAGCAGCACATCGGTCAGCGCGATCGGCTGGGCCGCAACGATCTGCGCCTCGTCAAGCACGGTGACGGTATCGGCCACCCGGTCGGCCGCGACGGGCGTGCGCAGGGCGGTGACCACGATGCGTTCGTCCAGGGGCACCGCATCGGCCTCCTCGGCCAGGGCCGCGAGCGGGTGCAGCGCCGCTGCAAGGGCGAGCGCGAGAGCCAGGGGGCTGGCGGCGGGAATTCGGCAGTTCACGGCATGTCCTTCGCACGAGCATCGACCCGGCCGGGTCGGCACGCATGCGAAAGGCAGGGCCTCTGCCGCCCATGCAGCGGACGACGCCCCCTCCCGCGCGGCGCGTGCCGGCACGGCAATGGCTGTCGTTGCGCGAGGAATGGCCCCGTTCGCCCGGCTCACCCTGTCCGGTCGAAGAACGACGGCGTCAGGCAGGTCTCCTGGCTCACGGGTCAGTGCCGTTTCGGCCGCCTTCTCAGGGACTTGCATCCCCAATGGCGAATTGGCCGCACGGCTCGCCGCTTACAGTTGCAGGGGCAGCCCGGGCATTCACCCGCGTTCCCTTTTGATCCCCTTGCGGGGAACCTGTCGCTGGAGCGCCCCTATCCCGGTGGGGTGCCGCGTGCAAGAGCCCGGCGCTTGCGCTGGTCATGTCCCGCGCTTGCGCTGGTCTTGTCCGACGCTTGCGCTTGCCTTGTCCGACGCTTGCGCTTGTCCTGTCCTGCGCTTGCGCTCTCTGGCGAAGTGCCATAGGCCCGCCGGGCCAAGGGTGCCCGCAAGGGCTTAATCGGGAAGTCCGGGCCAGAGGGGTAAACCCGCTGGAATCCGGCACTGCTCCCGCAACTGTAACCGGGGATGCGCCCCGCCAGCACGCCATTGGCACCGCGCGGTGCCGAGAAGGCGGCGGAAGGCGCGCCGATTCCAAGAAATCGGGCCCAGGAAGTCAGGAAACCGGCCCCCAGCCGTCGATCCTTCGCGCGGGCGGGATGTACCGGGCGGACGGGGGCCATGCCCGATGCGGAGCGCTGCTCCCCGCGGACCCGGTCTTTCGCGAGACGACAAGCCGTACTTGCGCCCAGGAGGATCGAACCGTCATGCCGCCCTGCCCCTTCCGCCTTTCGGATACCGCTCCGTCCGGACGATATTCGTGCCTGCCCGCATGACGGCCTGTCCCGCCCTGCTGGTCACCGCGCCCTCGTCGGGACAGGGCAAGACCCTCGTCACCGCCGCGCTGGCCCGCCGCCACCGCCGCGCCGGGCGCAAAGTGCGGGTGTTCAAGTGCGGGCCCGACTTCCTGGACCCGATGGTGCTCGAAAGGGCCAGCGGCGCGCCCGTCCACCAACTCGACCTGTTCATGTGCGGAGAGCGGGAATGCCGCGCCCTGCTGCACGAGGCCGCGCGGGACGCCGACCTGATCCTTGTCGAAGGGGCGATGGGCCTGTTCGACGGCACACCCTCCTCCGCCGACATTGCCCGCCTGTTCGGTCTGCCGGTCATGGCGGTGATCGACGGGGCCTCGATGGCACAGACATTCGGTGCGCTGGTCCACGGCCTTTCCACCTACCGCGCCGACGTGACCCTGGCCGCCGTGCTGGCCAACCGCGTCGGCAGCGCGCGCCATGCCGAACTGCTGGAGCGCGGCATGCCGGGCGGGGTGGAATGGCTTGGCACCCTGCGGCGCGATGCCGGGCTCGGCCTGCCCGAACGGCACCTCGGACTGGTGCAGGCCGGGGAGGTGTCGGATATCGAGGCGCGCATAGACCGCGCGGCCGACAGTCTGCCGGAAACCGCGCTCTGGCTGCCCGAGCCGGTGCCCTTCCCCGCCCCGGAAGCCGCCGAAGCGCCGCCTTCCGCGCTGTCAGGCCGCCGCATCGCCATTGCCCGCGACGAGGCCTTCGGCTTCATCTATCCCGCCAACCTCGCGTTTCTGGAACGGGCCGGGGCGCGGCTCGCCTTCTTCTCGCCGCTGCGCGATGCCGTGCTGCCCCCTTGCGACGGCTTGTGGCTACCCGGGGGCTATCCCGAGCTGCACCTGGACGCTCTTTCCGCCAATCGCCCGATGATCGCGGCGATCCGCGCCCACTTCCAGGCAGGGCGGCCGATCCTGGCCGAATGCGGCGGCATGCTTTACGCCTCCGAGAGGCTCGAAAGCACCGACGGCGCCAGTGCCGCCCTGCTCGGCCTGCTGCCGGCGCGGGCCGTGATGCAAGGGCGGCTGGCAGCGCTGGGCATGCAGGAGATGGAACTGGGCGGTCATGTCGCGCGGGGCCATACGTTCCACTATTCGCGGCTGGAAACGTCCCTTTTGCCCACCGTCAGCGCCGTCACGCCGGACGGGCGGCCGGGCGAACGCCTGTTCCGCCACGGACCGCTCACGGCCAGCTACATGCACTTCTACTTCCCCTCGGCGCCGGAGCTGATCGCCGACCTGCTGACCTGCCAAACCGCCGACCTGGGATTCAGGCGATAGCCGGCAGTTTCGCAAGGTGCTTGTCCAGCGTGAGCGGATAGTCCCGCACGCGCACCCCCGTGGCGTTGTAGACCGCGTTGGCCACGGCCGCGCCGACGCCGCAGAGCCCGAGTTCGCCCACGCCCTTGGCCTTCATCGGCGAGACCTTGTCGTCCGCCTCGTCGAGGAAAACCACGTCCTGGTGCGGAATGTCGGCGTGGACCGGCACTTCGTACCCGGCAAGGTCGTGATTGACGAAGAACCCGAAGCGCTTGTCGACGGCCAGTTCCTCCATCAGCGCGCCGCCCACGCCCATGGTCATGGCGCCGATCACCTGGCTGCGCGCTGTCTTGGGATTGAGGATGCGTCCGGCCGCGCAGACCGCCAGCATGCGTCGCACCCGCGTCTCGCCGGTATAGGCGTCCACGGCTGCTTCCACGAAGTGCGCGCCGAAGGTCGACTGCTGGAACTTCTTGCCCAGATCGCCCCACTGCATCGTCTCTTCGGCAACGATCTCGCCAGACTTCGCCGCCTCGGCCAGGGCGGCGGAGCGGTTGCCTGCGCGCACTTCGCCATCGGCGAATTCCGCGGTGGCCGGATCCATGCCGAGCCGCTGCGCCGCGGCTTCGCGCAGCTTCACGCAGGCCGCATAGACGCCCGACGTGGAGCTGTTGGCGCCCCATTGCCCGCCGGAGCCTGCCGAGGCCGGGAACGAGGAATCGCCCAGCTTCACGCGCACTTTCTCCACCGGCAGGCCCATCATCTCCGCCGCGGTCTGGGCGATGATGGTGTAGGAGCCGGTGCCGATGTCGGTCATGTCGGTCTCCACCGTGACCACGCCGTCGCTCGACAGCCGCACGCGCGCGGCCGATGTCATGTTGATGTTGTTGCGGAAGGCCGCCGCCACGCCCATGCCGATCAGCCAGCGCCCGTCACGCATCTTGCCCGGACGCGTCTGGCGGCGTTCCCAGCCGAAGCGCTTGGCACCGTCCTCCAGGCATCGCACGAGGTTGCGCTGCGAGAAGGGCCGCTCGGGATGCTCGGGATCGACTTGCGTATCGTTGAGCACGCGGAAGCGCACCGGGTCCATGCCCAGCTTCTCGGCCACTTCATCGATGGCGATCTCCAGCGCCATGAGGCCGGGCGCTTCGCCGGGTGCGCGCATGGCATTGGCTTCGGGCAGGTCCAGTTCGGCCAGCCGCAGGGCGGTGAGGCGATTGGCGCCGGCATAGAGCAACTTGGTCTGCTGCGTCGCCGATTCCGGGCCGCCGCCGGGAAGGTCGCCGGACCAGCTTTCATGGCCGATCGCGGTGATGCGCCCGTCCTTGCCGGTGCCGATGCGGATGCGCTGGATCGTGGCCGGGCGGTGCGTGGCGTTGTTGAGCATCAGCGGCCGCGGCATCGCGATCTTCACCGGCCTGCCGCAGGCCTTCGCGCCCAGCGCCGCCATCACCGCATCGGCGCGCAGGAACAGCTTGCCCCCGAAACCGCCGCCGATGAAGGGCGAGCGGACATGGACTTTCTCCGGCGGCAGCTTGAAGGTGGCCGCCAGCTCCTTCTTGTTCCAGGCGATCATCTGGTTGGACGTCCAGACCGAGAGCGCATCGTCTTCCCACCAGGCGATGGTGGCGAAAGGCTCCATCATCGCGTGGTTCTGGTCGGGCGTGGTGTAAGTCTGGTCGAGCTGCACCGCGGCCGAGGCGAAGGCGCCCTCGAAATCGCCGGTATGGGTATCGGCATCGCTGCCCGTCAGCGGCTGCGCACCGGGCTTCGCCTTGGCGAGATCGAAACGGCCGTTACCGCGCTCGTATTCGATCCGCACGGCATTGGCGGCATTGCGCGCCTGCTCGAAGCTCTCGGCCACGACCACCGCCAGCGCCTGATGGTAATGGTCGACAGCGGGACCGCCCAGCAGCTTGGCCGTGTTCATGCTGCCCTTGCCCAGCGGCTGTGCATTTTCGGCGCTGACCACCGCGAGCACGCCGGGCATGCGCTTGGCTTCGGCCGTGTTCATCGCCGTGACCCGCCCCTTGGCGATCCCGGCACCGATCACATACCCGTAGGCCGGCCTGGCCGGTACGTCCTTGTGCTCGTAAGCATAGGGGGCCTGCCCCGTGGTCTTGAGCTTGCCGTCCACGCGGTCGACCGCCTGGCCGATCACTTTCATGGCGTCGATGGGATTGGAGCCCGCAGGCGTATCGAACTTCATGCCCGGTTCTCCTGGATGATCGCCGCCAGCGTGCGCTCCGCCAGAGTGACCTTGAAGGCATTCTCATGGGTCGGCCGCGCGTCTGCGAAAGCCGTGCGCGTCACGGCGGCCGCGCCGTTGCGCAGCTGCGCGTCGGCGGCTTCGACCCGCCAGGGCCGCGGCGCGACACCGCCGAAGGCCACTCGTCCGCTGCCGTCCTCGTTCAGCACCGCCGCCACGGAGACGAGCGCGAAGGCGTAGGAGGCCCGGTCGCGCACCTTGTGATAGACATGCCGTCCGCCCGGCGGCTTGGGCAGAGTGACGGCCGTGATCAGCTCGCCAGGCTGGAGCACGTTCTCCAGGTGCGGCGTATCACCCGGCAGGCGGTGGAATTCGCCCACCGGCACGCTGCGCGTCTTGCCCTGGGCATCGACCGTCTCCACCGCGGCATCCAGCACGCGCAGGGCGACCGCCATGTCGCTGGGGTGCGTGGCGATGCAGGCCTCGCTCGTGCCGACCACGCCGAGCTGGCGGCTGAAACCACCGATCGCCGCACAGCCGGAGCCGGGCTTGCGCTTGTTGCAGGCCTGGTTGGTGTCGTAGAAATAGGGGCAGCGGGTGCGCTGCAGCAGGTTGCCGCCGGTCGTCGCCTTGTTGCGCAGCTGGCCCGAGGCGCCTGCCACGATGGCGCGCGTGAGCACGCCGTAATCGCGCCGCACGCGCTTGTCCGCGGCCAGCGCGGTGTTGCTGACCAGCGTACCGATGCGCAGCCCGCCTTCCGGCGTCTCCTCGATGCGGTCGAGGCCGAGATCCTGCACATCCACAAGATGCGTCGGCGTCTCGATCTCCAGCTTCATCAGGTCGAGCAGGTTGGTGCCCCCGGCGATGAACTTGGCGCCCTTGTGCCCTGCGACCGCGGCGGCGGCAGCGGCCGGCGTCCTGGCGCGCTCGTATGTGAAAGCCTTCATGCCTCGATCTCCGCGCCGTGAGTCTCGGCAAGCTTGACGCCCGCCACTTCCGCCATCGCTTCGGCAATGTTCGAATAGGCGCCGCAGCGGCAGATATTGCCGCTCATCCGCTCGCGCATTTCCAGAACCGTCATCTCGGGAGCGCCGCCGACGTCCTCCTGAACATGGCTGGGAATACCCGCCCTGATCTCTTCCAGCACCGCGACGGCCGAGCAGATCTGGCCCGGCGTGCAATAGCCGCACTGGAAGCCGTCATGCTTCACGAAGGCCGCCTGCATCGGATGCAGGTCTTCCGGAGTACCGAGACCCTCGATTGTGGTGACGGCATCGCCTTCGTGCATGACCGCCAGGCTGAGGCAGGAATTGATCCGCGTACCGTTCACGAGCACCGTGCAGGCCCCGCACTGACCGTGATCGCAGCCCTTCTTGGTGCCCATCAGGCCCAGGTGATCGCGCAAGGCGTCCAGCAGCGTGGTGCGCGTATCGACCATCAAGGCCTGCGCCTTATCGTTGACCTTGAACGAAACGGCCATCGTCGGGGGCTTGCGCGCCATGGGAGCCTGTCCTTCCGCCATCGTGGGCACTACGGTCAGCCCCACGCTCGCCGCGCTGCCTGCCAGGACCGCGCGCCGCGATACCTCGAAATCCGCCGTTTCGCTCATTGCCCGTCCTTGTCGCACCAGGACGGCAGTTTCCGTCCATCGGGTACGATAACGCACGGCGACGGATTCCGGCACTGTGTGAAATCACATGCCGTCATGAACGAGGCTCATCAAAGAGCGTTCCCGGATCAGGGCCGGGACGATGGATTTCTCAGGCGGTGGTCCTGGTCCTTCCGCGCAGGAGCGAGGCGAGCAGGCCCGCGCTGCCGGCCAGCAACATGGCGTCGATCAGGACCGCGCCCCCTTGCGGCAGCGCCGCCGCTCCGTGAATGAGGGCCAGGATCGCCAGCAATGCCGTCAGGGCCCAGCGCCAGGCACGCGCCAGCCGGGGGCCGGGAACCGTCTTCGCCAGCGCCGAAGCCAGGATCGAAAGCACGGTGAAGGCCAGCCAGGCGGCAGGCAGGGGCGCTTCGGGCGCAAACCGTGCCAGCAGCGCGGTGAGGCAGAGCACGACCGGCTGCCCCCAGCACACCGCCGCCCAGATCCGCTCCCACTGCGGTGCGGGGCGGCCCCGGTCGCGGCGACGGGCGAGCCAGATGGTCACGCCGCTGGAAGTCACCACGCAAAGCGCGAGGCCCAGCAATCCATAGGCAAGCCGCACGGCCAGTCCGCCATACCAGCCGAAATGGACCTGGCCGATGCCGCCGAGCACGCGGGTGCCGGTCACGAAGTCTTCGGGGTGTTCGTCGGCCACCACCTTGCCCGCCGCGTCGAACCGGGTCTCGTCCTGCTGGACCAGCAGCTTCGCGCGGCCGCTGAGCACGGTGACGCGCATGTCGGCGCGGCCCGCGCGCTCGACCATGACGTTCTGCGGCGCGGCTTGCGGTGCACGGGCGCGGGCCTGCGCGATGAGAGCCGCGATATCGGGCATCGGCACCGCCCGCGTATCGACCGGCGGCGGCGCATCCAGGAAGAGTTCGTAGACCTTCTTCATCCCGCCCTCCGGATAGAGCAGCAGGGCGAGCACCGCGACGATGATGGTGCTGAGGCCGAGCAGCGCCCCGGTCAGCGCCAGCGTGAAGTGGAACGGCAGCGCCCAGATCCCCAGGCGGTTGTGCAAGTCCGCCTCCTGCAACCGGCGCGAACCGCCGAGCCGCAAGTGGAAGGCATCGCGCAGCACGCGCGGATGGGCGAGGATCCCGGAAACCAGCGAGGACAGCAGCGCCACCCCGGTCAGCCCGACGATGAATTCGCCCCAGCTACGCGGCAAGTGCAGGTTGACGTGGAGGTGGATCAGGAAATCGGTCCAGCCGGCTTCGAGGTCCGACAGCGAGCCGTCCTCGGCCACGGCCCACTTGCGCTCGAAAGTCGGGCTGAAAGCAACCAGCGATGCGCCCTCCTTCGCAGGCGTGGGCAGGGCGAGGTAAAGGGCGGTATCGGCGGGCGCGTGCTGCGCACCTTCGGCAATGGCGCGGGCGGCGGCAGCATCGCTCAGGCTGCGCGCGACCGGAGTGGCGGGCACTTCCCAGCGTTCGAGATCGGGGGCGAAAACGGCCACCGTGCCGGTCACGCAGACGAGGTAGATCACCGCCGCGAAGGCGAGGCCCAGGATCGAATGGCTGCTGAGCACCGAACGCACCGTTTCGGGCGAGAGCGGCCAGCGCCATTGTTTCTTGCGGGTATTGCTCATGCCGACGCTCCCAGATGGGCAAGGCCGAAGCCGACTACGCTGGTGGCGACCAGCACCGCGGTTGCGCGCAGGATGCGGCGGTCGGCCAGGGTCCAGGTCATGGCGAGGCCCCAGAGCACCGGCATCAGCAATCCGCCGATCACGATGCGGGTGCGCGGGTCGCCCGGCAGGTAGACGGTCACGCAGAAGGCGACCGCCATCGCGGCGGTCATCCCCAGAGGGCCGGCCAGCAGGGTCCGCAGCACGCCGCGCCACAAGCGCCCGGGCTCGTCCAGCGGCTCGGGCGCCGCTTCCATCTCCCGCAGGCGCGCGGCCTTGCGCCGCACGCGGCCCAGCCAGACCACCGCCAGCGCGCCAATGCCCTCCATGACCAGTCCGAGCGCGAGGCCCTTCACCGGCCCGACCAGGAACGCCGCGGCCAGCAGCAGGCCCAGCAGAACGACCCAGCCCCCGGCAATCATGCCGAGGGCCGAACCGTCACGCCGCAACCACGAGCGCCGCAGCAGGAAGGCGCCGAGCGCACCTCCCGCAAGCAGCAGGAGGCTGGCCGGCCAGATCACCAATGCACTCCCGCGCCCAGCCCGAAGGTCTGCGGCTCGCCCAGGATAGCCTGATGGATCGCCGCATATTCGTACTGCTTGTACTTCTCGTCGAAGATGTTGCGGGCGAAGAGGAACAGCGACCAGTTCTCCGTCTCGTAGCCGAGCTTGCCGTTCACCAGGGTGCGGGCCGAGACCTTGTATTGCGACTGGTCCTGGCCGACGCCGGTATAGACCGAAGTGCGGTAATTGGCATTGACGTTGGCGGTGAACCCGCCGCCGAACTGCGCATTGGCACCGCCCGAGAGCGTCCAGCGCGGCGCATAGGGGAACTGCGTGCCCTGAAGGTCCACCGTGCTCGTCGCACCCGTAGGCAGGGTGAAATCGTCGAACCTGGTGCGAACGTGGCCGATCGAGGCATAGAGGTCGACGCCCTTCGCCACGTTTGCATTCGCCTCCACCTCGAAGCCGTAGAGGTGCGATCCGGCGGCGTTGACCGTGTTGTAGTCGTAGGCGTTGAGCCCGAAGTAGGCGGTGACCTGCTGGTCCTTCCACTCCATGTAGAACAGATTGGCGTTGAGGGTCAGCCGCCCGTCCAGCCACTTGGAGCGCAGCGAGGCCTCGTAGTTCCAGCTATATTCGGGATCGTAGGGGATCAGTTCGGCGCGGGCCGGGTTCTGGCTCGACCCGCCCGAGCGATAGGCCCGCTGCACGGTGAAGGCGGTGGTGAGGTCCGGCGTCCAGTCCATGCTGATCCCGGCCTTGGGCAGGAAGGCATTGAACGTGCGGCTGTTCGACGCCAGCGGCGAAGACGCGTCGGACACGAGGCCGAGCACGCCCTGGTTGATGACCGAGATGACCGGCGCATAGGCCGTGCCCATGAAGTTCACGTCCGGCAGCGTGCCGTTGAAGGCGGCGACGGTCTCGGCCGCATAGCGGTTGCGCTCGTGATCGAAACGGAAACCGCCGATCAGCGTCAGCCGGTCCGCCAGCTTGAAGCGGGCATCGCCGAACAGGGCCATGGTCTCGACCTTCTCCGGCTGCTCGGCGCTATAGGCCACCGGGATCACGGGAAGCTGGGCGCTGTAGGCATTGGCGATGAACTGCGAGGTCGCGGCGTTGAAGCCGCGCGATTGCAGCAGGCCCGCGATCGTTGCAGTGGGAGTGGCGATGTTGACGCGGCTGTTCTGGTCGATTGCGCCGGTGCGGCGATAATACCAGGCGCCGAGCAGGCCGCTCAGCCAGTCGCTTTCGTAATTGAGGCGCAACTCCTGCGTCAGCGTCTTGTAGAGATAGCGATTGTCGATCGCCTGGATGTCCTCGGGCGTGCCGTCGGTATCGATCACCGAATGGACCTTCGAACGATTCCAGGAGGTCACGCTCGACAGCTTGAGACTGTCGGTCAGCGGATAGCTGATGTTGAAGACCGCCAGATCGCTGTCGATCTTGCCGCGGCTGGGCTGGTCGCCCGTGGAGATGCGGTGGTCGTAATAGTCCGGCACGTCGGTCCGGGCATATTCGTAGAGGTAGCCGCCGTCGCGCCGCACGCGGTTGTAGCTGGCCACCGCTTCGAGACCGGGAATGGCACTCGGCGTCCACTTGAGCTTGCCGCGCAGGTTCAGCGACTTGAGTTCATCGTCATACCCGCCCCGCGTGACGTTGCGGATCAGTCCGCGATCGGCGCGGCGCTCGGCCGAGAGGCGCAGGCCCAGTTCGTCGCGGACGATCGGCCCGCCCACGGCCGCCGAGAAGGTGCGGTCGTCATGCTCGCTCCACAGCACGCGTGCATCGCCGGTCCAGCGGTCCAGCGACGGGTCCTTGCTGGTGATGACGATGCCGCCGGCCAGGGCGTTGAGGCCCTGGATGGTCGATTGCGGCCCGCGCAGCACTTCCACTTGCTGCACGTCCCACATGTCGGTCGGGCCGCCATAGAGCGCCCACTTGGGAATCGGCGCGCCGTCGACGTAGACACTGGCCGTATCCGCCTGCCCGCCCGCGCCCACGCCGGTATTGCTGATGCCGCGAATGGTGAAGCCGGACGAACCGTAAGTCTCGGCCAGATTGGCGGTGCGGTTGTAGACGTCCTGGATGGTGATCAGGTTTTCCCGCTCGATCCGCTCGGGCGTGATGACCGCGATGCTGGTCGGCGTTTCCTGAAGCGTGCGGGCGCTTTTCTCGCCGGTGACGATGATATCGTCCGGGCTGGTGGTAGTCCCCGCCGCGGGATCACCGGGCACGCCCTGCTGCGCCTGGACGGGAACGGCGAGCGCGACAGCGGCAACGCCCGTAAGCAATACGGAAAATCTGAACATGAAACCCCCTGTTTCCTCAGGCGGCGACATAGATTTCCTCGATATTGCGAGTCAATCGCATTCTCAATAGCCGTGACCGTAAATCCGATGGCGTGTCCTTCCTGCTTCGGCCCCGGCCCGCTCAGATGCGCAGACTGGCCATCACCACTTCCCGGTTCTGGCGGTTTGCCTCGAAGCGGGTGAGATCGGGGTCGTTGTCCAGGATAGCCGCGATGATCCGCAGCCGCCCCGCCCGCCAGAGCCCGACACCCGCGCCGAACGATTCGACCACCGGGGAGGCCCGGGTCGAGGCATAGTGCAGGGTCACGCGCGTCAGCATTTCGAACAAGGGCCTGCGGACCATCTGGAACAGCAGCTCCTGGAACTCCAGCTCGAATGCTCCGAATTCCGCCATCGAGCGGAAGGCGGCCGCGCGTTCGCCCAGCCCCGCCAGCCGGTCCCGCAGGGCCTGGTCGGTGCATCGCGCGGCCGCCGTCGCCAGTTCGGTGAACAGCAGGGAGGTCATGTCGAGCGCCTCCTCGTAACCCGCCGGGTTCATCCGCATGTAGGAAACCATGGCGCGCTCCAGCGCCGCATCGTCGGGCCGCGTGCCGTAATAGCCCCCGCCCGGGCCGCGCCGCACTTCCAGCAGGCCCTCATGTTCCAGCACCCGCGCGGCCTGCTGCAGCGTGACGATGCCCACTTCCAACGCGCGGGCCAGCTGGTGAAGCGAGCCCAGCAAGGCGCCGTCTTCGCAGGCGAAAATGCGTTCCCGCAAGGTTTCGGTCGTGCGTGCCACCAGGTTGGTTCCCCTGCGGCGTCCGGGCGCCAGATCCATACGCTCTCCATAATGTGCCTGTTATTTGGCATTCATGGCCATTCTCGGCCCAATTTTGGCAAATTCAAGTCAATTGACCGCGTATATTTGCCTTCATACCTTTCACCTGAAACCGAGCGGCATCAAGCGCCGCCCCTGGAGAGGATCGAAAGAGGATGGGCTTCCAACATCCCGACATCTCGGCATTCCCCGAGATTTCGCTGGTCATTGGCGACGAACGCGCACGTTCCGGCAGCGGCGCGGACTGGGGCCATGTCTACCCCGGCACCGGCCGCGTCACGCGCGAGGTCCGTCTGGCCAGCCCGGCCGATGTCGACCGCGCCGTCGCCGCCGCCAGGGCCGCGCAGCCGGCATGGCGCGCCCTGCCCGGCGACAAGCGGCGCGACCTGATGTTCCGCCTGGCCTCGGTGATCGAGAGCAAGGCGGCGGAAATGAGCCCTCTGCTTACGGCGGAGAACGGCTCGATCCTGATTGCCGGCGGGCACATGAGCCTCGATGCCGCGCAGAAGTTCCGCTATTACGGCGGCTGGGCGGACAAGATCGACGGGCGCACCGTCTCCACCTGGGGCGGTCCTGCGCACGACTACGTAATGTACGAGCCTTACGGCACGCTGGGCGTGATCGTCCCCTGGAACGGCCCGCTGTTCGCCGCCACGATGGTGATGGCGCCTGCCCTTGCCGCCGGCAACTGCGTGGTGCTGAAGGCGCCCGAGTTGGCGCCGTGGTCGCTGATGAAGCTGATGGAGGCGATCCACGAAGCCGGCTTCCCGGCAGGCGTCGTCAACCTCGTCACCGGCGGGCCGGACGTGGGCGCGGCGATGGTCGATCACCCCGGCATCGACAAGATCGAATTCATCGGCAGCGGCGCGACGGCGAAGAAGATCCTCGCCAGCGCCGCGCAGACGTTGAAGCCCGTCGGCCTCGAACTCGGTGGCAAATCGGCCGTGGTCGTGTTCGGCGATGCGGACCTTCAGGCGGCGGCCAAGCGCGGGCTGTCCGGCGCCGTCAGCGCCAACGGACAGGGCTGCGTCAACGGCACACGTCTCTTGGTCGAGCGCTCCGTCTACGAGCCCTATCTACAGATGCTCAAGGCCATGGCCGCGCATGTGAAGGTGGGTGATCCCTTCGCGATGGACACCTTCATGGGCCCGGTGATCTCCCAAACCGCGCTCGATCGCATCGACGGCATGGTCCAGCGCGGGGTCGAGCAAGGCGGCGAAGTGCTCTGCGGCGGTGCGCGGATGGAGGGCGATCACGGCGACGGCTACTTCTATCCGATCACCGTCCTTGCCGGTGTCGCCCCCGCCAGCGAGATCGCCCGCAACGAAGTGTTCGGCCCGGTCCTCGTCGTCACCCCGTTCGACAGCGAGGAAGAGGCGATCGCGCTCGCCAACGACAGCGATTACGGGCTCGGTGCCTATGTCCACACCACCAATCTCACCCGCGCGCACCGTGTCGCCGGGCGGATGATGGCGGGCCAGGTGCAGGTCAACGGATCTGGCGAGGCGATGACGCCCTGCGTGCCCTTCGGCGGCATGAAGCATTCCGGACACGGCCGCCTCGGCGGGATCGAGGGCCTGCGCGAATTCCAGCAGGTCCGCAACGTCTGGGTCAACCTTCAGGACTGAGGAGAAGGTCATGGCACTGCTAGACCCCATCGAACGCGGCCAGCGCGGCCTTGAGACCGAGGCCGAAGTCACCGGCCGCGCCGCCCACGAACCGGCGACGCTGTTCGAACAATCGTGGCGCGATTTCGTCTTCGCCGAAGTATGGACCCGCCCCGGACTGCCGCGCCGCCCGCGCTTCCTGGTGGCGATCGCCAGCGCGGTGACCTGCGGATTGCAGGACAGCCAGATCGACGATTTCGTGCGCGGCGCACTGCAGACCGAAGCGATTACACTTGCCGAACTGCGCGAGGCGGCACTGCACCTCGCCGTCTACGCGGGCTGGGGCAACGGCGGCAAGCTGGACCGCGCGGTCACGCGCGTGGCCGAAGAACTCGGCCTGCCACTTGCCGAAGTCCCCGCGATCTGCCCCGACCCATGGGACCCGGACGTCCGCAGCCAGCGCGGGCATGACGAATTCGCCAAGGTCATGACCTTCGCCCCCGGCCCTCCGGCAACGCCCTATCTGGAAGGCATCAACAACTTCGTGTTTGGAGAGATGTGGTGCCGTCGCGGCTTGGACGAGCCTTCGCGCCGCTGGATCACACTGGTCGGCGTTTGCGAATCCGGCGCGGAAATCCCGATCCGCAGCCATATCCATGCCGCCATATCGAGCGGCAACTGCCAGCCTGCCGAGATGCTCGAATTCTGCCTGCAATACGGCACGCACGCCGGCTGGCCCAAGGCCTCGCGCATTCAGAGCGTGGTGCTGGAGATGATCGACAAGGTAGCAAAAGGGCTCCCCTGGCATGCCAAGTGACAAGATCACGACCGGCTTCATCGGCCTCGGCTCACAAGGCGGCCCGATGGCAGAGCGAATGCTGGCGGCCGGATACGAACTGACCGTCTGGGCGCGGCGGCCGGAGGCGACCGATGACCTTGTCGCCAAGGGCGCGCACCGTGCAGCCTCGGTTGCCGAACTTGGCGAGCGTTGCCAACACGTAGGGGTCTGCGTGGTGGACGATGCCGGGGTTGAGCAAATCTGCGCTGAACTTCTCCCGGTCATGAAGCCGGGCAGCGTCCTCGTCATCCACTCCACGATCCTGCCGCAGACCTGCGAGCGACTGGCGGCGCAAGCCGAAGCACGCGGCATCGCCGTGCTCGATGCCCCTGTCAGCGGCGGCGGCGCGGGTGCGGCGACGGGCACGCTCACCGTCATGTGCGGCGGCAGCGAAGCGGCCTTCGCCAAGGCCCTTCCCGTGATCGAGAGCTTCGCAGGCAAGACGGTGCTGCTCGGCCCGGTCGGCTCCGGCCAGCGCGCCAAGATCGTCAACAACGCGCTGATGGCGGCCAACATGGGCCTTGCCCACGCGGCGCTCTCGCTGGGCGAAGAACTGGGCATCGACCGCGCGGCGCTGGCCGATCTGGTCAAGCACTCCAGCGGTCGCAGCTTCGGTTTCGAGGTCTACGCCCGCCTGCCCTCACCCACCGCCTTTGCGCATGGCGGCAAGCTGCTGCGCAAGGACGTGGACCTGCTCGGCACGATCACCACGCCCGACAATGCGCTGGCCCACGCCGCCGATCCCTTCCTCGACGCGGCGCTGGCCGCAATGGAGCAAGCCGCCTCATGAGTGTGATCTTCAAGACCCTGGACATGACCGGCAAGGCCGCCGTCGTTACCGGCGCCGCATCGGGCCTTGGCCGCATGACCGCGCTGAAACTGGCGGAGGCCGGCTGCGACCTCTGGCTCGTGGACGTGAACGAACCGGGCCTCGCCGAAACTACCGAGTTGCTCGCCCCGCATGGCCGCAAGGTGGGCAGCGAAGTCGCGGACTTGTCCGATCCCGCCGCCTGCCACGCCGTGATCGCCCACGCGGTGGAGTTGTTCGGCCGGCTCGACGCGCTGTGCAACGTCGCCGGGCTGATCTACCTCGCCAACACACCGCAGATGCCGCAGGCGCAGTACGAGCGGACCATCGACGTCAATCTCAACGCCCCGTTCTTCCTCTCGCAAGCGGCGATCCCGCACTTGCTGGACGTGAACGGCGCAGTGGTCAACGTCGCCTCCTGCGCGTCCTACATCGGCGAGGCTTATGCCGCCGCCTATTGCGCCAGCAAGTGGGGCCTCGTCGGCATGACCAAGGCCATGGCGATGGAATTCCAGAAGAAACCCATCCGCATCAACGCCGTCGCGCCCGGCGGCATGATCACCAATATCGCGACCAACTTCACCCCGCCGGAAGGCTGCGACTTCGAACTGCTCAAGCGCTTTTCGGGGCTGCGCGGGCAAGTGGAAGTGGAGGACGTGGCCGACCTTGTCGTGCTGCTCGCCTCGCCCGCCGGTCGCGGCTTTCACGGCGCCTGCCTCTCGCTCGACGCGGGCATCACGGCAGGCTGACAGGAGACGATTGCAATGACATTCTCACTCGACCAGTTCCGCCTCGACGGCAAAGTGGCGGTCGTCACCGGCGCGGGCGGACGCGGCAATTCCATCGGCCGGGCCTATGCGCTTGGCCTTGCCAACGCAGGCGCCTCGATCGTCGTGGCCGACCTTAACGGCGACGGCGCCAAGGCCGTGGCGGACGAGATCGTCGCGGCCGGCGGCAAAGCCGTGGGCGTGCAGGTGGACGTTGCCGACGAAGCTTCCACCCTGGCGATGGGGGCCGCCGCCAAGGAAGCCTTCGGCGGCGTCGATATCCTCATCAACAACGCCGCGCTGATGGTCGACGTCAGCTACGACAATTGCGAGACCATCGGCCTCGACGCCTGGAACAAGGCTTTCGCGGTGAACCTCAACGGCGCGCTGCTCTGTGCCCGCGCGGTGATCCCCTCAATGCGCGAGCGTGGTGGTGGACGGATCGTCAACCAGACCTCGGGCGGTGCTTTCCCGGCAACCGGGCTTTACGGCATCACCAAGCTCGCCCTCGTTGGCCTGACCACTTCGCTGGCCAAGCAGTTCGGCAAGGATGGCATCACCTGCAACGCCATCGCCCCGGGCAATGTCACCTCGGACGCGGGCAAGATGCTGGTGCCGGACGATTCGCCGTTCATCCAGTTCCTCAACATGACTTGCGCGCTCAGGGCTCGCGGCGCGCCGGACGAACTGGTCGGCACGGCCTTGCTGCTGTGCTCGGACGCAGGCGCGTGGATTTCCGGCCAGACTATCCATGTCGACGGCGGCTGGGTGCTGCGCCCCTGAACGCGGCGATCAGCAGAGTTCCCTGACCTCGAGGTCGCGGCACGCCTTGGCCCGATAGAGCGAGCGATCCGCGCGGACGATCACGTCGTCGATCCGCCGGTCGTCCGCTTCCACGGCGGCAAGCCCCATGCTCACGCTCCAGCGGTCGGTGAGAGCCCCGCTCATTTCGAGACGGCGGCGCAGGCGTGTCATGAAGCCCTCGGGATCGCGGCACTCTACCGGCAGCAGCACCAGGAACTCGTCGCCGCCCAGTCGCGCGGCCTGGCCCGCGTGTTCACCGGCCAGCGCAGCGGCCTCGCGGCCCAGGCTTATGAGCACCTGGTCCCCCGCGCCGTGGCCGTGGCGGTCGTTGATGGCCTTGAAATGGTCGACGTCGATGGCGATGACCGCCGCGCCGGGGCGCAGGAAGCGCAGCGCCACCTGCTCCAGCCCCGCCCGGTTCCAGCAACCCGTCAGCGGATCGCGCAAAGCAGCGGCGCGCAGGGCCCGTTGGACCTGCTCGACGGGAATCGCCAGCAGCGCCAGATTGAGCACGCCCAGCAGCACCTGGTCCGAAAGCAGCGCCAGGAGCGCCACGAGGTTCTTCCCCGGCAGCTCGAAGAACATGCCGCAGATCGAGAGCGCATATCCGGGAAGATATCCCAACATCGCCAGACCGGCGAGGCGCCGGCCCACCGAGCGCCGCGCGCCGTGACCGAAGGCCAATATGAATCCGGCCAGCCCCATGGAAATCGCCAGACCCGCCGCATCGCAGACGCTCTGCCCGCGCTCGGTTCGCGCCATCCAGCTCAGCGCATCGAGCATGCCCGGCAGAACGTGGCCAAGGACCGCGCTGGCCACCGGCACGATCATCCACCAGCGCCAGGGCCGCCCGCCTTCCAGCGCATAGACACCGGCGACCGGAAGCGCCTGGGTCAGTCCCAGCACGGCATAGATCGCCATGCCCGCCGCCAGCGAACCGCGCGGAGCGGCGGTGAAGGCAAAGAGCACGGCGGTGTAGAGAAACGACGAGAGCGCCCAGTGGACGAAATGCCGCGCGGATCGGTCCCGCAGCCAGAGCACGCCGAACACGAACCCGAAGGCGCTCGACGACAGCATGCTGCACAGGCGGAGGGTATCGACGTCGGGAAAGGTCATCGGACTCGCTTGGATCGAGAGCAGCCCAATGCCATGCAATGGTTAACAATCATCTCCGCAGAATGCGCCGCAACCCACCGCAGTCCCAACTCGCTCGATCTGGACAAGGTAAAGGGCCGGCCTTGGGTAAAGGGCCGGATCCTCACGGCGAGGCACCTGGATAGCTGTCAGCCGGTCTGGCGCAGCAGGTTCCGTCCCTCGTCCTTGGCCTGGTAGAGCGCGCGATCGGCGCGGCCCATGAGTTCCTCGCGGTCGATATTGCCCTTGAGCGGCGTGAGGCCGATGCTCACCGTCACCTGCTGAAGGTCGAGCGGCTCCCAATCGATGGCCTCGACGGTGCGGCGCACGCGCTCGGCCACGGCAAAGGCCATTTCCGCGTCAGTGGCCGGCAGGACGATCAGGAATTCCTCGCCGCCGATCCGGCCTACGAGGTCCGATCCCCGGATCGCCAGGGCGCAGACTTGCGCCACGCGGCGGATCACCTGATCGCCCACGGCATGGCCGAAACGGTCGTTGATCTGCTTGAAGCGGTCGATGTCCAGCACGGCGATGGACAATGGCCCGCCCAGGACGGCGGCCTTGGCGATCTCGGTATCGAGGAAGGACAGAACCTTGCGGCGATTGGCGATCTCGGTCAGCGAATCGGTTTCGGCCAGATGGATCGCCTCGTCCGCTCGGGCTTCGGCGCGGGCCCGCGCGCTCGCAAGTTCCATTGCCGCAAGCACACGGTTGGTGACGTCCTGGAAGATCCCGAAGATCGCCCCCGGCTTGCCATCCTCGCGCAGCTCCACTTCGCTGCAGCTGTAGACGTAGCGAATTTCCCCGTCCGAGCGCACGATTCGTGCTTCGAAATCGAGCGGCTCCAGCGATTCCAGGCTCTGGGCCAGCTTGTCCTGCACCAGCGACCGGTCTTCGGGGTGGTAGAAGTTCATCGCCGTGTCCAGCGCCGGATGCGTACTGGCTTCAAGGCCATGGATGCGGAACACCTCACCCGACCAGAACAGCCGCTGCTCGGCCAGTTCGAGCCGCCAGTGCCCCACTTTGGCAATGCCCTCCGACATCTCGAGCCAGCGCTTGCCGCGCTCCACTTCCGCGAAGCTGCGGTCGCGCATGGCCATCAGCGCGGCCAGGGGCAGCGCCGAGACCAGCAGGGTGAAAAGGTAGAACTGGAAGAACAGCACTTCCAGTTCCGTGTCCCTATGCGCGCTCAGAAGGCTGATCGACCCGCGACCCTGCCAGATCGCCACGGAACCGATCGCCGCAATGATCAGGATGCTGCAGGTGGCGCCGGTCGCGCCCAGGAAATAGGTCGCGAACAGCACGCCGAGCAGGGGCAGGAACAGCAGCGGATAGCTCGATTGCGTGAAGACCGCCGCCGCCAGGAACGTGACCAGCACGAGCACGACCGCCGTGCTGCCGGCATGGCTGCTCGTCTTCGTCGGTCCGCCGGGGCCGGGGTGAGCGAAGTTCATGATCAGCGGCACCACGATCATGATGCCCAGCGCGGCCGTCGTCAGCCAGGAGACGAACATGTGCCCGAAGCCATTCCCGATCAGCAGGGCGGAGATCGCCGCGCTG